>Ga0066903_100003640_pt1 | contig 12681 bp, 8 predicted proteins | sample PanSoiMetaGPlot1_FD_67491 | JGI IMG/M metagenome (GOLD analysis project Ga0066903, IMG submission 67491) | Tropical forest soil microbial communities from Panama analyzed to predict greenhouse gas emissions - Panama Soil - Plot 1 (version 2) | ecosystem: Environmental > Terrestrial > Soil >... | reverse complement strand
CATGAAGACCACGCGCGTGGGCGGCGGTCATCCCGAATACAAGGTGCTGGCCGACGCCAGAGGCGACGGCGATCGCCCCGTGTACCAGCAGGACTTGTGGCACTACACTCTGGCCAAGATGGTCGACGCATGCGCCGCCACCGGCATCAAGCCATTTTATGGACCATTCGGCGATTTTTCCGACCCGGCAGCCTGCGAGGTCCAGTTCCGCAATGCATTCATCATGGGCTGCGCAGGCGCCTGGACGCTGCATCCCTCGCAGATCGCCATTGCCAAGCGGGTGTTCTCGCCTGATCCCGCCGAAGTGGCGTTTGCGAAGAAGATTCTCGACGCCATGCCGGACGGAAGCGGTGCCGTGATGATCGACGGCAAGATGCAGGACGACGCGACCTGGAAACAGGCCAAAGTCGTCGTTGACCTGGCGCGCAGCGTCGCCGCCAAGGATCCGGATATGGCGGCTCGTTACAGGTTATGAACACATGATTACGCGCCTGCGGCGGTTCGTCCGTTCTGAAAATACCCTGGCGTCACACTGGATCGTGGCGTACTTGTTAGCGTCATGAATAAGATGCGCGCTGCTAAGTACAAGATCGGCCAAGTGTTGCGACACCGGATTTTCCCGTTTCGGGGCGTCGTGTTCGATATCGACCCGATCTTCAACAATACCGAGGAGTGGTATCAGTCAATTCCAGCCGAGGTGCGTCCCCGCAAGGACCAGCCGTTCTATCATCTGTTTGCCGAGAATTCGGAGACCGAATACATCGCATACGTTTCGGAGCAGAATCTTCTGCCCGACACGAGCGGTGAGCCGGTACGCCATCCACAAGTTTTGGAAGTCTTTGTGCGCGACGAGCAGGGTAGCTATCACCCCCGCAACAATCTGATGCACTAAACGTTCGGTCCCGCCGCATTCCTGCGGGAAAGCCAGCGTGTAACCTTCCAACAAATATTCCTGAAACGCAAATATCCCCAAAACGACGAAGCGCGCCGGTGGCGCGCTTCGATGACTAGTACTCGGTTATGACCATTACTGGGTTTAGCGAATTATCTGGTGGCTGGTTGCTGGCCCTGCTTTTGCAGCTTTTCACGCAGCTGTTGTTCCTTCACCTCCCGGTCCTTCATTTCCTTTTCTTGTTGCTGTTTATACACTTCCGGATCCATGGCAGGGCCCTCATTTACCTTGGCGAATTCGGCCAACGGGACCAGAAACGAAATCTGGGTTCCAGCCAGATTGATGGCCTGGACGTTGAGGGTCTGACCCTTCTTGAGTTTGCCGACGAGATCGGGCGAACCATCGTAGTCGGCCATGCAAGCATTGCCGATGCATGTGAAATACGGGCTCGTCGCCGGTTCGTTGCTGTCGACAATGATGCGCGTACCAAACTGGAGTTGCAGCGGTGCGGGCACCGTGATGCGCAAGATCTTCTTGGGAACGCCGTCGGGTTCGATCAGCGCTGCGGACACAACCGGGATACCGTTGTCCGTCCGGCCGTCACGCATGGTTGCGCACACTTTCGGAGAGTTTGCATCCTGCCCGTCCTTTCCCGGTGTGCTGCACAATTTGGACCAGGGCGAGTAGGTGATTGGCGGCATGTCGGCCTGTGCGGCAGCAGGGGCTGCGGGCGGCTGGGCCACTGCTGCAGGTTGTTGAGGCGCCTGCGCGGGCTTCTGCGCTGCGGGCGCCGGAGGCTTGGGAGCCGGCTTGGCGGCCGGCTTTGCGGGCGCGGCTGCTGGCGGCTGCTGCGCGTATACGCCAATCCCGCCCAATACCAAGGCAGCCGCCGACATGGTCACGACTAGCGACCCACGCAGGGACCGCGCGCTCCTATGGGTCATCGATAAATCCTCTTTGATTGCTCGGCATCGGCGGCCTAACGCGCCGCACCATACCCCACCCGGCTGTCTCGGCGCCAATTGCGGCGGGACCGTGACATTCCGCCGACGCCTGATAACGCAATTTCGCCTCGCCCGGAAGCCTTAACCGGTCCACCCTCGTCAAGGCGGGATCGGTCCGGAATACCGGCTGCTACTTTCGCTCGCCCGCAACCTGCTTTGGATCCGTCGCCGGACCTTCAAGAGCGCTGGCGAATGTGGCTAGCGGAAGCGGAAATGACACCGGATTGCCGGCCAAGTCGACCGCCTGGACATCGAGGACCTGGCCGGTTTTGAGCTTGGCTATCAGCTCGGCCGTGCCCATGTAGTCGGATATGCAGACGTTGGCCGAGCATGTGACATAAGGTGCGGTGAGCGGTTCACCGTGATCCACGATGAGGCGTGTCCCGTAGCGCAGTTGCAGCGGGGCCTGTATCGTAACTCTGAAGATTTTGTTGACATCACCGTCCGGCTCGATCAACGCGGCCGCAACAACCGATTCGCCCGAGTCGGTCAGAACTTCACGGCCGGTGAAGCACACTCTTGGTCCGGTGCCGTTCTGGCCCGACGCGCTACAGAACTTGGTCCATGGCGAGTAAACGAGCGGCGGCGAAGCTCCCGGTGCTGGAGCCGCAACTCCGGCTGCCAGCGGTTGTCCGGGTTTCTGTTGCGCAATGGTCGCCAATCCGCTTTGCGTCAGCGCCGCGGCAGTGACTGCCACAAGGACGATCGGCGTACGTAGCATCCGCATGCCGAACTTACGGGTTCTTCCGCAAGGTGTTGCCCCCGCCGGCAGGCTCATCGCGGGCTGCAATCTTGGCGGCAAATTGGGCGGCACCGTGACACGGTCATTGCAGCGGCACAATCATGTCAGAATGCTGGTGCGACACGAAATCACCGGGGGCCGAAGCGAGGCTGATGTGTTGTTGATTGTAGCTCGTTCGCCGATCCGACTGGCGGCGCTGGTATCCTTGCTTGCATTTGCGCTGCCGACTTCGGCATCACCGCAACCAAGGCACGCAATCGCCATGCACGGCGCGCCGGCGCTTCCAGAGGGCTTTGCGCATTTTCCCTATGTCGATCCAGAAGCGCCCAAAGGCGGGCGCCTTGTGCAGGGCGTGCTGGGGACGTTCGACAGCCTCAACCCGCTGATCGTTAAGGGCTTGGCAGTCCCCGAGATCCGAGGATACGTCATCGAGGGCCTGATGACGCGCGGGTACGATGAACCCTTCACCCTTTACGGCCTACTGGCGCGGACGGTCGAGACCGATGCCGCCCGCAGTTTCGTAACGTTCCGGCTCGACCCGGCGGCGAAGTTCTCCGACGGCCATCCGGTGACCGCCCAGGATGTGATCTTCTCCTGGCAGATCCTGCGTGATCACGGCCGGCCCAACCACCGCACCTATTATTCGAAAGTGCTGAAAGCCGACGCCCTCGACGAGCGCACTGTCCGGTTCGATCTCAGCGGCAGTGACGACCGTGAACTTCCCTTGATTCTCGGATTGATGCCAGTGCTGCCGCAACACGCAACCGATGCGGCAAAATTTGAGGACACCTCGCTGCGTCCAATGCTTGGAAGCGGCCCTTATGTAGTCGATGCAGTCGACGCTGGTCGCAGCGTGACGCTCAAGCGCAACCCGAACTATTGGGGCCGCGATCTCCCGGTAAACCGTGGTTTCTGGAACTTCGACACCGTCCGGCTGGACTACTATCGCGACAGCAACTCGCATTTCGAAGCGTTCAAAAAGGGCCTCTACGAGGTGCGCGCCGAAACCGACCCCGGTCGCTGGGTGTCTGCGTACGACTTTCCGGCCGTTCGTGACGGTCGTGTGATTAAAGAGGGGTTCCAGGATGGGATGCCCAAGGGGATGTCGGGCCTGGTCTTTAACACGCGCCGCGCGATTTTCGCGGACCCTAATGTGCGCAAGGCGCTTACGCTGTTGTTCGACTTCGAATGGATCAACAAGAATTTCTTCTTTGGACAATACCGTCGGACCGCCAGTTATTTCGACGGCAGTGAACTATCATCGCACGGCGTCGCTGCAAGCGCGCGTGAACGCGCCCTGCTCGCGCCGTTCCCTGACGCGGTCGCGTCCGACATACTTGAAGGCACCTGGTCTCCGCCGGTCACGGATGGATCAGGCCGTGACCGCGCCACGCTCAGGAACGCGCGCGAACTCCTGAAGGAGGCAGGCTACGAGTTTGACGGCGCGCAATGGCGGAAACGCGGATCTCTCGAACCGCTCCGATTTGAGATCATGGTCACCACCAAGGATCAGGAGCGACTTGCGCTGCAGTTTGCGCAGAACGTCAAGCGCGCCGGCATCACCGCGGACGTGCGTGTTGTAGATGCCGTGCAATACGATCAACGAAGGCTGACGTTTGACTTCGACATGATCCAAAATCGCTGGGACGCGTCGCTCTCGCCCGGTAACGAACAGGCTTTCTACTGGGGATCAGCCGCTGCCGATCAGGATGGCACTCGCAACTACATGGGGGCCAAGAGCCCGGCGGTCGATGCCATGATCGCCGCATTATTGCGCGCGCAATCGCGCGCGGAGTTTATCGATGCGGTGCGTGCGCTCGACCGCGTACTACTATCTGGCACGTATGTGATCCCGCTCTACCACAGTCCCGAGCAGTGGGTCGCACGTTGGGCGACAATTCAGCGCCCTGACAAGACCCCGCTCACCGGATATCTGCCCGAGACCTGGTGGTCTCGAGCCTCGGGGGTCGCGGAACAGTGACCAATAAATCAAACATTGTGGTTACCGATTTATTGATCGAGAGTTGCTGTTGCTTCTTCGCCGCACCATTTTGAATTCGACGTCTGAGGGCCGCTCGCTTGTCGGCGACACTGATCTGTTGACCCCCTATTAACGGCGCTCGCTTAGATTTTGCGCTTGGGCGCGGTCATCATGTCGCAATCAGGTCCAATCATACTCATCTCTGATGAGGCCAACATGGAATTGGCCGCGCTCCTGCGCGCGCGCGGCAATTTGTTGGTTAATGAAACCTCTTGGGCGCGTGCACCTGCGGCGATCAAAGCAGGACGTCCGTCAGCACTCATCCTCGATGAGCAACGCTGGGACCCGGACATTATCGAACCGCTAAAGACCGTGATTGCATCAGTGCGCGAGCCTTACATGCCGATACTGGCGCGCGCCTCCCCTGTCGGCGGCCCCGTGTTTGCCGGTGCGTTGCCGATCGCAGCGAGTGCGTCTCCCGAACGTGTTCTAACTCGCTTGATCTGGGCGCTCGGAATGCGCGCGCTGCATGTCGCAATTCTGCAGCATGATGCATCGGCCGGCCGGCCCGTTGATTGTGAGACCGCTGATGATGCCGCGGTACTTGTCATTGGGCGTGGCCGCAATTATCGCGATTTGGCAACCGCGGCTGGCGAGCGCGCCGGCTTGATTAGCACGTTGAGCATTGAGAATGCCGCGCGCTTTCTGTGTGCGCGCGACATCGACGGCATTCTGATTGGCGATGGCTTTCCACCGCACGTCCTGCAGGCATTTGCGATCGCGCTGTCTGCGGATGCGCGGTTTCGTGACTTGCCGGTCGGGTTGGCGACGCCGGCACAGCCGTCCGACGAATGGCAAGCGCTGCCCAATTTTGAGCGTCTCAGCGGACGAGTAAGCGACCTCGTGGACTACATGATGCCGCTGATCCGGCTGCATGCCCGCGGCGCTCAGCTTCAACGTCAGCTTGCTGCCATTGAGTCGGACGGCATGCTCGATCCCCACACCGGTTTGTTCACGCCGGGCGCTTTCCTGCGCGAGTTGGAGCGGGCGGTCGACGAGGCCAGGGAGAATCGTGTCGCGCTATCACTCGCGCGTTTCTCGTTTGAGCCCGCGCCCAATCGGGGTGTCGGCGAGAGCGCTGCCCGGCAAGTCATGCGGCTCGCCCGCCGAACCGACATCGCCGGACGTGCGGACGACGGGTCCATCCTGCTTGCCTTTCCTAACACCGGACTTGGTAATGCCCATGCGCTGGTGCGGCGCATCGGAAGCACACTGAGCGGAACTCTGCCTGGAATTGATCACCAGGCTGCACGTGTTGATCCCATGGTAACGCTGGCGGTGTTCAAGCCGGGGGATAGCGTCGAAACGCTGATCGCACGCGTGTCGGAACGAGGCCCGGTTGCGGCCGGGGCTAGTGGTGCATAGGTTAGCTGCAATGCAGGAGCCAACCATGACCACTTCTCCGCTCTCGATCGACGTCTTTTCCGACGTGGTCTGCCCGTGGTGCTTTATCGGCAAGCGCCGCCTTGAGAAGGCAATTGCGTTGCGCCCGGATATCCCGGTTGACGTGCGCTACCGGCCCTATTTCCTCAACCCGTGGGTTCCGCGCGAAGGAATAAGCCGTACCGACTATCTCACGGCGAAGTTCGGCTCGCCGGCACGCTATGCGCAGATCGCGCAACGCGTCGTCAAGGCGGCTGAAAGCGAAGGCCTCACCTACAACATCGGCGCGCTGACTCGTCAGCCCAATACGCTCGACTGCCATCGACTGATTCTCTGGGCCAGCCGTATCGGCAAGGGAGCACATATCAAGCAACGCCTGATGGAAATCTATTTCACCGAAGGCGGCGACCTTTCCGATCGCGAGGTGCTGGTTCAGGCTGCCTCGGATTGCGGGCTCGATCCCGATGAGGTTCGCCGCCTCCTCGCCGGCGACGCTGACGTTGCGACGGTGGAGCAGGCCGCCAAATCGGCTCAGGAGGCCGGCATAGACGGCGTCCCGTTCTTCGTTTTCGGCAATGTGCTTGCGGTGTCGGGTGCGCAGACTCCGGATTATCTTGCAGACGCAATCAAGCGCGCGGCGGGTCAAGCCGCCAAGCCCGCCGCCTGAGTGGCCACGATTTTCACGCTGCCTGAGCACGCTCGGCGATGCGCACAAGGCTGCGCAGAAGTCCCGCAGCGCCCTTGAGCCGGTCCTCCGGCGTTTCCCACTCGTCAAAGAAGACGACCCGCATGTCGGGCCGCACGCGCGCGTCCGGTCCCTGCTCCCGGATGAACGCTACGAGCCCATCGGGATTGGCAAACGTATCCTCGCGAAACGACAGCACCGCTCCTTTGGGCCCAACATCGATCTTTGCAACGTTGGCCCGCCGGCACAGTGCCTTGATGGCGACAACATCGAGAAGATGCCCCGCCTCCGTCGGCAAAGGGCCAAAGCGGTCCACCAGTTCGGCACCGAACGCGTCGATCTCACGCTCGTCCTCGAGGTCAGCAAGCCTGCGGTAGAGCGCCAAGCGCACCGCCAAGTCGGCCACATAGTCTTCGGGGATGAGCACGGGTGTGCCGATGGTAATTTGCGGCGACCACCGGTCGGCAACGGGCTCAGCGATGCCGGCCTTGAGACTCGCAACCGCCTCCTGCAGCATCTGCTGATAGAGCTCAAACCCGACCTCCTTGATGTGGCCGGACTGCTCCTCGCCCAGGAGGTTTCCCGCGCCGCGAATATCGAGATCATGCGAGGCAAGCTGAAAGCCGGCGCCCAGCGTGTCGAGCGACTGCAGCACCTTGAGCCGCCGCTCCGCCTGCTGCGTGATCCGCCGCGGCGGAAGGGTGAACAGCGCATAGGCGCGGGTCTTCGAACGGCCAACCCGACCTCGCAATTGATAGAGCTGCGCCAGGCCAAACATATCAGAGCGGTGCACGATCAGCGTGTTGGCGGTCGGAATGTCGAGGCCGGATTCGATGATGGTAGTGGACAGCAATACATCGTACTTGCCGTCATAGAACGCTGACATGACGTCTTCCAAAACTGAGGCGGCCATCTGCCCATGCGCTACGCCGACACGCACTTCCGGCACGTTCTTGTCAAGAAACTCTTTGGCTCCCGCCAGATCCTCAATGCGTGGGCAGACATAGAAACTCTGTCCGCCGCGATAATGCTCGCGCAGCAGCGCTTCGCGCACGGTGAGCGGATCGAACTGAGAGACGAATGTACGCACCGTCAGCCGGTCGACGGGCGGCGACGCGATGATCGAGAGCTCGCGCACGCCGGTGAGCGCGAGTTGAAGGGTGCGCGGGATCGGAGTCGCGGTCAGGGTCAACACGTGGACCTCGGCCCGCAACGTCTTCAGCCGTTCCTTGTGGGCAACCCCGAAATGCTGTTCCTCATCGACGATCAGGAGCCCGAGATCCCTGAATTTGATGGTCTTGCCGAGCAGCGCATGGGTACCGATCACAATATCGATCGTGCCGTCAGTAAGCTTGTGCTTGACCTGAGCGAGCGCTTTATCGCTGACCAGTCGCGAGGCCTGCGCGACGTTTACTGGGAAGCCGCGGAAGCGATCCGAGAATGTCTTCATATGCTGACGGGCCAGCAGCGTCGTCGGCACCACCACGGCAACCTGTTTTCCTGTCATCGCCGCGACGAACGCGGCACGCAGCGCAACTTCGGTCTTACCAAAACCTACATCGCCGCAGATCAACCGATCCATCGGGCGACCGGACGCGAGATCATCGAGCACTGCGTCGATGGCGGTCTGCTGATCGTCGGTTTCTTCGTACGGGAATCCGGCAGAGAATTCATCATAGGGGCCGACCCCGGTCGTAAACCGCGGCGCCTCGCGCAATTGGCGCTCCGCTGCGACTTTGATCAGCGCATCGGCCATTTCACGGATGCGTTGCTTCATCCGCGCCTTGCGCGACTGCCATGCGGTACCGCCGAGGCGGTCGAGCTCCACCGTTGTTTCTTCAGAACCGTAGCGCGACAGGAGCTCGATGTTCTCGACCGGCAGAAATAGCTTGTCGCCCGCCGCGTAGTGAATTTCGAGACAATCGTGCGGGGCGCCGGCAGCCTCGATGGTGGCGAGGCCGTTGAAGCGGCCGATGCCGTGATCGACATGGACGACGAGGTCGCCGGCCGTGAGGCTCGTGACCTCGGCGATGAAATTCTCGGCACGCTTGGCAGCTCGACGGGGCCGCACGAGCCGATCGCCAAGGATGTCCTGCTCGGCGATGACCGCCAGATCGGCGGTCTCGAATCCGGATTCGAGCCCGAGCACCGCCAGCGCCACGTCGGACCTTGGCCGTGCCAAAGCCTCGGGCCAGTTCGCAACCGGCAACAAGTTGTGCAGGCCGTGGTCGGCGAGCACGTGGCTCATGCGTTCGCGTGCACCATCGCTCCACAACGCGATCACGACTCGCGCGCCATCTGCTTGACGCGCTTCCACATGCGCGCGCACGGCTTCAAACACATTACGGTCCTGCTGAGCACGCTCAGGGGCAAAGTTGCGCCCCGGCCGTGTTTGCGTATCGATCAGGTCGCGCGCACTTTCGGGTGTTGCGAACGGAGTTAGCCGCACCAGCGCTGCCGCATCGAGCTGGCTGCGCCATTCTGCTTCGGCAAGGTACAGGCGGTGCGGCGGCAATGGTCGATAGGGCGCAGCCCCGGAGACCGTGCCCGATGCCTCCTTACGCGCCCCATAATAGTCGGCAATCTGATCCAGGCGCTCGTGCGCCGCTTCGCCAGCCAAAGGTTCGAGCACGATCGGCGTGCCCGGAACGTAATCGAGCAACGTATCGAGCCGTGTGTGAAACAGCGGCAACCAGTGCTCCATTCCGGGATAACGGCGCCCCTCGCTGACCGCGTGATAAAGCTGATCGTCCGGCGTCGCCGCCCCCAGCGCTTCGGCATAGCCCAAGCGGAAACGACGGATCGTCTCGCTCGTAAGCTGGAACTCGGCCACCGGAACCAGATCGAGAGCGCCCAACTGATCGGTAGTGCGCTGCGTCTCCGGATCGAAGCTGCGAATCGACTCGAGTGTGTCGCCGAAGAAGTCCAGGCGCACGGGTTGATCAAGGCCGGGAGGATAGAGATCGAGGATGCCGCCGCGCACCGCATAATCGCCAGGCTCACGCACCGTCGAGGCGCGCACGAACCCGTTGAGATCGAGCCAGCGCACAATCTCGTCCATGCGAAGCACGTTGCCCGGACGAGCCGACAGCGCCTGGGAGGCGACGAGTTCCTTTGCGGGCAGGCGTTGCAGCACTGCGTTGACCGTGGTCAGCAGAACCGACGCCCCTTCATGCCCTTTGAGACGCGCGAGCCGTGACAGGGTGGTCATGCGCTGAGCGACAACGCCGGCATGGGGCGAAACGCGGTCGTAAGGCTGGCAATCCCACGCCGGAAACTCGAGCACCCCGATGTCCGGGCTGAAGAATCGCAGCGCCCGCGCGAGCTGTGCCATACGCGGCCCATCCCGGCAGACGACGAGCAGACTGGTGGCGGGCGCCGCGCGCTTGGCCGCGACCGCGCGCGCGAGATCAGCGATGATCAAGCCCTCGGCGCCATCTGCGACGTTGGCCAAGGTCAGGGCGCAACCGGGGGCCAGGCGATCAGCCGGAGATCGTGGTACTTTATGATCCATTGTGGTGAAACGCGCACAGTCTGCGGAAAAGCGGGGTATCGTGGGCGGCCGGAACGTCACTCTCACCGGTAACCCAGGCGTATATTTCCGGGTCGGGTACGTCGCTCAGCCGCTCGAAATCGGTCAGTTCGGGATCGGACAGTTCTCCGATGCAGGCATCCGCGAATGGCCCCATGATCAAATCACTCTCGCGCGTGCCGCGATGCCAGCAGCGATAGAGCAGGCGGCGCCGCCGCTCGTCCAAGCCCTCGCTTGATCGCGTACTTCCGGTCATCCGATTGCCTCAACGCCAAAAGCCCGGACGAGCCGGGCGCCGTTCATATAGCGTTTGTAGGCGCCGATGTCAGGGGTGATTGCGTTGAAAGGAGCCGCACGCGACGATCGACGAGTCCTGTGACGATGAAACCTATGCGGCCTCCTGTCCTCAACCCCCTGTTCGCCTTGGTCACCTCGCTCCCGGGCGTTGGGTCGAAGGTTGAACGACTTTTTCGCCGGCTGCTTGGGCGGGATGACACGCCACGACTCATCGATCTCCTGTTCCATCTCCCGACCGGAACGATTGACCGCCGTGCGCGGCCGAAGCTGGCCGATGTGGTGCCTGGTAGCCTTGTCAGCGTGACCGTTACCGTCGATCGCCACCGACCACCGCCGCCGCGGCGTGCGCGAGCCCCCTATCTCATCTATGCGAGCGACGAAACCAGCGACATCGTGCTCACTTACTTCACTCCCCATCGTGACTATCTGCAGAAGCTTTTGCCGGTTGGTTCGCGCCGCATTGTCTCGGGCACCACGGCGCTCTACGACGGCATGCTGCAAATGGTGCATCCCGACCGGGTGGTCGATGAAACGCAATTTGCAAAACTCCCGCTGATCGAGCCGGCCTACGCGCTGACCGAAGGCTTGACGGCCAATCAGGTTCGCCGTGCTGTGGAGGCGGCGCTGACGCGAGTGCCGGCCCTGCCGGAATGGCAAGATAGCGCGTGGCTGGCCCGCGCGAAGTTCCCGCCTTTCGCCGAAGCTTTGCGCGAGGTCCATTACCCTCCTGCGCCCGAGTTGGCGCCGGAAGGCCCCGCTTGGTCGCGGCTTGCCTATGACGAGTTTCTCGCCGGCCAGGTGGCGCTTGGGCTTTTGCGCGCGCACACGCGCCGACCGCGCGGGCGCGCTTCCGCGGGCGATGGCGTCTTGCGTCGGAAGATCGTCGCCGCCCTGCCCTACACCCTTACGCGTTCTCAGACGCGCGCAGTCGCAGATATCGAGGCCGATCTCGGTAAACCCGAACGCATGTCGCGCCTGCTCCAGGGCGACGTCGGCTCCGGTAAGACCGTGGTGGCGCTGCTTGCTTGCGCAAGCGTCATCGAAACGGGCCGCCAGGCCGCGTTGATGGCGCCGACCGAATTGCTGGCCCGCCAACACTGGAACACGATCGCGCCGCTGGCCGAGGCGGCCGGCATTCAAGCAACCATCCTGACCGGGCGCGAGCGCGGACGCGGACGCGGCGATATGCTCGAGCGGCTCGTCCGCGGAGAGATCGACCTTCTGATCGGTACGCACGCCCTGTTTCAGGAGGAAGTCGCATTTCGCGATCTTGCCCTCGCGGTGGTCGATGAGCAGCATCGGTTCGGTGTGCACCAACGACTTGCCCTGGCGCGCAAGGGCGAAGCGGTCGATCTTCTGGTCATGACCGCGACGCCAATCCCGCGCACGCTGGTGCTGACCTATTTCGGCGACATGGACATATCCGAACTGCGGGAAAAGCCCGCCGGGCGCAAGCCGGTCGATACTCGCACGATTCCGCTCGATCGTTTGAAAGAGGTCGTCGATGCGGTCGGTCGCGCCATCGACGACGGGCGGCGCGTCTATTGGGTGTGTCCGTTGGTCGAGGAGTCCGAGACAATCGATCTGGCCGCCGCGCAAGATCGCTTTCACATGCTCACGGCGCGCTTCGGCGGGACGGTCGATCTCGTCCATGGGCGCATGAAGGGAGCCGACAAGGACGCCGCCATGGCGCGATTTGCGGCCGGCGAGTCCAAACTTCTGGTCGCCACCACGGTGATCGAGGTTGGCGTTGATGTCCCGGCCGCGTCAGTGATGGTGATCGAGCACGCCGAGCGGTTCGGGCTCGCGCAGTTGCATCAGCTGCGCGGGCGTATTGGGCGTGGCAGCGAACGCTCGACGTGCCTCCTCCTGTACAGGACGCCACTCGGGGAAACCGCGAAGGCGCGACTTGCGGTTATGCGTGAGACCGAGGACGGCTTTCGCATCGCCGAGGAGGATCTGCGCCTGCGCGGCGAGGGCGACGTGCTCGGCACCCGCCAGAGCGGCATGCCCGGTTTCCGGGTTGCGCGCATCGAGGTTCATGCCCCGCTTCTGCAAACGGCACGTGACGATGCGGCCCTCATATTGGCGCGCGATCCCGAACT
>Ga0066903_100003639_pt1 | contig 12681 bp, 11 predicted proteins | sample PanSoiMetaGPlot1_FD_67491 | JGI IMG/M metagenome (GOLD analysis project Ga0066903, IMG submission 67491) | Tropical forest soil microbial communities from Panama analyzed to predict greenhouse gas emissions - Panama Soil - Plot 1 (version 2) | ecosystem: Environmental > Terrestrial > Soil >... | reverse complement strand
CGTCGCGAACTATCACCCCCGCGCGCGTGCCGATCGGGCATACCGCCACCGTGACGCTCCGCCTGGAGAACGTCTCCCGGGTGCCTACCGGACTGCTGCTCGCTGAGGACGAAGTGCCGTACGCGCTCGGGAGCAGGCCGCGCTACGTGCTGGACAAGATCGAGCGGCGGGGCCTGCGGCAGCTCACCTACTCGCTCCGCTCCGACCTGCGGGGCAAGTTTGAGATCGGCCCGATACACCTGCGGGTGGCCGACTCCTTCGGGCTCGTCGACCTCGAACGGTCGGCGTCTGGCCGCACGACGTTCGTGGTGACGCCGCGAGTCGTGCCGTTGTCGCGGACCGTCATCAGCCGGACATGGGCGGGCGAGGGAGAGGGCCGGGCGCGCCTCAGCTCCGCCGCTGGCGAGGACGACGTTATCCCGCGCGAGTACCGGAACGGCGACGAGCTGCGGCGAGTGCACTGGCGCTCCACCGCCCGATACGGGGAACTCATGGTGCGCCGTGAGGAGCAGCGGTGGCGCAACCGCGCGACGATTTTCCTCGACAGCAGATCAAGGGCGCACATGGGCGCCGGAATGGCTTCGTCATTCGAGGCGGCGGTCAGCGCGGCGGCCTCGGTCGGCGTGCACATTTCCCGGGAGGGACTGACTGGCCAGTTCGTCACCGACAATGCGACCCTGCGCGGCGGCCCGCTGTTCGCCGACGCTCTGCTCGACTCACTGGCCGTGATCCACCCGTCCAGCAGCTTGAACCTCGATCAGGCCATGGCCGAGCTCAGGACCGCAGGCGGGGTCATCATTGCCATCTCCGGCAGGCTCTCGGCACCGGAGGCGCGGAAGCTCGCAGCGTGCCGGACTGAGGGCAGCCAGGGGCTCGCGATCCTGCTGGACGTGGCTACCTGGGCAACCGCGCCGCAGCGCGCCGACCCACCGGTCAACGGTTCGGGCGGCAGTCCGCTGACCGACGCAACGGACAGCGCCGCTGGCCCGCCCGGCGGCAGGCGGTCCGCTGACACCGCAGCAGCCGAGTCGATCCTGCTCACCGCGGGCTGGCGCGTAACGGTGCTCGACGCGGCGACGCCGCTGGCCGTTGCGTGGCGGCGGATGTCCCGGTCGGATGCGCCGCTCAGTTCGCGGGTCTGGATGGTGCCGGGTAGCGCAGGGCCGGCTGCCCTGCAAGGGGCCGGGGACGCGCGTCCCTCGGGGCCGGCTCTTGCTGCTGATGGCGGGGCGCCGTCATGAGCCTGCGCCTGCCCGTAACCGCCGCGATCGCCGTGCTGCTCGCGTCCCTGTCACTCACCTCGGTTGTGGAGGGCGCCGGATGGCTGGGTGCCGGTATCGGGGCGGTGATCGCTGTCGGCGCGGCCGGCCTCGGATCCCGGCTGCCTGGCCTGCAGCCGACCATCGCAGCCACTGCCGTCGTCGTCGTGGCAGTCGTACCGCTGCTGCTCGGGTCAGGGTGGCCACTCCTCGTCGTCGGGCTCCTTATCGTGGGCCTAACCGCCGCGAGCGCGACCGGCGCCCGGCCGCTGCGCGGCTTCGCCGTCGTGGCGCTCTACCTGGCCGCGTTGCTGATCTGGCTGAATCTGTGGTTCGCCAGCGGCCCGGCATACGGGCACCTAATCCCAAGCCACGAGTCGCTCGCCCAGCTCGGAAGCATGGTCAGGGCTGCGTTCGCCGAGTTCCGGTACGCCCCGCCGGTGCCCGACATCAGGCCGGTGAGCCTAGTCGGGTCGGCTGGCATCGGACTGGTCGCGATCATGGTCGATCTGCTGGCGGTGCGGATGCGGCGGCCCGCAGCCGCCGGACTGCCGTTGCTCGTGCTCTTCAGCGTCCCCGTTGCGAGCAATCTCAAGAATTTCAGCGCGACCCAGATCTTTACCTTCGCGGCCGGAATGGCGGGCTTCCTGACGCTGCTGTCGACGGCGAGCCGGGACCGGCTGCGAATGTGGGGGCAGCTGGTGACGTTCCGCTATGTCCAGCGCGCCGACGAGCCCGGGACAAGGCCAGATACCCGTGAGCTCGCGGCGTCCGGCCGCCGTATCGGGCTGGCCGCCGTCTGCCTGGCCGTGGCCATCCCCATCGTGCTGCCGTCGATGCGGGCACACAACGTGTTCAGCACGAGCCCCGGCAGCGGAGGACATTTCGGGGTCGGATCCAGCGCCGGGCTGGCCGTTATGCAGCAAGTTCAGCACGACCTGCAGGAGAAGAAACCGGTGCCGATCCTGAGCTACACGACCACCGCCGCTGTGCCTGCGGCCCAGTACTTCCAGCAGTACGTGCTGAACTACAGCGCGAGCAAGGACATCTGGCTGCCCGACCTGTCCGGCACCGTCGCCACTCAGCGCCTCACCGCCGACCACTCACTGCCCTACCCGGTACCAGGCCAGCTTGCCAGGACCCGGGCAGCAACAGTGCAGACGGACGTCACGCTGTCCCCGAACCAGGCACAGACTGGCGAGAGCGCGTTCCTGCCCGCGCCGTACGCCCCGGTCAAGCTCGACGCCGGCACGACCGGTTGGAGTGAGCTGCCGGGAACGCTGATGCTCTACAACGTGACCGGCCCGACGGACGGCCTGCAGTACACCGTGATCAGCAGCGAGCCTCATCCGACGAAAGCCGAGCTGCAGGCCGCCACCGGCAATCCGCCCTCGTCTATCACCAATCGGTACGGTTCTTATAACGGACCCGACGAGGCCAGGCTGGCCGCCATCGCGCATCAGCGCACCGCCAAGGCCACCACGCAGCTGCAGGCGGCGCTCCAGCTGCAGGACTGGTTCCTGGCCGGCGGATTCAAGTACACCCTCACGCCGCGCTTGCCCACCTCGCACTGGCTGCTCGCGTTCCTCACTACCCACCGGCGCGGCTACTGCCAGCAGTTCGCGTGGGCGTTCGCGGTGCTGGCCAGGCTGCTCGGCATCCCGTCGAGGGTCGCGGTCGGCTACACGGGCGGCACGCACGGCCCGGCCCGCACCTGGCGCGTCACGACCGCGAACGCGCACGCCTGGCCGGAGCTGTACTTCCCCGGCGAGGGCTGGCTGCGCTTCGAGCCGACCCCGCATGGTGCGGGAGGCCAGGGCAGCGCGACCGTGCCGGCGTACGCGACTGGCTCAGCTGGCGGCGGCCGGCGCGCGGCGACCCCGGGCAGACCGACGGCCTCCGGCGCTGCGGGCAACTCGCAAGCGAATGCGGTGCGCGGCCTCAACACCTTCCAGCGCCCCGACCAAGGCGGCGGGGCCGCTGGGAGCTCGATAAGCGGATCTAGCCTGTGGCTTGCCATCGCCATCCCGCTTCTGGTCCTGCTGCTGATCGGTGCACCAGCCGCGGCCAGGAAGCTGACCCGTCGGCGCCGCTGGCTGGCCGCTTCTCATGACGCCGCGACAGCGACTGTTGCCTGGCGCGAGCTGACCGACGACCTTACCGACCACGGGATGAGTCGTGCCCCAGGCGAAACCCCGCGCGCTCTGGCCAGGCGGCTCACCAGGGAAGCCAACCTCGACCCCGCCACGGCCCAGGCGCTTCGCCACATCGTCAGCGCGGCGGAGCGGGCGGCGTATGCCGTGCGGGCAGAGTCGGGTTCGGGGCTCGCTGCCGACGTCACCCGGGTGCGCCGCGCCGTCGCGGCTGCAACGCCGCTGCGCAGGCGCATCCGGGCCTGGCTGCTGCCTGCCTCCACTCTCGCTGCGACGCAACAGGGGCTCCAGCGGCTCGGCGACATGCTGACCTGGCTGGACACCTCATGGCCCGCCCCGCGACGGCAGGCCCGTCCGCCAGAGCAGCCAAGGCGGCAACCACGGCTGCCAGCAATTCGCTAGCCGAGGACGGGCGAGCCGAGGACGGCGGGCGAGCCGCTAGCGGTTGTTGCCCTCCTGCCGCCGCCGCCAGCGTTCCTCCAGCCGTTCCATCAGGCCAGAGTTAGCCGGAGCCTTAGCCGTCCGGGGCCGCCGGGGGGTCCGGCCGCGTCGGCGCTGGGGCAGCATCACAGCCGCCATCCGGCGGTAGCTGGCAATTGCCCAGATGCTGCTCAGCAGCATGAGCACGAAGCCAGCCGCGGACAGCCAGGCGTACTTCAGGAACAGGCCGGCAACCAGAGCGCCGGCGCCCAGCAGGAACCCGACGCAGGCCAGCAGGACCCGGCGCCGGTAGTGAACCTTGGGATCCCTGGCCCGCATGAACCGGGCCAGGCGCGGATGATCGGCATAGAGCGCCTGCTCAATCTGCTCGAGCTGACGCTGCTCGTGCTCAGAGAGCGGCACAGTGCCTCCCATCGACATCGGCCTGATGCTCGTTAACACCCCGGCCGTTGCTTTACGCCCAGAATACGAGCGCCGGGGCACCATGTGGAAGGGTACTTGGCCGGAGGCACCGATCAGCCGCATGACGACTACGGCCGGTAGTCATTTGCGCTGCTCCTCGGCCCGTCGGCCAGCGCGCGGTTCATCCACCAGCGTCGCCGGGCGAATCGCATCCTGGCCGAACCGCCCGGCGATCTTGTCCAGCGCGGATTCTGCGTCACGCCAGGCACTGCCGCGCCCTTCGAGCGTCAGCTGCGTGGCCGCCGCCCCCGAAGGCACCAGGCCGGCAGCTCGCACGCCGACGAGCCGCAGCCTGGCCTGGCCACTGAGCCCGGAGGCGGCATACAGCGCGCAGGCAGTCCCATAGATCAGCTGGGTCTCGCTGGTGGCCTCGGGCAGCGTCCTGGACCGGGTAATCGTGGTGAAGTCTGCCTTGCGGAGTTTGACGCTAATCGTCCGGGCGGCGAGCCCTGCTGACCGCAGTGCGGCAGCCGTTCTTCGCGACAGGCGCAGCAATTCCCGCCGGATGAGCACGGGGTCGGATATGTCAGTCTCGAACGTCTCTTCGCTGCCGACGCTCTTCTCCCTGACGGACGAGGTCACCGCCCGCTCGTCCCGGCCCTTCGCCAGCGCGTGCAGGTGAGCAGCCGCCGCGTTGCCGAGATCGCGTTCCAGTGCATCCAGCGGTGTCCCGGCGATATCGCCGACCGTTCGCAGCCCGAGACGGGCCAGAGCCTGCCTTGTCTTGTCCCCCACGCCCCACAGCGCCGAGACCGGTAGCGGGTGCAGGAACTCCAGCGCCCCGCCCGCCGGGATGACCAGCAGCCCGTCCGGCTTGCAGTGGACGGAGGCGAGCTTCGCGAGGAACTTGGTCGTGGCGATGCCGACCGAGCAGGTGATCTCCTGCTGCTCCGCCACCTGGTGACGGATCTGCGCGCCGATGCTGGCCGGGGAGCCAAAGAGCCTGATGGCCCCCGACACGTCGAGAAACGCCTCGTCGAGCGACAACGGCTCCACAAGCGGTGTGACGGCACGGAAGATCGCCATGACCTCTTTCGACACCGCACTGTAGAGACGGTGCCGGGGCGGGAGCACGGTTGCCTGCGGGCAAAGCCGCCGGGCCCGGGACATCGGCATCGCTGACCGGACGCCGAAGGCGCGCGCCTGGTAGGTGGCTGAGAGGACAACGCTGCGGCCAGACAGCCCGCCGACGATTACTGGCCGACCAGCCAGGTCTGGCCGATCCCGTACCTCGACGCTCGCGTAGAAGGCGTCCATGTCCACGTGCAGAATGTGGCAACCGACGTCGTCCGCGGCAGTGTTCGTGGCGGCAGCGTTCGTGGCGGCACTGTTCGTTCCGGCACTATCGTTTGCCGCGCCCGCGCCACCCACCTGCACGTCCATGTCCTGACACCGATCCTGGACCCGCTCCCGGCAGCAACGCTAGCCGCCACCTGCGACATCGGTGGCGGTCGGCCGGCACACGGCTCGGGTCAGAGCACCAGCGTCGGTTTCAGCTCGAGCAGTCGGCCGAGCAGCCCGTTGACAAACGCGGGCGAATCGTCGGTGGACAGCTCGCTCGCGAGGGCCACTGCCTCGCTGATCGCCACGGCATCGGGTACCTGGTCCCGCCATAGCAGCTCATACGCACCGATCCGCAGGATAGTGCGGTCCACTGCGGGCATGCGCTGCAGAGGCCAGCCCTGCGAGTGCGTCGTCAGCAGGTCATCGATCTGCGCCGCGTGCTCGTGCACGCCCCGGACCAGCTCAGCGGCGTACTCGGAAACGGGCGGGTCCGCCGCCGCCGTGCGCTCTGCCAGGAGGCTGAGCAGTGGCTCGCGCCGGGCCTCGGCCTCGAACAAGATGTCCAGTGCCCGCTTCCGGGCCTTGCTGCGCGCTGGCATCCGGCCGGCTCAGGCCCGGCCGAGGTATGCGCCCGACCGCGTGTCGACGCGGACCTTCTCGCCCGTGGTGATGAACAACGGCACCTGGATCTGCGCCCCCGTCTCGAGGGTGGCCGGCTTGGTTCCCCCGGTCGACCGGTCGCCCTGCAGGCCCGGATCGGTGTGTTGCACGGTCATCTCGACGGCGGCGGGCAGCTCCACGTACAGCGGCGTGCCGTCGTTGAACGCGATGGTGGCCGTCTGCTCCTCGAGCAGGTAACTAGCGGCGTCACCGACGACCGCGGCCGGGATGTGCGGCTGGTCGTAGTCGGTGGTGTCCATGAAGACGAAGTCGTCGCCTTCCCGGTACAGGTACTGCATCTCGCGCTTGTCGACGTTGGCGACCTCCACGCGGACGCCTGCGTTAAATGTCCGGTCCACCACCTTGCCGGACAACACGTTCTTCAGCTTCGTGCGCACGAAAGCGCCGCCCTTGCCAGGCTTGACGTGCTGGAATTCCACCACGCTCCAGAGCGCTCCGTCGATGCTCAGCGTCATGCCGTTCTTGAGGTCATTTGTGGTGGCCACGTCGTGTCTCCTGCGTACATCAGGAACCGCCGTGCCGCCGTCACAGCACGAGCAATTCCTTGGTGGTCGTGATGAGCGTTTCTGGCCCGGCCATGCGGACCACGAGGGTGTCCTCGATCCTGACGCCGCCCTTGCCTGGCAGGTAAATCCCAGGCTCGACAGTGACCGGAACCCGGTCTTCGAGTCTACCTGTCTGGCCGTATCCAAGCATCGGCGCTTCGTGCACCTCCAGCCCGACGCCGTGACCGAGGCCGTGCTGGAAATGCCCGCCGTAGCCTGCCGCCTCGATCACGTCTCGCGCGCTGGCGTCGACGTCCTGTACATCGGCCCCCACGGTGGCCGCAGCGATCCCGGCGAGCTGGGCCGCTGCGACCAGGTCGTAGATCTCCCGCTGCCAGGGCGACGGCGAGCCGAGGGCAACAGTCCTGGTCATGTCCGCGTGATAGCCGGAGTGCCGCGCGCCGCAGTCGATGGTGACCAGGTCGCCCCGCTCGAGCACTCGGCTGCCAGGCGAATGGTGCGGTATCGCTCCGTTCGGGCCGCTGGCAACGATCGTGTCGAACGCGGGTGCCTCGGCGCCCAGATCCACCATGGTCCGCTCGATCAGGATGGCGATGTCCCGCTCGGTGCGTCCCGGCCGGATCTCGCCGAGCACCGCGGCGAGCGCCTGATCAGAGATCGCGCACGCCCTGGCCAGCAGCTCGATCTCGGCCTCGTCCTTGATCATCCGCAGCTCTTCGACGACGTGCCCGAGCGGCACGAGCTGGGGTCCGGCTGGCAGCTCGGTGAGGTTAGCGTGCCGCTCGACCGTCATGTCCTGGGCCTCGAACGCCAGCGTCCGGTAACCGCGCTCCGCGGCCAGCGCGGCCATGGCACGCTCCAGCTGGCGCTCGACGAGCAGCTCGATGTCGGGACAGTCCCGCTCGGCTGCCTCGGCATAGCGAGAGTCGGTGCCAAGAACTGCCGGCCCGTCGGCTGGCAGCAAGAGCGCCATGTTGGAGCTGACCAGCCCGGACAGATAGCGAACGTTCGGCGGGCTGGTGATCAGCGCCGCGTCCGCGCCAGCCTGGGTGATCTTCTGCTGTGCTAGGGCGCGGCGAGCTGCGTGGGTATGGCACATACCTGGACTGTAGCGACCGGCCGGCCGGGCAGCGCCGTCAGTCCTGATCAGGTACGTCGTCGCCGACGATAACACCGCCGCCGCGGCTCCAGGTCAGGTAGCGCCACGTCATGTTCACGAGGGTGACCACCCGGTTCCGGTTGCCCAGCAGGTAGAACAGGTGCAAGCCGAGCCAGGCGAGCCAGGCGAGCGTGCCGCGCAGCTGGACGCCACCGCGCAGTTCAACGACGGCCGACCGGCGTCCGATGGTCGCCATGGTCCCCTTGTCGCGGTAGTGGAATGGCTTCGTGCTCCCGCCCGCAATCAGCCGGGCCACCTGCTCCCCTGCGTGGCGGCCCTGCTGAAGCGCCGGCTGAGCCAGCTGAGCAACCGGATCGTCGGGGTTCACGCTGATGTCGCCGGCCGCGAACACCCGGTCCTGGCCGGTTACCCGCAGGTCCGCGCCGACCTCGATCCGGCCGCCTTTCCCGCGCGGCAGGCCGGTGGTCCAGCCGGCGTCCGGCCCCGCAACGCCCGCCGCCCAGACGGTGATGTCGCTGCGGTGCTCGCTGCCGTCGGACAGCAGCACTGAGCCCGGTCTCACTTCCTTGATGGCGGTGTCGAGCCGTACCTCGACGCCGCGGTCCATCAGCTGCTGTCGCGTATACCGGCGCAGCCTGTCCTTGTACGGCATCAGCAGCGCCGGTGCCATCTCGATCAGCCGGACCCGGAACATGGACCTGTCAACGTGCGGAAACACGGCCGGCAAAGCGAAATTGCGCAGCTCGGCGAGCGTGCCGGCCAGCTCGACGCCGGTGGCCCCGCCGCCGACGATGGTCACGTCGAGCTCCCGGTCGGCCAGCCCCTCGTTGCGGCGCTCCAGCTCGTCCATGAGGGTGTTGCGGAGGGCGATCGCGTCGCGGCGGGTGTACAGGCCGAAGGCGTGCTCGGCCGCGCCCGCGACGCCGAAGAAGGCCGCCTTCACACCGGTCGCGATGATCAGGTAGTCGTAGCTGAGCTGCTCGCCGGCCGCGAGGGTGACGATCCGCTGGCCGAGGTCGAGACCCACCAGTTCGCCCTTGCGGAACGTCCCGCCGTGCCGGAAGGTCGCTGACCACAGCGGGTAGGCCACATCGGCCGCGGTCAGGCCCGCCGTCGCGACCTCGTACAGCAGCGGCTGGAACGTGCTGTAGATGTTGCAGTCGACAACGGTTACGGCCGCGCCGGTGCCGGCCAGTGCCTGAAGCGCCGAAAGCCCGGCGAACCCGCCGCCAATGATCAGCACGCGCGGGCTGTCGTCGCCCGGTCGTCGATCGCCGCGTCGCATAACGCCCCCAGTCCCGACATGAGCGGTGCCTAGCACCTGCCCGCAGCTGGTGACCAGAAACTAAGACGGCGAGAAGGACGCCAGCGTGACGCAGGCCGCGGTCGCTGCCAGGGCCGCTGTTACCCGGCGATGTCCTTGATCTCCTCGATGAGCGCGACCCGCTCGGCGTGGGTGTGCCCCATCGGGCCGACGTTCAGCGTCGTGACCCCGGACTCCTTCATCGCCGCAACACGCTCGGCAACAAACGACTTCGGCCCGATGAGCGAGACGTGCTCGAGCAGGTCCTGCGGGATGAGCGCCTCTGCTTCCTTCTTCCGCCCGTCGAGGTAGGCGTCCTGGATGGCTGCTGCTTGGGTGCCGTAGCCATAGCGGACGGCGAGGTTGTTGTAGAAGTTCTTGCCGCGCGCGCCCATCCCGCCGATGTAGAGCGCCTGAACCGGCCGGAGCAAGTCGATCAGGCCCTTGACGTCCTCGCCGATTGCGAGCGCGGTCTGCGCGAACACGTCGAGCGGGGGTAGCGAGGGATCACGCTTGGCTTTTCCGGCCTGAAGAGAGGCCCCCCAAACCTCGGCCGCCCGCTCCGGGTAGTAGAAAATCGGCTCCCAGCCTTCGGCGAGCTCTGCCGCCAGCTCGACGTTCTTCGGGCCGAGCGCGGCCAGGATGATCGGGATCCGCTCGCGGACCGGATGGTTGATGAGCTTGAGCGCCTTGCCGAATCCGGTGCCCTGGCCCTCCGGCAGCGGGATCTGGTAGTGCTTCCCGTCGTAGCGCAGCACTTCACGCCGCCACACCGCGCGGCAGATCTCGATGGTCTCCCTGGCGCGGCCGACCGGTGCGTCATACGGCACGCCGTGCCAGCCCTCGATAACCTGCGGCCCCGACGCGCCGATGCCCAGGCTGAACCGGCCGTCCGACACGTAGTCGATGCCCGCGGCGGTCATCGCCGTCAATGTCGGCGTGCGGGAGTACATCTGCATGATGCCGGACGCCAGCTCGACCCGCTCGGTGACCGCAGCCAGGTAGCCGAGCTGGCTCACCGCGTCGTAGCTGTACGCCTCGGGCACGAAGACGATGTCCAGGCCAGCCTTCTCGTAGTCAGCCAGCGCGGCGGCCGTCTCCCGGAAGCCGCCGGCGTAGTTCAGAGCCATCCCGATGCGCATCCAGCATCCTCTCCCGCGTCGCTGCCTCAGAAGTGCATCGTAACGGGGCAGGTCAGGCTGGCACAGAGCGACCGAGGAGCCGCGCGACCGCGCGAAGCGCCAGCTCATACGACTGCGGCCCGAATCCCGCGATCGTGCCATCCGCGACGGCCGACACCACTGAGGTGTGCCGGAACGACTCGCGGGCCGCCGGATTGGACAGGTGCACCTCGACCAGCGGCGCGGTGCGCATCGCGAGAGCGTCCCGCAGCGCGTAGGAGTAGTGCGTGAAGGCGGCCGGGTTCAGTACCACGGGCAGCCTCCGGTCAGCCGCCTCGTGAATCCAGCCGATCAGCTCGGCCTCGTCGTCGGTCTGCCGCAGCTCGATGGCGAGCCCGAGTTCGGCGCCGAGCGCCGAGCAGGCTGCGCCGATATCGGCCAGGGTCGCCGAGCCGTAGATCTCCGGCTCGCGGGAGCCGAGCCTGCCGAGGTTAGGCCCGTTGAGGATGAGCACGGTCGTCACTCAGGTCACCTCCGCGTAGGCCCGCTCGAGCAGCTCCTCCGGCGGGTCGGCCAGGATGGCCGGCCTGGCCAGCCCGTCCAGCACCACAAACCGCAGTTTTGCCGCCCGCGCCTTCTTGTCCACCGTCATCGCAGCGCGCAGCTCCGGCCAGGCGCCACTGCGGTAGCGAACGGGCAGACCCACCGCGGTCAGCACCGTCCGGTGCCGCTCCGTCGTCGCGGCGTCGAGCCGGCCAGCAAGCCTGCCCAGGGCAGCTGCGAAGCACATGCCGATCGCGACCGCCTCGCCATGGCGTATCGAGTAGTCCTCCACCCGCTCGATCGCGTGCGCGAGCGTATGCCCGTAGTTGAGGTTCTCGCGCTGCCCGGCCTCGCGCAGATCAGCTGACACGACCGCGACCTTCATCGCGATGGCCCGCTCGATCAGCTCCCGCTCGTGCGGCCCGCCCGGCCGGGCCGCCGCTGCCGGGTCGGCCTCGATCAGGTCGAGAATGACGGGGTCGGCGATGAAACCGGCCTTGATGACCTCAGCCATGCCGCTGACGTACTCGGCGGGCGGCAGCGTGCCCAGCATGCTGGTGTCGGCGACCACGCCAGCCGGCGGCGAGAACGCGCCGACCAGGTTCTTGCCGTCTGCGGTGTTGATCGCCGTCTTGCCGCCGATCGCGGCGTCGACCATGCCGAGCAGCGTGGTCGGCACGAGCACGATCCGGACGCCGCGCAGCCACGTCGCCGCGACGAAGCCGGCGAGGTCGGTAGCCGCTCCCCCGCCGATCCCGACGATCGCGTCGTGCCGGCCGATGCCCGCCGCGGCCAGCCGCGTCCACAGCGCCGCTGCGACGCCGATCTCCTTGGCCGCCTCGCCATCGGGCACCGGCTCGGTCCGCACCGTGTAGCCGGCCGCTGCGATCGACTGGCCCGCCGCGGCTGCGATGGCGGAAAGGCCCGTGGCGTACACGACGACCACATTCCGTGCCCGCGGACCTATCAGGGACGGCAACTCGGTCAGCACGCCGGTACCGACGACTACGTCATAGCGGATTTCCCCGCCGACCGCGATCCTTGTCGCGGTCACGGCGCCGCCACAGCCGCGGCGATCTCGGCGGCGACCTCCTCCGGGTCACGGCCATCGGTGCCAACAGTCAGCCACGCCAGGCTGTCGTACACCGGCAGCCGCTGGTCGAGCAGCGCCTTGAGCTGAGCGCGCGGGTTGGTGCCGATCAGCAGCGGCCTGGCCCGGTCGAGGCCGACCCGCCTGGCCAGCTCGGTGAAGCCCGTTTCCAGATAGACCACGCGGTGGCCGGCGAGACGCTGCTGGGTTTGCTCGTCCATCACAGCCCCGCCGCCGAGCCCGATCACGCCGTCGCGCGTGTCCAGGGCGGCCGCGACCGCGTCGCGTTCGAGCCGCCGGAACTCCGGCTCGCCGTCGGTGATGAAGATGTCCGCGACCGGCTTGCCGGCCGCCGCCTCGATGACGGAGTCGGTGTCGGTGAACGAGACGCGGAGGCGCGCCGCGAGGGCCGTCCCGACCGTTGTCTTGCCGGCCCCAGGCGGTCCGATCAGCACAACAGGACGGAACGGGCTCGTTGTCGCCTCGGCCGCGCGCCCGTTCGCGGTCATCGGATCATCATCGCTTTCAGGTAGGCCTCCGCGTTGCGGGCTGTCTCGGTGACGCTGTCGCCGCCGAACTTCTCCATCGTGGCGTCGGCGAGGATGAGCGCTGTCATCGCTTCGGCGACGACTCCCGCAGCGGGCACGGCGGTTACGTCGCTGCGCTGGTTGATGGCCCTGGCGGGCTCGCGCGTCGCGACGTCCACCGTCGCGAGCGC
>Ga0066903_100003638_pt1 | contig 12684 bp, 13 predicted proteins | sample PanSoiMetaGPlot1_FD_67491 | JGI IMG/M metagenome (GOLD analysis project Ga0066903, IMG submission 67491) | Tropical forest soil microbial communities from Panama analyzed to predict greenhouse gas emissions - Panama Soil - Plot 1 (version 2) | ecosystem: Environmental > Terrestrial > Soil >... | reverse complement strand
GCGCGCCCGCGGCGTTGCCGTTCTCGAGGTGATGAAATCCGACGGCCACCTGGATCACGCCCTGCAGCGCCAGGCGATCCGCACCGCTGGCGCGGAGCCAGTACGGCTCGAGACGCTCGTGCACCTCGAAGTACAGCCGTGCGTCGAACAGCACAGCCGCCTGGGACAGGGCGACGGGCAGCGAAGGATCGCGAGGGTCGAGCGGTCGATCGCCGAGCGCGCGGCGCGCGCGTCCCGCGCGCTCGGCGACTTCTGTGGCACGTTCATCGCCATCGCTGGGACTGGCGGCGGCGAGCCGCCGGCGCGCCTGCTGGTCGTGAAAGGCGTCCAGGATCAGATCGGCCAGCCGATTTCTGAGCTCGAGCGGCAGCGTCATCGGCGCGCGGCGGGCGCACGCGCCACGGGGCGAGCGGCGCCGATCACGCGAGCCGCTCGACGCGCGTGTCCGCGATGAGATCGTGCAGCGCGCGCTTGTCGCGGCGGAGGCCCGCCATCAGGTAGCCGATGCCGAAGACGGCCGCCGACACCCACGAGCCGAGTTGACGGATGATCGCGCACGAGAGCGACAGGGGCCGGCCGTCGACGGTCACGACTCGGATCTGCACGGCCATCTTCCCGAGCGTCTGACCCCACAACCAGTGAAAGATCACGGGATACACGGTCCACAGCACGACGCCGAAGCTCTGGGCGGCCGCGCCGATCACGAACGGCCGCGCTCCGGCGAAGACGGCGGCGGCGAGGACCCAGAGCGCCCGCTCGACCGCGAAGAGCGCGACCGCGTCGATCAGCCACGCGACGACGCGAATCCAGAAGCCCGCGGCAGCACGCGCGCTCGGCTCCGGCCGCGCCTGCGCCGGCCCCGCCGGTCGCTCCGGCGCGGCCACCGATCCCGAGGCGCCGGCTGTGCCGAGCTCCAGCCGGTAGCGGGCGACATCGACGCCGCAGCGAGGGCACTCGGCGCCGGCGACGGGTTGCCACCCGCACTTCGGACATGGCCCCGTCATTTGGCCTCGCATGCTAGCACAGAGCAGCGCCGGCCTCACGGAGGCCGCACGGTATAATGCGCCCATGATTTCGGTCGCCGAAGCGCAGCAGCGCATCCTCGCGAGGATCGGGCCCGCCGCCCCGCCCGAGCTGATCGCGACGGTTGCGTCGCTCGGCCGAGTGCTCGCCGAGGACATTCGGTCGACGATGGACGTGCCGCCGACCGACAACTCGGCCGTCGACGGCTACGCGGTCGCCGCCGCGGACGTGCCCGCCTCGGGTACGCGTCGGCTCGAGGTCGTGGCCGAACTGGCCGCAGGCGCCGAGTACGCGCATGCGCTCGAGCCGGGTCGCGCGCTTCGCATCATGACCGGCGCGCCCGTGCCGGCCGGCGCCGACACCGTCTACCCGCAAGAGATCGTCGCACGGGACGGCGCAGCGATCGAAGTGCCGCCCATCGACAGAGGCGCCAATGTGCGCCGCCGCGGCGAGGACGTGCAGGCGGGCGCGGTGGTGCTCGCCGCCGGCACCGTCGTTCGCGCCCAGGAGATGGGCGTGGCAGCGTCGCTCGGCCTGGCCCAGCTCCTGGTCAGACAGCGCCCGCGCGTGGCGATCTTCTCCACCGGGGACGAGGTGGCGGAGCCGGGAGGAGAGCGAAAGCCGGCGCAGATCTACGACTCGAATCGCTACGCGCTCCGCGGGCTCGTGGAGGCAGCGGGCGCGCTCGCCACCGACTGCGGCATCGTGCCCGACCGCTTCGACGATCTCCACGCCCGGCTGAAGAGCGCCGCGACCTCGCACGACGTCGTGCTCACATCGGGCGGCGTGTCGGTGGGCGACTACGACCTCGTCAAGCCGGTGCTCGAGGAAGCCGGCGGCATCGACTTCTGGCAGGTGGCCATGCAGCCGGGGCGCCCGGTCGCCGTTGGCCGCATCGGCGCCGCGCATTTCTTCGGGCTGCCGGGCAACCCCGTCGCGGCGATGCTCACCTTCCACCTCTTCGTGCGGCCCGCGCTCTGGAAGCTCGCCGGCCGCCGCGATCTCGACGTGCCGCGCTTCCGCGCGGTGGCGGCCGAGCGCATGAGGAAGAAGCGCGGACGCCGCGAGTTCAAGCGCGGCATCCTGTCCTACACCGGTGACCGATGGGAGGTCCGCACCACGGGGCCCCAGGGGTCCGGCATCCTCACTTCGATGATCCAGGCGAACTGCCTGGTGGTGATCGAGGAGGACGCCGGCGACGTGTCGGCCGGCGACCGCGTGTGGGTCGAGCCCTTCGCGTTCGTCTGATCCCACGCCCGCCGTGCCCACCGCCATCCACGTCGAGCTGATCGACCACATCGCGCCGATCGCGCAGGGGCTCGTCACGGTGCACGCCCGCGCACTCTCCGACCTGCACTACGCGGACGTGCGCTTTGGCGCGAGCGAGTGGAAGTACGCGGCTGCGGAGAATGGGGCCTCCCGCGCATCGGGCGACGACGCGAGCCTCGCCTTCGGCATACGCGTGCTGGCCGGTCGCCGGATGGTGGCCCCGGGCTACTTCGGTCAGGCACTCGGGCGCGCCGACGTGCCACGGCTCGAGTCGATCCTGCGCGAGGCCCTCCACGCCGCGCACCGCCGCGCCGTCGCGAACGCGGAGCGGAAGGCCGACGTGCGCGCCAAGTTCGGCCCGCTCGGGGAATCACTTGCCGACACCCGTCTCTCGCCGGTTCAGGTGCGGCAGGACACGGTGCCGGCCGTCTACGAGGTCGACCCGCGCGGTGTGTCAGTCGACGAGATGGTCCGCGTGACGCGCGAGGTCTCGCGCGCGATCGCCGCCGCCGACCCGCGCATCCGACACAACGCTGCCTCGACCACGACCCAGCTCTCCCGCGAGCTCTTCGCTTCTTCCGAGGGCGCGCTCATCGACCAGGCGTTCGCGCTGACGCAGGGCCTGGGCTATGTCGTCGCCGCGGGCCCGGACAGCACGCAGGAGGTCTGGGACGTGGTGGGTCATCAGCGCGGCTGGGAGATCCTCGAGCGCGGCGTGCGCGATCCGCTCATCGAGTTTCCGCCGTTCCTCGAATTCGCGCGGGGACTGGCGCGAGATGCGGCCCTGCTCGCGGAGGCCCCGCCCCTGCCCGCCCTCGACCGCGAGGTGACCGTCGTCACCGATCCCCACTACAACACGCTCTTGTCGCACGAGATCGTCGGTCACCCCGTGGAGCTCGACCGCGGTCTCAAGATGGAGACCGCGTACGCCGGCCGCTCGTGGCTCCTGCGCGATCTCAAGGACCATCAGATCGGCAAGCCCGTCGCCTCCCCGCTCGTGACGGCGTACTCGGATCCCTCACTGCCCGGGTACGGCCACTACGCCTACGACCACGAGGGCACGCCGGCTCGACGCGTCGTCCACATCGACCGGGGGATCTTCACCGGGTTCATGAACAGCCGGCAGACCGCCGCGATCTTCGGCGGAGAGCCGAACGGCCACTGGAAGGCCACGTCGTCGTCGCTGGTGCCGCTGGTCCGCATGTCGAACACGATTTTCGCGGCCGGCGAGCGCTCGCCCGCCGAGATCATCGCGGAGGTCGACCGAGGCTACTATCTCGCCGGCCACCGGATCCCCTCCATCGCGGAGAGCCGCGAGAACTTCCGCATCTCCGCGCGCAAGGTATACGAGATCCGCGACGGCCGGCTGGGACAGCTGTACCGGGATGGCGGGATCATGGCCGATTCGCGCGACTACCTGATGAAGGTCGACGCGGTCGGTGCCGACTTGCGCCTGTATCCGATCCCGAACTGCGGCAAGGGACAGCCGATGCAGGTGAAGAAGCTCGGCAACGGCGGGCCCACGATGCGCAGCCGCGCGGTCCTGACGGGAGTCCGCGCGTGACGCCTCGCCTGCTCGCGGCGCTCCTCGCCGTCGCGCTGCTCTGGGCCACCCCGGCGCCGGCCGACGACCCCGAGGTGCCCGAGAAGTACATGTCGGTCGACGAGGTCAAGGGCGTGCTGGACCAGAAGTCTCCCGTGGTCTTCGTCGACGTGCGCCCGAAGGAGCAGTTCGACGACCTCCACATCCGCGGCGCGCGAAGCATCCCGCTGCGCGACTTGCCGGCGCGCCTCGCCGACGTCCCGCGCCAGGGCCTGCTCGTCCTCTACTGAGCTTGCCCTCATCAGCTGGCCCGGGGGGCCTTCAAGGTGCTGTACCAGGCGGGATATCGCAACATGGTGATCCTCGACGAGGGCATTCCCGGCTGGTACCGCAAGCACTACCCGACCGAGGAAACCCCGAAGAGCTGATCCCGTGCTCGGCACCGCGGAGCTCGCCCGGGCGGTCGCGCGAGCGCTGGCCCTCATCGCCGCGCAACCGGCGGTCTCCGAGGCGGAGGTCTTCGCCTCGGTCAACCGCTCCCTGCTGGCTCGCCTCAACTACACCTCGCACCTTCCGTGCAACGGCGTCGAGGAGCCGAAGTCGAGCGAGAGCGGCGGCCTCGGGGTACGCGTCGTCTGGGAGAGCGCCGACGGCCCCGTGGTCGGATTCGGGTCGGAGCCGAGCGATTTCGGGGAGGCGGGCGCTCGCCGAGCGCTCGAGAAGGCGCGGCGCAGCGCCGTGCGCGACCCGTCCTTTCACTCGCTGCCGCGGCCGACCGGCGAGACGCGGACGCTCCGCGAGTACCACGACCCGCGCCTGTTCGCGGTGAGCGACGAGGAGCTGGTCGACGCGGGCTGGAAGGTCGTCCAGGGCGGGCTGCGGGCCTTCATGGCGTCGTCCCGTCTCGCGGACGCCGGGCGCGGTGACCTCGCGCGGCTCGGCCTCATCCTCGGCGGCGACGTCGCCATCCTGCAGGAGCGCATGGCCATCGCGTCAACCGCGATGCCCGAGCCGCAGACCGACGAGTCCACGCTCATGACGAGCTTCGTGACGGCCATGGTCGAGGCGCGCGACGCCAAGGGCTCGGGCTGGTCGACGGGCACCAGGCTCGAGCACTTCACGGACGAGGCCGGAGAGCAGGCCGCGGCAAACGCCATCGCGGCGATCGGCGGTCGCCGCGTGCCGACGGGCGACTACACCGTGGTGTTCGGGCATCAGCCCGTGACCGACCTGCTCAACAACCTGGTGATCCCCGCGTGTCGGGCGTGGGCGTTCTACACCTCGAGCACGCCGTTCGCGGGCCAGCTGGGGCGGCCCGTCGCGGTGCCGGAGCTTTCGATCTACGATCACGGGGCGAGGCCGGGGTCCACCGGCTCGAAGGGCATCACGTGCGAGGGTCTGCCGACGGGCAAGACCGACCTCGTGAAGGAGGGCGTCCTCGTCGGGCTCCTGTGCCACTGGTACGACAGCCAGCGCCTGCTGCACGATGAGCACCTCTACGAGAAGCTCGGGCGCGACGGCCCGGAGGCCGTGCGCGCGCTGGTCCCCCGCAACGGCTTCCGCTTCGATGGCGAGGGCCGGTCCTTCGAGGCGCAGCCGGCGACGTCCGCCTCCAACGTCGTCGTGGAGAGCAAGCGCGCGGCGCCGCTTCCGGAGCTCCTCCGCTTCGTCGGCGACGGGCTCTACGTCGGGCGCATCTGGTACACGTATCCGATCAACGGGCTGCGGGCGGGCGATTTCACGTGCACGGTCGTCGGCGACTCGTTCGTGATCCGCGACGGGCGGCTCGCCGAGCCCATCAAGGCGAACACGCTGCGGATCAACGACAACATCGCGCGCGTCCTCCGGCACGTCGTCGGAGTGGCGAAGGAGGCGAAGGGCACGCTGGTGTGGGCCGCCGACGAGGTCGTCTACACGCCGGAGATCGCCGTGTCGGGCGTGCACGTGGACGAGATCGCGGGCTTCATGGAGGAGCTCGGGTGATCGCCTCGCGCGCCATCGCCTGGGGCCTGCTGGCGATCCTCGCCGCCGGCACGCCGGCTATCGCGGCCTCGCCAGACATCTTGTGGCGGATCGTCTCCGAGTGTGTCGCGCCCGACACGGCCGACTATTGCGCGCGCTGCCGATGGCCCGTAGACGACCGCTGCGGCGGGCGGCGAGGCTGCACGGACACCACCGACGTCTGGGGAGAGACGCCCGAGTACGTCGCAATCCGCGACATCAAGATGTGCGGGTGCCCGCCGGGATTCGTCCACGGCCTGGCCTTGCCGCGCGCGCGGGTCAGCGGCGTCGAGGATCCCCGGCGCCCGGAGGGCTTGTGGAGCTTCGCATGGGAGGTGGCCCGCTCGCACATCGCCGACGAGAGCGAGATCGCCCTCGTGGTGAATCCGCGGGCCGCGCGGACCCAGGATCAGCTCCACGTTCACCTGGTGCGGCTGGCCCCGGGCGCCCGCCAGCGAATGACGGCCGGAACCCCGGGTCGCGCTCCGGCGCTCGACCGGGTCTGGGCGGTGGCGGCCGAGCAAGCCGCGGGCGCTGGGCTCGCGGACTACGGCGTCCTCGTCGCGAAGGAGGAGCGCGCTCCCGGATTCGTGGTCTTCGTCACCGGGACGAGCCCCGAGTTCGCCTTCACCGCCGCCGTCTGTCGCTAGGGAATCGGCGGGGGGCTTCGCCCCCTTCCGAACTTCCCCCCAAATGCAGATTGCGCCGGCGGAAGCCGGCGCTCGAACGCGGGACGCGCCATGCGCGCTTCCCCACGGTCCCGTGGCCTGGCGTTCACGCCGACAGGTCGCTAGCGGCCCGTGCCGTCACTCGGAGAGCTTCAACAGCAACCCCGAGCGGCGAGAGCGCGTGATCGCGGCGGCGAGCGCCCAGTGGGCCAGGACCACGTAGAGGAACACCAGCGCGAACCCCGTCACGAACGGATGCGCGAATGGCGACGGAAAGCCGTAGCCGGCCCGCACGCCCGCCAGGAAATAGGTGATCGGGATCCCCGCCGAGATGGTTGCCACCCATCCCGGCAAGACCGACACCGGGTAGTACACGCCCGCGAGCATCACCACGAAGTTCACCGCGGCCCAGGCGGAGGTCTCCGCCCGCGTCCCGAACAGGAGGACGAGCGCGCACACGAACACGCCCACCGCGAGCGCGGTGAGGAAGCAGCCGAGCAGGAACAGCAGGAGGTTCGCGAGCCCCGCGCCGACGAAATCGAATCCGAACGCCCGCGTCCCGATCCACGCCATCAGCGCGAACACCACGAGGCCCCGCGCCACGCCCACCAGCCACGAGCCGATCGCGAGGTGGTGGATGCGGATCGGCGCCAGGAACTGGTGCTTCATCGACTTCGACCAGATGTCGAACAGGACCGCGTAGGCGACGTCGAGCTGGCAGACCTGGATGGCGGACAGCGACACCGTGCCCACCAGGATGAACGCGGTCATCTGCGGCGTGAGGTGGAGAAAGCGTGTGAGCAGGCCGTGGGACAGCATCGCCACGCCCGGCCAGAACGTCAGCTCGAAGAGGAAGAACACGTTGCGGCGGGCCATGATGATGTTGCGGTGGGCGAAGGCCCACGTCCGCACCATCTCGCCGCCCAGGCCCTCAGCGAGCGAGCTCAACAAACACCTCCTCGAGTTCGGGCTCCCGCACCTGGCAATCCCGCACCAGGACCCCCTGCTCGTGGAGCCATCGCAAGATCTCCGGCAACCGCTTGTCGGACGAGTCCACGGTGCACTCGGTCGTCTCGCCGCGAGCAGCCAGGTGGAGAATGCCCGGGAGCTCCTCCAGGTTCTCCGGCGGGCCCGGATCGAGCCGGAGCGCGATGACGTCGCCGATGCGGACCCGCCGCTTCAGCTCGTCCGCGCTCCCCTGCGCCAGGATCCGGCCGCCCTTGATGAAGGCGATGGTGTCGCACAGCTCCTCGGCCTCGCGCATGTAGTGCGTGGTCAGGATGATCGTGGTGCCGCGCTCCCGGCGCAGCTCCGCGACCTGCGCGCGGATCCGGATCGACACGTCCGGGTCGAGGCCGAGCGTCGGCTCGTCCAGGAACAGCACGTCGGGCTCGTTGATGAGCGCCTTGGCGAAGGCCAGGCGCTGCTTGAGCCCGGTCGAGAGCTCGTTGTACTCCGTCTTGCGGTGGGGCCCGAGCTCGCAGCGTTCGATCAGCTCCTCCACGCGCTGCCGCAGCCGGGACCCGCTGAGCCCGTAGAGGCGCCCGTAGAACGCGAGCACCTCGGCCGGGCGCAGACTCCAGACGAACGACGCGTTGCCGCTCGCCATGTTGAGACGCCGCCGGACGGCGAATGGCTCGCGCACGACGTCGTGGCCCAGCACCGAGGCGGATCCGCCGTCCGGGAGGAGCACGGTGGCCAGGATCGACAGGAGCGTCGTCTTGCCGGCCCCGTTCGGACCGAGCAGTCCGAAGATCGCGCCGCGCGGCACCTGGAGCGTGGCCCCGCGAAGCGCGGCGGTGCGGCGGCGGCCGAACCAGCCGCTGCGAAACGTCTTCAATAGATCGCGGGCATCGACGGCGAGCATGATCTCTCGATCGTACCATCCCGCGGCATGGCGCCATTTGCTCCCTCCCGTGCGATTTGGTGGAACCGGCACGATGGAACGGGCAATCGGCGAGCCGGGATAGCGGTGCGCGGCGGCGACGGTGCCCCCCGGGCGAAGCGCCGCGTTCAGACTCCGGCGAGACACGGGTCCAGCGGTGCGCTGCTTCGTGGTGACGAGAACATCCTGTCCGAGGGCCGCGGCCAGGTGTCGGTGACCTCGCTGGCCGCGACCAACGTGTTCGAGCAGCGGCGCGGCGAGTGGCTCATGATGCATCATCACGCCTCGCACGTGCTGGCGAGCGAGCCGCCCGAGTCCGAGTGAGGCGGGTCGCCTACGCCGTGATCGAGCGGGAGCGATTGGAGACGGGCCGCACGCCGTAACGCGCGAGCAGGCGCTCGCGCGGCATCCAGACGCGCAGGGCGTGCCGGCGATGGGCACGCGTCCGGCGCGCGCCCGGGAAGAGCCACGCGACCAGGGCGCGCTGATATGCGGCGACGACGGCCGAGCCCGCGGCGCTCGCCTCGCGCTCGAAGCCGAGTCGCTCGAGGGCGCGGTGATGGATCGTGAGCGCCGCGACGGCGCCCACCCCGCCGAGCGCGCCTCCCGGGCCCGCCTGTCGAGCCAGCTCGCGGAGCGATGCGAGGACGAGGCGCCGGAACTCGAGCCCGGTGGCGGCATCCGGGCGCTCGCTGCGATGCAGTCGCACGACCGCGGCGTTGTCCAGGTGAATGATGCCGATGCGCTCGCCCCGTCGAAGGACCGTTCCGTCCCGAAGGCGCGTGCGGCGGCGCCGGCGCCGCACCTCGATCCGGAAGAGCGGGCGTACCCTGGCGACAGGGAGGTCGAGGCCCCTGATGGCGCGAAAAATTCGATCCCATGCTGAGATCGGCCAGTGCCGGCACTTGCGAGACGGGCGAAGCCGCATGGATGCTGATCCGGTGAGGGACCGACCGGATCCTATCCTAGCAGGAAGCGTCCCCGGCCCGCCGGGGCCGGGCTCCGTAACCTGGAAGCTCCATCGCGAGATCGCCCTGCTCGCCGGCTGGGGGCGGGCCATTCTCCTGCAACTCGCTCATCCACTGGTGGCGCAGGGGGTGGCCCGGCACAGCGGCTTCGCCATCGAGCCGGGCGGCCACATCCAACGACTCCGCCGGACGCTCGGCGCGATGCTCGCCCTCACCTTCGGCAGCGAGGTCGAGGCCCGGCGCGCCGCGGAGGCGATCAACCGCATCCACGACCGCGTGCACGGCACGCTCGACGCGCGGCAGGGCGCGTACCCGGCGGGCACGCCCTACACCGCGCACGACCCCGCGCTGCTCGCCTGGGTGCACGCCACGCTGCTCGACTCGTTCCTGCTCACCTACGAGGTCTTCGTGGGTCCGCTGAGCGGCGCGGAGCGCGACCGCTACTGCGACGAGGCACGGCGGATCGAGCCCGCGCTCGGCATTCCCGCCGGCCGGCTGCCGCGAACGCGCGCGGAGCTCTGCGACTACATGGACGCCATGCTCGCTGGCGGGGACATCGCCGTCACGGACACGGCGCGATCCCTGGCGCGCGAGGTGCTCCATCCACCGCTCGCGCGCCCGCTGCGGCCGCTGCTCGCGCTGGCGCGTCTTCCCGCGGTCGGCCTGTTGCCGCCCCGAGTCCGCGAGGCCTACGGTCTCGCCTGGAGTCCCGGGCAGGAGCGAGCGCTCCGCCTGTTGGCCGCCTCGTCACGCCGCGTGCTTCCACTGCTGCCGTCGCGTCTGCGCGACTGGCCCGCCGCGCGCATCGCGTTCTCCCGGGACGCGTAGCGCGACCGGTACCGCGGAGCTAGCCGGGAGCTCCTCGCACCCGGCGGAGCGCGACGTGGTCACCGGCCTCCGCCGCGACAGCGAAGCGATAGGTGTGGCCGTCGGGCATCGTCACGACCACGCGCTCCCCGTCTCTCGTCATCGCGACGCCGGGCAGCGAGCGCCACGGATACGTCGCCGCGTTCAGCACGACGTAGTCGGCTTTCTCGATGTCGACGGGAAAGACGGACACCTGGCGCCGGAGGCTCAGGTGGGCGACATACGGATCCTGGGCGCTGACCGCGGCGTCCGCGGGTACGCGCGCGAGCACGGCGTACGCAGCGCGCGTCCGCGGGCCCGGCCACCAGCGGCGGACGGCGAGGTCGTTCACGGTGCGGGAGGCGAGCGCCAGGCTCAGCACCACGGCGGCCGTCATCGCGACGGCGCTCGCGCGCCGGGGCGCATGGCGGGCGAGCCACGCGTAGCCGCCGATGCTCGCGACCATCAGGAACGGCAGCACGAACGCCTGGTACTGCGTGCGGTGGTTGAAGAGGATGGGATCGCTCGCGAGCAGGTTCTGCGCGAGGGCGGGAAGCGCCCCGATCAGATCGACCGGCGCGAAGAGCGGGAGGAAGGCGAGCGGTGCCAGCAGCGCCAGCAGGTAGACGAGCCGATCGGCGCTCAGCACTCCCCCGAGGACGCGGAACGGGTGGAGCAGCACGCCTATGACGATATCGGCCAGCGACGTCCCGTAGCGCGCGTAGCGGCCGAGATGCGGGTACGGCTCGCCGCGAAACCAGGGGATGATCCAGCGCACGTCCGCGACCAGGATGCCGAGAGCCGCTCCCGCGGTCGCCGCGCCCCAGAGCCAGCGGCGGCGCGCGAGCGCGAGCCACGCGCCGAGGCCGAGCACCGGCAGCGCGGCGTCCTCCCGGCACGCGAGTACGAGGGCGACCGCGAGCGCGAAGAGCGCCGGCCGCCCGGCCTCGGCGGCGTAGACCGCCGTGAGCGTCAGGGGAATGACGAGCGCCGCGGCGTGGAAGTCGCGCACGTTGATCCCGTGGAGCGACGGGTTCAGCAGGTAGAGCACGGCCAGCGCCGCCGCCGGCCCCTCGGCGCCGAGCCGCCGGCGAGCCAGGGCGAACACGGGCACGGCGCCGAGCGCCAGCGCAGCCGACTGCGCCACGAGCAGGACGACGGGCCCCGGCCAGATCCAGAACGCCGGGACGAACAGGTACATGATCGGCGACAGGTGGTCGCCCCACGCGTGCATCTCGGGGAGGCTGACCCGCGCTCCGCGGCCGCCTGCAAGATTCCACGCGAGCTGCACGTAGTACCCGAGGTCGAGGGCGTGCGTCTCGAAGTTGAGGTGCCGCGTCACGGTGACGAAGGAAAACAGCGCGGCGTAGGCGGCGACGCCGACCAGCACGACGCGCCGCGGCTGGACGTCCGGCACGCTGATCGGCGCCACCGCGAGGCGGGCCGACACGACGGCGAGCCACACGAGGAACACGATCTCCGGCCGCGCCCACCAGACCGCGAGGGCGCTCACGACGGCGAGGCCGGCCGCCACGGCCAGCGCGTCGAGGAAGCGGACGAGGGTCAACGGCCCGCGGGCGGCTCGGCCTTCGGATCCACGCGATGGTAGCGATCGCGGATCGACATGAGGCGGCGAGAGCGGATGAGCCGCGTGCGATGGAGCCAGTATCGCGTGACCACGGCAAGGATCCTGAACCCGTACACGCACGAGGCCCAGAAGCTGGCGGAGGACGCCTCCGGAAAGTAGCGCACCGGCACCGCGATCTCGGTGATCCGGAAGCGCGCCGCCACGACCTGCGAGATGATCTCCTGGTCGAAGACGAAGCCGTCGGAGTTCATCCGGAAATTCACCGCCTCGAGGACTTCGCGGCTGAACGCGCGATAGCCGGTGTGGAACTCGGACAGGGACAAGCCGAACGCGACGTTCTCGAGGCCGGTGAGGACCCGGTTCGAGACGTACTTCCACCACGGCATCCCCTGTCGCACGGCCGAGCCTCCGCCCTTGAGCCGCGACCCCAGCACCACGTCCGCGTCGCGCCGCACGATGGGCTCGATCATCTTGGGGACGAGCGTCGGATCGTACTGGTAGTCGGGGTGCACCATGACCACGACGTCGCACCCGGCCCGCAGCGCCTCCGTGTAGCACGTCTTCTGGTTGGCGCCATACCCGTAGTTCCGGTCGTGGACGAAGATCTCGAGGCCCAGGTCGCGCGCGACCTCGAGCGTGTCGTCCCTCGAGCCGTCGTCGACCAGGATCACCTGGTTGACGGTGTCCTTCGGCAGCTCCTCGTAGGTCATGCGGAGCGTCCGCCCGGCGTTGTACGCGGGCATGACCACCACGATCTTGGGCGCGGACACGTCAGGCCATCCCGGGTGGCGAGTTCGGGCGCTCGAGGCGCGCCCCTGCTCGCGGGGTGCCCGCCGCATGTCGCCGCGCGCGGCATACCGCCACGAATTGATAGCCGAGACCTCGCTCCCACC
>Ga0066903_100003637_pt1 | contig 12684 bp, 12 predicted proteins | sample PanSoiMetaGPlot1_FD_67491 | JGI IMG/M metagenome (GOLD analysis project Ga0066903, IMG submission 67491) | Tropical forest soil microbial communities from Panama analyzed to predict greenhouse gas emissions - Panama Soil - Plot 1 (version 2) | ecosystem: Environmental > Terrestrial > Soil >... | reverse complement strand
TAGCGGCGCAATATCCACATCACCCAACCCGCAAGAAACACACCGCCGAAAAACATGGCAAAACAATACAGTCCGTATCGGACTTGCTCTCGTGGGGTGTTGCGCTGCGTGATGCCGAACACTACGGATGCGAAAATCGAGAACAGCAATGCCGCGCTGAAGTGTGAAAGCTCAAGCGTCATGATTTCTTCCCGATCGCGATATGATACGCATCTGCCACGCTGATGAAGTTGAGCAATCCGGCGACGATCAGGTATTTAGTTCCGTAATCCGCGGTTGCATGCTCAATGGCGCCGTGCCCCCAATCCTTCGCTAAGGTCACGAAATAGAGCGCACCCGACCCTACATCTCCCACGAACCCAAGAATGTCCAGAATGTCGCCGCCATTTGCGTGGTACACATGACCCTGCATCAATAAGCCAAGAACAAACATCGTCACGATGGAGAACATGAGCAGTCCGCCGCGAATCCAGCGTTTCTGCATCATGTGTCCGGCACCGGGGATCAGCCAGGCAACCAGCGGCACGACAACGGACGCGGTAGTCATAGGCTGCTTGCTGACTTGCGGCTTGCTTAAGGTGGGATTTGCCATCAGATCGTTACAATCTCTGTCTGTATTTTACCTGTAACCTCGGCAGCTTTGGGTCGTACCAGGACGTTTACTTCGCTACGCACGCCGAATTCCGGCAGGTAAATGCCGGGTTCAATAGAGAAGCAAGAATTCGGAAGGATCTGGCGCTCATCGTGGATCTCGAGGTCATCCATATTCGCGCCATTCGCATGAACATCGGTACCAATTGAGTGTCCAGTGCGATGGATGAAGTAGTCTCCATATCCGGCGCTTTTGATGTGAGCCCGCACCGCACGGTCTACCTCCCATCCAGCCATTCTGCGGCCGGCTCCAATCGCGTCTTGGACTGTCTTCACGCCGACATCGCGCGCACCGCGCACGACATTGAAAATTTCTCGCATTCGGTCGGAAGGAGCCTTGCCCACGAACCCGGTCCAGGTGATGTCGTAGTACACGGCGCCAGGCTTGTCTTTTTTTGCCCAGACATCGAGCAGCACAAAGTCACCCTCGCGTATGGGAGTTGCGTGTGCAGAGCTCGGCTCATAGTGCGGGTTGCCGCTGTTGCCATTCACGGCGACGATCGGCGGATCTTCCGTTACCAGATTTTCGCGCTTAAACGCTTCCATGAACCAGCTTTGTATGGCGTGTTCGGTGGTGCCGCCATTGCGCACCCGCTTGCCTATTTCCTTAAACGCAGCAGCGGTAATTGAATCGATCGCGTCTCGTGCCTCGAAATGCGTCTTGATCTGGTCGTCCGTCCACGTCGCCTCGAATAGTGCGACCAGATCGCCAGAACTTACCACATTCTTGCCAAGGCCTCGAATCAGTTCCAATGTTCCCCCATCAACCAGGGAGACATAGAAGATCAAGTTGTTCGGCGAGTACTGCATAGCGATGTCGCGATGCGAGGCGAGGATAGTCTTGAGCTTGTCAAACAGTTCCTGCCATCCGGCATAGACATGCTTGCTGCCCGGAAGGGAATCGAGATGGCCAGCCTCGATCTTATGCACAAGCTTCACCGGATCGCCTTCCGCCGGAATCAAGTAAAACCAGCGCCGCGTCACCATGAGGCTTTGCGGAACACCCAACACTCGGTACGCAATAGGATCGCGATGATGGTGATCGTAAAACAACCAGGCATCGATATTGCGCTCGCGCAACGCAGCTTGAATGGCGGATAGGTTCATAGGCGAATGATTATTCTAACAAAACAAGGGATTTACGCGAATGCGACGCCTCCTTGGAGAGCGGATCAAACTGCAATCTTTGTCAAGCTAAAGGGTGTCATCCTTGAGAAAGAGAGACTATGAGCCGAACGCGGCGAAGTACCTGTTTTTCGGTCGCCTATCGAGCACTCACGCCAGAGCCGCGAGGACCCGTCCCCGTGTTGCCAGCGGGAGTGTTTCGCATGCAGTCCGCAACACGAGCCTAGGAGCTTTGCTCCGAATTTGCATCAAGTACGGCAGCGTCCGTTTCGCGTCGGCCTTCGTCGTTTCGCGCAACAGCCAGCCTAAGCCCTTCTGAACCATGTCATCCGAATCTGTGAGGAGAAAATTCGATAGCTTTATGATTTCTGGCCTGAACATCCTCAACCGGGTCCCTTGGATCAATGCCACACAAGCGGCCCGGCGATGCCAGCGGTTCTTCGACTTCGCCCAGCGGAAGACTCTTTGTGCTCTAACAGGTTTCAAGACCATCATCGGCGCGAGCAAGTAGTGAGCCAGTGCATCATGGTCTGCCCAACTGGTGATGCGATCGATCCATAATTCGAAGAGTTTGAACTCTTCGTCCCCGAAGTCTTTTATCAGTGACTGCAGCATGAACACAGCGAAGACCTTCTCTTCCAGGATCCTGCCCGAGAAAAGCTTGTCGGCAACCTGGATCAGGAATGGCAATCCCATTTCGCGGCGAATACTCCGTTGGAATCGTACGGCAATTTTGCGCAGCTCCGCTGTGTACCAGCCGCGCGATTTGACCTCTTCTTTGAAAAACCATTGAACTTCTTCAGCATGAGGTGCCGAGCCTCCATCCTTCAGCACGCGTCGGATGTGCGCCGCTATGTATGCCGGAGTAATTCTGCGTTTAGGCATCTCAGTTCGCCGTATTTATCCCTGAACTACGACTTTCTTCCCGGCAGTCCGATCATAGATCCAGAGCAAGACTGCAGTTACGATGCCGACTGCAGTTACACTCCACCAGATGCGAGCTGGCTGCTGAGCTACTTCGCCGAACTGGTGCATCAGCGTTCCACCAAACCGTCCTCCAATCAATGAGCCAATTCCAATCGGAAGAAAGGCGAACCCCATGTAGGTCCCCTGCTGATCGGCCGGAGCAAGTCGTGAGATGTACTCGTAATATCGGGGCGATTGGATGATCTCGCCCAGGGCCAACACGAACAGCGAAAGGATGGCACCGTAGACTGTGGGCCGCAAAGCTAGCACGATCCAGGCAAGTGAAGTAACCAGTGTTCCCAGGATGACCGCCTGAAAGGCAGGAATCTTGCGCGTGAGATAGTTCACCAGCAGCGTGAGACAAATCACGGTCAATCCGTCAGTGACCAAGATCAGCTCGACATCAGCCTTGGGATCAATGAAGGCGTGAATGTAACCGGGCAAGCTGATGTATTGTTGCCAAAATACGACCCAATATCCGCTGAAGATCACGAGAAACCACATGAACCGGCTGATGCCTGCCAGCATTAAGATCAGCAGCGCAACCCATATCCACCAGGGCAAAATGATTGGGAATAAAAGCTCGATAATCTTAAGAACCAGTGCTACCAACGCAACGGGCAAAACTAGTCGGTAGTTCCCCACCACAGTGCAGAAATTGCGCCAAACCGTCCCGACCGAAGGAGGAGGCGCATCGCCGGCCTTACGCGGTTCGCGAAAAAAAATCACCACTACAAAGAAGGCCAAGAACACACTTAAGGCGGCAACACGATAGACGTTTTCCACTCCAAGATTCCGATGGGCCCACGAGGCAAAGTATGGCCCCAGTGCCCCGCCGATATTCACCATTGTGTAGTAAATCGAGTAGCCGATGGAGCGAACGTTCTCTTTGGAGGCGCGCGCGGTAGTGCCTACAACGCAGGGTTTGACCAGTGAAATGCCGAGCGCCGGGAGCATTAGGATGAAGCCAACGAATAGGCCCAGAGGAACAATATCGCGTACGGGCGCGAGCCACGGTGCTCCAATCGAGCCGATCAGGAAATAGGCTGCCGAAAGAATCAAGTACGCAATGGACAAAGCGCGGCGAAATCCCAATCGGTCTGCCGCGGCACCGCCGAAGATCGCTAGAAACCACACCATTCCGCCGAAAATTCCGGTGAGGGTCCCGGTCTGCTCGGCGGAAAAATTTAGCTTCTCTTGGAGGTAAAGCGCGAGCGAGGCGAAAGCGCCGTAGTACGAGAGACGCTCGAAGATTTCCGTGATATTCGCAATCCAGAAAGAACTCTCAAATCCGGTACGGATTTCCTGCAAACGCTCTGAGAAGCTCAATCGCGGCTCCCTGCGCCTGGATGGCGCTGCTTACTTGCGTCGTTTCCTCGTCTTCTTCACGTGTCCTACGTATTCGTTGAAACGAAGATGGTTTCCAAACGGATCGATCACCGTCATCATTCTCGCCTTCCAAGGTACGTCTTCGATCCCCGGACGATAGTACTTGTAGCGTTTCGCAGTGATCTGACGGTGCAACTCGTCCAGCCCCAGCATGTCGACGAACACCGAAGTTCCCGGTGTGCCGTCTCCGTGATGCTCGCTCAGATGGAGCACCAATCCATTTCGCGACACCTGCATGTATACGGGAGTGTGGGGCTCAAAACGATGTTCCCAGTCGAGAGCAAATCCAAGGAAGCCTAGATAGAACTCTTTCGCTCTTTTGACGTCGAAGATTCGAAGAATCGGTACAGTACGCTCAATTTTGATCGACATGCCTAGATTCCAAGACGGCGCGCAACTTCCTGCGCCGCCAGTCCTTCCACTCTTATCACTTTGTTACGGCTGTGCTGACCGGCAGCAATAGTAACGGAGGAGCGCGGAACCTTCAAAAGGTTTGCAAAGAATTCAACGCAGGCCTGATTGGCTTTTCCCTCGACGGGAGGCGCGGTGAGTGAGAGTTTTAGAGCGCCTCCGACTTGGCCGGTGATGGCATTCTTCCTGGCACGTGGGTGGACCTTGATGGAGAAGGTGACTCCGTCAGCTGTGTCGCGGAAGATTGGCAAGGTGTTAACGGCTCCATCTCACGACCAGAATCACAAAGCACACGACGAGAACCGCGATTCCGACCGCAAGATAAATCATGAAGTCACGAAGACGGCGATCGGGCGAAATGGACTGCCGGTCTCGAGGGAAGGCTTCAGTAACCATTACCAAGATGTAATGGTCTTCATTCTTCAGAGCCGTGATAGCTTCGTGCCATAGCTTTTCGAATTCGGGAGAGCCTTGTCTCTCGCGTTCGCGAGCATTCCTGAGAAGTCTCCTGACTTTGCGTTCGAACTCCTCCGAATCAGGATATTGTTGTTCAAATTCCGGCAAAACCTGTGCGGTTTCAGGTTCAGCCTCACTAAAGGAAAGCATCTTCTCTTCGACATCGGAGAAGTGCATGCGTTCCACCCTGGCTTGCTCGATGACCTTCGAGATTAAGAACTGCTTTGCGGCCGTCGGTTCCACAAAATCACGCTTTCGTCTAATGCTTGATTCGTTCCCCGAAAATCGCCGTTCCCACCCGCACACAAGTCGATCCCTCTTCGATCGCGACCTCGAAGTCGTGTGACATGCCCATCGACAGAATATCCATTCGCAGCGCCGCCAGACTCCGTGCGGCGATCCCATCGCGAATCATCCGCAATTGGCGAAAATATGGCCGCGCATCTTCTGGATCATCAGTGAAAGGAGGGATCGTCATCAGTCCGAGAATTTGCAGGTTCGCGAACCGGGGTGCCGCTTGCAGGATGTTCTCTAACTCCGAGGCGCCCGGCGACACCCCACTTTTCGCAGCCTCACCACCAACATTGATTTCGATCAAAACAGAAAGCGTCTTGCCGAGTTCTGCCGCCGCAGCATTCAATTTCTGCGCCAAGCGCAACGAATCCACTGAATCGACAGCGGAGAACAACTCTGCAGCTTTGGATGCCTTGTTGCTCTGAAGGTGTCCGATCAGGTGAAATGACGCGTCAGGGAGCGAACGTACGGCTTCAGCTTTTCCCGCAAACTCCTGAACACGGTTCTCGCCGAACAACCTAACGCCCGCATTGTAGGCCTCTGCGATTCGCTCCGCCGGATAGGTCTTGCTCACCGCCATGAGCATGATGTCAGAGGCATTGCGTCCCGCACGCTGCGCGGCAGCCTCCATCCGTTCCCGCACTTGGGCGATATTCTCAGCCACCGACATGCGAGAAGCATAAACCACAAAGGACACAAAGAATCACAGAGGAAGTCCAATCCGCTGCTTCCTTGTGTCCCTTTGTGTCCTCTGTGGTTAAGGTTCTAATCCCAAACTACATGATCGCCGTCGGTGGCGCTGGATCTTCCGGGCGTCCCGCATTGGCCAATGGGACTCGCACCATGCCGACCAGCAGAATCACTAGTGCAATGGCCGAGATCCACAGCGGAGCATCCCAATGCACCAGGGTGACGTCATGCCCAGTTCCGACAAGTCCAGCAATCACCAGTCCGCAAAGAGCCTCGCCCGCGATCAACCCGGACGCTGTCAGCACTCCGGCGTTCTCAACCCGTGCTTTCTGAGCATCATTGAAGCCGCGCTTGTCGCGCAGTTTGTCAGTGACCCAGCGAATCACACCGCCGACAAAGATTGCGAAGGTCGTGCCCAGAGGCAGATACATGCCAACCGCAAACAGCATGACGCTTTTTACTTCGACCAGAATTGCCGCAAAACCCAACAGGATCCCGACAATCACTAACGGCCACGCCATGTCCCCGCCAACGATACCTTTCGACAGCATGGCCATCAAGCCCGCCTGCGGTGCCGGCAATGCGGGTGTTCCGAAGTGATAAGCCTTATCTAGAATCGCCAGTGGGAAGAACAACACCAGCGATGCGACTATGATGCCCAGCAAATCTCCAATCTGCATCTTGGCTGGTGTTCCACCCAGAATATGTCCCACCTTCAGATCCTGGAGCATCTCGCCCGCAACCGCGGACGATACGCAAACTACCGCAGCAACTCCCAGCACCGCAGCAACACCGCCAGTTCCGGAAACGCCCAAGGCCACCATCAACAACGCGGCGATCACCAACGTGCACAGCGTCAGTCCCGACACGGGGTTGTTGGACGATCCGATCATGCCGCAGAGATTTCCCGAGACAGCGGCGAAGAAGAATCCCAGAATGATCATCACCACGGCGGCGACGACTGCGCCCGTCAGGATCTGCGAGCCAGTGAGATTTCCCGCGCTCGATATGAAGTATCGATACAGCAGGATCATGGCGATCAGAACCAGCCCAACGCCGGCGAACACCACTTTTGCCGGAAGGTCACGCTCAGTTCGATTGCTCGCCGCATGCGCCGCTGCGGACTTCTTCAAGTCCGAAATCGCGCGTGACATACCCAACCCGAGTTGCTTACGCATCCGAAACAGCGTGTAGGATGCCCCCACCAGCATGCCTCCTACGGCGATTGGACGCACGATCGAAAAATAAATGGCTCCGGCGAGCAGGTCCCAAGAAAGAGGTTGTCCTGTCGGTTGCGATGCCTGGATATAAGGGCCGACCGTGAAAGTTAGAAGCGGAACCAGCAACCCCCACGCCAGTACGCCTCCTGCAAAGTTCAGCGCCGCCAAGCGCGGACCAATGATGTATCCCACGCCGAGATAGGCCGGGCTAATGTCGGGAGCATTAAATAAAGTTGCGCCGCCTGTGACCGTCGTCGCGACGTTAGGATTTGTCCCAGTCCGAAGCAGCAACTTCTTGCCAAGATCGGCAATCTTCACGTGGAAAGTGTTGCTGGGGCTAAACACATTCACCGCGCCCAACAGATACATGAATCCGCCGAATCCCATGTTCGCGAACAGAATTTTCGCCGCGCGCGATCCCTGCTGTCCGGCCTTGTGAATCTCGGACGCCGCCACTGACTCTGGGAAGGGCAGCTCGGGATCCTCCACCATCACGCGCCGCAGTAACGTCACAAACAGAATGCCAAGCGTTCCGCCAATGACCATCAGTGCGACCGAGTTCCAGTACTTATCGCTGGTTAACCCAGGCCATAGCCCAGCCATAATGAACGCCGGAATCGTGAAGACGGCTCCTGCAGCGACCGACTCGCCGATCGATCCCACGGTTCGCGCGATGTTTTCCTCGAGCAGCGAACCCTTCATGAGCTTGAGCAGCGCCATCCCGATGACGGCTGCGGGATAAGTAGCCGCAATCGTCATTCCGGCGCGAAGGCCCAAGTACGCATTCGCTGCTCCCAGAATGCCGGTCATCACCAACCCGATAAAAACCGCCCGGAAAGTGAACTCCTTCATCTCCATGTTTTCCGGGACATATGGCTTGAACTTTTTTGCTTCCGGCTTCACCACGGTTGTGCTGCTCATGGGTAAGACCCTCTGGATAAAGGATTAAGTTAGATTCCACAGGCCCGCGCACGTTAGCATGCGAACCGCCCTCAACACAAGTACAGATGACGGAAAGTCTTGCAAAAGCCGTATGTTAACGCCAGAAAGGGACCTTTCCCGTGACTTTTGTCGCTTCAACCTGGTTTGTTAAAATTGGGCAACCTACCTACTCTGGTCGGTCTCGAGGTGGACCAGCCATGTTGCTCAAGCAATTCCGATGCGCTGACTGTGGCGGTTCCACGGGTTATCGTTCACGGCCTCGCACGTTTGCGGAAAAGTACCTCCTCCGCATGCTCCTTTTGCGTCCTGTCCGCTGCGGAGAGTGTTTTCGGCGCTGTTACCGATTTCTCAATACATCTGTGCAGGAACGTCGCGATTCGGGAAGAAGCACCCACGGAGCTGCAGCATGAGGCGTGTTCCCGGATTGCCTACGCCATCGTCAGACCGCTATACTGAACCAAGATCGCCGGTTGTGCGGGAGGTCGGTCTTCAGCAGTAGTAAGTACCCAATTCGTGGCACTGGGGACGAGGTCCAGGCTGGATCTTCGAAGTTGGTCTCGCGGGTGAATGCTATTGCCGAAGGGCTTTTTGCCACCCTGTTCCCCTCCGATTGCAGGCTCTGCGGTACTCCCCTCGTAAATATCTCCCGTCTCCCCGTCTGTGAGGATTGTTTAAGCGCTATGCGCCCCATTTCCGGGGGCGTCTGTTATATCTGCGGAGAGCGGCTGGTGAGCGGTCATGCGTTTTCCAACGGAGAGGCCGAAGCAAAATGTGGCCTCTGTCAACGAGAAAGCCCGGCTTTCGCCCGGGCGCTCGCCTACGGCAGCTATGAGGGTGGCCTCCGCGAACTGATTCATCTGCTGAAGTATGAGCAGGTCCGGCCTGCATCCAACGTATTAGGACGAATGCTCGGCGAAGTCATCTCCACATTGGAGCCATCACTTGGACCCAATGTGATGGTCGTGCCGGTTCCGCTTCACGCGCGTAAGATGCGGCAAAGAGGGTTTAACCAGTCCGAACTGATCGCCCGCGCCGCGCTGAAGGCATGGAAGCCAACGAAGTCTCTAGTGATTTCGCCTCATGTACTACAGCGCGATCGGGAGACAGTTTCGCAGATCGGCCTGACGCGTAATCAGCGGCGCGAAAACATCCGTGGTGCTTTCAACGTTACCGCGCCGGAGGAAGTAGCGGGCCACGAGATCTTGCTCATGGATGATGTCCTTACGACGGGAACCACCGCGTCCGAGTGTGCCCGCATCCTACGCCGCGCCGGAGCTGCAAAAGTCTGGGTTGCGACTGTGGCGCGCACGTTGAAGCACGACAACGCGTTCGCAGATTTCGAGAGCGAAACGGAGACCGGAATTGCATTAGCAGCGCATGGATAAGCGCCACGGGATGCATAAGTGATGCATCGGCCGGCTAGGGAATCTTGAATTTCATATGTCCGGTAATTGGAAAAACTCGGCGAGCAATCTCCGGCACCCTGTGCCCCTACCTGTACTCTTGGGCACTCATCAGGCCGACGACGGTCAGGCCCTTCACGCCCCCGTTCTGGTGCTGAATGCTTCCTACGAGCCGATTAACGTTTGTGCTGCTCGGCGCGCCATCGTGCTCGTTCTCAAGGGCGTCGCCATGACCGAAGAAGAGAACGGACATTTCCTGCACGCGGCTCGCCTGGCCGTGCGGCTGCCCTCGGTTATCCGCCTGCTCGAGTACCGTCGCATTCCGCACCAAAGCCGTGCGTTGTCACGCAAGAACATCCTTTTGCGTGATCGCAACACCTGTCAGTACTGTGGTGAAGTTCTGCCTTCGGCTGAGCTCACGCTCGACCACGTCATTCCACGCTCCCGCGGAGGCACCTCAACGTGGGAGAACCTCGTCGCCTGCTGCCATCCCTGCAACCGCCGCAAGGGGAACCAGTCCCCCGCTGAAGCCGGCATGAAACTCATGCGTGAACCTCGCGCCTTCAACCTCCACACCTCCCGGCACATCATGCGATTGATGGGCCACTCGGATGACAAGTGGAGGAAGTATCTGTTTTATTAAAGTTTCAAAGTTTCAGGGTTTCAAAGTTTCAAAAACAGGAAGACGTCCTTGGGTGAGGATGGCGCTAGGAGTTGCACCATGGCGCGTTCTTATCGCGATTTGCTCGTGTGGCAAAACGCGAAGGCCCTTGCCGTTAAGGTCTATATCGAAACCGAGAATTTCCCTAGAACTGAGATATTTGGATTGACATCACAGATTCGTCGAGCTGCTATCTCAATTCCATCGAACATCGCTGAAGGTCAAGGCAGGCTCACTAGTGGGGAATTTCGTCATTTTCTGGGCCAAGCTCGAGGATCGTTGCTGGAGTTGGAAACGCAGCTCTCAATTGCGGGCGATCTTGGATATTTGAAACAGCCCGTTCTAGCTGAGTTGGACCAGGCGGCTTACCAGATACTCGGTCTTCTGAATCGCTTGATCGATTCCTTGTCGCGTCCACCGGCGGCGGTTACCACTAAACCAACGGCTATGAAACTTTAAAACCTAGAAGCCGTTGGAATCTGAAACCTTGAAACTATAAAACCTTGAAACTTTACTTCTGAGGCGGTTGTTTCTGCTCCGGTTTCTTCTCGCCCTTCTCCAGTTCCTTGCCGTCGTAGGTGATCTTCACGTTCGATCCGAAGCGCTTGTAATTTTCATACTTCACTTTCTCCACGATGCGTACATCGCCGCTAGAGAAGTGCAGCGTGTCGTCGGCCTTGGTGTAGGTAGGAAACCAATACTTCTGGTCAATCTGTTCGCGCCATGTGGTGAAGTTTGGAAACAGGTTTTCGTTTTTTCCCTTTTTACCTCGAATGTCCGGAACTGTTTTTCCGTACGTTTTCACAATCTGGAAGTCCTGATCGTCGACCCAGATCCGTCCTTGAAAGTAACGCTTTTTGCCGACGATCTGCTTCGGCGCGATGTCGAAAACATAGCAGTGCAGCTCATCCTCTTGTTGTTGGCCGATGTAGAGAATGTTGTATTCCGGAATCTCTTCAGAGGTCAGAACGAAGGGTAGCCGGTGTCGGATGTCGTCAAGATCCTCGGGAGACATCGAGATCAGGCGCAAAGTTGGTTGCGGCGCAAGGACAACATTTTCCAGACGCTTTCCTTGATCGTCGAAAAGAACGTCGAAGACCTCGTGGTAGTCTCCCCCGTCCTCGGGAGTTGTGACGGTTACGTCCTGGCGATAGGTGTACTGATCGCGCGCGAGCTGAAATTCCGTTTCCTTGGCGGCGAAGCGCTGGATGATCTCTTCCGGGGTGATGCCTTTTGGTTCGCTCTTGTCCAGCGGACCTTCATCCGCAAGGGCGATTAGAGACAATCCAAATAACAAGCACGCTAGGAAGAGGAACCTGGGCTGGAATTTCATACTGGTAGTTTAACGGATGTCGGGCCGGATGTTTGGAATTCACTGCTGCTCCCCGGTCCCGATACCCTCTCCGCTCAGGGGGCCAAGAACAGGGGAGCTGCAGTTCTGCCTGTAAAGTTAGATGCCACGATTATTCGAAAGTTGCCGAGAAAAAGGGATAGTAGATTTCGGCTAGAAAACAGCGGCTGAAGCCAGAAGCCGGTAGCTAGCAGCTATTTGCTACACTGTCCCGTTTCCCGGAGGACTCATGCGCCGTTTCACCTTCATCCTCTTTACACTTCTTTACGCCATCCCGTCACTCGCTCAGGCCAAACATCCATTCACCTTCGAAGACATGATGAAGCTCAAGCGCGTCGCCGAGCCCGTGCCTTCGCCGGATGGCAAGTGGGTGCTGTTCAGCGTGACCGATGTCGATCTCGCAGCGAATACGAAGACGCCGCACATATGGATCGTGCCGCTCGATGCTCGTGTGGGGACGGGCACCGCGCCCGTCCAGGCTGAGCGAATCCTCATCTCCGATCAGGATGGCGACCGTCCGCGCTGGTCGCCGGATGGAAAGAGGTTTGCGTTTCTCTCAACCAAGGAAGGCGGCTCGCAGGTCTGGATCGCGAATTTCGATAATGCCAATGGAAGCGTGACCGGCGTGAGCAAGCTGACCGATGGTGCCACTGAGGCCAGTGGCGAGATGTGGTCACCAGATGGAAATACAATCCTCTTTACCTCAGATGTCTATCCCGAGTGTGACGGTCAGCCGGCTGAATTACGTTGCGACGCGAATATGGTTGAGCAGCATGAGAAATCAAAGGTCAAGGCACTCATCTTTGATCGACTGCTCTATCGGCACTGGAATGCGTACAAAGAAGGAAAGCGAAGTCACATATTCGTCATCGACGCTCCGGGACAAAAGGGAATTGTGCCCGGAGTGGGATTTTCTTATCGCGATCTAACTCCTGGCGACTACGATTCGCCGGTCTTCTCTCTAGGAGGGCAGGACAACTACGCCTTCTCGCCCGACGGACAGGAGATCTGCTACACATCGAATCACGACAAGGTCGAAGCCACATCCACCAATAACGACCTGTGGATCGTCCCGGTGAATGGAGGCCCGGCCAAGAACATCACCGCCGACAATCCCGCCAGCGA
>Ga0066903_100003636_pt1 | contig 12685 bp, 13 predicted proteins | sample PanSoiMetaGPlot1_FD_67491 | JGI IMG/M metagenome (GOLD analysis project Ga0066903, IMG submission 67491) | Tropical forest soil microbial communities from Panama analyzed to predict greenhouse gas emissions - Panama Soil - Plot 1 (version 2) | ecosystem: Environmental > Terrestrial > Soil >... | reverse complement strand
GGCCGTCTGGCATACGGGTGCAGAGGTCCGCGCTGCTGTCACGGCAACCAACTCTACGGGTGACCGTTCGCCGGCCAGCCCTCGGCTAGCGGGTAACAACGCACCGGCGAGCAGGTAGCCCAGCCAGGCGAGCAGCACAGCGGCCGCCAGGCTGCCGATGATGTTGAGCCCGGCCTCGCCGACGGCACCGTCTTCGAGCAGGCGCAGCGTCTCGTAACTGAATGTGGAGAAGGCAGTCAGGCCGCCGCAGAGCCCGGTGCCGAGCAGGGCAAATGCTGCGGGCGGAAGGCCGAGGTTCCGCTGCGCTCCGAGCAGGAAGCCGAACGCCAGTGACCCCGCCAGATTCACCGCCAGCGTACCCCAGGGGAAGAAGGCGTCCCGCCGGGCCTGGATAGCGCGGTCAACCAGGCGCCGGGCGGGCGCCGCCCCGCGCCTGGTGACGGTGTCCGTAATGTTCTCAACCCGCTCAGGGCATGCAAGCATATCGAATGTGTGTTTGATATATGCCACCTGCAGAGCTAAGCTCTCGCACATGCGGTGGGATAGCCTCCGGCTCGACGACGGCCAGTCAGATGACGTGGCAGCGCCGCGCGCGCCGGCGCTCTTCGGCCGGGACGCGGTGGCGCGGACCTTCGACACGCCGGGCTTTCGCGGCATGACGTTCTACGAGGTGCACGCGAAGTCGATCATCAACCGCGTCCCCGAGGCCTCACGAGTGCCATTCCGCTGGACCATAAATCCCTACCGCGGATGCGGACATTCTTGTACATATTGCTTCGCCCGCAATACCCATACATATCTTGATATGGACGCTGGAAACGACTTCAACACGCAGATCGTGGTGAAGGTCAACGCGCCGGAACTGGCCCGGCGGGAGCTCGCCTCGTCGCGGTGGCAGGGCGAGCACGTCGCCATGGGCACGAACGTCGACTGCTACCAGCGGGCGGAGGGACGTTATCAGCTGATGCCCGGCATTATCGGCGCGCTGCGAGACGCGGCAAATCCGTTCTCGATCCTGACCAAGGGAACGCTGATCTTGCGCGACCTCGACCTGCTCTGCGACGCCGCGGGGGTGACCGACGTCGGCCTCAACGTTTCGGTCGGCTTTGTCGACAAAGCGATTTCCCGATCGGTAGAGCCAGGGACACCCAGTCCGGAGCGGCGGCTGGCCGTCTGCGCGGCCATCACAGGACGCGGCCTGCGCTGCGGAGTGCTCATGGGGCCCGTGCTGCCGTTCCTGACCGACTCATCAGCGCAGCTCGAGCAGACCGTGCGACTCGCTGCCGAGGCCGGGGCAGCGCATATCAGCCCGATCGTGCTGCACCTGCGGCCCGGCGCGCGCGAGTGGTTCCTGCGGTGGCTCCACGAGACTCACCCTGAGCTCAGCGACCGGTACCGCGAGCTCTACGCCCGCGGCGCCTACGCGCCGAAGGCCTATCAGGAGCGGATCAGTAACCAGGTCGCCGAGCTCGCAGCCCGCTACCGGGTAGGCCGGGCCAGCCCGGTCCAGGCGCGCCGGATCAGGCCGCGGCCTTCCCAGCGGGCCGCCAGCCCGCCCGCCCCGGTTCAGCTGACACTGCTCTGATAAGCGGCGCCACCGCAATGCCTCTTGCCGACGGCAAAGGCCTGGTCAAGAATCTAAGGAGAGGGGCCGGTCCGAAATGGCCGCCCGTGACGTTGTGTGAAGTGGCCGGAGGTGGCGCTGTGGCCTTGTCAATGGAAGAGCAGCGCATCCTGGACGAGATCGAGCGCAAGCTCGCCGCGGACGATCCGCGTCTGGCATCCCGCTTCAATTCGTTCGGGCAGCAGCGGCTACCGAGGACGTTCACGTCAGCGCGCGCCCGGACCATCAGCTGCCTTGTCGCGCTGGCGCTGATCGCCGCTGTCACCGTCATGATGTTCGTGCTGAGTCCGATGAACCGGAATTCGTCCCCGCCGCAGCCGCGGGCGACCGCAGGGTCGACGACCGGGCCCGGTGCAACGACTACGACGTTTGCCTCTGGCCGCTAGGACTCGCGCCACAGCTGGATCAGGTACTGCTCCAGTCCTTCCAGTTCCCTGCGCGCCTGCTGGAACTCGTCGCTGAGCGGGTCGGCGAACCGCTGGTAGAGCTCGGCATAACTGACGACGGCCGCAGTCCGGTTGCGCGTGTAGAGCCGCACCCCGTAGTCACCGACCCCGCCTGACAGCCGCAGCGCCTCGACGGCCCGGCCCGCGGGGCCCATGTCAACGGTGAGCCCGCCGCGCAGGTAGAGCACGCACTTGGCCTCGTCCTCGTAGCCGTCGCTGAAAGGCGGCGGCGCGGCATCCCACTCCTCGACGGTGAGCTGCACGCCGAGGTTCTGCTGGGCGCACGCGACGATGAGCTGGTCGCGGCTCGTGCTGATCAGCGAGTCGACCGGCAGGGACGGACCGGTCGGCCCGTCGAGCTCCGCCCCCGGATCGTGGATGCGGAACATCAGCCGCTCGGGGAAGACCGGGACCTCCAGCCGAAGCAGCCTGCGGCTCACGGCGCCCCCCTCTGCTGTCCCGGTAGTGCTGCCGAGACTCTCCTGTTCTACAGGATGCTCCGAACCGGGACCCGTTGCCTCTCTAATTCAGCAGAAAGGCGCCATCGGTGCGACATATAGCACCGGAAATGCTCAGGGCTAGGCTCTGGAGCATGACATCGGGAGTTCCGTCGATCACGCACCGGCAGCTCCAGGCCGGATCGCTATCCATGCACGTCGCGGAGGCGGGGGAGGGCCCGCTCGTGATCCTGCTGCACGGGTTCCCGGAGAGCTGGTATTCCTGGCGGCATCAGCTGACCGCGCTCGCCGCGGCTGGCTACCACGCGGTCGCGCCGGATCAGCGCGGATACTGCCAGACCGACGCCCCGGCCGACCCTGGCCAGTACACGATGCTGCACCTAACCGGCGATGTGATCGCGCTCATGGACGCGCTCGGCGAGGAGCGGGCCGTAGTCGCCGGGCACGACTGGGGAGCGCCCGTTGCCTGGCACACCGCGCTGTTCCGGCCCGACCGGGTCCGCGGCGTCATCGGACTGAGCGTGCCCTACCGGCCGCGCGGCAGCGCGCCCCCGATCCCGACACTGCGACAACACCTCGGGGACGGCTTCTACATGGTCTACTTCCAGCAGCCTGGGGTAGCGGACGCCGAGCTCAGCCGCGACCCTCCGGAGACCTTCCGCCGGGTGCTGTGCAGTCTGGCAGGCGAGGGCGCGCCCATGACGCTGATTCCGCGTGGCGGAGGCTTCCTCGACGCGGCTGGCGAACCGGAAGAGCTGCCAGGCTGGCTGAGCCAGCAGGACATCGACACCTTCGTCGCGCAGTACGCCGGCGCCGGCTTCACCGGACCGCTGAACTGGTACCGCAACCTGGACCGGAACTGGGAGCTGACGGCTCCCTGGCATCACGCCATCATCGACGTGCCGGCCTTGTTCCTCGGCGGCGAGCGCGACCCCGTGCTGCGCTTCACTAGCGCCGACGGCCTGGCCGCGGTCGTTCCGCGGCTGACCAGGTCCGTGATACTGCCTGGCTGCGGCCACTGGATCCAGCAGGAACGACCGGCTGAGGTCACCTCGGCGATGCTCGAGTTCCTGGCTGGCCTCGGCTAGGGAGCGAATGCGCCCGGCGGCGGCACCGGCGACAGTTCCGCCTGCGCGTCGGTGATCGGCCGCGCGCCCGCCGCAAACGTGTCCAGCTCGTCCCCGTGCACCAGCCGCGCCGGGAACGGGTCGCCCGCAAGCAGCCTGGTCAGATCCGCTCCCGGCAGGGCGGTGTCGGAGGCCGCCAGCACCAGGTTGCCGAACCGGCGGCCGCGCAGCACCGCCGCGTCGGCGATCAGCGCCGCGTCGGCGTACAGCGCGCGCACAGTGGCGACCCGGCGGCGCGTATGCGCGAGCGGGGGACCATCGCCGATGTTGGCGGCGAATAGTCCGCCCGGCGCGAGCACCCGCGACACCTCGGCCGAGAACTCGATCGAGGTGAGATGAGCAGGAGTGCGGGCGCCCGCGAACAAGTCGGCGATAACGACATCGAAGGACGCGTCCGCAAGCTGGGCCAGCACGGCGCGTGCATCGCCGACGCGAACCCGGATCCGGCCTGCCTTGCGAAGGGCCTGCCGACCGCCCGGCTGCCGCAGCGGCAGCCGCTCCCGCACCAGTTCCACCAGGTCAGCGTCGTCGTCCACGGCGAGCTGCGCGGAACCTGGCCGGGTGACCGCGACGTACCTCGGCAGGGTCAGGGCACCACCGCCCAGGTGCAGCACCCGTAGCGGCGCGCCGTCCGGGCCGGCCAGGTCGAGCAGGTGGCCGATCCGCCGCATGTACTCGAACTCCAGGTACCGCGGGTCGTCGAGGTCGACGTAGGACTGCGGTGTGCTGCCGACCAGCAGCGTCCAGGCGCGCGGGCGGTCGGGATCGGCGAGCAGCTCGACCGCGGCCGGCTGGCCGAGCCGGCGGACCGGCGGTATGCCCCGATCCTGCTGCCGCCCTGCCATGACGGCTATTCTGCCTGCCCATGACGCGGATCAAGGAATCAGTCGCGGTCGTCGTCCGCAATGATCGCGGCGAGTTCCTGGTGACGCGGCGTCCCGATGATCCGGCCGATCCGCTGGCCGGGCTGTGGGGTCTTCCGGCCGTGACACGGAGCGATGGCGAGACCGAGCGGGCCGCAGCGCACCGGATCGGGCCGCTCAAGCTCGGCGTTACCCTGTCCGTCGGCGCCAGGCTCGGCGAGCGGACCGCTGACCGCGGGGATCACGTGCTCCGGCTCGCCGACTACGAAGCCTCGGTCGTCGACGGCAGCCCGGTGGTGCCGCAGCCCGGCGGCTCCGGCACGCAGTACGTGGCCTGCCGGTTCACCAGCGACCCACAGGTGCTGCTGGAAGCCGCCGACAAGGGATCTTTGTGCGCGCAGATCTTCCTCGACGCAGCCGGTCTCGACTGGCACTAACCGCCGTCGGGGTCGGCATCGGGGTCGGCCTCGGGGTCGGCCTCGGGGTCGGCCTCGGGGTCGGCTCCGATCTCGGCAGAATCAGTCAGCCGCAGCTTGCGGCGGGCCCGCTCGTAGAAGGTGGTGTGGCCGAACCGGACCACTCGCGCGGCTCCCGGTCGCGGCCGCAGCTCGATCCTGCTGCCGGAGCTCACCTTGGCCGCCAGCTGACCGTCTACCTCGACCGCGATCTCGCCGCAGTCAGGCAGCAGCTCCAGGGCCAGCGGGTCGTGCACCGAGAGGACCAGGCCCCGGTTGTAAGCGGAGTGCGGGGCGGCCGGGGTGACCAGCAGCGCCTCCACCATGGGGCTGACGATCGGGCCGCCGGCCGAGAAGCTATACGCGGTCGAGCCGGCCGGCGTCGCGACCACGATGGCGTCAGCGGCGTAGCTCACGAACGGGTGACCGCCCGCCACCACCGACACCCTGGCGGCCGGCTGCCCCGGAAACCGGACCAGCGCGACGTCGTTGAACGCCGTGAAGACCTCGCCGCCGACCACGGCGTCGACCGCGAGCCGTGGCTCGATGGTGTACTCACCGGCATCGACGTTCGTGAGCGCCCCGGGCAGCTGCGGCACGTCGATCTCCGCCAGGAAGCCAAGCTTGCCGAGGTTCACCCCCAGCACAGACGCACGCTGTCGATCGGTCAGCCGCATGGCCCGCAGCATCGTGCCGTCCCCGCCGAGGCTCACCACCAGATCGCTTCGCTGCCCCAGCTCGACGCTGGTGACTGACGTTGCGGAGCAGTTGAGCCTGCGGATCTCGGTCTCGATGCCGAATACCTCGATGCCGCGACGGTCAGCCCAGCTCAGCACGGCCGACACCGCCTCGGCGGAATCGCGCTGCGGGTGGAGCACCACGCCGACGGCATGCATAGGCCGATACTAGATCGGGACAGAAGGAGGACCGCGTGAAGGCGGTGCGGTTCAGCGAGTACGGCGGCGTGGACGTGCTCGACATCGTGGAAGTACCGGTGCCCGAGCCCGGTCCGGGCGATGCGCTCGTGCAGCTGAAGGCTGCGGGCATCAACCCTGGGGAGGCAAAGATCCGCCAGGGCATCCTGCACGCGAGATGGCCCGCGACTTTTCCCTCTGGCCAGGGCAGCGACCTGGCCGGCATCGTGACGAGGACAGGGAACGGGGTCGCTGGATTCGCGGTCGGTGACGAGGTCATCGGCTATACCGACAACAGGGCCAGTCAGGCGGAGTACGTCGTCGTGCCCGCGCAGCACCTCACGATGCGGCCGTCGGACGTGCCGTGGGAAGTAGCGGGATCTCTTGCTGTCGCTGGCTTCACGGCGTACGCAGCCGTCCGCGCGGTCGCGCTGGCGTCCGGCGACACCGTCGTGGTGACCGGGGCGGCTGGCGGAGTCGGCTGCCTGACCGTCCAGCTCGCCCGGCTCGCCGGCGCCGCCGTCATCGGGCTCGCCAGCGAGCGGCACCACGACTGGCTGCGGTCCAAGGGCGTGACCCCGGTCACCTACGGCGACGGCGTGGCAGAGCGCATTCGCGCCATTGCCCCGACGACCGACGCGTTCATCGACACGTTCGGCGCCGGCTATGTGCGGCTAGCTCTCGGCCTTGGCGTCAGCCCCGACCGGATCGATACGATCGCGAACTTCGCCGCCGCTGCGGAGTACGGCGTCAAAGCCGAGGGCAACGCGGCAGGCGCGAGCGCCAGTACCCTCGCCGAGCTCGCCGGGCTGGTCGCGGCGGGAAAGCTGGAGGTGCCGATCGCGGCCACGTTCCCGCTCGATGCGGTGCGCGACGCCTACCGGCAGCTTGAGCAGGGACACACGCGCGGGAAGATCGTGCTGGTTCCCTAGGCCTGAGGGGCCGGCAGGCAGGCGCGCTCTCGGGCCTCACGCCAGAGCTCGCGGTACTGCCGGGCTGCCGCGGTGCGCGGCGCGAACGCCGCGACGGGGGCGCGCTGCACGGACATCTGCTCGATCAGTGAGAGCGCCGGGATAGCCGCAGTCGCGACGTCGCGCCGCTGGGCCGGCAGGTCGCGCACGATCTCGGCATGCAGCTTCTTGCGCCGGTCGAGCATCGAGAAGAACGCGAGGATGTCCGGCTGATGGCCGTTGAAGCCGCCGACAAACTCGGTCAGCTGGTCCAGCGTGCGCACCGACAGGGTCGTGGGGATGAGCGGCACCAGCAGCAGGTCGGCCGCGTGCAGCACGCTTTCCGACAGCAGGGAGATGCTCGGCGGGCAGTCCAGCACCACGACGTCGTACTCACTGCGCAGCGGTGCGAGCAGGCTGGCCAGCCGCTTGGCTGGCTGCTTCGCGGAGTCCAGCACCAGGTCGAGGTTGCGGTAGGTGAAGTCGGCTGGCAGCAGGTCCAGACCGTCGAAGTCGGTGCCCTTGATCGCGTCGTCGAGCGTGCGCCGGCCGCGGATCAGCGCCTTACCGCCCCCTTTCACCCGGGGCTTGATCCGGAAGAGGAAGCTGGCCGCGCCCTGCGGGTCCAGATCCCACAGCAGCACCCGGTACCCGTCCCTGGCCGCGAGGTAGCCGATGTTCACGGCCGTCGCCGTCTTGCCGACGCCGCCCTTGATGTTGTAGGTGGCAATGATCTTCACGCGGCGGCCGTCCGGGCAAGCGCCGCTATCCTGCGCCGGCTCGCCGGCCCGGCGAAGTCGGCGAACCGGCCATCGAATTGCGCCCGCGCCGTGGCCTGCGTCACCGCAAGCCTGGCCGCGATCTCCCCCATGGCCAGCAGCGTCTCGGCCGGAGCGGTGCGCTGCTCCATCATCTGAGCCGCGAACGCGCGGATCTCCATCCGCTGCACCTCGGTGTCCTGGAACTCGCCGAGGCAGTCCTGGAGCGTCTTCAGTTCACGCACCGCCTGCCACCGCTGCGCAGGGTCGTGCAGCGTGCCGAACATCTCGACAAGATAGCGCAATTCCTTACATCTCTTCCGAAGCTCGTGCAGGCTCTCGGGAGGTGAGGCCGGGGTGATGCGGCCGCCCATCATCAGCACCTTGCGGTGGGCAGCGATGATCTTGGCATCGGCGAGCTGGGCCACCGAAGGCCGGCGGGGGGCGCGCACGTCGGCGAGCGCTGCCCGCCAGTTCGTGCGCAGCCGGGCAAACCGGGCCGAGCGCAGGCCGGTGACCAGGCGCCGGTAGGCAGCTGCGCGTGACCGGGTCAGGTGATCGCGGAACGGGATCAGCTCGTCCGCATCGGCGCCGACGAGGGAGGCCGCCATGGCCGGGTAGCCGAGCAGAAAGACGTCGAGGTCCCTGGTCGGCGTGGTCAGGTCGCCAAGCCAGCGGAATTCCGGCGCATACTGACTGGCAAGGCCGCGCGGCAGGGCGTTGCCGCAGAGCTTGAGGGCCGACCGGGTCCAGCGCACTGCGACGCGCAGATCATGGAGGAACTCGGTGTCGATGTCCTTGAGAGTGCCGGGCACGTTGGCTTCCATCGCGTCCAGCAGCGCCGAGAGCAGCTGGCTCAGGGCGCGGGCCGCGGGCATGCCGGGCGAGAGCTGGATACCCGACGCTTTGCCGGGCACCTCGCCGGGGCGGCCGCCGGCCGCCGCCAGTACGGCCTCGAGGATCGAGTCCCGGCCGCCGAGGACGCCAGGGAGATCACCGATGGCCCGGCCGACCTTCTCGGCCTGCGCCTGGTAGCCACGGACCGGTACCAGCGTCAGCCGGGCGGGCATAGCTGCGCGGGCCGGATACGTCACCGATACCCGGTCAACGGCCAGCCGGGCGATGGTCTTGGCGTCGTCGTTCAGCGCATGCAGCTCGGCCAGCTTGCTGACGGCACGCGCCACCGGGGCAAGGGCGCGCAGGCCGGTGACCGGCTCCAGCGCCGCTTGCAGCGGCCCGGCAGGCAACCCGGCGGCGAGCCTCGGCCAGCTCAGCTTGCCGCCCGCTGGCAGCCGCTCGGTGGCGACGACCGCACCGTCCCTGCCGGTCAGCACTAGTTCGGTGTGGCTGCCGGTGGTTACCTGCTCCAGAGTGAGCCCGGCCCGGTAGAGCCGCCAGTCGAAGGTGTCCAGCCAGAGGCGGCGCCGGGAGCGTACCGCGCCGCCATTGGCCCAGCCGAGGCTCTCATCGCGTGCTGCGGTCAGTGCCTGCAGGACTTCTGACCCGGCTCCTGCCGCGTCAGTAAGCACGAATTCGCGCTGGCCAGGTCCCACAGCACAACCTCTTCGACTAACTCACACCGGGCGTTCACCTGAGCAGCGTTAAGCAGACATCCGGTGTTAATTCTGTGTTGGGACAGGCTAGCAATGCCGGACCGTCCCTGCCAGGGACCAAACTCACACACCGGGGAGACTGACGCCCTGCAGTACCGTGGACAGGGTGACTCGCGACTGGGCAACCATCTCCGCGCTGGCGACTGCCGGCGGGACGCTCGTCCTGGCCGTGGCGACCTTCGCATCCGTGCGGTCAGCGAATCGCTCGGCCCGGGTGGCCGAGCAGGCGCTCATGGTCAACATGCGGCCGCTGCTCATCCCCTCCAGGCTGAACGACCCGCCCCAGAAGGTGTTCTTCCAGGAGGGCACCCCGTTCCGGCTGGAGGGCGGCCGCGGCTTCGTCGAGTACGACGACGGCTCCGGTGCCGTCTACATCGCAATATCGCTGCGCAACTCTGGCCAGGGCATCGGGGTAATCCACGGCTGGTGGTTCCGGGAAGGGCGGGAACTCAACCCGCAGCGGCCGGATCCGGACTCCTTCCGCCTGCAGGGGCTCGACCTGGTGATGGCGCCGGGCGACGTCGGTTACTGGGAGGGCGCACTGCGGGACAGTGGCGATCCGTGTCATGCGGCGGCTGTTAAGGCAGCCAAGGAGACGGGTGTCGCGACCATCGATCTCCTGTACGGCGACTACGACCGGGGTCAGCGGGTGATCAGCCGGATGATGCTGCGCCGCGTCTACCCCGAGGACTCCGACCGCCCGCCAGCGTGGCTGGTCACCGTCGTCCGGCACTGGAACCTCGACCGGCCCGATCCGCGCGAGCGCTAAGGGTCGGCCACGCGGCCGGTCTGGAATATTAGGCCGGCGGCAGCCAGGATGGCAGCAGCGGTTATCTGGCGTTCTGGAGGGTTCATGCTGCAGCTGTTCGGGTTCGACCGGGTCGGCGTCGTCATCGGCGACCTCTACTTCCTCGACCCGGTCCAGAAGGAGGGTCAGGAGGGCGCGGAGCACGGCGTCCGGCTGGAGGTCCGGATGCTCGAGCTGGGCGAGCTGACTGGCTCTATCTACTCGGCACGGCCGATCAGCATCGGCGCCCCAGTCTGGCGGGCGGACCTCCTGGAAACTGTCGACGGACCGTCGGGCAGCCTGAACCGGGCCCACCATCACCCGAGGATGAGCGACTGGGAGCCGCGTGGCCGGGTCTTTGACGCCGAGCTGACCGGCGACCCGGTCGGCTGGGTAGGCAAGCAGCTATCCGACCTCGAGGGGCTGCTCGACCGGGCCGGCGTCGCCGTAGACGCGACGCTGGCCGCCGACGCCGAAAGCCTGCGCAGCACGGTGCCGGACATCCAGCGGGCCGTGACGTACCTGCTGGAGCAGGTCAAGGCCGGCCGGCTCGGGACCGCCCCGGAGGGAGCGGAGCTAAACGGCGCGCGGATCAGCTGGCTCTAGGACATCCGGCCGACGTCGGCATCGTGCGCTTTGTCATGGCAGGCGCATCTGCAACTCGACAAGTGGGTTCGTTAGACGCTAAGCAACGCTGCCGGGGTCGATGCCGTTGCTGCGCAGCAGCTCGTGCAGCCGGTCGACCTCGGCCTGGAGCTGGGTGACCTGCTCGGCGAGCGACGGTCCCGCGGCACGCTGGCGTGACCGCCGGTCGCGCTCGGCGATCAGCTCGCGCTCGGTGTCGCTCAGCGCCTCGGCGGTGCGGAACTCGTGCGCGTCGATTGCCGCCTCGGTGTCCCGGCGCACCTGGGCTATCTGCTCGTCCAGGTCCGCCACATCGGGCACCATGCCCGCCCACCGCTCGAGCGCGGTGAGCCGGGAGCTGAGTGAACTGTAGTAGCCCGGCGCCGGGGGGCCCGCCACCTGCGCCCGGACGGATCTCGCTGTGGTCCGCCGGGCCTGGCGAGCGCTCACGGGCAGCACGACCTCGAGCACGCGCTGCCGCACCGTCTCGGGCGTGCCGCCCAGGTCAGCGAGCACGCGGGCACCGGGTGAGCTGGGGTCCCGCACCAGGCCCAGCAGGATGTGCTCGGTGTCGATGTAGTTCTCGCCAAGCTGCAGTGCCTCACGCAGGGAGAGCTCCAGCGTTCGCTTCGCCTCCGGCGTGAACGGGATGTGCCCTTGCTGGCCTGGTCCGCGTCCGGCGTCGGCCTCAACCCGGTCCCGCGCAGCTTCCAGCCCGACCCCGAGCGAGTCCAGGGCCTGCGCGGCGGAGCCCTCGTCCTCCCGGAGCAGGCCGAGCAGGATGTGCTCAGTGCCGATGGAGGTGTGCCCGAGCCGCCGGGCCTCCTCCTGCGCCAGCACGACAACTCGCCGTGCCTTATCGGTGAAGCGCTCGAACATGCCTACCAGCTTCGGTGCCGTCAATTACCGCGGTCAAGCGCAGCCCCAATGGCCGCTGCCCACGACAGCAGCTGCTCGTCTGCCCAGGCGGCGCCGACACACTGCAGCCCCACGGGCAGCCCGCCGACCAGGCCGGCCGGGATGGTCACCGCCGGGAGTCCGGCCAGGCTCCACGGCATGGACATGACCGGGTCACCCGTGGTGGCCAGGCTAGCTGGCGCGGGCCCGGTCGCCGCGGGCGTGATCCAGAGGTCGACGCCGGCGTGGTCGGCGGCCTCGGCCAGGCGGCCGGCAGCATCCGCCCGGCCCGCGAGCGCTTCAGTGTGCTCATCGCGGCCGATAGCCTGGCCTGCGCGGATGATCTCGGCCGTGGCGGCCTGGTAGAGCTCGCCGTACTGGGCAAACCATGCCGCGTGCGCGGCTGCTGCCTCGAAGCGGGTAATCACGAAGATCAGCCGCTCGACGGCGGCCATGTCATCGAGCGCCGGAACCTTGCGCACCTGATAGCCGGCGGCCGCGAGCGACCGAGCCTGGGCGCCGAATGCGGTCAGCGCGTCACTGCCTGCCCGCTCGAGGTAGCGACCCGCCGGGATCCCCAGAGTCGGCAGGCGGTTCTGCAGCGGCGCCTGCCAGCCGTCGCAGAGCTCCGCAGCGGCCGACGCCAGCCCGGCCATGTCGGCGGCCATGCAGCCGACGACGTCCAGGGTCGGCGCGTACGGCAGGACGCCGTCCGACGGGATCCGGCCGTGTGTCGGCCGGAAGCCTGCGACGCCGCAGTAGGCGGCCGGGCGGATCACCGACGCGATGGTCTGCGTACCCAGCGCCAGCGGAACGAGCCCGGCCGCCACCGCTGCGGCCGAGCCGCTGCTCGAGCCGCCCGGCGTGCAGCGAAGATCCCGCGGGTTGCGTGTCGGGCCGGGAGCCACCATGGCGAACTCGGCGGTCACCGTCTTGCCAGCGATCAGGACCCCGGACTCCCTGAGCCGGCCTACAGCGCTCGCCTCCGGCCCCGCGAGGGCGGCAGGCGGCACGCGCGAGCCGCCCGCGGTGGGCAGACCGTCGACGCGAATGACGTCCTTCACTGCCGTGGCGACGCCGAACAGCCGCGGCTGGCCGGCGGCAGCGGGCCACCGGCGCTCGGCCTCCCGCGCCTGCGCAGTCAGCCGCGCCGCGCGGCCGGGCTCGGG
>Ga0066903_100003634_pt1 | contig 12686 bp, 15 predicted proteins | sample PanSoiMetaGPlot1_FD_67491 | JGI IMG/M metagenome (GOLD analysis project Ga0066903, IMG submission 67491) | Tropical forest soil microbial communities from Panama analyzed to predict greenhouse gas emissions - Panama Soil - Plot 1 (version 2) | ecosystem: Environmental > Terrestrial > Soil >... | reverse complement strand
CGGAAAAAAGGGACGAATACGAATCCCTGGCGCGTGAAACTCGGCGGGTATGTCGGGTTCGACGTGCTCGAGCTCGTCACCGGCCAGGCGCAAGCGGCGCGCCCGGCCGCGGCCGATTCGCTCACCGTCACGACGGCCGGGACGGTCGCGCTCCCGGGCGCCTGGGTCACCGTCGATCCGGCGCTCGCCGCGGCGTTCGCTGTCGTCGCGATCGTCCCGACGGGCGGATCGGCCTATCAAATCGACGTCGACCTCGGGTACGGGCCGACCGGCGCGGAAGTCCTCGCGACCACGTTCCGGGCGAGTGGCGATTCGGGGAACTCGACCGGCGTGGTCCGCCTGGCGTATGCCTGCGTCATTCCCGCCGGCGCGCGCCTCGTCGCGCGGGCCGTCGGCCTCGACCTGAGTTCGACCGGCCGCGCGATCACGGTCGCGGTCGTCGGCGTCCCGGCGCCCGATTTCCGGCAACAATCGCCGGCCGGCCAATCCGTGTGGCCGGACCGCGCCGGCGGGATCGGGAATCCGCAGGTCGCGGCCGCCTGGGCCAATAGTGCGTACGCGGCGCTCGTCGCCGATAGCGGCGCCGCCGTCGAGGTGATCACCGGCCTGGCGATCTATGCCGGGTTCGGCGACGAATCGGAGATCGATCTCGCGTTCGGCGCGGCCGGCCTCGAGGTCGTCGCGACCACGATCCGCTTGGCCGGCGAGGGCAACGCGACCTCCCATCATCCGTACCTTCCGCTCGACGCGCCGCTCGTCGTCCCGGCACATACCCGCGTCAGTTACCGGACGCGGCGCAATGCGAATGCGACGACGCAAGCGTGGACGATCGCGCTCACGCATACGCCGGCCGTCCTCGGCGCCGGCAATCCGATCGCGCAAGTCGCGATCGAGAACCGGACGGCCGGCAAGGCCGCGGCGCTCGTCGCCCGGCAAACGAACGACGGCGAGAATCGGATCACGGCGACCGGCGGGATTCATCTGACGACGCCGACGCTCGACCTCAACGGGAATCCGGTCGTCACCGCGGCCGCGGCGCTCGCGGCCGATCGGCTCGTCCTCGGCGCCGGCGGGCCGGCCGTCAAAGCGATCGCCGGCGCGGGGAGCGCGACGTCGGTCCTCCACGGGAATCCGGCCGGTCCGCCCGCCTTTGGGCCCGTCGACCTGGCGGCCGAGATCACCGGCCGCCTGGCGTACGCGAATCTCGTCGCGGCGCCGGCCGGCGCGCGCCTCCTCGGCCGCGGCGCGGGCGCCGCCGGCGACTGGCAACCGATCGACCTGTCGGCCGACCTGACGATGGTCGGGACGACGCTCGGCCTCACGACACCGGGCGGCGGCGGGACCGGGACGGCCGGACAACGATCCCTCACGTGCACCTTTGACGGCCAGGGCGCCGCGATCGCGGTCGGCTCGAAAATCTACGCGTACATTCCGTACGGATTCACGATCACCGACGCGACGATCGTCGCCGACGTGGTCGGCGCGATCACGTTCGACGTGTGGATCGACACGCTCGCGAACTACCCGCCGACCGTCGCCGACACGATCATCAATACCGGCGCCGGCGGCGTGAAACCGAAACTCACGAGCGCCGATCATGCCGGCGCGCTCCCGCTCGCGAATTGGACAACGGTGTTTACCGGCGCGCGCGCGATCGTCGTGAACGTCGACGCGTGCACGGGGATCACCAAGGCGCAATTGGTGCTCACCGTGTCGGCCGATTCGGCCGGGAGCGGGACCGTCACGCACACGGGCGCCCTCACGCCGAATGCGATCGTGCTCGGGAACGGCGGCGCCGACCTGACGGCGCTCGCCTCGCTCGGCGCGAGCGCGAGCGTCCTGCACGGGAACCCGAGCGGGCCGCCGACGTTCGGCCCGGTCGCGCTCGGCGCCGAGGTGACCGGGCGCCTCCCGTACGCGAACGTCGTCCCGGCGACCGCGGCCGCGCGCGTCCTCGGCCGCGGCAGCGCGAGCGGCGCCGGCGATCTTCAGGAGCTCACCCTCTCGGCCGACCTGGCGATGGCCGGGACCGTCCTCGGCCTGGCGGCGCCGCCCTATGTCCCGCCCGAGTGGATCGCCGTCCCGTTCAACGCGGCCGATTTCACCGCGAGCGGGAGCATGACATGGACGGTCGCGGCGTCGAATGTCGTCGTGTTCGCGTATCGGCTCGAGGGCCGGACGATGACGGTAAGTTTTCTGATCACGACGACGACGATCGGCGGGACACCCGATCAGGCCCTCTTGATCAAAATTCCCGCCGGGAAATCCTCGTATCTCTATCAACACGTCGGGTATCTCGCCTACTTCGATCCGGTCGCCGGCGCCGGCCTCGGGATGTCGTATGTGATCGGCTCGAATCAAATCTTGCTCTACCGCGGCATCACCGGCGGGAATTGGAGCCTCGGCTCGCCGTGCTACGTGTACGGTCAGATCACGTTCGACACGAATTGAGGCGCCGTGGCGATCGTGAATTTCCCGACGCCGATTGTTTATCCCGACATGCCGGCCGGCGTGTCGAATGTCTGGGTTTTGAGTCAACTCCGGATTCAAACCGGCGTCCCGAAAGCGATGGCCGTGTTTGTGATCCCCCGGACGGGGACGCTCGATCAAGTGGAATTCCGCCTCGACACGATCGGCGTCAACCAAGCGATCAAAATCTCTTTTCAGGACGTGAGCGCGACCGACGGGAATCCGGACGGCGTGATCGATCAATTTCGCGTCGTCCCGAGCGCGAGTCTCGCCGTCGGCTGGATCACGCCGGGCCTCCTCACGTCCGACGGGACGAACACCGGGACCAAACGGAGCGTCACGATCGGGGACCTCCTCGCGGTCGTCCTCGAATTCGATAGCACGCTCGGCGATGTCCGGTTCAACACCGTACAACTCAACTCGAGCTCGAATCTCTGGCCGGGAGGCTCCGCGTACACCGGCACGAACAACGGATCGGCGTGGACGAAGTCCCCGAACATCTTCCCGGCCGCCCTGAAATATGACGACGGGACGTACGCGTACCTCTCGCCGGTCGCGCCGCCGATGGCGGCCGTCCTCAACACGCGGACCGTCTCGAGCGCCTCGAGTCCGAACGAGCGCGGCCTGTCGTTTCAATTGCCGATGACGGTCGCCGTCGCGGGCGCCTGGGCCAGCATCGCGCGCGCCGGCGATTGTCAGGTCGTCCTCTACGACACGAACGGGACCACGGTCCTCGCGTCGGCCGTGCTCGACAAAGACACGCAACCGCAAGGAGGCGGGCCAAGCGTGACGATCGTCCCGTGGGCGCCGGTGACGCTCCTCGCGAACACGCCGTACCGGCTCACCGTCCTCCCGACGACGACGACGAGTATCAACGTGTATGACGTGTCGGTCGCGGCCAATGCGTACCTGGCGGCGATGGCGGGCGGCGTGAATTTCTATCTCACGACGCGGACCGGCGCCGGCGCGTGGAGTCAGACCACGACGCTCCGGCCGCTCCTCGGGCTCCTGATCGCCGGCGTCGACGTCGGCGCCCTGAGCGCGCCGGCGGCCGCGACGGTCGGCTTTGTCGCGAGTTAGGGATACAATCGGCGCGCGGATTTCCACGGATCCGTTATGCGGTTTTCACCACACGGGGATCACCTCCTCGGCGGCGTCGGGTCGAGCGGCGCGTACGTCGACGGCGCGCTCGTGTTTCCGAGCGCCGGCGGATGGGATTGGATCGATGCCGCGGTCGTCATGGGCCCGGGCGGATACGACGCCGGCCGGCCCGGGTTCTACCGCTACCCGCTCCCGAGCGGGCCGGCGCAATTCGAGAACGCGCTCGCGGCGACGGACTTTTACGCCAATGGGTACGGATCCTGGGTCCGCTACCTGGCCGACGGCCGGACCGGCTCGACCGATTCGAATGGGAATGCCTGGCCGGATCGGGTCGCCGTCGGGTTCGCCGGCCTGTATCAAGTGTTCACGGAGCAATCGCGGATCCCGCTGATCTTTCGCGACATCACCACGGGCCTCGAGACGCGCGAGGCCGCGCCCGGCGAGTGGACGCCGTTCCCGGACGGGAGCGGGTATTTTTCGATCCACTCCCGCGGCGTGTTTGCCGGCGGCCGGTTCTATGCCTGCGGATACCTCGAGGCGTTCGGCGGCCTGTGCGTGTGGCAACCGTTCGACGGGACGGCGCCCGTGTGGAAACTGAGCGGGACGCCGGACGATTTCAATCCGGATATCGCCGTCCGCCAGGTCGACGGAATGCTCGTCGTCGGGAGCGGGATCAATCAAGGCGAAACCGGCCAGCATCTCTATGAGCTCGATCCGCTCGCGCGCGTCTGGCGGAAGGACGGCGCCGCGTGGCAACCGCTCCTCCAGGCGACGCCGCCCGGGCCTGAGCCGGTCGCGCCCGTCGTCGTCGCGCCGTTCACGCATTACGCGTATGAGGGCCCGTTTTTCGCGACCGGCCAGTATGGGAACGTCGATCACCCGGGGAATAGCGAAGTCCTGATTCGAACCACGTTCGATCAGATGGTGCGCGCGCGGTATGTGTTCGCCGACGCGCCGAGCGCCTCGAGCGTTCCGGCGCCCTGGCTCCGCGGGATCTATTTCGGATTCGAGGCCGGCCAGATCGACGAGGCCGGATACGAGCGTCACCTCGGGATCGCGCGCGCGCGCGGCGTCCCGCTCCTCGTGTACTACGACGCGCCCGAGTACCCGGATTGGGTCTGCCGTCAGTTTGCGAATCAGCCGAACATCGTCCCGTGTGTGCAAGCGTACCCGGCGCCGAAAAACCCGGGCGAGCCGGTCCGCGCGACGCCGGCGCAAGATGTCGCGCGGATCCGCGGGACCGTCGAACACCTCCGGAATTTTTACGACCGCGTCGCGATCGCGCGGACCATGTATACGCAGTCAGGAAACTACCCGCTGCAACATATCCTCGACATGCAACCGGGCCTGACGGATCTTGTCCGCGAGCTCCGCGTGTTCGCCGATCTCTGGTTCGCCTGGCTCCGCGATCCGGCCAATGCGATCGCGGGGAATCCCGAGCTCCAAGCGTGGGCGACCGCGCTCCCGGGCGCCTGCGTCGGCGCGGCGCCGCCCGTCCTCGAGGACGACACGCCGCCCAATCCGGATCCACCGCGGCCGCCGGCGGCCGCGCATCCGCTCGTGCTCGCCTATTTCCTGAAGGAGTTCAACCTATGACGCCGACGAAATCCGAGAAGCACGATCACCACGACCACGATCACGAGCATCACCATCACCACGACCACGAGCACGGCCATCATCACGAGTCGCCGTTCCCGGATAATCCCGTCCCGGAACCTGATCCGAAAACGACGCCGACGCCGACGGGCGCCGCGCGCCTCCTGGCCGGCGCGCAATTCAACAAAACGGCCGAGGCGAGCAAGTTCACGGTGACGATCAGTAATCCGCTCAAGTACGCATACGTCGGAATGCCGCCCGTCGGGACCGTGCTCGGGCCGGTCGACGACAAAGGGCAACCGAAGTACACCGGCGATGACTGCGTGATCTCCGTGCAACCGGACGGATCGATTCAAGTCCGCGCGAAAGGATCGGCCGGCGCCTGGGAAGTGTGCACGAAACAAAACGGCCTCGCCGTCTGGCACCCGGATCCCGCCACGGCGTTTGGCATTCCGTACGCCGACTGAGGCCGGTCATGCTCACCCTCGAGGAGTATTTCCTCTACCGGCGCCCGAGCGCGTCGGCGCCGGCGCCGCCGCTCGGCGCCTGGCCGCCGCCGCCGCTCGAGCCGCTCGGCCCGTACCCGCCGCCCGGGCCGAGTCAGTATCAAACGACGCTCCCATTCGTCCCGCCGGCGGGGCCCGATCGACGATTCGTCCGGATGAATGCCTGGGGTGTCGTCGTTCCGGGTCTGCCGTTTGTCAAAGGCGTCGCCTCCGAACATCCGGATCGGTTGATGACCTACGTGATCCAACGCTACGACGCCGAGTGGCGCGCCAAGTGCTACGCCGAACATCACCGACGCGGATATACCCATTGGTTCCTGAGCCTCGCCGACATGGCGATCGAGGACGGGATGTCACCCGAGGCCGTCCTCGCGCTCGCGCAGGAAATCCGCGCGCAAGGCTTTTGGATTTCGATGTGGCTCGGCTCGAAAAATTACCCGGCGTTCATTCCGCAGGACGCCGACGCGGCGACCTGGCGCGCCAAGATCGAACCCTACATCGCGCCCATGCTCGAGGCCGACTGTTTGCACCACGCGGTCATTGGCGGCGAATTCGATATGTGGAATCAAGGCGATCCGAACAACGATATGCCGTTCCAAATCGCGAGCACGGTGCTCGAGCTCTGTCAGCCGGCCGGCTGTGACGTGTATTTTCATTTCGCCACGCACGTCACGTTTTGGGGGAACGTGCCGGGATCGTGGCAAGGCCGCGCGATTCCCGATCGGTTCGCGTGGACGCGTGAAATGTGCAATCTCGGCGTCCGGGGGATTTACTACCAGGGCGATCCCGCGTGGGCGCCGAACGAGTATCAAGGCCGGATCGCGGACTCGCTCGGGCGCGTCGACGCGCGATGGGATTTCGTCGCGCACGAAATCATGGCGATTTGGGAATTCATGGGGCATCCGGCCGGCGCCGAGTACCCAAACGAGCTCGACGCCGCGATGATGGGGTACTTGTGTTTGTGCACGGGCCCGAGCGGCCAGGTTCCCGGCGTGCAGATGTGGGGATTCGGCGACGGCGCGCGCTATCTCGACGGGCGCGTCCTATGAGCCGGCGACCGACCGCCCGCGCTCGCGCGCGACCTCGGCCGCGGCCGACGCCGGCGCCGCCGAGCTCGCCGCGCGCGAGCTCGCCGATCGTCCCGGACGACGGGACCGGGACGGTTCACCGGATGCACGTGGACTATTTCCTCGAGCTCAAAGTCCAGACGACGACGCCGCCGCCGGGCGCGGGCCTCGTCCGGCTCATCGTGCAACCGGGATCGAAAGACACGCTCGAGCTCGCCGCGATCTTTCCGTCGGGCGAGATCATTCCGATCGTGAGCGGGTAACTGTATGCCGCCAACCTTCACGCTGCACCCGAACGCGGCGATCGGCATCGTTGCCCTCGCGCCGACGCCGCCCACGAGCGGCGACACCGTCACGCTCCAACCCGGCCAGGGCGCGCGCTTCGGGGCCGCGCCCGTCCGCGTCGCCATCGCGCCGGCGAACGTCGATCCGATCGCGCTCGCGGCGGCGATCGAGTTCGCGCTGATGACCGACTGCACCGGCGACGTGCTCACGCTGACGCGCGCGACCGAAGGCCCGAACGGCGCGCGCGCGATCCAAGTCGGCGATCTCGTCTATGCGACACCGACCGGCTCCGTCTTCGAGGACATCGAGGCGGCGATTCAAGCGAGCGGCGTCTCTACGGTGCTCCGCTACAACTGGTCGACGGCCACCGCGGCGCCGCCGACGTCCGCGCAAGTGCGGATCGATGACGTTCCCCCCTACACCAACGTCTCGACGCTGTGGATTCCCAAACTCGACGATGACGGGATCGACGCCTCGCGCGTCCTTCTCGCACTGGCCGCGAATGCGCGCGTACTCGTGCAGGACAAAAATGATTCGACGCTCTCCGTCGATCTGAGCGTCGTCGGCGATGCAGTCGATCAGGGGAGCTACGTTGAGATTCCGGTCGCCTGGCGTGCCAATGGCGGCGCGCTGCTTGACAACCAAGCGTGCCTCGTCGTCCTGTTCGCGCCGATCCTCCCGTTCGCCAATCAGAAGCTCGACACCACGAGCAACGTGCAATTTAGGAGCGTGAACGTCCAGGCGACGCCGCCGATAGCCGGCGCCGGATCGGCGATCACGCCGTACGACATTCAAGGCAACGTCGCGAACGGGAGCATTTCGTGGACCGTGAGCACGTCGAATCAACGCGCGGTTCTGCAAGCGCGCACGCCGTCGAATACATGGTGCGCGCAAGTGGGCGTCTGGGGCATGGACGGGCCCGCCGGCGGGAACTGCTACGCCTACGCGCTCGGCCAGTCCGGGCGCGTCTTTGAAGTCGGGCATTGGACGCCGGGCGCCACGGTCGATTGGCGATGGGATTTCCGCCTCGACAAGTCGTTGATTTGTCCGGGGGTGCTGACACTCACCGAGACGCCGTACGCGGCGCTCCCGGCCGCGGCGATCGGGACGCTCGCCAATGTGAGCGATTCGACGACGGCGACGCCCGGACAAACGGTCGCCGGCGGCGGGACGAATCACGTCCTCGCGCGCTACAACGGCGCGGCGTGGATCGTGGTCGCCTGACCATGTACGGCGGCGCCTTTTACGGCCAGGTCTGGTACGGCGGCGTCTCGAGCGCCGGGCCGCCCGCGGTCGCCGGCGAGGGCCGGACGGTGATCGTCCCGGCCGCCGATCGGACGGTCGGCGTCGCCGCCCGGGATCGGATCGTGGTCGTCGACGCAAGGGGGACCGTATGAGCCTCACACCGGGCGAGCTCGTGACGCAGGATCCCGACGCGCATCTCGTGTACGGATTCGATTGGTCGGCCTGGCTCGCCGACGCGGCGATCGCCGCGAGCACGTTTGCGATCGCCGGGCCCGACGAGGCCCTCGTGTTCGATTCGGCGGCCGTCGCGAGCGGCGGCAAACAAACGAGCCTCCGGATCTCGGGCGGGACGCTCGGCGCGACCTATGAGGTCGTCAATCGGATCACGACCGACGAGACGCCGCCGCAAATCGACGATCGCGCCTTCCGCGTGCAAGTCCTTGAGAACGACTGAGGAGGGATTCCGAGTGGTCGCCGGACGTCGCGAGCCTCGACCGGCGCCGCCAGGGCGCCCGGCCGATTCTGATTCCGTGGAACGGCCTCCGGCGACCGCTCGGGCGCTCCGTGTCGTCCCGCCGGCGCCGCGCCGGACCGTCCCGCCGCTCGTCTGGCGGCCGCTCACCGTCCCGCTCGCCGCGCTCGTCCTCCTGGCCGTCCTCCTCGGCGTCGCGGCCGCGCTCGCGGTCGTCACCGTCCTCGAGGCCCTCCTCAAGCGGGAGTAAGATCGGCGCCGTCCGGGCGGCCGGGCACTACGCGATCGGTCGTCGACGTGTCCTCGCAGGCGCCCGGCGGCCGCCCGCGCCGGCCGTTCCGGCGCTCCCCACCGGGCCCTCAATCGAACGCGACAAACCGGAAGTCCCCGAAGTCCCTAGCACCACCAAAAACGAGACGCGCCGGGCCCTCGAGGAGGACGCCGGCGCGCGGTTCAAAACATAGGCGATCAAATAGGCGATCAACCGTCTGGTTCCGGACACTCTGGAAAGTCGATTTCGCGTTTTTCCTCGGGATTTTGGGAGCCGGCGGCCGGATTTGAACCGGCGACCTGCGGATTACGAACACGCTGAGCCGGCGTGCATACGGCGGCACCTCGCGGCACCTCGTACGATTTGCTCAGCAATTTCGCAATCCCGATTGCACCTCGAGGCACCTCGAGGCACCTCGAGGCACCACATAGGCGATCAAATAGGCGATCAAAATGACCTGCGGAAATAGGCGATCTCACCGGCCGCCTCCCGCCCGCCGCGGCCGCCGGCGCCGCCAAAGATTCGGATGCTCGAGGCCGAGCTCGCGATACAGGCGATTGCGGTAGGCGACCACGGCGAAGATCACGCGCTCCCGGTCGGCGCGCGTGAGCGTCCGATCGTGAGCGGCCGCATACCCGAGCCACACGGCCAGGAGCGGCGCCGCCGGGAGCTCGTCGGTGAGCGCGCGGACCGTGTCGGTGATCAGGCGCCGGACGCCGCGCGGGGAGCTCACATAGGCCCGGAGGACGCGCTCGACCTCGGCGCGCGACCACGGGCCCTCTGAGGTCGATCGCGGGCGCCTGGCACTCATGCGAGGCCCTCCTCGTCTGCCGCGCCGGCCGTCCCGAAAATCCCGTCGATCAAGCCGCCCATATGCGCGCGCGTCTGGACGTGCGCGTAGGTGCTCAACGTGAGCTCGACGCTCGAGTGGCCGAGGTGTTCGGACACCTCGCGCGCCGGCGTCCCGCTCGCAATGAGGATCGTCGCGCACGAATGCCGGAGCGCGTGAAAACTGACGACCGGCAGACCGCGCGCGCCGCACTCGAGACAGACGCGCCGGGCCTGGCGGGCGCCGGCCTCGAGCGCGTCGGACGGCGTCGCGATGACCTCCTCGCGGGCCCGGGTATGCGCGCAGTCCTCCCGGCCGCCGATCCACGTCCGCTCGAGGCGCCGTTTCAAGTCCCGCGTAATGAGCGTCCCGTCATGCGGCCGGCCGGTCCGCGTCGTGAACACGAAATCGCCGACGGCGTCGTCCTTGCGGGTCCGCCAGGCCTCGCCGGCCGCGATCTGGCGCTCGGCCTGTTTGCGTCGTTCCCGCCGGAGCGCGCGCGCGATCAGAGACGGGAGCGGGAGCGGCCGCCGGGATTTGGTCGTTTTGAGCGTCTCGAGGATCCGCCGTTTCCCGTCGGTCTGGACGGCGTTCCGGATCGAGACGGTCCGGCGCTCAAAATCGACGTCCGCCCATTGCAGGCCGAGCGCCTCGCCGAGTCGGAGGCCGAGGCCGACGCCGATCGTAATGAGGCCCTCGAGCCGGTCGCCGGCGACGCCGGCCAGGAGCGCGCGCGATTCCTCAAGCGTGAGCGCCGTCCGATCGGCGCCGGCGGCGCGGTCGCCTTTCGGCCGTTTCGCGAGTTTCGCGACGTTGCGCGCGAGCCGGCCATCGCGTACGGCCTGGCTGAGCGCGATCCGGAGGACGTCGCGCGCCATCGTCGCCGACCGGCGCGACACCGGGACGCGCGGCGCCTCGGGATTCTTCGCGCGCTCGCGCGCCGTCGGGAACCGGCCGATCGTCTCGAGCTCGCGACACATTTTGCGGACGTGATCCGGATCGAGGCGCGCGAGCCGGATCGATCCGATCATGGGTTTGACGTAGTCCGTCAGGACGTGCGCGTACGATCGGCGCGTTTTCGATTTGACGCTCGAGGTCGCAAACCACCGATCCACGTAGGCGGCGACCGTGATCCGCTCGTCGATCGTGACGGCCTCGCCTTTGTCCTGCGACGCGAGCGCCTGTCGAAGTTTTTTCGCGACGATCTCTTGTTTCCGGTGGATGAAACTCTTTCGGAGGCGTTTCCCGTTCTCGTATCCGAGCTCGATCGTCGCCATGTATCGACCGTCGGATAACTGTCGGATCCCGCCCTCGCCTTTCGCGCGGCGCGGGCGTTTACTCGTATCGTGTTCGCTCATGATGTCCTCGCAGTGTGGAAAGAAAATCAAAATGTCAACGTCGCCGACGCGTGGCCTTGATACGTCCAGGCCTCGACGATCGCGATTTGGAGTTTCAACGCGAGCGGCGTCCAGCGCGCGCCGGCGTCGTTCGCACAGTCGATCAACGGAAGGCGCGCCGTCTCGTGAGCGGCGATCGCATCGACGCGGCACCGATAAAACGGTCCGCTCCGCGCGGGCGCGATCGTCACGGCGACGTCGGCGAATCCGTGATCGGTCGGATTGGTGAGCGCGAGCGTCGTCAGGTTCGCGGCCGCCTCGATCGGGAGGCGCGCCTCGTCCGGCCCGTCCGGGACGACATGGCGCAAGATCACGGGCGCCGCGAACAGGGCGACGACGAGGGCGAGGCCGACGCCGATTCCGATTTTGCGAATCATGCGAGCCTCCCGGTTTTGTGCTCGGCCTCGCGGGCCTCGAGTTTTCGGATCGCGTCCGCCCAATTGTCGGCGCTCGCGTCGATATGGAACGCGCCGAGGATCTTGTCGACGTGTCCGACCTCGAGCCGGTAGTACGGCATGACGGGAAGGGCCTTTAACTGTGTGCGGATCGCGGCCTGACGCGCGCGGCGCTCGCGATACCAGTCGAGGGCCTCGAGGCGCGCGGTAATGTCCTTCTCGATCGCCTCGACCTCCTCGCGCAACGCGAGGCGGATCGCCTGGCGTTCCTCGCGTTCCTCTGGTGACGACGGGCGGCCGTAGTCCCGCCAGTACGCGCGCGCGCCGACGATCTTTTTGAGTTTTTTGATTCCCTCGGCCGGCGTCATGCGAGCCTCCCGTGTCTGGCCGCCCTCGCCGCGACGAGCATTCCGGCGAAGTCCGGATCGCCTTCAACGTCGGCGACCGCGGCAACGTAGATCAAAAACAAATCCCAAAACGCCGGATGCATTCGCCGCGCGCCCGATTCCCATTGCCGCCAGACGCGCCCGGTCGAGTGAACGAGGCCGCCGGCGCGGGCCTGGCTGAGGCCGGCCTTTTGCCGCGCCGCGCGAATCGCCGCCGGCCGCGGCGGCCGCGCGCGGGTCTGTTTCCTCTGTCTAATCAACGTCGTGATCCCTCCTGGCCGGCGACATGCCGGACCACCGTTGATTATAGGTTCATTGAACCTAGAGGCGCAATGATGCTAATCCGGGCCGGATTTCGACGAATCCGGGCCCGCGGCCGGCCGGACGAGGACGACGTCCTCGGGCGCGACGAGCTCGGCCGGGATCACGCGGAACGGGCTCACCTGGGGCCCGCGGCCGCGGTCCTCGACGACACTCCAGGCGCGGCCGGTGTCGCGCGTTCGCCGCTCGGCCGTTTGCAAGGCGCGCCGGAGGGCCTTACTCGGTTGATTCGCGATCTTGAGAGGCATCGGGGATCAGAGTCCGCTCGAGCGCGGTCTGATAACAGGCGATCACGTCATGCCGCGCGACGAGGAGCGCGATTACGTCGATCCACGGTGACCGGCCG
>Ga0066903_100003633_pt1 | contig 12687 bp, 9 predicted proteins | sample PanSoiMetaGPlot1_FD_67491 | JGI IMG/M metagenome (GOLD analysis project Ga0066903, IMG submission 67491) | Tropical forest soil microbial communities from Panama analyzed to predict greenhouse gas emissions - Panama Soil - Plot 1 (version 2) | ecosystem: Environmental > Terrestrial > Soil >... | reverse complement strand
GTCCGGCTCGGCACGTCGAGGCAATGCACGCCGAGCCTTCCCAGCCGCTCGAACACGGTCATGCGGTCGCGCAGGAAGTCGTGCGCAATGACGGATTCGGCGACCCGGCCGAACGAGGTCGGAGCCGCGTCGGCGATGCCGTGCAGCACCGCGTCGCGCAGCGTCACGAAGATCACCACATGGCGGCGCGCCAGCCGCTGCGTCGCCTCGAGCATCAGCTCGGCCGTGACCGTGTCGACGAACTCGGTGAACAGGATCACCAGCGCACGCCGGCGCAGCCGCGTGCTCAGCTCGGCGAGGCCGAGAGTGAAGTTGGTCTCGGTGTGGCGGTACTCGAGGCCCGCGGTGGCGCGCTGCAGGCGCGGGAAGGTCGACACGCCGCGGCGCGGCTGGTGGTACTGCCGCGTCATCTCGTCGAACGCCAGCAGGCCGACGAAGTCGCCGCCCTGCAGCGAGATCCACGACAGCAGCAGCCCGGCATTGATCGCGTGATCGAGCCGTGGCAGCCCGTCGACCGGCTCGACCATCAGGTAGCCGGTGTCGAACGCGAGGATGATCTGGTGGTTGCGCTCGGTGCGGAACTCCTTGCTCACGAGCTTGCGGTGGCGGGCGGAATGCTTCCAGTCGATGAATCGGCTGTCCATCCCCATCACGTAGTCGCGCAGCGACTCGAACTCGGTTCCCTCGCCGCGCTGCTCCTGCACCTTGTTGCCGAACAGCGCCTCGCGCGAGAGGAACTGCAGCACCGAGCTGCGCACGCCGCGCACATTGGGCACCACGTCGATCGAGCGGCCGACCGCAATCCGCTGCGTCAGCTGCACGAGGCCGAGCGGGCCGCGCCAGCGCGCCCACACGGCCTCGACCTGGATGTGGCCGCGTCGCGCCGCGAACAGCGGGAAGCGCCCCTCCCCCGCCGCGCCCGGCGCGAGATCCACCACGACGCGCTCGCCGGGATCGGGATCGGGGCGCTGCTCGCGCACCAGCTCGAATCGGGCCGGCCGGGGATGCGGCGTCCGCTCGATCGTCACCGCGACGTTGCCGCGCTCGCCCACCTGCATGCTGTCGGGCACGGCCGCGGTCACCCGCAGCATCCGGCGCGGAAAGGCGAGCAGCACGTCGGTCGCGACGGCGACCAGCACGAACGCGCCCCAGTCGAACGACCACAGCCACAGGTCGGGCTCGTAGATGACGAGAAGCAGCGCCACCGGAACGCCGATGGTGAACAGCGTGACCGCGCGCAGCGTCGGCTGGATCATCGCGGCGCCGCCGTGCGGTCGAGAATCTCGCTGACGATGCGGTCGGCCGACAGCCCCTCGATCTCGGCGCTGGCCGAGAGCATCACGCGATGGCGCAGCACCGGCAGCGCAAGCATCTTGACGTCGTCGGGGATGACGAAATCGCGGCCCAGCAGCGCCGCATAGGCGCGCGACGCGGACGCCAGCATGTTGGCGGAGCGGGTCGAGGCGCCGACGTCGAGGGAGGCGTGCTCGCGCGTGCCCCGCACCACATCGACGATGTAGTCGAGCAGCTCCTCGGAGAGATGCAGCCGCATCACCGCGTCGCGCACCTCGGCGAGAGTGCGCGAATCGGCGACCGCCCTGAGCCCGAACTCCTCGAGCCGCGGCATCGCCGAGCGATGCCCGTGCCGGCGCACGATCTCGCGCTCCTCGTCGCGGCTCGGATGCGGAATGACGATCTTGAACAGGAAGCGGTCGAGCTGCGCCTCGGGCAGCGGGTAGGTTCCCTGCTGCTCGATCGGGTTCTGCGTCGCGATCACCATGAAGTCGTCGCCCAGCGGATAGTCGTGGCCGTCGATCGTGACGACGCGCTCGTTCATCGCCTGCAGCAGCGCGGCCTGCGTCTTGGGCGGCGCGCGATTGATCTCGTCGCCGAGCAGCAACTCGGTGAAGATCGGCCCCTTGGTGAGCGTGAAGGCGTTGGTCTGGAAATTGAACAGGTTGGTGCCCAGCACGTCGCCGGGCATGAGGTCGGGCGTGAACTGGATGCGGCCGAACTTGATCGAGAGACTTGCGGCGAACGACTGGGCGAGCAGCGTCTTGGCGGTGCCGGGAACGCCTTCGAGCAGGATGTGACCGTTGACCAGCAGGCTGGTCAGCATCAGGTCGATGACGTCATCCTGTCCGACGACCGCCTTGCCGACCTCGTTGCGGATCGCCTCGGTCAATCCGCGAATATCCCGAACCTCCATCGGTCACCTCCCGCTTCCATCGGAAAATGTCGCGCGCGAGCGTCGCGAGCTGCGCGCTCGCGCCGCGCCCCGCGGCGACCAGCTCGTCGGTCCTGCTCACCACCGCGCCGCAGTCGATCTGCGCATCGCGTGCGCGCGCGGTGTGGCGCAGCCAGTCGATCAGCGCCGGCTCCGCCAGGCCGGCCGGCGCGTGCAGCTGCCGCGCCACGTCCTGGACGATCTCGTGCACGTAGCGCTGGATGACGATCGGCCGGTGACGCGCGAAATCGAGCAGGTTGGCGGTGGTCTCGATCAGGCTGCGCTTGCCGGATTTGAGCTCGATCGGCGGCGGCAGCGGCGCGCCGAACCGGCGCACGGTCGCCCACAGCAGCAGCGCGACCGCGATGACGCCCTGGAGGGTCGCCAGCACGAACGGAAACTCGAACAGCAGGCGGAACGGCGAGCGCGCCTTCTCCGCCAGGCCGTGCACGACCTCGTCGAACACGATGTTGCCGTCGGCACCGCGCAGCGCGTTGATCAGCGCGACCGAGAACACCGCGTTGTCCGGATCGGCCAGACCGTGGTTCTGCATCGGGTCGGGGTCGGCGAGGATCCACAGCCGGCGCGCCCCGGTGCGCAGCTCGCCCACCAGCATGCCCTGGTCGCTGCCGACCACCGGACGCAGGCGGCTCGAGCGGATGAGCTGAACGCCGCCCTGCGAGATCACCGGAACGCGGCCGATCTCGTTGCGCGACCAGGACGTCACCCGCGGCACGCGGACGACGTCGACGTTGGCGATCTGCGCGGCCGACCGCGCCGTGCTTACCGCCACCTCCGTCGCGTCGGAAATCCATCCGCGATGTTTCTTGCTCTCCTGCGCGGTCCATTTCGGCAAGATGAGCAGGACCGTATGGGCGTTCATCAGCGTGCTCATCCGCTGCGCCGGAGCATTCAACGGCTCGGCCACGACCAGAACGCCGGCGGGATCGAGGCTCGCGATCGAATCCCCGCGGTTCTTGAGGACGCGCGCGCCGAGCCGGTGCATGACGTCGGCGATGCCGGCATAACCGATCGCCGAGCGGGAGAACGCCGACGGCCCGACCGACTCGGTGCTGCCGCCGCCGAAGATGGCGAGCGCGATGGTGCCGACGACCAGGATGATCACGGCGGCGACCCATGCGGCCATGACCCGGGACAGCGGGATGTCGGACATTCTCATGCGGGCGCGCCGCCGCGCAGCGCCTGCTGCAGCGTCTCGAAATTCTGCCGGCACGTGGCGTAGTCGCCCGCCTCGGCCGGATATCGGCCGAAATAGGTCCGCTCGACCGCGGCGACGATGTCGCGCAGCGCAGTGCGCGCCGCCGCGGTGAGCTTGGCGACGCGCACGATCTCGCGGCTGGTCAGCGAATCGGCGAACTTCTCGCCGAGCTGCCGACGGATCTCGGCCAGACTATGCAGCAGCAGCACATGCATGGCTTCCACGAAGTTCCCCTCGCGGCTGAGCCGATCGGCCGTCACCAGCGTGTCGGTCTCGCTGCCGAGCTTGACCTCGCCGGTGCCCGGCGGCGGAGGCTCCCACCCGGTTTCGCCGCGGCGAAACAGATTCATCAGCTCCTCGCGCAGCGCGTAGATGAGCAGCGCGGCCGCAATGATCAGCGCCAGCCAGAGGACCTCGGCCGGAATCCTGATGGGCGCCACCCGCATCGGCCGCGAATCGTCTTTCTCCGTCGCATTGAGGTCGGTCTGCAGGCCGAGCGAGCGGATGCTGTCCTTGGCGGCCTTCTCGACGAGCTCGGGCTGAACGCTGGGCGGCCGGATCACCGGCCGCGTTGTCTCGGTCCGGTTCGTCGGCGCGCCGGGCGTTTGGCCGATGCTTCCCGGAGCCCGCTTGCCGGAATCAGGCCCCTGCGCGGCAAGCGCGCCGGGCCACGCGATCGCGGCGGCAGCGATGATGACAGCAACGCGTCTACGCATGCCAGCTCCCACCGGCAACCCCCAAAGGAACCCGCTTCCCGGCAGAACTGCGCGACCCGCCTTGCCGCGCTGGTGTCCCGATTCCAAAGTTCGCCAGCATTCGCACCGACCTCTGAGCGAACTTCGGAATTGAAGGCACGCTAGCAACATTGGTCACTATACCAGATGAGCCGGCGGCAAGAACCGGGTCGAGGCGTGGAACTCCGTCCGAAACGGCCGCTTCTCAACGGCAGCCCTGCGGGGCCATAAAGCGAGATGATGCACCGAGGGAGGTGGTCGGATGCCGACGGCGCCGGACCCGCAGATGTGGTCCGAGTTTCACGCGCTGTGCGATCTCGGCGGCCGCCTCGCCGGCTCGCCGAGCGAAGCGGCCGCGCTCGCGTGGGCGCGCGAGCGGCTCGCCGCGACCCCGGGCGGCAGCGTGCGTGAGCACGCGGTCGCGTATCCGGGCTGGCGCTGGCGTGACGCACGACTGATCGACACGCGCAGCAGTGCGGCGTTGCGCTGCACGCCTCTGCTCGGCACCGTCCCGACCACGGGGCTCACGGCCGAGGTGCTCGACCTCGGCCGCGGGAGGCCGGAGGACTTCGCGCGCCACGCCAATGCGGTGCGCGGCCGCATCGTACTGGTGCGGCACGAATATCCATTCGCGGCCGGACACGTGCATCGCCGCGTCAAGCTCGCACTCGCGCAGCAGGCAGGCGCCGCCGGATTTCTCATCGCGCATCCCGAGCGCGGCGCCGGCCCGGTCTCCGGATCGAGCGGCCGCGACGGCGGACCCGGCATCCCGGCGCTCGGCGTCGACGCAGAGGCGGCGGAGGTCTTGCGGCGTGCGCCCGGCGCCAGCCTTCCCTCGGTGCGAATGATGATCGACGCGGAGGGTGTCGCCGCCGAGACCCGCATGCTGCTGCTCGACCTGCCGGGGCGCGGGCCCGACTGGATCGTGGTCAGCGCGCATCTCGACGGCCATCCGCACGGCGAAAGCGCGATCGACAATGCGACCGGCGTCGTCGTGGCGCTAGCGCTCGCCCGCGCGCTCGCGCCGAAGATCGCCGATTGCCCGTGCGGGCTGCGCCTATGCCTCACCAGCGCCGAGGAATGGGGCCTCGTCGGCTCGCGCCTGTGGCTCGAACGCATGGACGCGGCGGAGCGGGCCCGCATGCGGCTCAACATCAATCTCGATTCGGTCGGCGGCGCAGCGAGCCTCACGGCGCTGACGTCGGGCTTTCCGGCGCTTGATGCGTGGGTCCGCGACACGGCCGCCCGCGAGGGCCTCACTCTTCCCACGCACCTGCCGCTGATGCCGAATTCCGATCACGCCAATTTCGCCGCACACGGCATTCCGGCGCTGCGCCTGATCGCCGGCTTCGGGTCGTCGGACAGCCATCTGCGCCTGCTGCTCACCGCCGCCGACACGCGCGACAAGGTGCGCCGCGACGAGCTCGACGCGGCGCTGCGCGTCGCGAGCGCGCTCACGTGGCGCGCGTTGATGCTCGACGCACCGGCCCTGCGGCGTCTGCGCGAAAAGGCCGGCTAGCACGTGCGCTCGTGAATGGGCGATGTCGGCTTGCGCGGAGCAGGCGGACCACATGTGGTCATATCAGCGAGATGTTGGCCTGCGATCTTGGCGCGGGGCGACCACCGGTGCTTGCGAGGAGAAAGAGCTATGTCTCATCGAAAATTTCCATGGGCGGTGTGTGCGTTGGCGCTCGCCGCGGTAGTCGGGTCTGGAAGTTTCCCCGTCCATGCGGACGACGGCGACAACGACGGCGACAACGATCATCGTGTGAAAACGGTATTCGTGATCGCAATGGAGAATCACAACTGGACGCAGCCCAGCACTCAAACCAACCCTCAGCAGATCTTTCAAAATCCAGCTGCACCGTTCATCAACAGCCTGGTGAATGGCACGTCCGGCATCAGCAGCCAGGTCGCCTTTGCGAAGGCGTACATCAACGCGGGCGTGGGCATTCATCCGTCGGAGCCCAACTACATTTGGGCCGAGGCTGGTACCAACTTCGGCGTGCACAATGATGACGATCCCTTCCATGCGGATTGCACTCCCGATACCGTCCAGAACACCAATCAGCATCTGACCGCGTTTCTGACCGTAGCCAGAAAGTCCTGGAGGTCGTATCAGGAGGACACGGACGTGGATGCCACCAACACGCCGCTGGCGGCGAGTTTGTGGACCGTTCCGCTTTTCAGCCATAGCGGCGTTTTCACCGCTCCTGGAGTCAATTCGTACAACTATTCGAACCAGTTCAACTACGCGGCGAAGCACAATCCGATGGTGTTCTTCACCGACACGAACGGTGGCTGCAATATAACCACCTCCAACCCGCAGCGGCTGAATTACGCCCCGCTGCAGCAGTTGGCGCTCGATCTGGCGAATAATGCGGTAGCCGACTACAACTGGATCACGCCGAACCAGTTCAACGACCAGCACACGACGCTCACTAACGGGTACGGATCGTTTCCCAACAGCGGCAGCACGGCCGATTCTGCCAGGATCGCCCAGGGAGACAATTTTGTGGCCCGGATCGTGCCCTTGATCATGGCATCGAAGGCCTATCAGGACCACGGATTGATCGTCCTGTGGTGGGATGAGAGCGAAGGCGGAGACGACCCCAGCAGGACGCTGCCCTTCATCATCATTTCCAAGGACGCGCATAAGAACGTGAATGGAATACCATACTCGAACACGATCACATATTCCCACTCGTCCTTCCTGCGCACCATGCAGGTAATCTTTCACGTCGATCCCAGGCATCGCTTCACTTTCTTGGGCGGTGCCGCAACCGCAAACGATTTGTCCGATCTGTTCGAGCAAGGCGTGATCAGGTAACCGCCTGGTTCACACGCCGAATGATCTCCAAGCGAAGGGGCATGCAGCGTCCGTTGCATGCCCCTTGTCACAGCATGACGAGACCAAGCTGCGCCGCCTTGGTCACCGCCTCGGTCCGGCTGTCCGCGTCGAGCTTGGCCAAAATGGCAGCCACGTGAAACTTGGCCGTGTGGAACGAGATGCCGAGCCGCCGCGCGATCGCCTTGTTCGATGCGCCGTCGGCCATCGCGGCCAACACCTCGAGCTCGCGCGCGGTGAGCGATCCCTCGCCGGCGGAGCGCGACGGATCGTCGACGATCGGTTCGGCCGCCTGAAGCGTCCGCAGGAGATCTTCGGGCAACACGCACAGACCGCGCGCCGCAGCCCGCATGGTGATCGCCACATCCGCGTCCGCCGCCACGTTGCACAACAGCGCCCGCGCGCCCGCTCGCAGCGTCTCCATGCCGCCATCCGGCGCGTCAGCGACGATCGCCACGAACCCGGTCGCGCGGTGCCGGCGAGTCCAGCGCCGCAACTGCTCGACGGCCGGCGACTGCACGAGCACGACATCGAGGCGATGCTTCTCCATCAAGCGCTCCAGCCCCGCCGCATCGCCGACCGCGCCGACGAGGGCGAAGCCGGCGTCGGCGCCCGCCAGACGCTCGAGCCGCGCCCGCAGCGCGACATCGCCGGCGCAGATCGCCAGCGCGATGATGCCGGCGGCCTGGCGACCCGGTGGTGCGGCGGCGACGAGCGTCACAGGCCGCTCCTAATGCAACGGCCGTTCGCCGATCACGATCTTGAGCCCGGCCGCGGCGCCGCCGCGCGACAAGGCGAGATCGACCGTGCTGCCGACGCTGTCGGGGCCGAGGCGATGGATCACCTCGCGCACGCGGGTGATCGGCGCCGCGTTCCACCCCGTGACGATGTCGCCGACCAGGAGCCCGGCGCGCGCGGCCGGCCCTTGCGGATCGACGCTGACGACGAGGATGCCGCCGCCCTGGCCCTTGCGCAGCGGCTGCAGGCCGGCGCCGAGATAGCCGCGCCCGACATAGCCTTTGGCGAGCAGCGCATCGACCGCGCGGTCGATGGTGGCGGTGGGGATCGCAAGCGCGCGGCCGCGCGGACCCGACACCACCATGCCGAGCACGCGGCCCTGGGTGTCGACCAGCGCGCCGCCTTCGGCGGCCGGGGCGAGCCGGAGATCGAGGCGCAGCAGCGCATCGATCGTGCCGCCGCGCAGGCTGTGCCAGGCGCCGCCGACGTGGGAGACGATGCCGAGATTGGCGATCGGCGCGCCGCCGTGACTGCCGACCGCGATCACCACGTGGCCGGCGCGCAGCGAGCCGCTGTCGGCGGTCGGCGCCACCGGCAGACCATCGGGCTGGACGCGCAGCACCGCGACATCGGTCGTGGGATCGCGGCCGGCGAGCGCGGCCGCCACCTGGCGCCCGTCCGGCAGCGTCACGGTGATGTCGTCGTCGGCTTCGAGAACCTCTTCGGCGGTGACGATCACGCCGGAGCGCCAGTGAATGCCGCTCGACCGCACACGGCGGCCGGCTTCGATCGAGACGGTGGCACCCGCTACCGTCGCGACCAGACGTGCGGCATGATCGGAAAAGGTGACCAGGGGATTTTCGGGCTCGGACATCGGCAACCTCCAGGTTCGTACATGTGGGCGCTATCGCATGGCGGCGCGAGAGGCGGCTACTGGCCACATGGCCGGGTCTGGCGCGGGTGACTAGGAAGGACGTGCAATCGATCACGGGAGGAACGAGAATGCGGCGGCTTGCTGCCTGGATCATCGGCGCCGCGGTCTGCGCCGGCGTGGCGTCGGCCGGGGCGCAGGCGCAGGATTACCCCACGCGGCCGATCCGCGTGATCGTCGGCTTCGGCGCCGGGTCGGGCGCCGACATCACGGCGCGCGTGGTCGGCGCGCGCATGAGCGAGATCCTCGGCCAGCAGATCGTGGTCGAGAACAAGACCGGCGCGGGCTCGAGCATCGGCGCCGACTACGTCGCGCACGCGAGTCCCGACGGCTACACCCTGTTCATGGCCACCATCTCGCAGCCGATCAACGCGGTGATCACGCCGCATCTCAACTTCGATTTCGTCAAGGATTTCGCGCCGGTCGTGCGGGTCTCGACGATCCCCAATCTGCTGGTGGTCCCGCCCTCGCTCGGCGTGAAATCGGTGCAGGAACTGATTGCGCTCGGCAAGCAGAAACCCGACGGCCTGGCGTACGGCTCGTCCGGCGTCGGCACCGGCACGCATCTCGCCGCCGAGCTGTTTACCGTGCTCAGCGGCGTGAAGATGGTGCACGTGCCCTACGCCGGCAGCGCGCAGGTGCTGACGGATCTGCTCGCCGGCCGCATCCAGCTCGGCTTCACGCCCGCATCGACCGTGATCCAGCACGTGCGCGACGGCAAGCTGGTCGCGCTCGCCGCAACGGAAAAGAAGCGCGCCGCGATCGCGCCCGAGGTGCCGACCATGGGCGAAGCCGGCCTGCCCGGTTTCGACACTGGACTGTGGTTCGGCCTGGTGGCACCGGCCGGCACGCCCAAGGTGGCGATCGACAAGATCAACGCCGCCGCCAACCAGGCGATCAAGTCGGAACAGGTGGCCAAGGCGCTGGCGCCGCAGGGCATCGATCTGCTCGGCGGCACGTCGGACGACTTCGCGCGCTACATCGCCGGCGAGATGGAGCGCTGGGACAAGGTCGCGCGCGCGGCCGGGCTGAAGAAGTGATCGCCGTGCACGCCGCAGCCGATCATCGACAAGCTCGCCGCCGCGGTGAACGAGGCGCTCAAATCGGACGAGGCGAAGGCGAGCTATGCGGCGCAGGGCTTCGACCTGCTCGGCGGCGGCCCGCAGGAGTTTGCCCACGCCATCGCGAGCGACACCGCGCTGGACGATCGCGGCGCAGGCGGCGGGGCTGAAGAAGTAGCCCGGCGCCGTCTGGTTGCGCGGTTCCTCGCCCTGGCCGATTGCGACGTTACATCGCTCTCTCGTCGAGACGGCGCAAACTCCCGCGCGACAAGAAGAAACGGCTCGCATCATGCGAAAGTCGCGGCCCTCGCCGTCGTTTTTGCCCGCGCATGTCATGCTGTTGCCGCGATCTTGCCGCGCATAGCCGGTTGATGGATCGATCGCTTTGCGATCGTTCGTCTCGCTCCCGACTTACCGCCGTGATCCGCATGCCGAACCCCGCGTTCCGCCTCGCCGCCTCGAGCCTGCTCGCCCTGCTGTGCCTTTCCGGCGCGCCGGCGCGCGCGCAGCTGCAGATCATGCCCAACGAGATCGCGACCGACGTGAACGTGTCGTGGGAGGTCAAGAACCGCTTCCGGCTGTTTCGCGACGAGAGGGATTTCAACCGCCACCTGGCGGCGGAGAGCGGCCGCACCGTGCTGGAAGCCGAGCAGCGGCTCGCCCAGGACACCGACGGCCGCGGCTGGGCGCGCGACATGGTTACGCGGCTGTGCGTCGACGGCGCCGGCCGCGCGCTCGATACCTGCGTGCGCGACGGCGTGCGCGAATCCTACCTGACCCCGGTCGACCACCGCGTCGCGGTGCGGCTCACCGGACCGGTGCCGACCGACGCGAGCTGCGCGTGGGCCTTTGACAACGGCGACGGCCCGCCGCAGACCGTCACGGCCGGATGCGGCGAGGACGTGAACCTGCGCGCGCGTTACGGCAAGCGTACCGAGGTGACGGTCGACATCACGCCGCCCGGCGGCACGGCGCGCCGCGCCACCGGCGAGATCATGGTGCGCGACCTGCTGATCGCGGGCTTGGGCGATTCGATCGCCGCCGGCGAAGGCGATCCCGACCGGCCGGTCGCGCTCGCCGATGACGGCTTCTGCTTCCGCAGTTTCGGCTCGACCGGAGGGCGCGAGTATTTCCGGCCCGGCCGCGTCGGCTTCAAGGGCGACAAAGCGTGCGACATGGCGCGCGACGCCAACACCAACATGGCCGAGTGGTCGCGCCTCTCGGCGCGCTGGCTCTCCGCCGCGTGCCACCGCTCGCTCTACGGCTACCAGCTGCGCGCCGCGCTCGGCCTCGCGATCGAGAACCCGCACGTGGCGGTGACGTTCCTGCCGCTCGCCTGCACGGGCGCGACGATCGATGTCGGCCTGTTCGGCGGCCAGCGCGCCCGCGAGCTCACCTGCGGCGGCGCCTCCCAGGACGCCTGCCCGACCTCGATGCCGGGCCAGATCGGCGCGCTGCGCGCCCTGCTCGAGCGCGCCCATCGCACTCAGGCGGACCGCAAGCTCGACCTGATCTTCCTCACCATCGGGGCGAACGACATCTATTTCTCGGGCATCGTCGCCGACGTGATCATCGATTCGGACTATGAGCGCGCGCTGGCGCGTCGCGGCGGCGTGATCGCGACCGTCGAGCAGGCTCAGGGCATGGTGGACAAGACGCTGCCGGCGAATTTTTCCAAGCTGCGCGCCGCGCTCAAGCCGCTGGTCGGCGGCCAGCTCGACAAGGTCGTGTTCACCTCCTATGGCAATCCCGCGATGTCGCCCGAGGGCGGCGTCTGCGCCGGCGGCCAGGACGGCTTCGACGTGCATCCGGCTTTCGCGGCGAACGGCGAGCGGCTGCGCAAGGTCGCCATGTTCGTGCAGAACCGCTTCCTGCCGGCCATCAAGGCGGTCGCGACCTGCACGGGCGGCATCCAGTGCGGCGCCGGCGAGGCCATGTCGTTCGCCGACGCCCACCAGGCCGCCTTCGCGCAGCACGGCTTTTGCGCGCGCGCCGAGACCGATCCGGATTTCGACCGCAACTGCTTCTCGGTCGACGGCAAGAGCTTCGCCGACAATCCGGTCGACGGCGCGACCGACCCGATGGCGTGCGACATGGAAGCGAGCGAGTTCCGCGCCTACGCGTCGCGTGCGCGCTGGATCCGCACCGCCAACGACAGCTACTTCGCCGCGATGACGTTCCCGGAGGGCGTCTCGTCGACCATTCAGCCCGCCGACCTGCACGACGCGACGTGGGGCATTCTCTCCGCCGTGTACGGCGGCGCCATCCATCCGACCGCGGAAGGCTATGCGGCGATGGCGGACTCGGCCATGGCGACGGCGCGCAATGTGCTGCAGCTCGGCGCGGCGACCGAGCCGGTGACGGTCGGGCCGCTGACGCCGCCATCATCGCCCACGCCGACGGCACCACCTGCGCCGACTGCGCCGGTCCCGGCGCCGGCAGCATCTCCCGCCACGACCGAGCCCGCGCCCTACACGCCGGCCCCGCCGCCGCCGCGCTGATCGCCGCAAAACTGCTGATCGCGCTGGCGTATGCGGCCGTGAAGTGAGCGCCCGCTCCCGGCCAGTCAGCCGCGCGCCGCCTGCATGCAAAAAAAATGACAACTGAAGGGGGTATCGCGCTCCGCGTGCATGGTCCATACTCCGCGGCGAAATTCCGCAACGTTCCGATCGACGCTCGAGCTCTGATCGATGCTCGACCCAGGAGGGGGTTTTGCACGTGACGGACACGGCCCAGATCCAACCCGAGTCCCAGTCGACGGTCACGCCGCTGCTGCGCGCCGTGAGCGATCACCCGCACCCGACGCCGGTCACCCGCATGCGCGAGACGTTTCAGCGCGAATGCGAGGCCATGGTTCACCACGCGCTCGACGAGAGCAAGGAGATCCCGGCCGAGACGGCGCAACGGCTTGCGCAGGCGCTGTCCACAG
>Ga0066903_100003632_pt1 | contig 12688 bp, 10 predicted proteins | sample PanSoiMetaGPlot1_FD_67491 | JGI IMG/M metagenome (GOLD analysis project Ga0066903, IMG submission 67491) | Tropical forest soil microbial communities from Panama analyzed to predict greenhouse gas emissions - Panama Soil - Plot 1 (version 2) | ecosystem: Environmental > Terrestrial > Soil >... | reverse complement strand
GAAGACGGCGTAGTCCATCTCGCGGTAGACCCAGTCGAACTGGTCCATCCAGATCTGCTCGAGGTCGCGCGGGTTGACGAAGCCGTGGCTGTTCGGCGCCGCCTTGATGAACATCATCGGCGGCAGGTCGTCGATGTACCAGCTGGCCGGGATCTCGATCAGGTCGGTCTCCTCGCCGCGCTGCAGCGGCACCATCCATTCCTCGGCGGGCTTCGAGTAGTCGATCCTCGTCCAGCTGTCGCCGACGCGCACGTAGTACGGCGTGAAGTCGTTGTGCATGAGGCTGTGGTCGTACTTGATCCCGTGCTTGAGCAGGAGCTCGTTGGACACGGCCGAGAACTCCCACCACGGTGCGACGTAGCCCGTCGGGCGCCGGCCGGCCACGCGCTCGATCAGGTCGATGCACTTGAGCATGACCGTCTCTTCCTGCTCCGGCGTCATCGAGATCGGGTTCTCGTGCGAGTAGCCGTGCATCCCGATCTCGTGCCCGGCGTCGACGACCATCTTCGTCTGCTCCGGGAACGTCTCGATCGAGTGCCCGGGGATGAACCATGTCGTCCGCAGGTCGCACCTTTCGAAGAGCTTGAGCAGGCGCGGCGTTCCAACCTCGCCGGCGAAGAGGCCGCGCGAGATGTCGTCCGGGGAGTTCTCGCCGCCGTAGGACCCGAGCCATCCCGCCACCGCGTCGACGTCGATGCCGTACGCGCAGAGGATCTCCTTCGCCATCAGTGCCCTCCTTGTCGCTGGTAGAACGGGAATCTAAATGTGTGGACTGTGCGGTGTTCTCCTGAACGAGCACTGGGCGGAAGAGGGGGGTGGGCGCCGCGCACGCGGTTTCCGCGTCGTTCTGGTCAACCGGGTGCTCGACCACTACGGCCTGTCGCTCTCGGACTGGGCCGGAAGCGTCTACACGCTGCGCGACCGGAAGGGAAGCTCCGCGGTCGTGACCGACGTCGGCACGCTCTGGGCCGAAGCCGAGAAGCTCGCCGGACGGCCGCTCGACCCGCTGGATCCCGGCCTGCTGTCGGCCCTTGGCTAAGACGCCCGTCACGCTCGTCACCGGGTTTCTCGGCTCGGGCAAGACGACGCTGATCTCGCGCTTGCTGGCCCATCCGGACATGGGAGAGACGGCCGTGATCGTCAACGAGCTCGGGGAGATCGGCATCGACCACCACCTGCTCCGCCGGGTCGACGAGCGGACCGTCCTGCTCGACTCCGGCTGCGTGTGCTGCACCCTGCGCGGCGATCTCGCCGACGAGCTGCGCGATCTCGACAGCCGCCGGACGCGGGGCGAGATCCCGGACTTCCGCCGCGTCGTCGTCGAGACCACGGGGCTCGCGGACCCGGCGCCGATCGTCTACACGCTGGCGGCGGAGCCCGTCGTCCGCCACCACTTCGAGCTCGAGGGGATCGTGGCCACCGTGGACGCGCAGGGCGGCCTCGTCGAGGACGAGTCGTTGAAGCAGGTCGCCGTGGCAGACGTGCTCGTCCTGACCAAGGTGGACGTGGCTGCGGCGGACGGTCTCGAGAGCCGGCTACGGGCGCTGAACCCGGGCGCCGAGATCTTCGAGACCGCGTTCGGCGAGATCGAGCCCGGGCTTCTCTTCGACCGGCCGGGCAAGGATCCGCGCGACGTCGCCGTCCCCGAGGTGCAGGAGCACGTGCACGACAGTGGCATCCGCGCGTTCTCGCTGCTCTTCGACGAGCAGCTCGACTGGACGGCCTTCGGGATCTGGCTGACGATGCTGCTCCAGGCGCGCGGGAGCGACCTCCTGCGCGTCAAGGGGCTGCTGAACGTCGGCGGTGAGGGGCCGCTGTTGCTGAACGGCGTCCAGCACGTCGTCCACCCGCCCGAGCACCTCGACGCCTGGCCCGACGACGACCGGCGCTCGCGGATCGTCTTCATCGGCCGCGATCTCGACCCCGAGGCGGTCGAGCGCTCTCTGCTCGCCTTCAACGCTGCATCGCACTAGGGTCCTCGCGTGAGCCTGACCCGCACGGAGCTGCTCGAGCGCACGGCTGCGACTGCTCTGGCCTCTCCGCTCGCACGAGTCACGGCCGCCCCGACCCCGCTGCAGCCGCTCCGGGTGATCACGGTCGGGATCGAGTGGCCGCAGGGAATGCGCGAGCAGGCGCAAGCCGACCTCGGGTTCCCGCTCCGGCTCCAGGTGCTGACTTCGCGCCAGGAGGTCGACGCGGTGCTCGCGAACCCGGAGAGCTTCGACGTCTTCGGCGGCTACAGCTACCAGGCGATGCGCGTCTGGTTCGCCGGCCACCTGCGGCCAGTGGACACCCACCTGATCCCCGCCTGGCGCGACCTCTACAAGCTCTTCGCCTGGGGCAAGCTCATGCCCGGTTCGTCGTGTCCCTACGGCGTGGGCGACGCGCCCTTTCGCTCCCTCTTCCTCGGGGCAGGGACGAAGGGCCTGCCGCGCTCGAGCGCGCCTGCGACGCGCACGTCGGCCGTCGTGCAGTGGATCGACGAGCGCACCGGAAGGCCGCACGGCGGCCAGCCGATGCCGCGCTACGTCATGGGCGTGCCTGCGCACTTCGCCGCCGAGTCGCTCGGCTACCTCCTCGAGGTGATCCCACGCGCGCCCGGCCACGTCTCGTGGGGCGAGCTGCTGAACCGGAGCTGGAAGGGACGCGTCACCGTGCAGGACGACCCGGCCGTCGCGCTCGTCGATCTCGGACGGGCCGCACAGACGGTCGGGATCATGCGCTTCCGAAACGTCGGCGCCATGACGATCCCGGAGGTCGATCGCCTCGTCAAGGTGCTGACGCTGTACCGCAAGCAAGGACAGTTCCGGCAGCCTTGGACGAGCTTCAACGACGTCGTCAACCTGATGGCGTCGAAGGACGTCGCCCTCTCGCCGCTGTGGCCTTCGGCGGCCGCCAGGGTTGCTGCCGAGGGCGTTCGCATCGTCTACGCGGTTCCTCCCGAGGGCTACCGAGGCTCCTGCAGCGCCGTGGGAATCTCGTCGCGCGTGCCGCGCGGCCCGCGGCTCGACGCTTGCTACTCCTATCTGAACTGGCTCTACGACGGGTTCTTCGGAGCGACGATGATGCGCCAGGGCTACTACGTCGCGAATGGCGGCAAGCTCGAGTCCTGGATCTCCACGTTCGGGACGTCCCCCGCGTTCGGTTCGTTCACCGGTGCGGAGTTCCGCTACTGGTACGAAGGCCGCCCGGCGGCGTACCCGCTGCCGGACGTGAAGGGCGTGTTCGCGATCAAGCGTGGGACGCGCCGCGAGGGTGGCGCGTTCGCGACCCGCATGTGCCGCTGCACGGCCTGGAGCTCGTACTTCCACGCGTCCGGCCACCAGGCCAGGCGCTTCCGCGAATTCACCGGAACATGAGCGCCTCTCGCCCGAGGAACGCTCATGCAGGGAGACCTGCGACATGAAGGTCGGCATTGTCGTGCCCTTCTCGTGGTCGTACATCGGCGGCGTAAGCGAGCACGCGGAGGCGCAGGCCGAGGCGCTCGAGCGGCTCGGATTCGAGACCCGGCTGATCATGGGCGACGATCCGCCTCGTACCGTCTCGCGGTTCTTCCACCCCGACGCGGCCCGGCTCGACCGCCGGCCGTCGCGCGTGATGTCGATCGGCTCCACCGTGACGGTTCCGGCGAACAACTCGCGGACGCACATCGTTCTCAGTCAGGCGGCCGAGCTGCGGCTGCGCCGGTTGCTGAAGCGTGAGCGCTTCGACCTTCTGCACGTCCACGAGCCGATGACCCCGGCGCTCTGCGTCAGCGCGCTCGCGCACACGCGCTCGCCCGTCGTCGGCACCTGGCACGCCACCGGTGAGCTGAACTGGATGAAGGCAGGCGTGCCGCTCTGGGGCATGCTGATGAAGCGCATCGACTACCGGATCGCCGTTTCGGAGGTCGCCCGAAACTCCGCGTGGCGCTACCTCCCCGGGCCGTTCGAGATCATCCCCAATGGGATCACGCTGCCGCCTCACGCAGACCCGGGCGGTCGCGAGAACATCGTCGTCTACATCGGCCGCCACGATCCGCGGAAAGGCCTCGAGGTGCTGCTCCGGGCCTGGCCGCGCGTCCGGCGCGAGACGGACGCGACCCTGCACGTGATCGGGGCCGATCCGAGAGCCGTGCGGCTCCTGATGACACGGCTGCGGCTGGAGGAGGACGGCATCGAGTTGATGGGGGTGATCGTCGGCGACCCGCTCACCAAGGAGCTGGCGCGGGCGAAGCTGCTGTGCGCGCCTTCCCTCGGAGGCGAGTCGTTCGGCATGGTGCTCACGCGCGCCTTCGGCTGCGCGACGCCCGTCGTGGCGTCGGATATCCCCGGCTACGACCAGGTCATGGCGCCGGAGGTCGGCCTCACCGTGCCGCCTGGCGACTCGCAGCGGCTGGGCGACGCCCTGCTCGAGTTGCTGGGCGACGAGGAGCGCCGGCAGCGGCTCGGCGAAGCCGCCCGCGAGCGTGCGCTCGAGCGCTACGGCTGGGCCAAGCTCGCGGAACGGCTTGCGGAGATCTACAGGGCCGTGGCCGAGCGGGCGGGTTAGAATCGCCCTCGGCAGGATCGTTCTCCCGCCCGAACCTCCTGGATCCCCTTCCATGATCAAAGTTCTCACGGTCTTCGGTACGCGCCCGGAGGCGATCAAGCTCGCGCCTGTGATCAAGGAGCTCGAGCGACGACCGGGCACGTTCGAATCGCGGATCTGCGTGACGGGTCAGCACCGCGAGATGCTCGACCAGATGCTCGACCTGTTCGGGATCGAGCCGGACCACGATCTCAAGGTGATGGAACACGCACAGTCGCTGAACCACGTGACCGTCGCGGTGATCGACAGGCTGCGTCCGATCCTCGAGGAGGAGCAGCCCGACTGGGTGCTCGTCCAGGGGGACACGACGACCACGATGGCGGGCGCGCTGGGCGCCTTCCACCACGGGATCAAGGTCGGCCACGTCGAGGCCGGGCTCCGCACCTTCAACAAGCACGATCCCTGGCCGGAGGAGATGAACCGCCGCGTCGCGGGCGTCCTCGCCGACGTCCACTTCGCCCCGACGCCCTCGAGCGCGCAGAACCTGTACCGCGAAGGCGTGTCCAAGGACCGCGTCTACGTCACCGGGAACACCGTCATCGACGCGTTGCAGGCGGTGACCGAGATGCCGTTTGACCCCGAGCAGACGCCGCTCGCGCAACTGGGACTGAACGGGCAGCGGCTGATCGTGGCGACGATGCATCGACGCGAGATGAGCTCCGAGGCGCTCGACGACGTGTGCGGCGCCCTGCGTGCGGTCGCCGAGGAGCATCCGGAGGTTCGGATCGTCATCCCCGTGCACCGCAACCCGAAGGTGCGCGAGCCCATTCACGACGCGCTCGGCGACGTGGCCAACATCGACCTCCTCGACCCGCTCGACTACCGCCCGATGGTCTGGCTCGTCGGGCGCAGCTACTTCGTGATCACCGACTCCGGCGGGCTCCAGGAGGAGGTCACGGCGCTCGGCAAGCCGGTGCTCGTCATCCGCGGCACCACGGAACGGCCCGAGAGCGTCGAGGCCGGGAACGCCGTGCTCGTCGGAACCAACGGGCCTGCGATCGAGAGCTGGGCGACCTCACTGCTTGCCGACGACCAGACCTACCTGGCGATGTCCCGGGCGACGAACCCGTACGGGAACGGCGACGCCGCGAAGAAGATCGTCGACATCCTCGAGGCCCGGTCGCTCGGACCGGAGCGCGGCGGCGCCTCGGGCGGCGGACCGGGCGGCCCGACGCGGATCGACCCCGAGGTAGTGCGCTGGGGCGCGGACGGGCTGTCGCGCTGGATCTCCTCGGGCGCCTGCCAGAGCTCGAGTGGGGCGTTCGCAGCCTGGGTTGAGATGGCCAGCGGCGAGAAGGCTTACGACTACGCAGAGATCACGGGCTATGCGCTCACCCACCTGGCCGCGCGCACCGAACTCTCGGACGACGAGATCGGTGTCGGCAGGCGCGCCGCGGACTGGCTCGCCGGCCGCGTGCAGCAACGGCGGCTGGCCGCTCGGGACGGCTGGGACGGGGACGCCGTCTACCTCTTCGACCTGGGCATGATCGCGGCCGGCCTGCAGTCGTTCGGCCGGCGCGTCGAGGAGCAGCGCTACGTCGATACGGGCCTCGAGCTCGTCGAGATCCTCGACCGGGAGCTGACGGCGGACCTCGGTCCCGTCTCGGCGTACGGGCCGAAGTCGGACCGTACGAACTGGTCGACGCGGGGGATCGTCCATCTCGCCAAGCTGGCGCAGGCGTTCCTGCTCGCAGGGCGGGAGGAGCCCGCGAGGCGTCTGATCGACGCGGCCAGGGCCGTGCAGGGCCCTGACGGGCACATGCCCACCGACCCCGAGAGCACCGTGACCATGCTCCACCCGCACCTGTACGGGGCGGAGGGGCTGTGGATGTGGGGGTCGGCGACCGGCGACCAGGACGCGATCGACCGCGCCCGCGCCAACGTCCAGTGGGTCTGGACGCACCAGCTCCAGAGCGGCGGCCTGCCGCGTGCGTTCGGTCGGCCGGAGCCGATCGAGCAACTGGACGTGACCTCGCAGGCCGTGCGCATGGCGCTGCTGCTGGGCGTGCGGACGCCGGGCGTGGATCGCGCGATCGAACGGTTGCTCGAGGTCGCGCGCGAGCGCGACGGCATGCTGGCCATGCCGTACCAGCCGGGCTCGCCGGACGTCCACCTGAACACATGGGTGACGATGTTCGCTTCCCAGGCGCTGGCTCTCGCGGTGCCCGCCGCCGAGCCGCTGCGCTGGGACCAGCTGGTCTGACGCGCGCCTAGGCAACGGCGCACCGGTCTGTTACCGGAAGAGCCGATCAGGAGTCGATCTGGCACTCATTGCCTAGGTGTTGCGGGCCGATACTCCTGTGACGATGAGCGCAGTTCCCGAGGAATACCGCGCGTGGCGGCCCCTGGGCGAGATCCTCGTTCGGCGCGGCCTGATCACCGAACTCGAGTTGCACGACGCGTTGCGCGAACAGCACGAGGGCGGCAGACTCGGCGAGATCCTGTTCGCGCGCGGGCTCGTCTCGGCCGTCGATCTGCGTGACGCGCTCGCCGAACAGCACGGCTTCGACTTCCGGGTCGAGTCCCGGACGACGCCTGTCTCGCGCGCCCGGTCGGCCGACGAGCAGCGCGTGAGCTTCCCGCTCGGCCGCATTCTCCTCCAGCGCGAACAGATCACGGAGGCGCAGCTCGACACCGCTCTCGCAGAGCAGGTGAGTAGCGGCCGGCGGCTCGGCCAGATCCTGATCTCGACCGGCATCGTCACACCGTTCACGCTCGCGGCCGCCCTGGCGGAGCAGCAAGGCCTGCTGGCCGCCGGGCGCGAGCTCGACGGGGTACTGCCGCGCCCGAGGCTCTACGAGGTGCGCGAGGTCGTGGGCGGCGAGAGCTACTCGCTGTTCTCGAGCCGTAACTACCTCGACGCGACCGACCTCGCCTTCGCCGTTCTCCACGAGTGGGAGCCGAAGGAGATCCACGTCGTCTGCATCGCGCAGGACGAGGACGAGCAGCTCTGCTGGCAGTACCCGCCGCCTGACGAGGCACCGGAGGATCAGGCCCGGCCGACGACGAGTCGGTAGCCGAGGTACCAGGGAGACGGCTCGTCGCCGAGGCCATCGGCGGCGGCGGCGCGCAGCCGTTGAAGCCCGACCTGCTTCTCCGTCACGCCCGCGTCCAGCAGCGTCACCATGCTGCCCTCGCTGAGCGCGAAGCCGACGAGGCGCTCTGCAGTCACTTCCTCGACGCTGTGCAGCGCCGTCTCGGCGACCGCGGAGAATGCGCCCGACTCGACGAAACGCTCGCGGCTGACCGGCCACAGCGTCCTGCCGGCGTCGAGCGCGAGCTCCTCTCGGAGCTCCGCCTTCCGTGCGTACGACGCTTCGAAGGCTGCATTGGCTCCCCAGTTCGTCGTCAGGCCCCACCGATATTCGTACGCGGCGAAGACGCCGCCCGCCCGCAGGATGCGCCCAACCTCGGCGAATGTCGGCTCGGGCTCCATCCACTGCAACGACTGGGAGCACGTGACGATGTCGGCGCAGCCGTCCGGAAGCCCGGTGTCCGCCGACGTCCCCGCGACATAGGCGACGTTTCCGGCTGTCGTGGCCGCAACGGCGACCTCGCGCATCTCGTCGAGCGGCTCGATGCCCACGACCTCGTCGCTGTGGCCGGCCCAGAAACGCGTCGAGAGGCCGGTTCCGGCCCCGAGGTCGACCACCAGCCGGGGTCGTGAGACGCCCGCCATCTCCGGCAGCAGGTCAAGAAGCACCGCCGGCGGCCCGGGCCGGTAGCGGTCGTAATGCTCTGCGAACCCGACGGCGCTGTATCCCGAGCGCCGGATCTCCTGGATGACGTCCTCGAGATTGCTCAAGGGGCTAGGTGAGGGTAATCGAGAGCCCGGGCAGGTCGATTCCTTCGAGCGAAGCCGTCCATGTCTCGCCCGGGGCGACAGGCACCGGTCTCGTGAGCGTCCCCGTCGTGACGATCTCGCCCGCGCGAACGGGATCGAAGCGAGTCTGGTTCGAGAGAACGAGAGCGAGGTGCGCGAACGCCATGACCGGGCTGCCGAGCACATTCGCTCCGCCGCCGGTAACGCTCTCGACACCGTTCCCGGCCGTGATCGTGAACGTGCGCAGTCTGCGTCGACAGTCCTCGACGTCAGAGACGTGTACGGGTGTCCCCACCGCGAGCGCACCGTGCACCCCGCAGGCGGCGATCGCGTCGACACCCCTGAACTTCCAGTCGGGATACGGGCACTGGATGATCTCGAAGCCCTGCGCGATCCAGTCGACGCAGGCGAGGATCGCCGCCTCGTCGAGCGACGCGGGCGGCGTGCGCGCGAAGTGCAGCTGGATCTCGGGCTCGATCCGCGGCTGGAGCAGTCCGCCGATCGAAAGCTCGGCGACGCCTCCGTCGGCGCAGTGCACCGTCGAGTCGTAGACGTGACTCCAGATGGGTGCGTCGACGCCGTACTCGGCCCAGATGTCGCGGTTCGTAAAGCCGATCTTCCGGCCGACAGGACGCTCACCGCGCGCGAGCCGCCGTTCGTGGATCACGTGGGCGATCGCGTAAGCCGCGTCCTCGTCGAGCCCGGGATCGCCGTCGCTCGGCAGGTCCGTGAGTCGGCCCGTCGCGAACGCGTCGAGGAGATCGTCCGCGAGGGCCGTCGTCGATGCTTCGGCCACGCTAGTACGAGCGCGGCATGCCGAGCACATGCTGGCCGACGTAGGCGAGCACGAGATTGTTCGACACGGGCGCGATCGAGTACAGCCGCGTCTCGCGGAACTTGCGCTCGACGTCGTACTCCTCGGCGAACCCAAAGCCGCCGTGGGTGTCGAGACACGCGTTCGCCGCGGCCCAGGAGGCCTCCGAGCCGAGCAGCTTGGCCATGTTCGCCTCCGCTCCGCAGGGCAGTCCCTGCTCGAACAGCCAGGCCGCCTTGTAGCGCATCAGGTCGGCGGCCTGGATGGCCGCGTAGGCGCGCGCGATCGGGAACTGTACGCCCTGGTTCGCCCCGACCGGCTTGCCGAAGACGACTCGCTCCGACGCGTACGCGGTGGCCTTCTCCGTGAACCAGCGCCCGTCGCCGATGCACTCGGCGGCGATGAGGATCCGCTCGGCGTTCATGCCGTCGAGGATGTACCGGAACCCCTTGCCCTCCTCGCCGACGAGCGCATCGGCCGGGACCTCGACGCCGTCCAGGAAGATCTCGGTCGTGGCGTGATTCATCAGCGTCTTGATGGGGCGGATCGTCATCGTCCCGGCCTCCTGCGCCTGCTTCATGTCGACGATGAACGTGGACAGGCCCTCGGTGCGCTTCTCGACCTCCTCGATCGGGGTCGTCCGCGCAAGCAGGAGCATCAGGTCGGAGTAAAGCGCGCGCGACGTCCAGATCTTCTGGCCGCGCACCGTGTAGCCGCCGTTCGTACGCTCCGCCGTCGTCTGGATCCGGGTCGTGTCGGAGCCGACCGTCGGCTCGGTGACGCCGAAGGCCTGGAGACGCAGCTCGCCGGAGGCGATGCGGGGCAGAAAGCGCTGCTTCTGCTCCTCCGAGCCGTGCCTGAGGATCGTTCCCATGACGTACATCTGCGCGTGGCAGGCGCCGGAGTTGCCTCCGGAGGCGTTGATCTCCTCGAGGATCACGCTTGCAGCGCTGAGACTGAGCCCCGCGCCGCCGTACTCCTCCGGGATCAGCGCCGCCAGCCATCCGCCCTCGGTCAACGCGCGGACGAACTCCTCGGGGTAGCGGTCGGGCTCGAGGCCGCGCCAGTACTCTCCGGGGAAGCCGTCGCAGAGCTCGCGAACCGCAGCCCGGATCTCGTCCAGCTCCTGCGGCGGGGAAAAGTCCATCAGGCGCGCTCGAGCAGGCGGCGGGCGATGATCAGCTGCTGGAGCTCGTTCGAGCCCTCGCCGATCAGGAGCAGCGGCGCGTCGCGGTAGTACCGCTCCGGGCGGAACTCCAGCGAGTAGCCGTAGCCGCCGTGGATGCGCATGCAGTCGAGCGCGTTGTCCTGCGCGGCCTCGGTGGCGAAGTACTTGGCCATCCCGGCCTCGAGATCGGCCCGCTCGCCCCGGGCCTTCGCCCGCGCGGACTCGACGACCAGCAGGCGTGCGGCCTCGGCACGCGTGGCCATCTTCGCCAGCATCAGCTGGACGGCCTGGTGGTGGCCGATCGGCTTGCCGAACGCCTCCCGCTCCTTTGCGTACCGCAGCGCATCGTCGAGCGCGGCCTTCGCGAGCCCGGCGCCGCGCGCGGCCACGTTGACGCGCCCGACCTCGATCCCGCTCATGAAGTACTTGAACCCCTGACCGACACCCGCCTCGCCGCCGAGGACGTTCGCCGACGGGCAGCGGAAACCGTCGAAGACGAGCTCGGTGGACTCGACGCCCTTGTAGCCGAGCTTCTTCAGCGCCGGCATCGGGATTCTCAGTCCCGGCGGCTCGGTCTCGGGCTCCTTCTCGACGATGAAGCCCGTGATGCCGGCGTAGGCCGGGACGGCGTCCGCATCGGTCTTCGCGAGGAGCATGATCATCCCCGACCGCCAACCGTTCGTGACCCACATCTTCTGGCCGGTGATCACGTAGTCGTCGCCGTCGCGCTCGGCTCGCGTGCGGATCGCCTGGACATCGGTGCCTGCGTGCGCCTCCGTCATCGAGAAGGCCGCGCGGGTCTCGGCGGAGGCCAGCTTCGGAAGCCAGGTCTGCCGCTGCTCCTCCGTGCCGTGCATGCGCAGCATCCAGGCAGCGATGAAGCTGCCGTTCATGATCCCCGGCAGCGTCACCCAGCCCCGGGCCAGCTCGATCTGGATCAGCGCGTACGTGTCCAGCCCGAGCCCGAGGCCGCCGTACTCCTCGGGGATCGTCGTCCCGAACAGGCCGAGTCCCTTCATCGTCTCGACCAGCTTGTCCGGGAACTCGTCGCGGTGGTCGAGCGCCGACGCGACCGGGATCACGTCGCGGTCGACGAACTCGCGGACGGCGGCGACGATCTCCTGCTGCTCGACCGACGTCTCCGTGACGGTCACGCTGCGACCGGCTCCTTCACGGCGGTCAGCGGCGCGAGCGCTGCGGTCAGGTCGTCCTGGTGCTCGAGCGTCAGAATCGCGTCCTCCAGCCGATCGACCGCGTCGTTCCCGAGCGCGAGCAGCGCGTTGGCGCGGAACTTCTCGCGAACCTCGTCGGCCGACATCGGGTTTTCCGGGCCGCCTTTCTGGTGGGGGAAGTCGCGCTCGAGCGTCGAGCCGTCGGCGAGCGTGACGCGCACGCCGCCCGGGAACGCCTGTGGGTAGGTCGGGTACTCCGGCGTCTCGTACCTCACCTTCCCGGCCACGGCCAGGACCGCCGGGTCGGCAATGGCTTCGTCCGAGAAGTCGCCGACGGCGACGTGCCCGCGGACGAGCATCGACGCGACCGAGTACTGCAGCGAGAACTTCCCCTCGTAGTCCGAGCGCGGCGCCTTCTTCGCCTCCGCGGGCTCGAGCACGAGCGAGACCCCCGCCGCCGGCACCGTGACGACGACGTCCGCGATCTCTTCCGGTGCCAGCGTTCGCCCGTCGAGCGTGTCCGCCGCCGCCCCGAGCGAACCGTGCATGAAGTGGCAGACCGGGAACGGCTTGTAGGCGATGCGCGGCGTCTCCCAGCGTGAGCCGAGGTCTGCGATCTGCGACCCGATGTCGATCTCGCCCGGCTCTGCGCCCAGGAAGGCGTGGTAGAGCCCGAACTTGCCCTCGACGACGGACGGCGGCCCCTCGGCGCCGAGCGTCGCGAGCCGCGCGGCCAGCAGGCCACCGTGCGCTGCCCAGGCCGGATGGATCGGCTTCGTGGCGGTGCCGTCCTCGAGGTAGGCGAAGAGCCCCGAGGCCATCGAGCCGGCGATCCCGAGGGCGCTCGCGGTCGTGCGCGTGTCTGCGCCCGTCAGCCGCGCGGTCGCAACGGTGGCGCCGAAGATGCCGCAGATCGCCGTCGGGTGGAAGCCGCGTGCGTGGAAGCGGCCCGACGCAGCCATGCCCAGGCGGGCGATGACCTCGGAGGCGCCGACGATCGCGGCCAGCACCTCGCTGCCGGGGAGCGACCCGGCTTCGCCGACGGCCAGCGAGGCAGGGCAGGTGACCGTGGAGACGTGGCTGACCGAGTCGGAATGCGTGTCGTCGAAGTCGAGCCCGTGGCAGAGCATCGCGTTGGCGAA
>Ga0066903_100003631_pt1 | contig 12689 bp, 12 predicted proteins | sample PanSoiMetaGPlot1_FD_67491 | JGI IMG/M metagenome (GOLD analysis project Ga0066903, IMG submission 67491) | Tropical forest soil microbial communities from Panama analyzed to predict greenhouse gas emissions - Panama Soil - Plot 1 (version 2) | ecosystem: Environmental > Terrestrial > Soil >... | reverse complement strand
GGCCTGCGGAGACGCTCGGCAATCAGGCGGTACTTGGATGTCGGCCAGATGTGGCCAGGCAGGGAGATTTCGTAGCGCGGTGAGTAGAAGACCCTCACGCCACGGGCTGAGCGTGCGTATCGACGGGCATCGGCAGCGACGTCTGGGTCGGGATCGGGCGGAGGGCAATCGCGACGACCTCGGCGATTTCGCTGACGAAATGAATCGTCAGGTCCTGCCGCAGATCCTCGGTCAGGTCTTCCTTCACGTTCTTCTCGTTCTGCCGCGGGAGGATCAGCTCGGTAATGCCGTGGCGGCGCGCCGCCAGCACCTTCTCCTTGACGCCGCCGACCGGAAGCACGCGTCCCGAGAGCGAGATCTCTCCCGTCATCGCGATGTCGCCGCGCACCGGCCGTCCCGTCAGCTCCGACGCCAGCGCGCAGACCATCGTCACGCCGGCTGACGGACCGTCCTTCGGGACGGCGCCCGACGGGACGTGAAGGTGGATCTCCGAGTCCTTGTAGAACCCCGGATCGACGCCGTAGTGCTGCGCGTTCGCGCGGAACCAGGAGAGCGCCGTCCGGGCGGATTCCTTCATGACGTCGCCGAGATGGCCCGTGAGCGTGAGCGAGCCGCCTCCCTGCATGCGGGATGCCTCGACGAAGAGCACCTCGCCGCCGGCGGGCGTCCATGCGAGACCGACCGCGACGCCCGGGTCCTTCGTGCGGTTCTCGACTTCCTCGTCGAGAAATGTCGGCGCGCCGAGCATCTCCACCACGACTTCGGGCGTGATGACGACCTTCGCCTCGTCCCCTTCCGCGCGGCGCCGCGCGACCTTCCGGCAGAGCGCGCCAATTTCCCGCTCCAGGTTGCGCACGCCGGCCTCGCGCGTGTACCCGCGGATCACGGCGCTGATCGCCTCCTTCGTGAACTCCACGTGCTCCGGCGTGAGGCCGTGGTTCTTCACCTGCTTCGCGATGAGGTGTTCGACGGCGATCTTCAGCTTCTCCTCTTCCGTGTAACCCGCCAGCTCCAGGACCTCCATGCGATCGCGCAGCGGCGGAGGGACGGGATCGAGCACGTTGGCGGTCGTGAGGAAGAGGACCTCCGACAGATCGAACGGCACGTCGAGGTAGTGATCGCGGAAGGTGCTGTTCTGCTCCGGATCGAGCACCTCGAGGAGCGCCGACGCAGGGTCGCCGCGGAAGTCGGAGCCGAGCTTGTCGATCTCGTCGAGGATGAAGACCGGGTTCTTGGACTCGGCGCGGCGGATTCCCTGGATGACCTGTCCGGGCAGCGCGCCGATGTAGGTACGGCGGTGGCCGCGGATCTCGGCCTCGTCGCGCATGCCGCCGAGCGACACGCGCACGAACTTGCGGCCGATCGAGTTCGCGATCGATCGCGCGAGCGACGTCTTGCCGACTCCGGGAGGCCCGAGGAAGCAGAGGATCGGTCCCTTGACGTCCGGATTCAGCTTGCGGACCGCGAGGTACTCGAGCACGCGATCCTTGACCTTCTCGAGGCCGGAGTGGTCCGCGTCCAGGACGTCTTTCGTGTGCTTCAGGTCGATCGAGTCTTCGGTGCGCTTCGACCACGGCAGCGCAATCAGCCAGTCGACGTAGGTCCGCGACACCGTGTACTCGGCAGCGGCCACGGGCATCTTGGACAGCCGATCGAGCTCGCGAATGGCTTCCTTCCTCACGCCGTCCGGCATGCCGGCGGCGTCGATCTTCGCGCGCAGCTCCTCGATTTCCTTGGCCTGCTCGTCGCCTTCGCCGAGCTCCTTCTGGATCGCCTTCATCTGCTCGCGCAGGAAGTACTCGCGCTGGTTCTTGCCGACCTCGGACTGGACCTGCGACTGGATGCGCGACCCGAGCTCGAGGACCTCGAGCTCCTTGATCAGGATCCGGTTCAGCGCGTCCATGCGCGCGCGGACGTCGAGCGTGGACAGAATCTCCTGCTTCACCGGCGTGCCGATGGTGGCCAGGCTCGACGCGATGAAATCGGCGAGCTTGCCCGGCTCGGTGATGTTCGCCGCGAGCGTCTGCAGATCGTCGGACAGGAGCGGCGACAGCGAGACGACCTGCTGGAAGTTGCTCTTGATGTTGCGCTGCAGCGCGTCGATTTCCAGACGATCCTCGTCGCGCAGCTGATCGGAAGCGACGGTGACCGCGGCACGCAGGTACGGACGCGTCTGGACGACGGTGTCGAGCGTGACGCGCTCGACGCCCTGGACGATCAGCCGCAGGCTGCCGTCCGGGAGCTTGAACATCTTGTGGATGTGGGTGACGGTGCCGACCGGATACAGATCGTCCTGCATCGGCTCTTCGAGCGACGCCTGGCGCTGCGTGAACACGCCGATCAGCCGTCCCGCGGCATTCGCCTCCTCCACGAGGCGCACCGATGCCTCCCGCGCAACCGCGAGCGGCATGAATGAGTTGGGGAAGAGGACCGTGTCCCTGAGGGGCAGGACCGGGAGTTCGGACGGGATCTGGAGCGGCCGCTCGGCCTCAAGCGTCGGGACGAGTTCGCCGGCAGGCCGCTCCTGGTCTTCCTCGGACATGACGAGCGCAGATTACCCGATTCGGGCTATCCCTGCATGTCGATGAACAGGGACGCCGCGCCACGGCGCTGCGCCATCAGCTTGTCGCGCTGCACCTTGACTTCCCGTGCTTCCTCGCAGTCCTTGCAACGGACCGCGAACGGCAGCGCGCGCAGGCGCTTCTCGCTGATCTCGTCGCCGCATTCGAAGCAGTTGCCGTAGGTGCCCTCTTCGAGCCGCCTGAGCGCCTCGTCGATCTTGTTGAGCGTCTCGGCCTTCATCTGGATCAGGGCGAATTCGATCTCGTCCTGAATATCGAGCTCGGAGCTCTCCGCGGCATCGAGCACGCCCTGGACGACGTTGTTCGCGCCCTCGGCACGCACCCCGCGCATCCGGCCCTGGACCTCGCTCATGATCTCGCGGCGGCGCTCTTCGAGGATCGCCTTCAGCTCGTCGTACCTCTGCGTGGCCATCTGTTCCCGTGGGTTATGAGCGGTCATATGAGTGCGGCTCCTTTCCACCAACACGGCGTCCGACCGATCTCGGAAGCCAATATGCAACGGTATTGCCAGTATTAAAGCCCTGCAGTATAACGCATTTCCTGCGATCTGGGCAACACCATCACCGCTATGTTGTGGTTTTAGACGCCAGAGGCGGGGGGATCGGTTCTATCCGCGTCCTGAAAAATGGACTATTGCACGAATTTAATGTTAATCGAGGGATTGGGGACGACGCCCCGTTCGACCAGCCGCTGGCCGTCCCGGGCACTCCCTGTCCGCAGCCACTTTTCGTAGAGTCGCAAGACGTCAATGCTCGAGGCGGTGCCGGTCTGCTCACTGACGTCGGCCAGGACGTCGGTAAATGGAACGAATTTCCTGGCCAGCTCCGAAAAGACCTCCCCGAAGGCATCACTGTCGCGCCGGCCGAGTGAACCGTAGGCGTACTCGCCCATCGACACGTAGTAGTCAACATCTACAGAGCGGCGTCGAAAACTGTCCGAGTAGAAGCCGGACATGAAGAGGGAGAAATCGCCAAGATTGCGAAGGCGGGCTCTCTGCTCGAGACCGAAACTTTCAAGGGCCCTGGAAAGCTGCAGAGCCAGCGGCTGGGTATCGTCCATGAACGGCATCCGGCGGTCGGGCCGCATGAAACGGCACAGCAGGTCGACGAGGTAGTACGACGCGAGTTCGGTGGCGTGGAGGTGCTGCCGCGTCAGCGCCGACTCAACAAGCCTCTTGAAGTATTCAGCTGCCGTCTCCCGCAGGACCGGATCGCCCATGTTGCCCTCGTGTGGGAACCTCGGCTGCAAACACCATACCTCGGAAATCGCGGGGTTTTCCGGGCAAGAATGCTATAATGGTCGTTTCTGTCTGCCTCTGGAGAGAGAATCATGGCCAAGCGGTGCGAAGTTTGTCATAAAGGGCCGGTCGTCGGGCGCAACATCAGCCATGCGCACAACGTCACCCCCCGCCGGTTCGAGCCGAACCTGCAGCGGGTCCGTGCGGTGGTGAACGGCGGGATCCGGCGGCTGCGTGTCTGCACGAGGTGCCTGCGGTCGGGCAAGGTCGTCAAGGCCGCCTAGGACCGTGGATAACGCGGAATAGCGCGGGCGTATGCGGCAGGCGGTTTCCACTCCCTCGGCCCCGGCAGCGATCGGCCCCTACTCGCAGGCCATCAAGGTGCCAGCCGGCAATCTCCTGTTTCTGTCGGGTCAAATCCCTCTGGATTCGGCCTCGGGCGCCATGGTGTCGGGCGGCATCGAGGCGCAGACCCGCCAGGTGTTCGCGAACATCGGCGCGATCCTCGAGGCGGCCGGCGCGACCTTCGACTCGGTCGTGAGCGCGACGGTCTACGTGGCGGACCTGAACGATTTCGCGAAGGTCAATGAGATCTACGCGACCTATTTCACGTCGCCGGCGCCCGCCCGCGCGACCGTGCAGGTCGCCAGGCTTCCGAAAGACGCGCTCGTCGAGATTCAAGTCATCGCGGCGTTGTAGATTCGCTCCGCTCGCTCGCGTCAGCGCGTCGCCCTCTCGACGTCTACAACCCCTTCGACACTGCGCAGCGACTTGATCACCTTCTGCAGGTGCTTCACGTCGCTGATCTCGACCGTCATGTCGATGCGCCCCTGGCGGTCGGCCTCCGATGTCGCCTCGACGTTGCGGATGTTCGTGTTGATGCCGGCGATCTTCGACGTCACGTCGGCGAGGATCCCTTTGCGGTCCTCGACCTGCAGGCTCAGGCGCACGGTATAGGGCAACGAGTCCGAGCCCTTGTCCCATTCGACGTCGATCTTGCGTTCCGGATCGTAGAGCAGGTTGACCACGTTGGAGCATGTCGCGGAGTGGACGGACACTCCCTTGCCGCGCGTGATGTAGCCGACGATCTTCTCGCCGCGGATCGGATTGCAGCAGCGCGCGCGGAACACCATCAGGTCGTCGAAGCCGCGGACCTTGATCTTTTCTTCCGCCGGTCCGAGCACGCGGCGGACGACCTGCGCGACTTGCGCGAGGCCGCCCTCCGGGGTTTCCTTCAGCTGTTCCTGCGGCACGAGCTTCGCCAGGACGGTCTTGACCGCGAGCTTGCCGTATCCGAGCGCGACGAACAGCTCTTCGGCCTTCGAGTAGCCGTACTCGCTGAGCGCCGAGGCGAACGCCGGTCCGTCGGTCAGCGATTTCAGGTTCAGCCCGTAGCGCCGCGCCTCCTTCTCGAACACCTTCCGCCCGAGATCGAGGCTGCGCTCCTTCTCCTCGGCGTGGATGTAGTGCTTGATCTTGTTGCGCGCGCGCGAGGTGACGACGAAGTTCAGCCAGTCGCGGCTCGGGTGATGTCCCGGCGCGGTCATCACTTCGACGATGTCGCCGTTTCTGAGGCGGGTGCGGAGCGGCACCATCTTACCGTTCACGCGCGCGCCGACGCACTGGTGGCCGACGTCCGTGTGGATCGCGTACGCGAAGTCCACGGGCGTCGCGTCGCGCGGGAGCGCCTTCACTTCCCCCTTCGGCGTGAAGATGTAGACCTCTTCCGGATAGAGCTCGATCTTCAGGTTCTGCAGGAACTCCTGCGGATCGCGGACTTCCTGCTGGAACTCGAGCAGCTGGCGGAGCCAGACGAAGTACTGCTCGTCGCGATCCGCGCCGAGACGCCCTTCCTTGTACTTCCAGTGCGCCGCGATGCCCTCTTCGGCGGTGCGGTGCATCTCCGCCGTGCGGATCTGGACCTCGAAGGGGAACCCGCGCTCGCTCACGACCGACGTGTGCAGCGACTGATACCCGTTCGGGCGCGGCATCGCGATGAAGTCCTTGATGCGTCCGGGCACCGGCGACCACGTCTGGTGGATGATGCCGAGCGCGGCGTAGCAGTCCTTGATCGACGGGACGACGATCCTGAGCGCCATGAAGTCGTAGACCTGGTCCAGCTCGATCTTCTGGCGTTTCAGCTTCTGGTAGATGCTGAACAGGCGCTTGATGCGGCCGTCGATGTGGATGATCGGCACCTGCGCTTCCGCGAGCTTCGCCGAGACCGTCGTCCGCAGCTCTTCGATCTGCCCCTCGGTCGCGCGGCGGCGCGCCTCGACGCGCTGGCGCAGCGCTTCGTACGGCTTCGGTTCGAGGTATCTGAACGCGAGCTCCTCGAGCTCGTTCTTCACCTTGCTCATGCCGAGCCGGTTGGCGATCGGCGCGTAGATGTCGCGCGTCTCCTGCGCGATCTTGATCCGGCGCTCTTCGGGGAGGTGGTGGAGCGTGCGCATGTTGTGGAGGCGATCCGCGAGCTTCACGAGGATGACGCGGATGTCGTCCACCATCGCAAGCAGCATCTTGCGGAAGTTCTCCGCCTGCCGCTCCTCGCTCGACGAGAACTGGATCGCGCCGAGTTTGGTCACCCCTTCGACGACGTGGGCGACGTCGGAGCCGAAGAGCTCCTTGATGCGCTCGATCGAGGTCTGCGTGTCCTCGACGATGTCGTGGAGGAGGCCGGCCGCGATCGCCACGACATCCAGCTTCATGTCGGTCAGCAGGTCGGCGACCTCGAGCGGATGGACGAGGTACGGCTCCCCGGAATGGCGCACCTGCCCCTTGTGCTCGTAGGCCGAGAAGACGTAGGCCCGCCGGAGCAGTTCCACGTCCGCGTCGGGGTGAATCACGCGGACTTTTTCGATGAGGTCTTCGAACCGAATCATGAAAACCGGTGTCTAACCAAAAAGAGGTGTCGGAATAGGGCTATAGGGTGCGGTTGACGACCCGTAGAGCGGCCAATATACTGACCCCTTGGTTTATTGTAATCGGCGCGAGAAGGGGACAGCATGACCATCCGATTTCGCGCAGCCTCGACGGTGTCCATGGCCCTGGTGTTGGGGCTCAGCGTGGCGACCGCCGGCTGCGGCAAATACTCGTTCAGCACGCTCAAGGCCATCAAGGAATTCAAGGACGGAAACCAGGCGTACGGCCAGAAAGACTGGAAGAAAGCCATCGAGAAATACGAACAGGTCGTCTCGCACCCGGACGCCTTCGACCATTTTCCCCAGCTCGCCACGACGTACTTCTTCCTTGGCAACAGCTACGATCAGCTCTACAAGCCGGCCAAGACCAACGACCCGACCAACGACGCCTACATCCAGAAGGCGATTGAAAATTATCGCAAAGCGGCCGACAAGAACACCGAGAAGCAGTGGAAGAAGTCGTCGCTCGAGTACATGGCGGCCGCCTACGGCCCCGACAAATTGAACGATCCCGCCAAGGCTGAACCAATCTACAAGGAAATCATCTCGCTCGAGCCCAACGAGCCGGCGCCGTACCTGACGCTCGCGAAGCTCTACGAGGACGCCGGCCGGTACGACGACGCCGAGGCGCAGTTCGACAAGGCGTCGCAGGTCAAGCCGAACGACCCGTCGGTGCTCGCCGCGAAAGCCGGCTACTACAACCGGCAGGGTGATTTCCCGAAGACGATCGCGGCCCTCGAGGCGGCCGCGGCGCTCGAGCCCAACAATCCCGAGGGCTACCACCGCGTCGGCGTCTTCTACTGGGACAAGAGCCGCGGCGACTTCCGACTCTCCGACAAGGAGAAGAAGGACTACATCGCAAAGGGCCTGGCGATGGAGGACAAGGCGCTGAGCCTCAACCCCGACTACATGGAAGCCCTGACCTACAAGAACATCCTGCTCCGGCTCGAGGCCAATATGGAGAAGGATCCGGTCAAGCAGAAGCAGCTGATCGACGAAGCCGACAAGCTGCGCAACAAGGTCATGGACGCCCAGAAGCGCAAGCAGACGGGCAAGGGATAGCACGAAGGATCGCGAAGGATACGAAGGAACGGGCCGCTCGAAACGAGCGGCCCTTTTCATGTACGACGACCTGCTCGTCCTGCTGATCATCTTCATGGCCGCGCTGCCGCTCACGCAGCGGGGCATCGACACGTCGCTTCCGCAGCTGGCAGCGCCCCACAGGCCGCCTGTGGCCTTGCAGGACCTTCAGGCGCGGCTCACGGAGCTGTACAGGGACCGCACTGATAAGACGCTGTTCGTGGATGGCGACGGCCGCCTGCCCTACGGCCGCATCGTCGAAGCGATCGACATGGCGAAGGGCGCAGGCGTCGTGAGGGTTGGCGTGATCACGCCGGGGATGCGCAAGGCAGCCCAGTAGACCGACGCCACGTCGAGCTCCGCCCAGGCTGCATTCAGATCACGCGTACACGAAAAAGGGCCGCGCCTGAGCGCGGCCCGATCCTTCGTATCCTTCGCTTCTTCGTGCCTAGTTGCCGCCCTTGCCCGCGGCCTCGTTGCGCATCCCCATCGTGACGATGCCGACCTTCTCGACGCCGGCGCCCTTGGCGGCGTCGATCACCGTGACGATGTCGCCGTAGCGGAGCGACGGATCGCCGACGATGAACATCGTCTTCTCCTTGCGCGTCTCGAAGATGTCGCGCAGGCGCGATTCGAGCTGGTCGAGGGGCATCGGCTGGTGATTGACGGCGATCGTCCTGTCGGCGTTGTACTCCAGCACGATCTGGTTGTCGTTCGGGTTCTGCTGTGTCTTCTGCTCCGTCTCCAGCGGCAGGTTGACGTCGACGCCTTTCTGCGTCAGCGGCAGCGCGGCCATGAAGATGATCAGGAGCACGAGGAGCACGTCGATGAGCGGCGTGACGTTCATGTCCGCACTGGCGTGCGGTATCTCCGCCGAGACGACGCGTTCGGCGCCGAAGTGCTTGTGTGCGTGCTTCATTACCGCCCTCCTCCCGCTCCCGGCGCCCCCGGCTTGTTCTTGGGCTCGGTGATGAGGGCGATGTTCTCGATCTGCGCCTTCCGGAACGCGTCCATCGCGGCCATGATGGCCTCGTACTTCGCGTCCTTGTCGCCCTTGAGGTAGACGATCTTTTCCTTCTTGTCCTCGAGCGCACGTTGTACGCGCGGGATCAGGTCTTCGGCGGGGACCGGCAGCGCGTTCACGTAGAAGTGTCCGCGCGAGTCGATCGCCACGACCGTCTGATCCTGGGTGTCGGGCTTCTCGGTCGTATTCGCCGCTTCCGGCTTGTTGACCGCGACGCCCTGCTGCAGCATCGGCGCGATGAGCATCATGATGATGAGCAGCACCAGCATGACGTCGACAAGCGGGGTGACGTTAATGTCTGCTTTGAGGGAACCCTTCCCCCCGATGTCCATTGCCATGGCAGAAACCTCTAAATGCGCGAGGGCCTAGGCCGTCTTCTTGATGAAGTAGTCGACGAGCTCCGACGACGAGTTGTCCATCTCGACGTTGAAGTACTCGATCCGGCCCGTCAGGTAATTGTAGAACCAGACCGCCGGGATTGCCACGATGAGGCCGAGCGCGGTCTCGACGAGCGCTTCCGCGATACCGGCGGAGACGGCGCCCAGGCCGCCCGAGCCCGTGGCCGCGATGCCCTGGAACGCGGTGATGATGCCGACGACCGTGCCGAGCAGTCCGACGAACGGCGCCGTTGCGCCGATGGTCGCCAGCGCGGAGACGCCCTTCTTCAGGTCGTTCGCGGTGAGCGCCGAGGCGCGCTGAATCGCGCGGCGGACCGTGTCGACGAGGTCTTCACGGCTGAGTTGGCCGCCCGCTTCCTGCTGGAACTGGTATTCCTGCAGTCCCGCCAGGACGACTTTCGCGAGGTGGCTGTACCGGTAGTTCTTGGAGGACGAGATCGCAATCGCGTCCTTCAGGCGGCCTTCCTTGAGATGCTTCGCCACCTGCGGCGCGTACAGCTTCGACTGTTTGCGCGCCTGCGTGAACGTATAGATGCGTTCGATCGCGACGCCGAAGGAGATCATCGACATGATGATGAGGATGACGCCGACACCCTTGGCCATCGGCCCCATCTGTTGAATCATTTCCATCCAATTCATTCGTCCATCCTCCGGAATGGAGAGCTACCGATTTATTGCAGGGTGAAATTGACCGTAACGGTCATGATGACGGGCACGGGCACGCCATTCAGCAGTGTGGGCGTGAACTGCCACTGCTTCACCGCGTCGAGCGCTGCCTGGTCGAGCAGCGGGATCGAGCGGAGAACCTTCGCGTCCTTGACCCGACCGTCCGGGCCGATGGTCGCTTCGATGATCACGACGCCCTGCACGCGCGCCGACTGCGCGATGGGCGGATACACGGGCTTGACGTCCTTGGTCTTGGTCGGCGTCTTGATGTTGCCGCCGACGCGCACCGGCGCGGCCGGGGGCGGCGGCGGTGGCGGAGGCGCCTCGGGCAGACCGCCGACGACACCGCCGACGACGCCGCCGGGGATGCCGCCTTCGACACCCTTCGTGCCCACGTCCACGCTCGGCACGATGACCTCGGGTTTGATTTCCTTCGGCGCTTCGATCGGCGCCGCATTCGGATTCACCTGCACCGGCTCCACCTTCGGCTGCGGCGCTGCGGGCGCCGGCGGCGGCGGTGGCGGCGGCGGCGGTGGCGGCGGAGCCGCAGCGAACGCCATCATCGACGGCGGCGTCGGCAGAACGTCTGCAGCCATCAACGGAATGATGATGATCGCCGCAAACACTACGACGTGCGCAATGATCGAAAGCGGAACCGTATACCACTTCTGGGACCCGACTTTGATCGATGGATCGACCACGTCACCGAACATGTCACGCGGCACGGTTCAACCCTCCTCCACCCTCGAAACTGCAGCGCAAGACCGCGAATTATAGTCAGAGCCAAAAACGAGTGTCAACGAACCTCAGGGAACTTAGACACCGTTTCTCCGTATATGGCCCACTGTTTCCACCACGGGCTCAAATTTTTCGGAACCGGTCCGGATCCGCATCCCGTAAAACGAGCGGTAGACATAGATGGCGGACCCCAGGAGGAAGACCCCCGCGAGGAAGCGACTCATCGCCAGCCCGTAGTCCCGGCCAAGCTGAACACCAAGTTCAACCGCGAGCAGCCCGAAAAGCGTGGTGAATTTGATGACCGGATTCAGCGCAACCGACGAGGTGTCCTTGAACGGGTCCCCGACGGTGTCCCCCACGACCGTGGCGGCGTGGAGCGGCGTGCCCTTCTGCTTGAGCTCGACCTCGACGATTTTCTTGGCGTTGTCCCAGGCCCCGCCGGCGTTCGCCATGAAGATGGCCTGGTAGAGGCCGAAGAGCGCGATCGAGATGAGGTAGCCGATGAAGAAGTAGGGATCGAGGAACGCGAAGCCGAGCGTGCCGAAGAAGACCGCCAGGAAGATGTTGAACATACCCTTCTGGGCGTACTGTGTGCAGATCTGGACGACCTTCTTCGAGTCGGCGACCGAGGCCTTCTCGACCCCGTCGAGCCGGATGTTCGCCTTGATGAACTCCACGGCGCGGTACGCGCCCGTGGTGACCGCCTGCGTGGACGCCCCCGTGAACCAGTAGATCATCGCCCCGCCCGTGATCAACCCCAGCAGGAACGGCGGGTGGAGGATCGACAGCAGCTGCACGTTCTCGGTCAGCCGGTTCGTCAGCACCACGACGATCGAGAAGATCATCGTCGTGGCCCCCACGACGGCGGTGCCGATGAGGACCGGCTTCGCGGTCGCCTTGAAGGTGTTCCCGGCGCCGTCGTTCTCTTCGAGCAGGTGCTTCGCGCGCTCGAAATTCACGTCGAAGCCGTAGTCCTTCTTCAGCTCGGCCTTGATGCCCGGCAGCGTCTCGATGACCGAGAGCTCGAAGACCGACTGCGCGTTGTCGGTGACGGGGCCGTACGAGTCCACGGCAATCGTCACGGGACCCATCCCCAGGAACCCGAAGGCGACGAGCCCGAAGGCGAAGACGGCCGGGGCGATCATCAGCTGCCCCAGCCCGAAGGTGCTGACGATGTACGAGATCGCCATGAGGAAGACGATGCTGACACCGAGCCAGTACGCGCTGAAATTGCCGGCGACGAAGCCGGAGAGGATGTTGAGCGACGCGCCGCCTTCCTTCGACGACGTCACCACTTCCTTCACGTGGCTCGATTCGACCGACGTGAACACCTTCACGAACTCGGGGATGATGGCGCCCGCGAGCGTGCCGCAGGTGATGATGGTCGAGAGCTTCCACCAGAGCGTGGGATCGCCGCCGATGTTCGGGATGACGAGGTACGACACGATGTAGGTCATCGCGACGGAGACGAGCGACGTCAGCCACACGAGGCGCGTCAGCGGCGCCTCGAAGTTCATCTTCGTCGCGTTGGCGTACTGCGCCTTCGAGATCGCTTCATTCAGCAGGTAGGAGACGCCGCTTGCGACGATCATCATGATGCGCATGATGAAGATCCACACGAGCAGCTGGACCTGGACCGACGGCTCGGTGACGGCGACGAGGATGAAGGAGATGAGCGCGACGCCCGTCACGCCGTAGGTCTCGAAGCCGTCGGCGCTGGGGCCGACCGAGTCGCCCGCGTTGTCGCCCGTGCAGTCCGCGATGACGCCCGGGTTGCGCGCGTCGTCTTCCTTGATGTTGAAGACGATCTTCATCAGGTCGGACCCGATGTCGGCGATCTTCGTGAAGATGCCGCCCGCGATCCTGAGCGCCGCGGCGCCGAGCGATTCGCCGATCGCGAAGCCGATGAAGCACGCGCCCGCGTAGTCGCCCGGCACGAACAGCAGGATGCAGAGCATCATGAACAGCTCGACGCTGATGAGCAGCATGCCGATGCTCATGCCCGCCTGGAGCGGAATCGCGTAGATCGGGTACGGCATCCCC
>Ga0066903_100003630_pt1 | contig 12690 bp, 10 predicted proteins | sample PanSoiMetaGPlot1_FD_67491 | JGI IMG/M metagenome (GOLD analysis project Ga0066903, IMG submission 67491) | Tropical forest soil microbial communities from Panama analyzed to predict greenhouse gas emissions - Panama Soil - Plot 1 (version 2) | ecosystem: Environmental > Terrestrial > Soil >... | reverse complement strand
CCCTGCCCGTTCTCGAGGTGGCACGTCGCGCACGCGAGATCCGAGAACAGCTTCGCGCCGCTGTCGGCCATCGTCCCGCCCGTGGAGCCCCCGCTCAGCCACGCCTGGTAATCGGCCGGCTCCATCGCGGTGACCCAGCCGATCATCGCCGAGTGCTTCGTGCCGCAGTACTGCGTGCAGAACAGGTGGTATTTCCCCGGCTTCGACGCGGTGAACCACAGCGTGTTGAGGCGACCGGGGATGACATCGGCCTTCACGCGGAAATCCGGGATGAAGAAGGAGTGGATGACGTCTTCCGAGCCCATGATGAGCTTCACCGGACGGCCGATCGGCACGTGCAGCTCGTTGATCTCGCGCGCGCCGTCCATGTGCTGCGCCTTCCACATCCACTGCTTCCCGACGACGTAGATTTCCATCGCGCCCCTCGGCGGACGCGTCATGTGGAAGAACACCTGCGCGCCCCACACGAACATCACCATCGTGATGCCGAGCGGGATGATCGTCCAGAGCAGCTCGAGCGCGAGCGACCCGTGAATCGGCACGCCGACCTCGGTGTCGTGCTTGCGGTGGAACTTGGCCGCGAACGTCGCGATCAGGACCGCGATGAGAATCGTGAAGAACGCCGTGACCGCCACGAGGAAGAAGTACAGCGCGTCGACCTGCGCTGCCTGCTCCGAGGCGGCCTGCGGAAAGAAGGGAAAGTTCGTGAACATGTTTTAAGCGCGGCCCGCCGACGGGCCAGCCTGTCGCGCCGCAGCCTTGGCGGAGGCGAACTCGCGGCGAAGGCTGACGAACAGGAACGTCAGAAACGCGCCGACGGTCGCGACGAAGCCCACCCGGATCGAATTGAGCACCGCCGCTCCGTATTTCCCCGTCGTCGGGTCGTAGTGGTAGCAGAGCAGCAGGACCTGGTCGGCGACCGTCCCGAGCGCGTTGTTGGACGCTTCGACGAGCGCGAGCCGCAGGTCGCGCGGCGCGAAGTCGATGCCGAGCAGGTACCGCGACACGACGCCCTTCGGCGTCACGACGTAGATCGACGCGCCGTGCGCGTACTGCTTCAGCGCCGGGTCGTACGCGTAGTGGAACCCGATCGCGTCGGCGAGCGGCTTGATGGACGCGTCCGTGCCGGTCAGGAAGTGCCAGCCGGCCGCCGTCTGCGGCCGTCCGTAGCTGCTGACGTAGGACGCCTTCTTCGCGGCGGCCATCCGGTAGCCGTCGCGCGGGTCGATGCTCACGACCACGACGTCGAAGTCCTTGCCGGCGTCGAACGCCAGCGTCTTGAGCGCGCCCGTCATGCCGTTCAGCACCTGCGTGCACAGCATCGGACACTCGTAATAGGCGAGCGCGAGCACGACGGGGCGCGTGCCGAAGAACTCGCCGAGCCGCACGTCGCGTCCGCTGTCGTCCTTGAACATCAGATCCAGCGGGAGCGGCTGGCCGATCCGCTGATCGATGCGGACCTCTTTCAGGAGCCCCTGCTTCGCGGTCGCGGCGGTCGGCCGCGGCGGCGCGTCGCCGTACTGCGCACTGGCGCTCGTGCTGACGCCAAGCGTCAGCGCGGCAGCCAGGAGCCAGTGACCGGTGGCGGATCGCATCTAGTCCCCGACCCCCGGCTTCGCCGCCTTCGGCGCACCCGTGCCACCGGTCGCACCCGTAGCACCACCAGCACCCGCAGCACCGCCAGCACCTACAGCACCCGTAGCACCCGTAGCACCCGCAGCACCCGTAGCACCCGCAGCACCCGCCGGAGCCGGCGAAGCCGTCGGAGGCGTCGATGTATCGGGCAAGCCGGCGGGCAGGTTGCGGCCGCCGCTGGAGTCGCCCGTCGCGCTGATACGCGTGCCTTCCACCATGTCGCTCGCGCCAGGACGGACGGGCAGCCCCTTTTCCAGCAGCAGCGCCTTCGCGCGCTCGATCGGGATCCGGCCGATGCCGGCGCCCTCGTTCACCCAGCCGTAGCTGTGGAGGAACGCGGCCTCGTCGGCGCGCAGCTTCCTCAGGTCCTCCCACGGCGTCGTCTGCAGCGACGGCGCCGGGAAGTCCTTCACCGTTGCGGGGGGTGGCGCGATGGGCGACACGACGGCCTGCCGCTTGTCCTCGATCTTGTTGAACACCTTGAACAGGCCGAGCGTCACGACCATGATCGTCAGCGTCACCGACGTGAGCACGACGACGAACGTGACGATCGCGGCGATGTTGATGTCTTTTTCTTCGTGGTGAACGTTCTCGTTCACCAGCTCGCCGTGCGGACGCGGTTGCGGATGCGCGGACATGTCTAGTGGCCCCCCTCGTCTCCGTGCAGGAGCATGTCCTTGAAGAAGGGGTCGTTCACCGGCACCAGCGGGCGCTTGGCCAGCTGCTGCGCGAACAGCCACATCCAGACGCCGCCGAGGAACAGTGGAATCCCCACGTTCGCCAGGCTGATCGGCGTCCCCGACTGGTTGAAGGGCGGCGCGATGAGCCAGATGTCGGTCAGCAGCCGGATCGCGACGATGAACCACGCGACGCGCGCCAGCAGGTTGGGCCGCCGCTTCAGATCGCGCGAGAGCAGCAGGCAGAACGGCAGCACGAAGTGGCCGAACACGAGGAAGATCGTGACGGGCTGCCAGCCGTTCTGGATCCGCGCGAGATAGTACGGGATTTCCTCGGGCAGGTTGCCGGCCCAGATGATCAGGAACTGCGAGAACGAGAGGTACGCGTAGAGCATCACGAACGCGAGCATCAGCTTGCCGAGATCGTGGAAGTGGCTCCCGCGCAGCACGTGCGTCATCGGCTCGCGCGGCGCCAGCAGCGCCAGTACCGCCACGCCCAGCGCCAGCGCCGACAGCGTCTGGCCGGTGACCTGGATGAACCCGTAGATCGTCGAGTACCAGTGCGGCTCGAGCGACATGGCCCAGTCGACCGACGCGAGGCTCATGAGGATCACGTAGAAGACGAGCCCGGGTCCGCTGACGACGCGGAAGCGCCGCGTGTCGGCCTCGGTCACGGCGACCTCGCCGCGGTCCTGCCCGGCCGACCAGCGATCCAGGTGCCACATGCAGAACAGCCACACCGCGAAGTAGACGACCGCGCGGATGACGAAGAACTTCGTGTTCAGGAACGGGGCCTTGTGCTGCAGGATCTCGTCGCCCGCCACGATCTGGGGATCCGCCCAGATGTACAGCTTCGGAATGAACAGGACGACCGGAATGAAGAGGAGCAGGCAGAACGGCAGCAGCCGTGCGCCCGCCTCGTAGATCCGGCGGCTCACCAGACCCCACTGGCCGCCCGACATGTGCTGCATCATCAACAGCGACAGGCAGCCGAGCGACAGCCCGATGCAGAACCAGAAGCCGATGAGCAGCGACGGCGCGAGCTGCGCCGGGTTGAGCACGGTACCGAGGCCGCCAACCACCGCGCCTGCGAGCGCGGCGTAGATCCCGAGCTTCTGCAGGCGGCCGATCGCCGCCGTATCCATGGTCGTGAGAACCTGCGTCGTCGTATCCATTACTGCTTGTGCTCGCCTTCCTTGCGCTCGCCCTGGGGCGGCGCCGGCTGCGAGAGCTTCTGTCTGTCCTCGGGCGAGAGTTCCGCCGCCACCGCGTGCTGGCTGAGCTGCAGCGCACGCATGTAGGCCGCGATCGCCCAGCGATCGCGCGGCGAGATCTGCGCCTTGTAATCCGGCATCGCGCCGAACCCGTTCGTCATCACGTCGTAGAAGTGGCCGAGCGGCGCCTGCCGCAGGCGATCGATGTGGAACGACGGCGGCTGGCGGTAGCCGCGGCGCACGACCATGCCGTCGGCGCGCCCGGTGATGCCGTGGCACGGCGCGCAATAGATGTCGAACCGCTGCTCGCCGCGGTCGAGCACGTCGGCGGTCAGCGTGAAGGGCAGCGCGTTGGCGTCGTCGGCGCCGTTCTTCCCGGTGAAGAACGCCGCGTCGTCCTGCAGCGATCCGCGCGGCACCGTGCCCTCGACGAGCGGCCGCGCGCTGGAGCCGTCCTTGAAGAACACGCTCTCGCGCAACGGAATCGCCTTCGGTGAGTTGTGCATGTCCTGGCGGCAGCCGGCGGCCGCCAGCAGGCAGAACACGGACGACAGCAGACAGAATCTACGGCTCAACTTCAGATACCTCGCTGGCGTTGAGACCGCGGAGGAACTCCGCCGTGTGCGCACGGTCGAACTTCGGGTCCTCCGACTCGACGAGCAGGAAGAAGCGATCGCGGCTCGCGCGCTCGAACCGATCGACGTTGAACGCCGGGTGGTACGGCTGCGGCAGCCCGTTCAGCACGATCATCCCGATGACGGCCGACAGGGCGGCGAAGAGGATCGTCAGCTCGAAGCAGACCGGCACGAACATCGGCCAGCTGTTGAGCGGCTTGCCCGCGATGTTGAGCGGGTACGCGATCGTGTGGACCCACCACTGCAGCGCGGCGCCGGTGGCGAGGCCGACCAGGCCGCCCGCCAGCACGATGAACGAGAGCCGGCTGTCGTGGTGGCCGATGGCCTCCCACGCGGCTTCGATCGGGTACGGCGAGAACGTGTCGATCCGGCGGTAGCCCGCCGCGTACGTCCGCTTCGCCGCCTGGACGAGCGTTCTCGGATCCTCGAATTCGGCCAGCAGGCCGTAGATTCCGGCGGGCACCGCCTGCGTCGTGCTCATCAGTGCCCCTCCGATTCCTTCATCTTGGCCGCCGGGGCCATCGTCCGCATCTCGAAGATCGAGATCATCGGCAGGAAGCGGACGAACAGGAAGAAGAACGTCACGAACATACCGATCGTGCCGATGAACGTCATCCAGTCCCACACCGTGCCGTAGTACATGCCCCACGACGAGGGCAGGAAGTCGCGGTGCAGCGAGGTGACGACGATCACGAAGCGCTCGAGCCACATGCCGACGTTGACGATCATCGCGACGGCGAAGAGCCCCATCGGCGTGGTGCGCACTTTGCGGAACCACAACGCCTGCGGCGTGATGATGTTGCAGAAGATGAGCGTCCAGTACATGTACCAGTACGGGCCGAACATCCGGTTCAGGATCATGAAGCCTTCGTACTTGTTCGCGCTGTACCAGCCGAAGAAGGCTTCCGAGATGTAGCCGTAGCCGACGATCATGCCGGTCAGCAGCGTCACCTTGCCCATGTTCTCGAGGTGGCGCATCGTGATGAAGTCTTCCATTCCGTAGACTTTCCGGAGCGGAATCGCCAGCGTCAGCACCATCGCGAAGCCGGCGTAGATCGCGCCGGCGACGAAGTAGGGCGGAAAGATCGTCGCGTGCCAGCCCGGGATGATGCCGATCGAGAAGTCGAAGCTCACCACCGTGTGCACCGAGAGCACCAGCGGCGTCGAGAGGCCCGCGAGCAGCAGGTAGATGTGCTCGTAACGCTGCCAGTGGCGCGCCGAACCGCGCCAGCCGAGCGCGAGCATGCCGTAGGCGACCTTCACCGGCTTCAGCTTCGCCTTGTCGCGCAGCGTCGCGAGGTCGGGAATCAGCCCGACGTACCAGAAGAGCAGCGACACCGTGAAGTAGGTCGAGACGGCGAACACGTCCCAGATGAGCGGGCTTCTGAACTGCGGCCAGATGCTCATGCTGTTCGGGTACGGGAACAGCCAGTACGCCGCGAGCCAGGGACGGCCGGTGTGTATGAGCGGGAACAGCCCCGCGCACATGACCGCGAAGATCGTCATGCCTTCGGCGAAGCGGTTGATCGACGTGCGCCAGCCCTGCTTGAGCAGCAGCAGAATCGCCGAGATGAGCGTGCCGGCGTGGCCGATGCCGATCCACCAGACGAAGTTGATGATCGCGAAGCCCCAGCCGACGGGGATGTTGACGCCCCAGATGCCGGTGCCCTTGAGCAGCAGCCAGGTCACCGCCATCCCCAGCATGCCCATGATCATGAAACCGATGGACACGACGATGATCCAGCTGAGGGGCTGCTTGGTCGTGAGGACGACGCCGCCGATCTTGTCGGTGATCGATCCGAACGTGTGGCCCGGCTCGATGAGCGGGGCGGGCTCGTACGTGGCTGGCTTCGGATTGATCATGACAGCTCGGGATTCGGGTTGCGCAGTTCCGCCATGTACGTCGTCCGCGGGCGCGTGTTGAGTTCTTCGAGCAGCCCGTAGGTGCGTTCGCGCGCCGCGAGCTTGCTGACCCGTGCGTTCGGGTCGTTGAGGTTGCCGAACACGATGGCGTCAGCCGGACACGCCGAGGCGCAGGCCGGCACGATCTCGCCGTCGCGGATCTCCCGGTCCTCGCGCTTGGCGTCGATGCGCGCGAGGTTGATGCGCTGCACGCAGTAGGTGCACTTTTCCATGACGCCGCGGCTGCGGACCGTGACGTCGGGATTGCGCAGCGGCTCGAGGCTCGGCGTCTCCCAGTCCTGGAACAGCAGGAAGTTGAAGCGGCGCACCTTGTACGGGCAGTTGTTGGAGCAGTACCGGGTCCCGACGCAGCGGTTGTAGACCATGTCGTTCAGGCCTTCCGCGCTGTGCGTCGTCGCGCCGACCGGGCAGACCAGCTCGCAGGGCGCCTTCTCGCACTGCATGCACGGCACGGGCTGGTGGTGCGTCTTGATCGAGTTGGCGTCTTCCGGCGTGCCCTCGTAGTAATGGTCCACGCGGATCCAGTGCATCTCGCGTCCGTTGTCGACCTGTTCCTTGCCGACGACCGGAATGTTGTTCTCGGACTGGCACGCGATCGTGCAGGTGTTGCAGCCGGTGCACGACGTCAGGTCGATCGACAGGCCCCACTTGTAGTGCTGCGAGTAGTCCCAGTCGGGGATCATCGTCAGCGTCCGCGGAGGCCGTTCACCAAACCTCGCGATCACCTCGGGATCCTTCCGGTACTCCTCGACGGTGGCGATGCGCACCGGATGGCGGTCTTCCATCAGGTGGTGTTCCTGCGTGCGCGCGAGGAGGTACCTGCCGACCTTGGCGATTTCGAGACCGGTGCCGAAGTGTAGCGCATCGGACGTGCGCAGCTTGTAGACGTCGAACTCGCGCGCCGTGGCGTCGGCCGACGAGCCGACGCGTCCCGTCACCTGACGGCCGTAGCCGTAGAAGACGGTGACGGACTGTTCGGGATGTCCGGGGACGACGGCGACGGGGAGCTTCGCCGTGTTGCCGCGATAACGGAGCTCGACGAGGTCGCCGTCGATCAGCCCTTTCTCTTTCGCCAGGTTCGCGCTCATCCACGCGGTCGGGTCCCACGTGATCTTCGTGAACGGCTTCGGCAGCTCCTGGAGCCAGCCGTTGTTGGCGAAGCGGCCGTCCCAGATCATCGGGTCGGGGCGGAAGATGATCTCGAGACCCGAGGAGGACGGAGGAGGGAGAGCAGAGGACGGTCCCGGGGCAATTGCCGGGGCCTGCGCTGAAGTCGAAGCAACGGCGTCCGAAGTGGCAACGTTACCGCCCTCCGCCCTCCGTCCTCCGTTCTCCGCAGCCGCCGTCCCCGTGATCCACCCGTCGTGGAGCACGTGCCTCCAGAAACTGTCGGCGCTCTTGAACGGCTGCCCGGTCGGATCGGTGAACGTCCAGCCGGGAACGGTGCCGGCGTAGGCCCGCGTCCAGAACTCCTTCACCAGATCGTGCGCGTTCTTGCCGGTCTGCGCGTCGATGAAGACCGCCAGCACTTCCTGCAGCGTCTTGCCGTCGTAGAGCGGCGCGATGAGCGGCTGCATCACGGTGACGGTGCCGTCGAACGCGCGCGCGTCGCCCCAGCTCTCGAGCGGGTGCGCCTCCGGCACGTTCCAGTGCGTGACGAACGCCGTCTCGTCGGGGAACATCGAGAGCGACACCGACAGCGCGACTTTCGTGAGCGCGACGTCGAAATGCAGATCCGCCGGTGCGGTGAAAACCGGGTTGCCGCCGAGGATCACGAGCAGGTCGACCTGCCCGGAGTGCATCGCCTGCGTGAGCTCGCGCAGCGACGCGGCATGGTCGCCGGCGTTGATGTCGACGGACGGACCGTAGGTCACCGTGACGCCGACGTTGCCGAGCGCCTCGTTCATCTGGCGCGCGATCGCGTGCACGGCGGCCGGCTGATAATCGCCGGCGACGACGAGCGAGCGGCCGCGGTGAGCCTGGAGATCTTTCGCCGCCGCAGCGATGAATGCCTGCGCGGCGCTGTTCGAGAACGTGCCGCTGCCATTGCCGCCTGAGAGCGCCTGCGCGGCCGCCGCGATTTCGGACGCGCGGAGCGGCAGCCGGTGATCTGCTTTCGCGCCGGTCAGCGTCGGCGTGCTCTCGATCGCGTAGAGGCGGTTCATCACGTGTTCGGCCGCTTCGGCCGCTTCCGCGTCGGCCGCCGCACGGCGGCGTCCCGCGAAGTCGCGCGTGTACCGGATCGCCGCGGGACCGCCCGTCAGGAAGTCGGCGTCGAGCGTGACGACGACGTCGGCCTTCGTGAAATCGTAGGTGGCAGAGGGCGCGCCCGCGGCTTTCGCCGTCGGATCCCACACGTGCCATTTCGCCTGCGGGTAGGCCTGCTTGATGGTCGCGATCTGTTCGGCGGCGGACGCCGAGGTCAGCCGCTCAGTGAGGAAGCGGAGGCCAGCGCCCTGCCGCGGCCGCTGCGCGCCGAGCTGTCCCTTCATCGCCGAGAAGAAGTCGCCCCACCCGCGGACCTCGGATCGGAAGCGAATCGACTGCAGCCGGTCGGGGTCGTACAACGTCAGGATCGACGCCTGCGCGAAGATGTCCGAGCCGCCAAGGGCGGCCGGATGTTGCGGATTTCCTTCGACTTTGGTCGGATGACCTTCGTGGCTCTCGACCAGCACGGGCGCGGCGACGCCGCCAAACGGGATGGCAGTGGCGAAGAACAGCGGCCGCCCGGGAACCATCTCCTCCGGCTGGCGCACGTAGGGGACGATGCGTTCCTCGGGCTGCTTCACGCAGGCGCCGACGCCCGCGAGCGCGAGCGACGCGCTCATCAACTTCAGGAACTCGCGGCGCCCTTTCGGGTTGTTCCACTGCGACGCCTGCTCGGGGAATTCCCGGTGCAGGTACTCGCGGAACTGCGGCGTGTCCGAGAGCTCGCCCAGGCTGCGCCAGAACAGGCGTCCCTCTGCGCCGGCGAGGCGCGATCGAATGGCCGAAGAATCCATACTCACCTGTGGCACGTCGAGCAGCTCGTGAGCTGCTTCACGTCCGCGATCTTGTATTCCGTGACGAGCCGCTTCCCGAAGTCGGGATCGTTCGCCGGCCGCTCATAGGTCATGCTGAAGACCTGATCCCGCGGGCGGATGTACTGGTCGGGATTGCGGTGGCAATTCAGGCACCAGCTCATCTGCAGGCTGTTCTCCTGCAGCATGAGCGGCATGCGGTCCACGCGGCCGTGGCAGGTCACGCAGCCGACGCCCTTGGCGACGTGGATACTGTGGTTGAAATAGACGAAATCGGGCAGATCGTGCACGCGCGTCCATCGCAGCGGCGTGTTGTCGCGGAAGCTGGCGCGCACCGGCTCGAGGATCGGCGCGCTCGTCCAGATCTGCGAGTGGCAATTCATACAGGTCTTGGTCGGCGGAATGTTCGCGAACGGCGATTCTTCCACCGTCGTATGGCAATACCGGCAGTCGATGCCCATCGATCCCACGTGGTGCGCATGGCTGAACTGCACCGGTTGATCGACCGTGACGCTCTGGCCCGTCACGTATCCCGACCACGACAGGCTTACGACGATCCAGGCGAGGAAGGTGACGAACGCCAGTCCGAGGACGATGCTGACCTTCGACCAGATGTTGGTACTACGATGGAAAACCTGACTCATGGTGTCTTCGGCGTCCGTTCGACGGTCGTCAAAGTTCCCAACTATATCGAAGCCGGGACGCTTTGCGAAAGCGAACGGGGTGCGGAAGCCCTATAATGTGAAAAATTTCACAAGGTTGTCAAACCCGTAAAATCTGCCGCGCGCATGCCCCCGGCGATCCGACTCACCGACGTGTCCAAGCGCTTCAACGGCGTCGCCGCCGTCGACGCGCTCACCCTCGACGTGCCGCAGGGTTCGATCTACGGCTTCATCGGCCCCAACGGCTCCGGCAAGACCACCACGCTGCGCATGATCATGCGCATCCTCCTGCCCGATCAGGGGCGCATCGAGGTGCTCGGCTCCGCCGACACGTCCGCGGCGCGCGACCGGATCAGCTATCTGCCGGAGGAGCGCGGCCTCTATAAGAAGATGACCGTCCGGCGCCTGCTGCGCTATTACGGGCAGTTGAAGGGGCGCACCGTCGCCGAACTCGATCCCGTCATCGACGACTGGATGGCGCGCCTCGGGATGGACGGCTGGGGCGACAAGAAGATCGAGGCCCTCTCGAAGGGCATGTCGCAGAAAGTGCAGTTCGTGGGCGCGGTGATCTCGAAGCCCGACCTGCTGATTCTCGACGAGCCGTTCTCGGGGCTCGACCCGGTCAACGCCGAAGCGCTCAAGGACGCCGTGCTCGAGATCCGCCGGCGCGGCACGACCGTCGTCTTCAGCACGCACGACATGACGACCGCCGAGCGCATGTGCGATCGCATCTTCATGATCTTCCGCGGGAAGAAGGTGCTGGACGGCACGCTCGAGGACATCCAGGCGCAGTACGGCTTCGACACGATCCGCCTGCGGACGGCCGACGGCGCCGCCGCGCTGTCGGAGATGGCAGGCGTCCAGGCGGTCAACGACTACGGCCAGCTGCAGGAGGTCCGCGTGGCGGGCGATCCGCAGGCGTTCCTGAAGGCGCTCGCCTCGAGGACGGCCGTCCACCAGTTCGAGATCACGCGGCCGTCGCTGCACGACATTTTCGTGCGCATCGCCCGGCCGGGAGGCAACGGCGGGCCGTCATGAAGAACAAGGCCGTCATCGTCGCGATTTCCGAGTTCACGACGCTCGTCCAGTCGAAGGCGTTCATCGTCGGCCTGCTGATGATGCCGCTCTTCTCGGGCGTCGCGCTCGGCGTCCAGAAGTTCACCAAGGACGCCACCGACATCAACGACCGCCGCTTCGCGGTCGTGGATCGCACGGGCGTGCTCTTCGCGCCGCTGAAGGCGGCGGCCGAGGAGTGGAACGCCGCCGTGCGGGCGCAGAGCCCGCAGAGCATGCCGCTGTACCTGCCGACGGAAGTGAAGGTCGAGGACCGCGACGATCAGGCCCTGGCGGCGCTGTCCGACAAGGTCCGCCGCGGCGAGTTCTTCGCCTTCGTCGAGATCCCGGCGAACGCGATGGATCCGGCGGGGGGCGAACCTCTCCGCTACTACTCGAATCACCCGGCGTACCGCCCGCTGCCGGGCTGGATCTCGGCGACGGTCAACCGCGAGATCGTGAACCGGCGCTTCCGCGACGCCGCGGTCGACCGTGCCCTCGTGAGCCGGCTGACCAGGCGCGTCGAGATGTCGGAGCTCGGCCTGCTGCAGCGCGACACCGCCGGCGCGATCCACGCGGCGCCGGCGATCGACAAGGTGCGCACGATCGCGATTCCGGTCGGCATGATGATGATCCTGCTGTTCTCGGTGATGTCGGGCGCGCCGCAGCTGCTCAACAGCGTGATCGAGGAGAAGATGAGCCGCATCAGCGAAGTGCTGATCGGATCGGTGACGCCGTTCGAGCTGATGATGGGGAAGCTGGCCGGCTGCGTCGGCGTCTCGCTGCTGCTCGCCGTCGTGTACATCATCGGCGGCATCATCGTGGCCCGCCATTTCGGCTACGGCGACGTCGTCCGCGGCAGCGACATCGCGTGGCTGTTCCTGTTCCTGCTGATGGCGTCGTTCATGTTCGGATCGGTGTTCATCACGATCGGCGCCGCCTGCTCGGACCTGAAGGACGCGCAGGGCATGATGCCGCCCGCGATGCTGCTTCTGATGCTGCCGTGGCTCACGTGGTTCGCGGTGCTGAACGCGCCCGACAGTCCGATGGCGATGGGGTTGTCGTTTTTCCCGACCGCGACGCCGTTTCTCATGCTCTTGCGGATCATGCTGCCGCCGGGTCCGCCGGCCTGGCAGGTCGCGGTGTCGGTCGTGATCATGATCGTCGCGACGTTCGCGATGGTCTACGCCGCCGGGAAGGTCTTCCGCACCGGCCTGCTGATGCAGGGGAAAGCCGCGACGTTCGGCGAGATGTGGCGCTGGGTGAGGGCGAATTAGTGCTCAGTGCTCGGTGCTCAGTGCTGAGTGCTGGTGCTAAGGTGCGGCCATGAAATCGAGACAGTTGGACTCGAGGAAGAGTCCGCGGTTCGCGCAGCCGCCCACGTTCATGCGGCTGCCGCACCAGACGGATCTCGCGGGCGTCGACGTGGCGATGCTCGGCGTGCCGTTCGACAGCGGCACGTCGTATCGGTCGGGCGCGCGGCTCGGGCCGCGTGAAATCCGTGCGCAGTCGTCGCTCATCCGGCCGTACTCGTACTTCCAGAAGATCTCGCCGTTCGAGACGCTGACGATCGTCGACGCCGGCGACGTCGATGCGCCGCCGGTCGGGATCGAACCGGCCTATGCCGCGATCGAGGCCGCCGTCGACCGCATCCTCGCCGCGGGCGCGACGCCGGCAAGCGCCGGACGCGCCGCGGTGCTCGCGGCGCTCGAGGGCAAGAGAGGAACCGCGATCGGCCTCCACCTGGTCCGCGACCCGGATGGTGAGCGCCGCGTGCAAGTCATCCGCGAGACTTTCGACGTCGCGACCGTGCACGTCCGCAAGCTGCAAGGAGGCGTCCTGTACGCGCGGATCAGTGCGTTCCGGCCGCG
>Ga0066903_100003629_pt1 | contig 12695 bp, 12 predicted proteins | sample PanSoiMetaGPlot1_FD_67491 | JGI IMG/M metagenome (GOLD analysis project Ga0066903, IMG submission 67491) | Tropical forest soil microbial communities from Panama analyzed to predict greenhouse gas emissions - Panama Soil - Plot 1 (version 2) | ecosystem: Environmental > Terrestrial > Soil >... | reverse complement strand
CGTCCAACCGCAGCATCTTCAGCTTCACCAGCGCCCGGCTGATGTTCCAGCAGATCGGCCTGCCGCGCCAGGTGGCGGCCGCCAACAACCTGCCGTTCACGGGCCGGATCCAGCCCGATTCGCCGATGTGGATGGGCTTCGCCGACCAGCAGACCGACTCGTCCGGCCCGGCGGCCATCACCACGTTCCTGGGCAACAACTCCGCCCGGGTGACCACCGCCGCCGCCGGCAGCTACTTCGACAACGGCTCCATCCAGCACCTGTCCCACGACCTGCTGGACCTGGAGCAGTTCTACGACAACGTCGGCAACATCGCGGGCGAGCCGGAGACGTTCGAGGAGCGCGTGCAGTACATGTTCCGCTCCAACCCGCTGCCGAGCCACGGCAACACCGACCAGTTCACCGACGGCGGCGGCCCGTCCTTCCTCAACAACGTGTTCCAGGGCACCGGGGACGCCGCGGTGAGCGCCAGCGGCCAGAACGAGGAGGGCATCCCGCGCATCGGCCACGAGTCGGCCCTGCAGCGCTCCTCCCGTGCCGCCGACGGCACGCCCATGCACGTCCGCATGGACGGCACCGGATTCAACTCGATGGACGTGCCGGCGGGCCGCGGCTTCGGCGCCGGCAACAACCTGCCCAAGCTGCAGTTCACCGTCTTCGTGCCGTCGGCCGAGTTCTTCCGGGCCATGCGCGTCAACCAGTCGTCGCTCGACCTGGAGACCCAGTTCGCCGTCGACCAGGCGGACAGCGGCCTGGAGCGGTTCATCACCGCCACCAGGCGTCAGAACTTCCTGTCCCCGCCGCGGCGGCACCGCGCCTTCCCGCTGGTCGAGGTCACCTGAGCCGGAGTCCAACCCAACCTCTGTGGATGCACCGGGTCGCGAGCGCGGCCCGGTGCATCTCTTTCATTACCGCCAAGTAAACTGCGCGCGTGCCCGGGTTCCCGCGCTTCGGCGTGCTGGGGCCGCTCCAGGTGGTCGGACGCGAAGGTGCGCTCCCGCTCGGCGGGCCGCGGCAGCGGTCGCTGCTCGCCGTCCTCCTGCTGGAGCCCGGCCGCGTCGTGTCCCGCTCGCGCCTGATCGACGAGCTGTGGGGCGACGAGCCGCCGCCGACCGCCGTCAACGCCCTCCAGGTCCACGTCGGGACCCTGCGCCGGGCGCTGGGCGGGCACATCCGGACGGCGCCGTCCGGCTACGCGCTCGACGCGGCGGCCGAGCAGCTCGACGCCGCGCGCTTCGACGAGCTGCTGGGCCGGGCGGCCGCGGTCCCGGATCCGGCACGCCGGGCGGCGGTGCTCGGGGAGGCGCTGGCGCTGTGGCGCGGGCAGCCGTACGCGGACGTGCCGCGGACGCCCGGCGTGGTGGCCGCGGCGGCCCGGCTGGAGGAGCTGCGGCTGGCGGCGACGGAGGACCGGGTCGAGGCCGACCTCGCCTGCGGCCGGCACGAGGAGCTGGTGCCCGAGCTCCGCGAGCTGGTGGCCGCCCATCCCGAGCGGGAGCGGCTGGCCGCCCAGCTGATGCTCGCCCTCCACCGCTGCGGGCGGGGCGCGGAGGCGCTCGACGTCTACGGCGAGCTCAGCGCTGCGCTCGACCGGCGGCTCGGGGTGGACCCGTCCGACGAGCTCGTCGCCCTGGAGCGGGCGATTCGCCGGGCCGACCCGACGCTGGCCGCGCCCACGCCGGCGTCCCTGCCCGCGCCCGCCAGCCGCTTCATCGGCCGGCGGCGCGAGCTGGCCGAGACGGCCGACCTGCTCGGGCGCACGCGCCTGCTGACGCTGGTGGGGCCCGGCGGCTGCGGGAAGACGCGCCTGGCCATCGAGCTCGCGGCGGCCGCTTGGGCCGACCACCCCGACGGCGCCCACTTCGCCGACCTGGCCCAGGTGGCGCCGGGCGAGCCGGTCGCCAACGCGGTGGCGGTCGCCATGCGCGTGCGCCAGCGGCCGGGCGAGCCGCCGGCCGCGACGCTGCGCGAGCACGTGCGCCACCGCCGCCCGCTGCTCGTGCTCGACAACTGCGAGCACGTCCTGGCGATCGCCGCCGCCCTGGCGCGGGACCTGCTGGAGGCGAGCCCGGGGCTGCGCGTGCTGGCGACGAGCCGGCAGCCGCTTGGCCTCGCCGGCGAGACGGTCTGGCGGGTGCCGAGCCTGGGGCTGCCCGCGGAGGGCGGCGACCAGCGGGCGGCGGCGGGCTCGGACGCGGTCCTGCTGCTAGCCGACCGCGCCGCCTCGGCGCGGCCCGGGTTCGCGCTGGGCGGCGATGACGCGCTGCTGGCGGCGGCCGTGTGCCGGCGGCTGGACGCGCTGCCGCTGGCGATCGAGCTGGCGGCCGGCCGGCTGTCGGCGCTGACCCTGACCGAGGTGGCGGCGCACCTGGACCGGCGGCTGGCGCTGCTGGCGTCCGCCGGCTCCGGGCCCCGGAGCCGGCACCAGACCATGGACGCCGCGATCGCCTGGAGCCACGACCTGCTGGATCCGGACGAGCGCGCCCTGCTCCGCCGGCTGTCCGTGTTCGTCGGCAGCTGCTGCCTGGAGGCGGCGGAGGCCGTCGCCGGTGGCGCGGCGGTGCTGCCGGTCCTCCTCCGCCTGGTCGACAAGTCCATGGTCGCGGCGGACCGTACGGTCTCGGGCCAGACGCGGTACCGCCTGCTGGAGACGATCCGCGACTACGCGGCCGACCGGCTCGACGAGGCGGGGGAGGCGCAGGCCGTGCGCGCCCGGCACGCCAGCTGGTACCGGGGCCTCGCCGAGGCGTCGAGCGCCTACCCGGGCGTGGAGCGAGAGGCCGCGCTCGACCCGGAGGCCGGCAACGTCCGCGCCGCGATCGCGTGGTGCCTGGGCGAGGGCCGGGCGCCGGAGGAGGCGCTGGCGATCGCGGCGCCGCTCTGGTGGTACTGGTGGATCCGGGGCGTCAGCGAGGAGGGCCGGGACCTGCTGCTGCGCTGCCTGGACGCTGTCGACCCGTCGCCGACGCCCGCCCGCGCGCTCGGCCTGCGGGCGGCGGCCGCCCTGGCCCGCGCCACGGGCGACCACGCGGAGGCCGTGCGCCTCGGCGAGGAGTGCCTGGCCGCCTCGCGCGCGCTGGACGACCACCTGGGCCTGGCGGCGGCGCACAACGGCCTGTGCATCACGGAGGCCCACCGCGGCGAGTACGAGGTCGCGCTGCGCCACGCCGACGCCAGCCTGGCGCACGCCAGGGCGGCCGGCAGCCGCCCTGGGGAGGCCAACTCGCTCAACAACCGCGGGACCGTGCTCCGCTGCCTGGGCCGGCTGGCGGAGGCGGAGGAGGCGATGCGGGCGGCGCTCCGGGGCTTCCGGGAGGCTGGCAACCGGCGCAGCGAGGGCGCCGCGCTGAACAACCTGGGCATGGTGGCCGTGCTGGCCGGCGACCATGCGCGGGCGCGGGAGTGGACGCTGGCGAGCCTCGCGGTCTATCGCGAGCTGCGGTTCGCCGAGGGCCAGCTGGACGTGCTCCGGATCATGGCCGTGCTGGAGCAGGCGGCGGGCCGGGCGGAGGACGCGCTGCTCCTGCAGGCGGTGGCCGACCGCGAGCGCGAGCGGCTGGGCACCGCCGCGCTGAGCCGGGAGGAGGCGGCTCTGCGCGAATCGGTGCTGCGCGCGGCGCGGGGGGCGCTCGGCGACCGGGGGGAGGCCGCCGCGCTGGCGCGGGCCCGGCAGACCGGCCTCGACGCGGTGGTCGCCGAGCTCCTCCGCGGGGGCCGCCTCAGCCCGACGCCGTGACGCAGTGTCGCGGGGGCCGCTGAAGACCCGCTGAACGGCGCCGCCGGGACCGCTCGCGCCGCCTTCAGCGATCCTTCAGCGGTCCGCGGTTCAGTACGGCCACACACACAGTCCCGTCTGGCTGATCGCCCTGGCCGCGGTCCGGCTGGCTCGCGGCCAGCGGCGTCAGCTCCCCGGAGCCAGGCCGGACGGGCTCAGGTCCCAGGGCTCGGGCCGGCGGCCGACCCAGCGGCGGGCGGCGGTCGTGTCGAGGTCGGGCAGCTCCCGCTCGACCAGGGCGAGCGTCTCGATCACGAGGGCCTCCAGGCCGTCGCCGGCCCGGTGCGGGTCGTCGAAGAGGCGCTCCAGCCGGGCCGCGAAGTCGGCCGGGGCGATGGCGAGCTGGGCGGCGAAGGCGTGCATGCGCTTGAACTGGAAGCTCGAGAAGTAGACCCGGTTGAGGCCGGAGAGCACGGCGAGCAGGCTGAGCGCGGCCTGGACCAGCATCTGGTGCCGGAAGATCGTGGCGTCCCTGGTCGCCATCCGGTCGTCCGCCATCCACATCGGGGGGATGCGCAGGTGGCGCTCGACCATCGCCAGCCGGAGCGGATCCGGGTAGTCGGCCAGGCGCCGCCGCCACGCCGACAGGACGTCGTCGCCGTGGAGGGCGACGCCGTGCGCCATGCCGTCGAACGCCTTCTGCAGGGGGGAGTCGACGTCCAGGTCGACGAGGACCCGGTCGAGCTCACGGTCGGTCTGGGCCACGGTGGAGTGGCCGACCTGGCACTCGACCCCCCGCAGCGGGAATGACTGGCCGTACGAGTCGCCGTCCCAGGGCGCCAGCACCGACAGGTCGCCGCCGCCCAACCGCCTGCGCACAGCGTCGATCGCCGGCTCCGGGGGCAGCGCGTCGTGATAGACGATCACGTCGAGGTCCGACCAGCGGTCGCTGACCCCCTCGGCCGCCGAGCCGGTGAGCATGACGGCCCGCGGCGCCAGCTCCGCGACGCACGCGTCGGCGATCTCGCGAGCCAGCTCGCGGAGCCGGAGGCTGGCCTCGGTGGGCGGCGTTTCCATCGTCCCCATCATGCCCGCCGTGCCCCCGCCGCGTCGGCGACTGTTCACGCGGTCGTTACGGTCGGTTAAACAACGGCGGCTACGTTCACGGTGTCCCGGTCTGCTGAGTCAAGGAGGGAGGAACCGTGACCGACGGCCCAGCGGGGTCCACTCCGCGACGACAGATCGACCGCAGGCGGTTCCTGCAGCTGGCCGGCGCGGCCGCCGGGAGCTCGCTCTTCTCGACCACGCTGCTGTCGAGCGTCGCGCGCGCCGCCGAGATCCCCGCGCACCGGCAGACGGGGACCCTGCGCGACGTCGAGCACATCGTCGTGCTCATGCAGGAGAACCGGTCCTTCGACCACTACTACGGGACCCTGCGCGGCGTACGCGGATTCGGCGATCCGCACCCGGTCACGCTGCCCAGCGGCAGGTCGGTGTGGCACCAGTCGAACGGCGTCAGGGACATCCTGCCGTTCCGGCCCGAGGCCGACAACCTCGGTCTGCAGTTCATCCAGGACCTCCCGCACGGCTGGGACGACACGCATGCCGCATGGAACCAGGGGCGGTACGACAACTGGATCGCGGCCAAGTCGGCGACCAGCATGGCGTACCTCACCCGGCAGGACATCCCCTTCCACTACGCGCTGGCCGACGCGTTCACGATCTGCGACGCGTACCACTGCTCGTTCATGGGCTCCACCGACCCCAACCGCTACTACATGTGGACGGGCTACACGGGCAACGACGGCGCCGGCGGCGGCCCCGTGCTCGGCAACGACGAGGTCGGCTACTCCTGGACGACGTATCCGGAGCGGCTGGAGCAGGCCGGGATCTCCTGGAAGGTCTACCAGGACATCGGCGACGGCCTCGACGCCGCCGGCACCTGGGGCTGGATCCCCGACGCGTACCGCGGCAACTTCGGAGACAACTCGCTGCTCTACTTCAACCAGTACCGCACCGCCAGCCCCGGCGACCCGCTGTACGACAGGGCGCGCACCGGCACGAACGCGAAGCAGGGCGACGGATTCTTCGACATCCTGCGGGCCGACGTCAGGGCGGGCAGGCTGCCGCAGGTCTCGTGGATCGTCGCGCCGGAGGCGTTCTGCGAGCACCCCAACTGGCCCGCCAACTACGGCGCCTGGTACGTCGCCCAGGTCCTGGACGCGCTCACCGCCAGCCCCGAGGTGTGGAGCCGCACCGCGCTGCTGGTCACGTTCGACGAGAACGACGGCTTCTTCGACCACGTCGTCCCGCCCTACCCGCCGTCGTCGGCCGCGCAGGGCGCGTCCACGGTCGACGTCGCTCCCGATCTCTTCGCCGGCTCGGCCCGGCACGGGGCCGGCGCGTACGGGCTCGGCCAGCGCGTCCCGATGCTGGTCGTCTCCCCGTGGAGCAGGGGCGGCTGGGTCTGCTCCGAGGTGTTCGACCACACGTCGGTCGTGCGCCTCATCGAGCGGCGCTTCGGCGTGCGCGAGCCGCACATCTCGCCCTGGCGGCGGGCGGTCTGCGGCGACCTGACGTCCGCGTTCGACTTCGGCCGGACCGAGAGCGCCGTCCCGGCCCTGCCCGACACCTCGGGCTACGTCCCGCCCGATCGCGACCGCCATCCCGACTTCGTGCCCGCCGTTCCCGCCACCCCCGTCCTGCCGCCCCAGGAGCGGGGCGTGCGCTCCGCCCGCCCGCTTCCATACGACCTGGCCGCCGACGCCGGGATCGAGGACGGCCGGCTGACGGTCGCGTTCGCGAGCCGCGGCGAGGTGGGCGCCAACTTCCACGTGACCTCCCAGAGTCTTCCCGGAGGCCCCTGGACGTATACGGTGGAAGCGGGCCGCGACCTGTCCGCCGACTGGAGCCTCGCGGCCGGCGGGAGCGCCCACGACCTCGCCGTGCACGGGCCGAACGGGTTCCTGCGCCTGCTCGCGGGCACCGGGAGCGAGGCGGGTCCGGAGGTGAGCGCCCGGCACGACGGCCGGAGCGGACACCTGCGGCTGGCGCTCGCCAACCGGGGCGACGCCACGGTCCGACTCACCGTCACCGACGCGTACGGCGGCGAGCGGCCGAGGACGTTCGTGCTCCGGCCGGGCGCGCACGCGACCGCGTCGGTGGATCTGCGGCGCAGCAGCCACTGGTACGACCTGTCCGTGGTCTCGGACCACGACGGCGCCTTCCTGAGGCGCCTGGCCGGCCACGTCGAGACGGGTCGCCCCAGCACCAGCGATCCGGCGATCGTCACGGGCTGATCCCGGCCGCGGCGATCGCGACGAGCGCCGCGGCCTCCAGCGCGGGCAGCCCGCGCAGCGCGCCCGACCACCCACCGAGGATCGCGACCGGGTGGCGCCGCCGGATGGTCGACGTCCCGACCACCACGATGGTCGTCGCGGCGCGAGCCAGTGCGAAGGCGGCCGCCGGCGCGACCGCCTGCGGCCAGCTCGCCGCCGCCGCCGGCCATGCCAGCACCAGCAGGAGCGCCGGGGAGGGGAGGCGTGTGACGACGCCGGGCCCGAGCGCGGCCCCGAAGGCGGCCGAGTAGCAGACGTGTCCGCAGCGCGCCCACCCCCGCGGCACCTGCCAGGTGCTGAGCGGCAGGTCCAGCCGGAGCAGGACGACCACGGCGAGCGGCAGCGCCGCCGCGCCGACGAGCGGTCCGGACACGACGCCCGGTGGCACGACCGCGCGCACGAGCCACGCGGTGGCCGCCGCGGCCCCCAGCAGCGCGGAGGCGAATGCCGCCATGCCCGCGATCCACTCCCGACGTGCGACGCCCCGCACCGGGGCGAGCGCGGCCAGGTAGGCCGCGTTGTGGCCTCAGGGCGTGCCGATCGCCCGCACGCCGATCAGGGCCGCCAGGACGGTCACCAGCGCCGTCGCCACGCCGCTAGCCACCGCAGACGCACTGCACGTCACCGAAGCCGCAGTCGACGAAGTAGTCGCAGCACTGACCGCCGCCGGATCGCCAGCAGTTCATCGAGCCGTGGCCCGAGAAGTCGGGGGTGCAGCTGCAGATGTCAGTGCCGCTGCAGCTGTGCCCATGGCAGAACGCGCCGCCACAGAGCGGGCCGTCGCAGGTGACCGCGAAGACGTCAACCCTTCCCACGGCCGCCGCGACGATGGCGCCGCCCGCGGTCGCGAGCGCTCGCCGCAGGGCGTCCCGGCGATTGATGCGGATGGTCAGCACCAGGAGCAGCTTGTTCACCATCACTCACCTCGGTTCGCGGGCGTAGCCCGGTGACAGCACGCGCAGGGTCGCGGACGCGAGCGCGACGCCGTCGTTGACGATGCCCTTCTCGCGCACCACGCCACGCTCGTCGACTGTCACGGAGAACGGGGTCACGCCGATCCGGTGGCCCGCCGTGATTCGGCCGTCGACGTCCGGGATCACGCGGATGCGCTCGTCCAGTCCCGCGGTCCAGCCGCGCACGTCGACGACGCGGCCGGCGCAGACGACGGTGACCGAGAGCTCCGAGTGGCTCCTGGCGAAGGTGTCGAGGTGCGGTCGGAGCGCGCCGCACGGCTCGCAGCCGGTGGCGGCGAACACGAGCAGGTTGGGCATGCCGCGCTCGGGCACGCCGACCGGTTCGCCGTCGAGCCCCGGCCACGTGGCGGGGTCCAGCGCCTGCTCGCGCGCGGGCCCCTGCTCGCGACGGCCCGCGCGGCTGTCGAGATACCGCTGACCCTCCATGTGGAAGAGCAGGAACACGGCGGCGGCGATGATCAGCACCAGGATCCACAGGACGGCGTACGTGGCGACGAACGGCGCGCTCACGCACCGGCCTCCCGGGACCGCAGCCTCGACAGCCGGCTGGCGGCGCGCTGCGCGGTCGCGAAGGCAACGACGAACGCCAGCCCGGTCGCGATCCCCTCGGCGGTGAGCGCAGGCGTCCCATCCGCGCCAGCCGTGGACGCCTGCCCGCCGCCGATCAGCGCGGCGGACACGATCGCGATCGCGAGGAGCGCGACGGTGCGCAGCTCCTGCAGCCCCACGCTCTCGGCGGTGTCCAGGGCGCCGAAGCACCCGCAGGGCGTCGGGGCGCCGCGTCCCGGGATCAGGATGGCGGCCGCGAACAGCGCGCACAGCGCGAGGCAGGCCAGGCCGACCGCGAGGGGCGACGCGAGGGTGACGGCGGACGCGCCCAGCCCGAGCTCGACCGCTCCGAGCCCGATGACGGACGCGCGGGCCAGGCGATCCGGCATCCCGGCGCGGGCGGCGAACCGGGCTGCCGGGGCGGGTCGATGGAGCTTCGTCAGGGCGGCGACCAGCAGCACGGAACCGATGGCCACCTGGAGGTACTGACCCATCTGTGTCATGGGTTCAGATGGGAAGGTGCCGGGCGATCTCGACCAGCTCGTCGAGCCCGATCGCCTGCCGCCGCATGCCGCGGACGCCGTAGGCGGCGCGCTGCGCGCGGACTGTCAGCGAGTGAGCGTCGCCATCGTTCCAGAAGAACTGTGGAACGATCGCGGGGTCGTCGTGCGGACGCATGCTCCAGACTCCGTCGTGGTACACGCAGCGAGCTCCCGACACACCGAGATCGATGGGCCTTCCCGCACGACGATCGGTGCAGATGAGAGGCGCGCCGTTGGCAGTCGCTACGAACAGCAGCAGACCCGCCCGCTGATCGACGTGCGCTCGTCGCCAGCGGAAGAGCACGGTGCACCTGTCGTGCGCCAGTCCGAAGCCCTTGCTCGCCGCCGGCGCGAGAGCCATGAACCGGTAGTAGTCGGCGGGCAGATGATCGAGCACGAGATCCATACAACACCCCTCAGGCGACCTGACAGTGCTCCACCGTGGCCGGTCCGAACGCTACCTGAGCGCTGAGACCCTGTCAATCAGTGGTCGGCGTGCACGTACCGTTCATAATCAGGCGGGGAAGATGCACGAGTCTCGCATGCGGTCGGCACTCACCGTCGCAGTGGCCTGCGCGGTGATCGCGATCACCGCCCTGGTGTACCTGCACCCCTGGTCGCGGCCCGCGGCGCCGACGCCGACGCGGCTCGCCATGCCGTCCGCGGCCCCGACGATCGTGGACCTGGAGGTCGTGTCCGGCCGCGTGGCCTGGGTGATCACGCGGCCCCCGGGGTCTGGGCCGCTCGTGCTCGCGACCTCGGACTCGGGACGGACGTGGCATCGCGTCGAGCTGCCCGCCTCCGCCGCCGCCGAGGCGAAGCTCGGCCTCCAGGCGATCGACCAGCAGCACCTGGTCGCGCACCTCACCGGCGGCCTGCTGACCACCGCCGACGGCGGGCGGACCTGGCGCGCCGTGCCGCTGCCGCCGGGGCAGAGGTACGGAGGCGGCGCCAGGTTCGTCGACCCGATGCGGGGCTGGTACCAGGACCTGTCGGTGGACGCCGGCGGCGCCGGCCAGCGGACCGCCATGTGGTGGACGGTGGACGGCGGCGTCACCTGGACCGAGCTGTGGCGCGTCGACGCGCAGCACCCGTCGGCGGCGGGGCTCACACTGGACGGGACCAAGCTCGTGCTGGGGTTCCGCGATCCGTCGCACGGCTGGCTGGCGGTGCAGCGGGGCGACGCCGGCAGCGTGCTGGCCACCGTCGACGGCGGTCGCTCATGGTCCCCGATCGACCTGCCGGTGGGCGAGCCGGCCGTCGCGGACAGCTTGCAGGTCCTCGGCGACGGGACGATCGTGCTGCTGGAGCGGACGCGCTCGGGGTGGGTGGCGCTCGCCAGCCGAGGCGGCGTCTGGGAGGGTCCGCGCCCGGTCCCGATCGCCCCGCCGGGGCCCGATGGCGAGACGAACCGGCCGGCGTTCACCGACCACGACCACTGGGCGGTGGCGGACGGCGGACGGATGCTGGTGACCGCGGACGCGGGCCGGACCTGGCGGCCGGCCGCTGTCTCGCTGCCGGACGGCGTCACGATGCTGCGCGATCTGTGGCTGCTGCCCGGGGGGCAGGGCTGGGCGATCGCTGCCGACGCGATCGGCACCCGCGTCGTGCTCAGCACGAGGGACGGCGGCCGGCGGTGGTCCCGGTCCGGACCCTGATCGAGCGGGTGCCCGAGGCCGCCACGCCGTCTATAGGAATAGAGCCGATGGAAGAAGCGGCGCCGCGGCCCCGGTACCTGACGCCAGGATGATCAACCCGCAGCACCGCGTCTCGATCGAATACTGCGTTCCTTGAGACCACCTCGACGTGGCCGTCCGTGTGGCGACCGAGATCCTGGAACGCTGGGCTCCCATCGTGATCGGGGTGGACCTGGTCACGGCTGGCAAGGGCACCTTCCGCGTCTCCGCTGACGACCGGCTGGTCTACGACCGGGCGGCGGAGGACCGGCGGTTCCCCGAACCGGGCGAGGTGGCCCGGCGGTTGGAGCCCGACTTCGGCCCTCCGATCACGTGGCGGAAGGCGGCGGGGAGCCGGCACCACTGAGGCCGGGCCGCGCGGCCCGGCCGCTCACCGTCCCGGGTTCCACCGGATGAGGCCCTCCTGCACCACGGACGCGATCAGGCGGCCATCCCGGCGGAAGATCCGGCCCTGGGCCAGGCCGCGCGCGCCGGAGGCCGCCGGCGACTCCTGCGCGTAGAGGAGCCACTCGTCGGCGCGGAACGGTCCGTGGAACCACATGGCGTGGTCCAGGCTGGCGGCCGTCAGGCCCTCCGCGTTCCAGTTCAGCCCGTGCGCGAGGAGGACGGAGTCGAGCAGCGACATGTCGCTCGCGTACGCGACGGCGCACACGTGGACCAGGGGATCGTCCGGCAGCGGCCCGCGCGCCCGCATCCAGACCATGCTCCGCGGCTCGCGCGCCTGGCCGTCCAGGGCCCATGGCGGCTCGCCGGCATAGCGGATCTCCACCGGGCGCAGCCCCCTCGACCGCTCGGGCAGGCGCTCCGGATCGGGCGCCTCCGGCATCGGCACCTGGTGCTCGAGGCCGGTCTCGGGGTGGTGGAAGGAGGCGGAGAGGGTGAAGATCGCCTGGCCGTGCTGGATGGCCGTGACGCGCCGGGTGCTGAACGAGCGGCCGTCGCGCGTGCGGTCCACGGTGTAGACGATCGGCACCTCGGGGTCGCCGGCCCGGATGAAGTACGCGTGCAGCGAGTGCACGGCCCGCTCGGCGGGCACCGTGCGGCCGGCGGCGACGAGCGCCTGGCCGGCCACCTGGCCGCCGAACACGCGCTGCGGGCCCTCCTCGGGGCTGCGTCCGCGGAAGATGTCGACCTCGATGCGCTCCAGGTCGAGGATGTCGACCAGCAGCTCGGGCCTGCTCGTCAGGGGAGACCTCCTGCTCTGAACCGGTGATCGCCGGGAGCCTGGATCGTAGAGGAATACGGGATGCCGGCCGCGCATTGGAGGGGCATGACCACACCCCTGGAGGGCGACGATCGCGCCCGCGAGCTGCTGGGCGAGAGCATCGTCGGCCAGCTGTCGTTCCTCGGCCTCGACGGCTACCCGCGCGTCGTGCCCACGTGGTTCGACTTCCGCGACGGCGAGCTGCTGATCTCCAACGGGCCCGGCACGTACAAGTGCCGGTGCATCCGCGCCCACGGCCGGGTCGGCTTCGCGGTCAGCGACCCCACGCCGCCGTACCGCCTGGTCACGCTGACGGGCGACGCGGTCGTGGAGGTCCTGCCGGAGGCGGAGCGCATCCAGCTGGCCGGCGGCCAGGCGCGGCGCTACCTGGGCGAGGAACGGGCCGGCCGGTTCTTCTCGAGGGCGCCGGGGGACGGGGAGCTGATCCGCATTCGGCCGCGCCGGATCCGCTTCACGAACGTGTAGCGCTGACGCGGGGGTCCCGGCGTCGTCTTCACAGCCCTTCGTAAAGATTTCCTTGACTGTGCGATCGCGCTCTCGTACGATTTAGAACAGGTGTTCGAGCATGGTTGCACCAGATCCTTCGTCTCACCACGCGCCCCTGGAGATGGCCGACGCCATCTGCCAGCTGGGCTCCGCCATCAGCGCCATCCAC
>Ga0066903_100003628_pt1 | contig 12695 bp, 3 predicted proteins | sample PanSoiMetaGPlot1_FD_67491 | JGI IMG/M metagenome (GOLD analysis project Ga0066903, IMG submission 67491) | Tropical forest soil microbial communities from Panama analyzed to predict greenhouse gas emissions - Panama Soil - Plot 1 (version 2) | ecosystem: Environmental > Terrestrial > Soil >... | reverse complement strand
CACGTCCCCGATCTCGCATTCGTGCCGTACCTGCTGACGGGCGATCGCTACTACGCAGAGGAGATGGCGTTCTGGGCAAACCATGGCATGCTCGCCACCTTCGGGCACGGCGCGCGCGGGCTCCTCACGGGCAACGAAGTGCGCGGCATCGGCTGGGTGCTGCGGAACATGGCGGAAGCTGCGGCGTACTATCCCGACGCGTCTCCGGTGAACGCGTATCTCGCGGAGAAAGTCGTCAACAATCTGGCCTGGCTCGACACGTTCGCGAAGAGTCTCAAGACGCCGGACAATCCCCTGTGGATCGTGTACGCGTGGACGAAGTACGACCGGCCCGAAGGCCCCGAGTACTTCGCCAATTGGGAAAACAACTTCGCCGCCTACGGGATCGATCGCGCGGTCAAGCTCGGGTTCGCGACCGACAACGCCTACCGGGATGCCGCCAACGATCTGCAATTGAAGTTCTTCACGAGCGAGCCGGACTACCCGCGCGCCGAAGGCGCGCCGTATGCGATGCCTTACGGCACAACCGCCGGGACAATCGACCAAGGGCCGGCAACCTACTTCACGACGATGGCGCAGTTCGTGCCGGGCGCGCTGGCGGCCCATCGCGACTTCGCCGGCTACTCCGGGCCGGAAGCGCGGATCGCGATTATGGAGGCCCGCGAGCGCGGCAGCGCCGGCGCACAGGACGCGTACGACTACCTCTGGCCGTTCATCGGAACCGGGCAGTCATTCTGTGGAACCAACGGAACCATCTACGAGCCGTACCTGGCGTGCCGCGCGGGGTTCGCTCTCGATCCGTATCCTGCCTCCACCGAATCGCCGACGCCGCCGCCCCCGCCCCCGCCGCCACCGCCTCCACCTCCACCTCCACCGCCACCACCTCCTCCTCCGCCGCCGGCGTGCGCGTTCTCGTTGTCGCCCACGAACGCGAGCTTCACGTCGGCAGCGGCTACCGGGACCGTGACCGTGACGGCGTCGGACGGCGCGTGCTCGTGGACTGCGACGAGCAACGCGTCCTGGATCCAGGTGACGAACGGCGCGGCCGCGGCTGGCAGCGGCCCAGTCGGATACTCGGTCGCGGCGAATACGACAGGCCAATCGCGGACGGGCACGATCACGATCGCCGGCAGTACATTCACCGTCGCGCAGAGCCGCCGGCGCCGCCGCTGATCACGCTGCGTCGCGTCCCCGCAGGCGGGCCACTCTGTGGCCCGCCCTGTTTCTTCCACAATCCGCGCGTCGTTCCGCGCCATAATTGTCACGCCTGATACAAATAAGGGGGCGACTTCGCGTCTGCGGCGCCGATGACGGCTCCAGGGTAGCGTGCACGAAGTGCTTGCCCGTGCACTGCTTGTGCGAAAGGCCGTGCATCGACCGGACGCCGTGGCCCTTCCCTTGCGCGACTGACTGGTCATGACGACTCTCTCATTACCCCGGGTTTCGTCCGATGCTGTCCGCATCAGGACCGCCTTCGTGGCGCTCGCGCTCGTCGTCTGCACACACACTCGTGCACACGCACAGGGCACCGGCACCATTGCGACGGCAGGACTGACACCTGGGTGGGCAACCTTTGGCGAGGCGGTGCCGCAGGGACAGGCGACGAGCGGGCTCAAGATCGGCACGCTTCCGACGCAGACCGACGTCAAGAACCGCTGGCCCGACGGTTCGATCAAATTCGCGATCGTTTCCGCGAACGTGTCGACCGCGGGGAACTACAACATCACCGCCACGACCGCGGCCGGCGGAACGTTCACGCCAAGCGTCCCGAGCGCGTCGGTCACGCTCGTCATCGGCGGGACGTCATACGTCGCGACGCTGCCTTCGAGCCCGAGCGGCGACGTCTGGCTCGGCGGTCCGCTGGTGCGGGAGTGGCGCAGCGTCGTCGCTCCAACCGCCGGCGCCGTCGCGCACCCGTTCCTGCGTGTGATCTTCGACACGCGCGTCTACAGCGACGGCAAGGCGCACGTCAGCTTCACGGTGGAGAACGTACTCAATCAGACCGGCGCGACGACCACCACGTACGACGTGACGGTGGCGGCCAACGGACAGACGCTCTTTACGCTTACAGGCGTCCAGCACTATTACCTGACCCGCTGGCGCAAGGCGTACGACCTGCACGCGCCGGCGGCGATCGTGACGCCGGACCTGACGCCGTTCAATATCTCGAAGGCGATCCCCGCCTTCAACGCCGTCGTCGCGGTCGACGCCCGCGTCGACGCGATCGGCACCGACCCCAATTTCGACATCCTGCAGGCCGGCGCCGTCGAGAAGATCATGGGCGCGCACGGCGGCCGCGCCGAGCTCGGACCAATTCCCGACTGGACGGCGCGCTACCTCGTGAAGAAGAACGTGACCCAGGGGCAGTTCGTGATGGCGAACGGCGACCTCGCGGGATCGTGGCCGATCCACGTGCGCGAGCCCGAGAACGCCGCGCTGTCGGGGCTCGGCACGGAACATCTGATGTCGGTCGATCAACAGCCGGCCGTCTGGCTCGCGGCCGGCGGCACGGGCATCAAAGGAAGTCCGATGCCGATGCCCGAGTACGGTTCCGGCGTTCCGGGTCCGGGGCAGTCGCCGCTCGGGCCCTCGAATGCGCACGTTCCCGATCTCGCCTTCGTTCCGTACATGCTCACCGGCGATCGCTACTACGCGGAGGAAATGGCGTTCTGGGCGAATCACGGGATGCTCTTCACCTACGGCCACGGCTCACAGGGCTTGCTCACGGGTAACGAGGTGCGCGGCTTCGGCTGGGTGTTGCGGAACATGGCGGAAGCCGCCGCGTATTACCCGGATGCGTCGCCTGTGAAGGCGTATCTCAGCGAAAAGGTCGTCAACAATCTCAACTGGCTCGACGGCTACGCGCGCGGACTCAAAACGCCTAGCAATCCGCTGTGGATCGTCTATGCCTGGACCCCGTACGACCGGCCCGAAGGGCCGCAGTACTTCGCCAATTGGGAAAACAACTTTCTCGCCTACGGCATCGATCGCGCGGTGAAGCTCGGATTCGCGAGCGACAACGCGTATCGCGACGCCGCCAACGATCTGCAGCTGAAGTTCTTCACGAGCGAGCCCGACTACCCGCGCGCCGAGGGCGCGCCGTACGCGATGCCGTACGGCACGCTGAACGCCGACGGCTCGGTCACCTTCTTCACGACCATGGCTCAGTTCGTGCCGGGCGCTCTCGCGGCTCATCGCGACTTCGCGGGCTACAGCGGTCCGGAAGCGCGGATCGCGATCATGGAAGCGCGCGAGCGCGGCAGCGCCGGCGCGCAGGGGGCCTACGACTATCTTTGGCCGTTCATCGGTATCGCGTCGTCGGCCTGCGCGACGAATCCGACGAACGAGCCGTTCCTCGCATGCCGCGCGGGCTTCGCGCTCGACCCGTATCCGACTGCTGCCGGCGCCCCGCCGCCACCGGCGCCATGCTCATGGTCCCTGTCACCGGCAAGCGCGACGAACCCGGCTGCTGCCGGCACGGGCAGCATCACCGTGAACGCGTCGGCGAGCACGTGCAGCTGGACGGCGGTGAGCAACGTGCCGTGGATCACGGTGACCTCCGGGGCAAGCGGGACGGGCACCGGCAGCGTCGGCTACTCGGTATCCGCGAACACGGGTGCGCCGCGGACCGGAACGATCACGATCGGCGGCCAGACATTCACGGTCAACCAGGGCAGCTCGTGCTCGTACACGGTGACGCCGCCGGCACCAGCCATCGCACAGGGCGGCGGGACCGCCAGCGTGACGGTCGCGACGGCCGCCGGCTGCAGTTGGACCGCATCGAGCGCGTTGCCGTGGGCGACCATCGCCGGCTCGTCGGGTTCGGAGACGGGCAACGGCACTGTCACGCTGCAGGTGCAGGCGAACAGCACCGTGCCGGCGCGAAACGGGACGATCACGGTTGCGTCGCAAGATGTGTCGCTGAACCAGTTCGGGACAGGGACCTTCGACTTCAACGGCGACGCGAGCCCCGACCTTCTCTTTTACAACGCGGGCACCGGCGCGTGGTCGGCAGCGATCACCGGCGGTGGAGCGTTCGGCAGCGGCCTGTGGTCGGCCGGCCTCGCCGTTCAGCCGGTGGATCTGAACGGAAATGGCCGCACCGACGTGTTCGGCTACAACGCGACCACCGGCTCATGGATGAAGGCGATCGACAACGGGGCCGGCTTCGCGACCACGACCGGCACGTGGTGGCCCGGTTGGAACGTCTCGCTACTGGACGTCGACGCTCGCGGACAGTACAGCGTATTCCTCGACAACGGCGTCGGCCTGATGACGCCGCTCGCCACAGGGGTTCCCGGCGAATCGCAGGCGCGGCCATGGCTGTCGTCCGACCGGTTGCGGATGTATTTCAGCTCGACGCGCGCCAGCGGCGGCTCACGACAGGACATCTTCATGGCGTCGCGGGCCAACACCGCCAGCGCGTTCGGAGCGCCAGTCGCGATCGCTGAGCTGAACCTCCCGACGCCGAACTCGGTGGCGCCCTCGCTGACGTCCGACGAACTCACGATCGTCTTCGAATCCGATCGCGCCGGCGGCATGGGTGGCGCCGACATCTGGATGGCGTCGCGGACGACGCGCCCCGGCACGTTCTCCGCTCCCCAACCGCTTTCCGCCATCAACTCATCGTCGCGTGACGGCAGCCCAGAGCTGAGCGTCGACGGCCTCTCGCTGTACTTCGAATCGGATCGCGCGGGCGGTGTCGGCAGTACGGACATCTGGTTCGCGACGCGCGACGCGCTGTCGTCGCCGTTCGGCGGGGCGGTGAACTTCACCGCGATCAATTCGAGCGGCGTCGAGAGTCATCCCGCGGTGAGCGGCGACACGCAGACGCTGTATTTCTGGTCTGACCGCGCAAACGGTGCGGCGACGGCAAACATCTGGCGCGCGCGCGTGCGCTGCGACGCGGCGTCGACCGCTCAGACGTCGTTTTCGGCGACTGGTACTGCGACAACGATCACCGTGACGGACGCGTCCGGTTGCTCGTGGGTCCCGCAGACGACGAGCGCGTGGATCACGTTTGCCTCGCCAGCCAGTGGCAGCGGATCGGGCAACGTGACGATGTTCGTTGCGGCAAACACCGGGCCGGCGCGTACCGCCATCGTCAATGTCGGCGGCCAGACGATCACTGTGTCGCAGGCGGCGCCGGCCGCGGCGACTCCGCCACCGCCGCCAGCGCCGCCACCACCTCCGGCGCCGCCCGCGCCGCCGGCGCCAGGTCCATCGCCATCGCCCGGTCCGTCGCCGGATCCGGCGCCGGCGCCGGCGAGTCCGTCGAGCGGCGATGCACCATCGCCGGCGGCGCCGGCCGATCCGGGCGCCCCCCTGAATCTGCGCTCGTTCGTCAACGGATCCACGGTGGTGCTCGTCTGGGACGGTCCGGCGGCGGGTAGTCCCGCGCAGTACCTGATCGAGGCGGGTTCGCGTCCCGGCGCGAGCGATCTTGCGCAGGTCGTCACAGGTGATGTCACGTTCACCGCCGACAACGTCGGCAGCGGCGTCTACATGGTCCGTGTCCGCAGCATCTATCCGGACCACGTCAGCGGTGGATCGAATGAGATCGCCGTCGTCGTGGGCGGCGGCTGCAGCAGCGCACCGATCGCGCCGACCGGGCTCGCATACTCCGTCAGCGGTTCGACAGTGACGCTCACGTGGATCGCGGCGCCCGGCGCGGTGACATCCTACGTGCTGATCGCCGGCTATTCGTCACGTGGCGCCGACGCGGCGAATGCCGATACTGGAAACAGCTATACGACGTTCGTCGCCAACGGCGTCGGACGCGGGACGTACTACGTGAGGCTGCACGCGCGGAATGCATGCGGCGTCAGCGGGCCGTCCAATGAAGTGGCGGTCGTCGTGCCGTAGCGTCGCACAGGTGTGTGACCGATGGGCCCATCCGGTGGGTTGGGTAGGACCGATCAGTCGTACCTCACCAGGCGGGGCCCATCGGTCCCCCGCACTGATGCGATGCTCTGTGCAGCGGCGCGCGCGAAAGTCTGCCTGGGGCGCGATAATAGTCGGCGCGTCTGCGCACTCTGGCTCGAACAACGAACAATTGACAGCGCCTTGAACGAAGAATCGTGCGGCGTCGCGTGTGTGGCGCCTGCGATTCCGGGCGGATTTCCGCGCAAAGCGGGTGCTGTGTCCCGACTCGCATTCTGCGCGAAAACATTGTCTCTTCTGGCCCGGCAATTGCGCGGCGCGCTGCACAATGCCGTCAGGCCTGAACCCTGTCCGGCGTGTCGTACGGCGATTGCGAGTCGTCGTCGTTGCACTTGCATTCGTCGCGTGGCCGCACGCACAGCTGGACGCGGACTCCACGAGCACTATCGCGACGGTCGGCCTCACAGCCGGCTGGGCAACCTTCGGCGAGGCCGTTCCACAGGGAAAGGCCGTGGCCGGCCTCCAGATCGGCTCGCTGCCCACGCAGACCGACGTCAAGAACCGCTGGCCGGACGGCTCAATCAAGTTCGCGATCGTCACTGCGAACGTTTCGGGCGCCGGTAGTTACGTCATCACGGCAGCGACTGCGTCCGGCGGATCCTTCACGCCGACCGTCGCGACAGCCACCGTTACGCTCACGATCGGCGGCACGGCATACGTCGCGGCGCTACCAGGCAGCCCGAGCGGGGACGTGTGGCTCGATGGCCCGCTCGTTCGGGAATGGCGCACCGTCGTCGCGCCTGTGGCGAATGGCGCGCCGCATTCCTTCCTGCGCGTGATCTTCGACACCCGGATCTTCAACGACGGCAAGGCGCACATCGGCGTAACCGTCGAGAACGTGCTCAATCAGAGTGATGCGACGACGACCACCTACGACGTGTCCATCGTGGTGAAGGGCGACACGAAGTTTCAGCAGGCGAACGTCGAACACTATTACCTGACGCGCTGGCGCAACTCGTTCGATCTCGACGCGCCAGCATCGATCGTCACGCCGGATCTGACGCCGTTCAATCTCTCGAGGGCCATTCCGCCGATCAATCCGGTGGTCGCGTTCGACACACGCGTCGATTTGCCCGACAACAACTTCGGCATTCTCCAATCCGGCGCTCTCGATCGCGTGATGGGCGCTCACGGCGGACGCGCTGAGCTTGGACCACTTCCCGATTGGACCGCGCGCTATCTCCTGACGAAGAACCCGACGCAAGGCGCGTTCGTCATGGCCAACGGCGATCTCGCCGGCTCATGGCCGATTCACGTCCGCGAACCGGACAACGCGGTTCCCTCGGGGCTGGGGACGGAGCATCTGATGTCGGTCGACGAAGAGCCGGACGTGTGGCTGTTTGGCGGCGGCACCGGTATCAAGGGCTCGCCGATGCCGATGCCGGAATACGGATCCGGCATTCCGGGCCCGGGACAGTCGCCGCTGGGCCCGTCGAACGCGCACGTGCCGGATCTGGCGTTCGTGCCGTATCTGTTGACCGGCGATCGTTACTACGCCGAGGAGATGGCGTTCTGGGCCAACCACGGGATGCTCGCGACCAGCGGCCATGGCGCCGCCGGCCTTCTCGCAGGCAACGAGGTGCGCGGCGTCGGCTGGGTGTTGCGCAACATGGCGGAGGCGGCGGCGTACTACCCTGACGCTTCTCCGGTGAAGGCCTATCTGCAGGAGAAAGTCGTCAACAATCTGAACTGGCTGAACAACCTCGCGAACAGCTTCAAGACTCCGGACAATCCGCTCTGGATCGTTTACGCCTGGACGAAGTACGACCGGCCCGAGGGCCCCGAGTACTTCGCCAACTGGGAGAACAACTTCGCGGCGTATGCCATCGATCGTGCGATCAAGCTGGGGTTCGCGACCGACAACGCCTATCGTGATGCCGCCAACGATCTGCAATTGAAGTTCTTCACGAGCGAGCCGGACTATCCGCGCTTCGAGGGCGCGCCGTACGCGATTCCGTACGGTGCGCCCGACCGCACAAAGGTCCAGGGACCCACGACGTACTTCACGACGATGGCGCAGTTCCTGCCCGGGGTGATAAACCTCGGCAACCATCGCGACTTTGCCGGCTACTCAGGCCCTGAGGCGCGCATCAGCATCATGGAGGCCCGTGAGCGGGGCGGTGCGGGAGCGCCGGCGGCGTACGACTATCTGTGGCCCTTCATCGGCACCGACATCTCGTTCTGCGCAACGAACAATTCCAACAACGTGCCGTTCCTCGCGTGCCGTGCCGGCTTCGCCCTCGATCCGTACCCCGCGTGCACTTCGCTGCCGACGAGCGCCGCTTCGACATCGGCAGCACCGGCCAGCGGTACCATCGGGATCAACGCAGCGACGGCAACGTGTCCATGGAATGCCACGAGCAACAACTCGTGGATCACGATCACGAGCGGCGCAGATGGCTTCGGCGCCGGCAGCGTAAATTACGCCGTTGCGGCGAACGCGGGTCCGCCGCGCACGGGCACGCTCACGATCGGCGCTGACACCTTCACGATCACTCAGGGAAACGGATGTGCGTACGGACTCGGCGCGACCGATGCGCCTGCGTCGGCGGCCGGCGGTCCGGGCGCTGTGGCGGTGACCGCGTCTGACAGCGCCTGCACGTGGACCGCGGCCAGCAATGCAGCGTGGCTCACGGTCACAGGCGCTGCGAGCGGCAGTGGGAACGGATCGGTGAGCTACTCCGTGGCGTCGCAGACAACTCCGGCGTCGCGCAGCGGGACGATCACGATCGCGAGGCAGACGTTCACGGTCGTACAAGCGGCAGCGGTGTGCACGTTCTCGCTGGATGCCGCGGGCGCGCCGGTGGCGGCGTCCGGTGGCGGCGGGAGCGTCCACGTGACGGCCTCCGACAGTGCATGCGCGTGGACCGCTGGCAGTGATGCGCCGTGGATCACCCTTACCGGTAGCGCAGGCGGCAGCGGCAACGGATTGGTGAGCTACTCGGTCGCGCCGAACGGCACGATGACCGCGCGCAACGGCGTGATCACTGTCGCCTCGCGATCGGTTTCACTGAACCAGTACGGAGGCGGCGCCTTTGACTTCAACGGCGACAAGGTTGCCGACTTTCTCTTCTACGACAGCTCGACTGGCGCGTGGTCGGTGTTGATCGCGGGAGGCGGCAGGTTCTCGGGAACGGCGTGGCCGACCGGACTTGCTCTGCAGCCGGTCGATCTCGACGGCAACCGTCTGACGGATGTGTTCGGCTACAACATGACGAGCGGCGCCTGGTTGAAGGCCATTGCCAACGGCAGCGGGTTCACGACCGGGACCGGCACCTGGTGGGCGGGATGGCAGGTGTCGCTGCTCGATCTGAAAGGACGGGGCCAGTACAGCGTCTTCCTCGACAACGGCGGCGGCTCGATGACGCCGCTGGCGACGGGCATTCCGGGCGAATCGCAAACACGGCCATGGCTGTCGCCGGACCGGCGGCGTGTGTACTTCGGCTCGACGCGTGCGAGTGGTGGCACTCGCAGCGACATCTTCCAAGCGCAGCGATCCGACCCGGCGTCCGTGTTCGATCCCCCGGTGGCAATCGCGGAGCTCAATCTCCCGACGTCGAACGCGGCGGCGCCGTCGCTCACTCCGGATGAAAAGACGATCGTGTTCGAATCGAACCGCAGCGGCGGTTCAGGCGGCGACGACATCTGGATCGCGGCGCGAGCCGCGACAACCGATCCGTTTTCGTCCGCGCAGCCGCTCTCGGGCATCAACTCGTCCTCGCGCGACGGCAATCCCGAGCTGAGCGCCGACCGACTCTCGCTGTACTTCGAATCTGATCGTCCCGGCGGTCTCGGCGGGACGGACATCTGGTTCGCGACCCGCGACACGCCGACGTCGGCGTTCGGCGGCGCGGTGAACTTTGCGGCAATCAATTCGAGCGGCGCCGATGGTCATCCGGCGGTCAGCGGCGACACGCAAACAGTCTACTTCTCGTCGGATCGCGCGGGCGGCGCGGCGACAGCGAACATCTGGCGCGCACGCGTGCGCTGCGACGCCGCTTTTGCGTCATCGTCGTCGTTCACGGCGAGCGGCGGCGCGGCGACGATCCAGGTGAACGACGGCTCCGGTTGCTCGTGGGTGGCGCAGACGACGAGCGACTGGATTGCCTTCGGATCCGCTGGGAGTGGCGGCGGTTCTGGTACGGTGGCGATGACGGTCGCGTCCAACGCCGGCGCGGAACGGGCGGGTCGCGTACACATCGGCGGGCAGTCGATCCTGGTGTCGCAGGCCGCGTTTGTCGTGACGCCGCCGCCTCCTCCATCGCCGCCGCCGTCTTCGAGTCCGCCGCCAGCGGAACCGCCGACTCCGGCGCCATCTCAACCGGCGCCGGATCCAACGCCGCCGGGCTTTGACGCGCCGCTCAACCTGCGATCGTTCGTCACCGGATCGACCGTGGTGCTCGCATGGGAGGGTCCGGCATCAGGCAGTCCGTCGACCTACGTCATCGAAGCCGGATCGCGTCCGGGAGCGAGCGACCTCGCCGTGCTCGTCACCGGCGACGCGGGTCACACGTTCACGGCGAACGGCGTCGGGAGCGGCGTCTACATGGTCCGTGTCCGAAGCGTCTATCCAGACCACCTGAGTGGAGCCTCGAACGAGATCGCCGTGGTCGTCGGCGGTGCGTGCGGCGGCCCACCAGGTGCGCCGAGCGGTCTGGCGTATACCGTCAGCGGATCGACCGTAACTCTGACGTGGAACGCCCCGCCGGGCGCGGTCACGTCGTATGTGCTCATTGCCGGGTATTCACCGCGCGCCAGCGACGCGGCGAACGCCGACACTGGCAACAGCTTCACGACGTTCGTCGCGACGGGCGTCGGCCCAGGCACCTACTATGTCAGGCTGCATGCGAAGAACGCGTGCGGCGTCGGCGCACCGTCGAACGAACTCGCCGTCGTCGTTCCGTAGGCCGAAAGGCGGCGACCAGGAGCGATTCGGCGCGACTGCGTGGACGTCGTGTTCGTCCCTCGATAACGGCGGTGGCCGAGGCGCTTCTTCGACCCGATCACGCCGCCTTTTTCAGACCCGGGAAGATATACGCACGCTTCCGGAAGGGAACTTCAATCCAATGGTAGGTCGCAACCGAAAACAGCAAGGTGACGCCGACATAGAACAGAATGAACGCGAGGCCGGGCGCCTCGCCCGTCGCGAGAAACAGGTTGAACAACAAATCGCGCAAGAAGAGGTGCGTCAAGTAGACGGAATAAGAAATCTCGCCAAGGTAGACGAGCAGGCGCAGTTCGAGAAAGTCATGCAAATAACTGCGGCAGCCGACCAGGCCGTAGAGCGTCGACGCGAATAGCGGCGGGGCGAAGTAATAGTTGCTGACGCCGCTGCGAAAGGCGACAACCAGCAGGACGATTGAAACCAGCGCCACGATCTTGAAATAGGTGGCGCCGAATGTTCTCGTTTCTACAAGCAAGAACCAGACACCGATGCCGAGCACGAACTCGACCGCGCAGCGGAGTAACCCCAGCTGACCGATGCAGCCTCCAATACTTGCACAGCCGAAACTCTGAAACAGGCCGATGAGCAGGGCGACAGCGCCCGCCAGCAGCGCCATCTTCATCCTCGCCCCGACTCCCTGATACAGATAGACAAACAGCGGAAACGTCAGATACGCGAAGAGCTCGCCGCTGATGGTCCAGCTCGGCACATTCCAGGTGTCCCAGGTCGAAGTACCCGACAACCACAAGTCGACCAGGAAGAACTTCGCCACAAACGAGGTCATCCCGAACGTTGAAGAATCGTAGCCCCGGCCGGTCACATAGAGCCCGATCGGCAACGTCAGAAAGCACAGCATGACGAACACATGCAGCGGATAAATCCTGGCCAGGCGCCGGGCTATGAAGTCGAGAAAGTTCGCCGATACTCCGTCCTTGAACTCCGCTGCGTACTTGTAGGAAATGATGAATCCGCTCAGCACGAGGAAGAAGTCAACCGCGAGGTAGCCGTCCGCAAACAGCGGGTACAGCACGCCGAGAACGGCGATCGGCGGCAAAAAGTGCTTGACGTGGTAGAAGACCACCAGTAGCGCAGCCAACCCCCTGATGGACGTCAGGAAATTCATTTGTCTTTCCAGTCCTCTCCGTAGAATCCGCGGCCGGGCGAGCCTCTCTCCGGAGAAGATTCGTGGTTCCCGACCGGCAGGCGCGTGCGGATGTCGGCACCCGCCAGCGAACGGTCAACCACCACGCGAAACGGACCGCCAGAAAAACCTGCGGCTCTCGGTCCGATCGCTGCCAGGACCTGACGTTCTTCCTTACGGGCGGTCAATTCCCGGAGCGCCTGGTCATCCACGGACTCTGCGGCAGATTTGCTTCCTGTCGATCGCTGAATGGCGACCGCGAGTCCATACATGTAGTACAGCCACGGGTAAAACGCCACGCCAATGAACATCCCGCCGACGCAATACACGGCGGTAGACATGAAGACGCATAAACCCAACCGCCGTTGCCAGTCCTCGCTCGCACGCTTGTATGCTCGGCGCGAAATCAACAGCGTATGACCGATGATGACGAGATACATCAGCAGTCCGACGTAGCCGTGCTCACCCAGAACTTCAATGAGAATGTTGTGAAACGCCTTGCCCTGAGGCTGCGAAATTTCCACCTCGCCCGATCTGCGGTAGGCTGCGAGCTTGCCAGCGTTTGCCAGGTACGAGTTGAACCCGCCACCCATCAGCGGGCGCTCGTTGACGTAGTCAATCGTCCAGCGCCAGACGACGACTCGCCCCTGGGCGGACGACTCCTGG
>Ga0066903_100003627_pt1 | contig 12695 bp, 12 predicted proteins | sample PanSoiMetaGPlot1_FD_67491 | JGI IMG/M metagenome (GOLD analysis project Ga0066903, IMG submission 67491) | Tropical forest soil microbial communities from Panama analyzed to predict greenhouse gas emissions - Panama Soil - Plot 1 (version 2) | ecosystem: Environmental > Terrestrial > Soil >... | reverse complement strand
GGGTCTCATCCTCCAGCAATCCCTGAAGGAGGTCGGCATCAACGCGAACCTTCTCTACTCGCCGCCGCCCGGGGTGTTCTACGCGCAGATCGCGAAGCTGGAGACGGCGCCCGGGTCCGGGCCGCATCTGACGCAGTCCCCGTTGACCGCCGACGCCGGCAGCTACATCCGCCAGATCTTCGGCAGCGACAACGCCGGCAAGCCGTACAACTTCGCCTGGTATCAGAACCCGGAGGTGGATCGGCGTCTTGACACGGCGGAGCAGGAACGCGATCCCAATAAGCGGATCGCCTTGTGGCGGCAGGCAGAGAGCCTCGTGATCGACGATCAGCCCGTGGTGTTCCTGGCGTTTGCGACGCCGATCGTCGAGCCCGTCCGCGACCGTGTCATGAACTACCTGTACCATCCCTTCGATTACAGCGGCGTCTTTCAGTTCTACCCTGTGTGGTTAGCCTAACCCGCCCGTGGCGGCGATCCGGCCCCCCTAGGCGGACGGCGCGAGCCAGCGAATGTCGTGGCGGTTTCTGATTGCACGCGGCGCTTGGGCGGTCATCGTGCTGCTCGGCATTACCGCGATGACGTTTTGCCTGACGCGGCTGATTCCCGGAGACCCCGCGCGGGCTGCCGCCGGTCCTGAGGCGAGTGCCGAAGCCGTCGAGACGCTCCGGAAATCGATGGGACTGGACCGTCCGCTGGCCACGCAATATGGCTCATACCTGCGCGATCTGGCGTCACTCAATTTTGGTCGGTCCATTCAGACCCAGCGACCGGTGCGTGAAGATCTGGATGCCTACTTTCCTGCGACCGTCGAGTTGGCGGTCGTCGTCATGATCGTCTACACCGCCAGCTCGATCGCCTTCGGTATCATTGCCGCGGTCAACCCCAGGCGCCCCCTCGACTACATCGTTCGGGCGGTCGGCGTGGCGGGGGTCGCGCTCCCGTCCTTCTGGCTCGGGATGCTGCTGCAACTCGCGTTCTACCGCCACCTCGGCTGGTTGCCGGCTACGGGGCGGCTGGATCCGTTTGTGCCGCCTCCGGCCCGGATGACCGGCCTGTACCTGGTGGATGGTGTCCTGACGGGGAACTGGCCGGCGGCGTGGTCGGCAGCCGGCCATCTCGCGCTGCCTGTCGCCGCCACCGTCGCCTCGCGGCTCGGCGTCGGCGTCAAGCTGACCCGCACTGTCATGTTGGAAGTGCTCGGAGAGGATTACATCCGCACGGCGCACAGCAAGGGGCTGTCCCGGTTTCTGGTGATCTATCGGCACGGGTTGAAGAACGCCCTCATTCCGATCATCACGACGCTGGGCATGCAGTTCAGCGCCCTGCTCGGCGGCACGGTGATCGTGGAAGTCGTGTTCGGGTGGCCGGGGATCGGCCGCTACGCCGTCGGATCGATCAAGACCCTTGACTTCCCGGCCATCATGAGCGTCACTGTCGTGCTCGCCGTGGCGTTTCTGGCCATGAGCATGCTCGTGGATCTCCTGTACCTGTGGCTGGATCCACGCGTCAAGTACGCGTAAGGCCCAGCGATGGCGCTCGCGGCGCGTAGCGGCACGGCGGCCCCCGGCGTCTTCGGGGCCGCGAGGCGCCTCCGGCCGCAGCACATCCCGGCTGCGGCACTCGCGATTGCGGCAGCCGGCATCGTGGCGATCGGCATGTTCGGGCCAGTGCTGGCCCCGGCCGATCCGAACATCGTGAACATCGCGCAGGCGTTCAAGCCGCCGTCGCCGGGAGCGTGGTTCGGAACGGATGAAACCGGCAGAGACATCCTGAGCCGGACGATCTGGGGCGCGCGGGTCTCGCTCGCCGCGGCGGGCATGGTGCTACTGATCTCCATCGTGCTCGGGGTCGGCATCGGCGCTGTCGCGGGGTACGCCGGCGGACCTGTCGACGACGTCCTGATGCGCATCGCCGATCTCTTCCTTGCCTTCCCGGGTTTGGTGCTGGCGATCGCGATCACCGCCGCTCTGGGTCCGAGCCTGCGCAACGCCGTGATCGCGATTGCGATCGTGTGGTGGCCCACGTACGCTCGGCTGATCCGCAGCCGCGTGCTGACGGTGAAAGCCATGCTCTACATTGAAGCGGCGCACGCGGTTGGGCTCCCCGATGCGAAGATTCTACTGAAGCACGTGCTTCCTCAGTGCTGGGGCCTCGTCGTATCTCGGGTGACGGTAGACGTCGGCTACGCCATCTTGCTGACTGCCAGCCTCAGTTTTCTGGGGTTGGGCAGCCAGCCCCCGACGGCGGAGTGGGGAAGCATGATCGCCACGTCCCGCCCCTATTTCTTCTCGTACTGGTGGACGGTGACGTTTCCTGGCTTGGCCATGTTTGTGACCGTACTCGTCTTCAGTTTCTTGGGCGACGCCCTCTACGAGACGCTTGGCATCAAAGGAGGGGGGCAGCTGTAAGCCCCGCCGTGCCGGGGCAGGGCCTCGGCGTTTCAGATCCCGAGCTCTAATCAACGTTCGCTGGCGCGGCGTTTCCACGGGCGCGCGGCAAAGGAGGAACGGCGGTTGGCGCTGATGACGCGGCCTATAGCGGTTCCCGTCGCGACGCTGGCGAGCGGCGCCGAACTACAGGTTGTCATTCATGAACTCGGGGGACAAGCGGGCGACGGGCCGACGCTCGGTCTGTCCGCGTGCCTGCACGGTGATGAGCAGGTCTCAACGGAAATCCTGTACCGTTTTCTTCAGCAGCTGAACCCGGCAGGGCTCAAGGGGCGGCTCTTGATCGTGCCCGTTGCCAACCCCCTCGCGTACGAGGCGATCACACGGCACACGCCGCTCGACATGCAGAACCTGAACCGAGTGTTCCCCGGTGGCGGCGAGGGGTTTCTCACGCATCAACTCGCGAAGGTGCTCGTCGCCGAGTTCCTCGATCGCGTGGACTACTATGTCGATCTGCACGCGGGCGGCGCGTACGCGACCGTGGATTATGTCTACCTCGCGAACGCCGAGGACCTGTCACGAGCGTTCGGATCGGCGGTGCTGTTTCGGCCGCCGGCGGGATATGGGTATCCGGGGTCCACGGCATCGTACACTGTAGGTCGGGGAATTCCGACAGTGACCGTCGAGTTGGGAGGCGGCGCGATCGACCAGTCCGACTATGTGCGACGCGGGGTGGCCGGTCTCTTCAACGTCCTACGGCGGATCGGAATGCTCGAGGGAGAACCAACTGCACCTCCATCGCAGATTGTGCTGAACAGTCTCGTGACCCTGCGTCCACGGGCCGGGGGCCTCCTGCTGCCGGATGTCACCGCGCTCCACGCGGAAATCCCCAAAGGAACCATCTTGGGCCGGACGCTCAGTCCGTATGCCTTTAATGAACTGGAGACACTCCGGGCGCCGTTCGAGCGCAGCATCACGGTGCTCATTCGTCCCGGCCCGTGCCGCATCAACCCCGGAGATTTCGGCTACATGATCGGCGATCTCGCAACGGCCGATGGCAACGCACATACGATCGAACGCGGCAGCGGCCGCGCGACCTGGGATGAGAGGATCGACAGATAGTGGGTTGCCACTGCGATCGGAAGGGCGGTTTGCAGAAGGATTTGCTGAGCGGCTAATGCTTGTGTCGCTGTTTCATCTCCTCCCAACGGCGCTTCGCATCGTCAATGAGGCGTTCACTGACGTAGAGGGAGACGCTGCGGTAGGCGGTCGTCTCTTTGAGCGTGGCGTCAAGTTCGGCAACGGTGCGGACAATGCGCCGTTCGCCCGCTCCGGTACGCATGAGCCAACTGACTTCGGTCTCGTCGCGAAACTCTACCCGTTCCAAGTTCCAATCTTCCCAGTCGTGGAAATCGCGAAGGTGTAGCTCGCCGGTGTAAGCTGTGGCTCTGAAAAATCGTTCCGGCATCGCTGATCGCCTCCGGCCACTTCTTTTGGCCGATCAGGAAACGGTCTCCTGGTTCCGTTCGGTTCCATTTCTTTATCGGGCGTTAGCCTGTCGTCTATGATACGAATTAACCTGTCTCTGGCACGCTAATACCAGTCAGCGGCCAGCGGTAACCAGTGTGTCGGCCTCGGCGTACGCACGATTTCTCCGGGGAGCAGAGGCGATCGAGCGAACTGGGCAGCGATGCACAAACAAGAAGGAGAAGTGCCATGGCTTTCGGAGTTCTTTTGGCGCACCCAGCCTACATCGGACCCACGCGGCGGCACCTCGCTGGTCCGATTCGTCGATGACCCGATTGTCCCCGCTGATGCTGTGTTGGCTTCTCGCGTCTACATCGCGCGCGCACGCAGAAGATACAGAGCCCACGCCATCAGCGCAACGCCCGTGACACGACCGGGCCAGGGGCCACGAAGCACCATTTTTTCAAGGAGGACAAAGACAGCAAGCACGGCCACCCACAGTAAATTCATCACGCCAACCACAAAGAGCAGACCCATGAGCGCCCAGCAACATACGACACAATAGGCTCCGTAACGGATACCCATCTGCGCCGCGCCCCATGTGCCGTCTCGCCACCGTGAAAGCAAGAAGCCGAGCGGCGATTGACATCGGGCAAGGCACGCGCTTTTGATCGAGGTGAACTGGTACAGTCCTGCGATGACGAGAAAAACGGCGGCAAGAGGGAGCCGCATCACAGTCAACTGCGGCGACAGGGCGAGACGCGCCTGCAGAGCCCATTGAAATCCCGCCGCGAGCCACGCCCATGCGACCCAGATCCCGAGGAATCCGGCCGTGAATAGGCCCGCCTGAAGCCCGATCGCACCGGTCGTGGGCCGCGCGCGCCGAACGGCAGAAAAGAAGAGGAGCATCGGTGTCGCCGAGGGCAGCATCATGGCGATCATCATGATGCTCCACATGGCTCCTGCGGCCAAGAGGTCGGAAACGCTCCAGGTGTTCACCCTTGGCATGACCATTGCCATACTCAACGCCGAATCACGCGTCATCTCGCTGGTCCGACGCCACAGGTCGAGCCACGCGAGTGCAGTCAGTCCGGCGATACCTGCTACGACGATGGAGCCGTCGCGCGAGGGAAGCACTGCCCGCATGATCCTAACCCTATCCGCAACTGGCTCAGGCAGCCCACGAAAACGGCGCGGAGTGTCCATTCTTACCGTCGTTGGAGTAGTCGAGGCCAAATGCTTTGACGCGAGCCGTCGTGGCCTTGGCGATCGTCAACGTCGAGTTGGCAGGGTGGAAGAGTCCGGTGAGTTTCGAGACCTCGCGCGTCGTGCTCTGCGGTGGGACAAAATCCTCCACTTCAATGTCGACGGCGTTGCCAATGGTAACGCGATGACGGCGGCCTGCATCTTGGTAGTGTATTGGTACAGTCTCTACGCCCAACATCTCTCCGATCAACGGAACGAGTGCGGCCATCGGGCCACCCAGCTGTCCGGAAAACACCGCACCGAGTTTCTCGGCTTGTTGCGGCGAGGCAGTCGCGTCCATGAACAGTCCCACGCGCCACTTACCGCTCAGCATCTCCCGGGGCGTGTCGGCGAGCACCGCAACGGTGAGATTGCCGACATCGACATCGTCTACTTTGCCGGACTCGACGTGGAAGGCGAGTAGCACCCGACACCGCTCATTGTCTGCGGGCATGGTGAGCCCGGAGGTACTGCACGGGCAGACCATGTTGCAGTTGCAGTTTTCGAGATAGGTACCCTTGAGATTCCACGCCATCTCGGCCCACCTGCTTTCTGCACGTCGCCTAGAGGGATTGAACGTCGGGCCTGTTGCTGCTTTTGCGGTTATGCGCCAATGATGGGATTCCCTCCGCTCGACGGGGAAGGGGAGCCGCATAAAAGAGGCGGGCGTCCGGCGCAAGGCTCGCTCACGCGCCCTCTTGCCCAGGCGCGATAGTCAGGGTCTGGGCTCGTCTAGCACGCCCGTTGTGTCAGGGGGGTGACTCCTACCGTGATCGACGTGCCAAAAGCCGCGGATGTCGTCATTGTGGGCGGGGGAGCACATGGCGCAAGTCTTGCCTACCACCTTGCCCGCAAGCGGGCCGGTCGCGTGCTACTGCTGGAGAGAAAGTTCATCGCGTCCGGCCCGACTGGAGTCGGGACGGCGATGGTCCGACGTTACTACGGCATGGACTTTTTCACGCGAACCGCCAGCGCGGCTGCCGATCTCTTCCAGCACTGGGCCGACCTCATCGGCGGCGGCGATCCCGGGTTCCAGCAAGTAGGCTACTATGTTCTGGTTGGAGCGCGTGAGGCGCCGGACTTGCGCCGGAACGTCGTCAGGGCTCAGGAACTAGGCGCGCGTGTACGACTCGTGACGCCGGGTGATCTGAAGGCCCAGGTGCCGCAGATGGCCGTGGACGATATCGCCGCCGCTTCTTACGAGGAAGAATCCGGATACGCCAATTCCTTTGCCACCGCGAACGCGCTCGCAAATCGGGCTCGAGACCTTGGAGCCATCATCGTACAGGGCGTCGTGGTCGAGCGGATCCGCACCAGGGAACATCGAGTCCTCGGGGTAGAAGCGAGCGCCGGTGCAATCGACGCGCCTGTCGTCGTCAATTGTGCCGGTCTCTACGCCTCACGGCTTCTCCGTCCCTTGGGGATCGATATTGAGATTACGCCAACCCGTCATCAAATGTGCTTCTTCCGTCGACCTCCCAAGTTCTCGAGCCACCCTGCCGTTGTCGATCGTCTCAATGGGACGTACATGCGTCCAGCTGCGGGCGGGCTGACGCTGCACGGCGTCGGCAGCTATGACGAAGTTGTGGATCCCGATGACTACGATGAGGGCGCGGACTCCCAGGAAATCCGCCGTAACGCCACGCTTATCGCCCGGCGGTTTCCTCTCATGGCCACGGCTGCTCCGTGGGGAGGGTACGCGGGCCTATACGATGTGACGCCGGACAAGCAACCCGTGCTCGGTGCGATTTCCCGGTACGAGGGGCTGTACGCCGACTTTGGATGGAGCGGGCATGGCTTTAAGCATGCCCCCTTCATCGGTGACCTCCTTTCGGATCTGATCCTCTACGGCACTACGAAAGACTATGACATCACGCCCTTTCGCTGGTCACGTTTCGAGGAGGGAGACCTCATCCCGACCGCTTCATGGACGGCGCCGCCGCACGAGAAACTCCGCGGTGGTTACGTGGCCCGGTGATGCCGATTGAGCCAACTTCAGCGGATGAACAACTCGCGCGGAGGCCCGCCGAACTCGCCCCCCCGCCCCGGTAAACCTTGCCTTCAGGCGAGGCAGAGGGCATGGGTGGCAGGACTTTAGAAACGGCCTCAGAATAGCCCGCCAAGTTCCTGAACCGGCGCTCACCGGTGAGTATTGTTGCTCACCAATACTTGGCCCGCCAGGCACAAAGGCATCGGGTCACGAATTGTGCAGTGACACGTAGTTGCGGGGTCCCTTGAGTCTAAGCAGGGGGGTGTAGGCTGTGGGCATCGAGCAACTAGGCCTCAAGAAGGGCAAATGGGTCGTGGCGAACTGCGGCAAGTTCCCGAGCGAGAAGAATTGCCAACTGGTTATCATGGCGCCGGCATCGCAGCGAGCCGATCTCGTGGAAGCCGCCGCGACGCATGCGGTCTCGACGCACGGCCATGAAGAAGGCCCTGAACTTCGCAAGGAATTGAACAACTTCCTCGATACGATCGAGCTATAATCGTCAGGTGTGGGGCGGGTCAGCCAGTAATTGGACCGCTCCGGTTACTCTGAACGCGGGCGCCGCTTGACACTACGACATCGTACGCAATATCGAGCCGTCGAGCAGCGAACTTTGGGATGTAGCCTGCGATCCGCAGGCCACCCGATACGACCGAGGCTCCCTGTCGGCGAAGGGATCGCAGATACGATATAAATCACGCCCCCGCTACCATGCTCGTTTACAGCAGGCCTCATCAGACGGATGAGGCCTGCTGCGTTTCCCACGATTTCAGTCTCTAGATGGGCTTCCGGCGTGCCAGGCCCCACAGAGATGATGTTTATCCTGTCCACGAGCAGTCCAAGGCCCTGGCGTGCGTCAGCCGGCTAAGTTGACAGCACCTTCTTCAAGTAATGTTTCTTGTGCCCGATGGGGTATCCATCGAGCACTCCGATTTCCTCATAGCCGAGTTTTTCATAGAAACCGGGCGCCTGAAAGCTATGCGTCTCAAGTGTTGCGATACGGCAACCTCTGTGGAGCGCCTCCTGTTCCGCGGCGTGCATCAATTTAGATCCAATTCCCGCTCGGCGATGATCCTCACGTACCCATAACGATCGAATGTCGAGGCAGCCTCCCCATGTGAACGCATATATTCCGGCGACTAACTGTTTCGTGGAATCTCGGAGGGAGATAGCGAGTTCCTTGAAGTCGTATATTCTTGTTTCCTCGACGTTGAAGGTATCGATGTGGTCACTGAGGGACTCGACTTCGCGAGCATCGGGATTGACGTCGATATTGAAGTCGAGCGGCCGTGACTCAGGCATTCGATTGTCCTCCTCCGGTATGGTCGAGCGTCGTCCGAATCTTTGCGAGCGCGTCCGAGACCGCGGCAAGATCCGAGTGGGCCGGCTGCACACTCCCATACCGCACGCGGTTGTAGACTGCGGTCAGACGGCGCGCGTCTTGCGCGGCACCGGGCCAGGCGGCAGCGAGCCGGCCGGCAAATTCCGCCGGCGTTTGGCTCCGATCCCGCACTGTGCCGTGAGCGGCGGCCAGGCCCAGGAACTCCGCGTAAGCCCGGCGCACGATCGCTGCCGCACCCGACCCGAAGTCGGGGCCGGCTCTGCGCCCGGCGGGACGACCCGGACGGCGTCGGAGCCAGGCCGCGAGCGCCGCCTTGAGCTCCGCCCATGACCACACCGACTCATGCGTCTCTTCCGCGGCTGGCGAGGCGGCGAGCCGATCATAGCGGAACAGCGCGCGCGAGAGCCAGAGCAGAATAATCAGCACGATGACAGACGTGACGCCCCAGCGAAGCGCCGCCGCCGCGCCAGGGGAAAGGGCCACAGGACCCTGATGCGGTCCCCCGAGCAGCCACGGCAGCGGCGCAAGCGGTCGCAGCGGCTGCTGGCCGGTGTGCGGATGGAGCAGGCGCTGCAGTGCCCAGACGACGGCCCCGAGCATGAAGCTGATCGGTACCACGATGACATACAACACCGCCCAGATGAGGGGTTCGATGAGCCGTCCCACCACCGCGAGTGCCGCGGCGAGATCTAACCGGAGCAACACGGCGGTCAGGACGGCGAGACCGAGCACGGCGATTACCGCGCCTGCGATCAGGCCGTACCAGTCGCGCCCTACCGTGACCGCCTGTGGTGCGGCCTGTGTCTGCCGGCGGATGCTTCTTAGCCGCGCGAGCGGCAGCGCGACGAGGCTTGTGGCGAAGAACAGGAGGAGGTAACCGAGGGCGGCGGAAGCGGTGGCGGCTACTTCCGGTACCCTGCGGCCAAACGCCGTACCGGCCGCGAACACACCTAGTATCACGAGCCCGAAATAAAAGATGCCTTCGACGTCGTAGTACTCAAGCCCGGTCCGGCCGATCCCTGCGCCGCGTCGCCACACGAGGAGGCCCATGATGAAGGCGGGGAGTTCCGGGCGCAACTGCGCGAGCGCGAGGTCCGCCGCATGCCAGACCGTCCCGTGTGTGTGCCACCACGGGTCTCCACCGTACTGTGCGCTGACGGCCAGGAGCGCCGCGGCCGCGCCGGCCGCGGTGAGAATTACTTTCGGCCGCACACCTCGTCCCAGCACTCGGCGCGCCACGGTTTGCCCAACCGCCAGCAGGAGCCAGATCGTGACCGGTGCCAGGAGCGAAAGACCCGGCCTGATCCACGCCGTTCCCAGCAGGAGGCTGTAGGGCGCGATCCAGGCGGTATCCATGGCCGCGGCGAGGAGGGGCAGCCCAAGGCCGCTCCACCCGGAGAATTCGCCCATGTCGTGTCCGTTACGCCAACGCGACACCTGGGAGCTCACGCCACGCCTCCTCGCCCCGCACCTGAAATACCGGGACGCCGCCGGCCTCCGGCATCTGTGCCCGGGTCCCGATCACGACGAGCGCCGTCGACTGTCCCTCGCGCTGCAGTTGTCGCAGCGCGGCCATGAGGTCGGCATCGGGCACCGCGGTGATCGCCAGGACCGCCGTGCCCCAGGCGAGCGTCGGGGCCTCCGCGCGCACCACATCGGCGAGCGGAATCGAGGCAAGCGGCATCAGGGTGGCCAGGGCCTCGAGAATCACGTGGAGCTGTTCCGGATGCTCGGTTGGAGGTAGGCCGATCGTGCTGCCTCCGGTGCGGTAGCGGTAGCCGTTCACGTAGAGTCCGATGGGGAGTTTCTGCTCGGCCGCCCAGGCGGCGACCGACGCAGCGACGAGCACGCACAGCTCGACGAGCAGCGGGTCGTGGCCGGCCCACCAGGCGTGTCCGGCCAGCGTCTGCATGTCGAGAAACACCGCGAGCCGCGCATGCGTCGTCGGATCGAGAAGTTTCACCTGGAGCCGGTCGAGGCGGGCCGAAGCCTTCCAGTGGATCCGCCGCACGGGATCGCCGGGCTGGTAGGGGCGCACGCCCGCGAGATACATGGGGTCCTCCCACAGCGCCCGCGGCGTCACGAGATCGCCGAACGGCCCGTGAAGCGGCAGCCCTAGGCGCTCGAGCGGCACGATCTTCGGATAGACGATGAGGTGGTCGGTGTCGGCCGTTTCGCGGTGCTGGGTCGACATCCCGAAGAGATCGCCGGCGTGCAGCGTCGCCGGCCCAAACTCGTACAGCCCCCGTTGGCTGCAGCGGACTCGATACCGCCGCCGGATCCGCTCGTACCAGCGCGGAGAGCACAAATGCACGAGCATCTTTCGTTTGGGCTTGTAGGACGATGTGAGGCGCGCATTAAGATAGGTCAGGGCCTGGGGGACCTCGTCTTCGATTTCGAGCCAGGGCAGCGGCAGTAACTTCCGGTTGGTGACTTCGACGGTGAGATCGATTTCTTCGTCGAAGAAGGCGCGCCGCTGGCTGAGCAGCCGGCGATATGTCACTCCTTGGAAGCAGTACCGCTGCCACACCCAGGATGCGAGGGAGACGAGCAGGCTCACGGCCGCGAAAACGAACAGCAGCGTCTGGCGCAGGAGCGCCGCCATCACCAGCAGGGCACAGAAGAGCAGCAGTGAGTTTTCGGAGATCACTGCTTCTCTCGGTCCGGTGGGAGCGGCGCCTCTGCTGGTACCGGCACCTTGGCCAGCATCTCAGCAATGATCTCCTGTAACGCGGTCCCGCGCAGCCGGGTCTGTCCGCTTGGAATCAGACGATGCCCGAGCACGGCCGGCGCAAGATACTTCACGTCGTCGGGAAGCACAAACGTCCGGCCGCGTACCGCGGCGAGCGCCTGCGACGTGCGCCGAAGCGCCAGCGAGGCCCGGGGACTCGCCCCGAGAGTCAGTGCCGGATGCGTCCGCGTCGCCTGCACGATCGCGACGAGGTAGTCGCGGGTCGGCGGGGCCACGGTGACGCTCCGGACGACGACGGCGGCCGCGGCCAGTGAGGGCGGATCGGTGACCGGGCCGAGGTCATCCAAGGGATTGGTCCGCTCGAACCGGTCCAGGATAGCGGCTTCCTCGTCCGGTGTCGGGTACCCGAGCGTGAGCCGCATGAGGAACCGATCGACCTGCGCCTCCGGCAGCGGAAACGTCCCCGCCAGCTCGATGGGATTTTGCGTCGCCAGCACCAGAAACGGCCGCGCCAGCGGCCGCGTTTCACCCTCGACTGTCACCTGCCGCTCTTCCATCGCTTCGAGGAGCGCGGACTGGGTTCGCGGCGTGGCCCGGTTGATTTCATCGACAAGGAGAACCTGGGCGAAGATCGGCCCGGGATGAAACTGGAACGCCTGTGTGTGCTCGTTGTAGACCGATACCCCGAGCACGTCCCCAGGCAGGAGGTCCGGCGTGCACTGCACCCGCCGGAACGTCCCGCCAATGCTGTGTGCCACCGTCTTGGCGAGCATTGTTTTGCCGATGCCCGGCACATCCTCGAGCAGCACGTGTCCCTCGCTCAGCAGGGCGACGAGGAGCAACTCCACCACGTCGTCCTTGCCGACGATCACACGGCTCACCTGATCGCGGATGGCCGCGGCGAACCGACCCACGTCTGCCGGCGACTCCATGCGCACCTCCGGTTCGGCCGGCACGGCGACCTTACTCTCGACCCTTCGCCGGCGCGGTCATTACGTGCTCTCGCGCAGTGATCCGGCGAATCGTAGCAGCGCCCGCCGCCACGCCGTCTGCTCGGCAAGATCGGCACTACCGCGGGCCAGGTCTTCGCGGAAGTGAACGCGGCACCTGGGACGGGCGCCGGTGGCCGCGCAGATTCCGCACACGGAGTCTCGCCAGTGTCGCGCCGTCACCTCGAACGCCTGAAGGTGTTCGAGATTTGTCACCGGCTCCATGAGGCTCGAAGGGACGTATCCGTGGGACTTATCGATGGCGGGACCAGACGCGAGATGCATTGGCTGCAGTAACCGACGCGAACAGGATCAAACGTGATGGGGCGGAATCGCCCAAAGACAACCAACGCCAAAGCGGGTGGGGGAGGGCGATGGCCGACCATGTGCCCGACAAGGCAACCGGTGAAATGTACCGCGCGTTTATCGATGCCGTCAATCGACAGGATCTGAACGCAGCAGAGAAACTTGTCGACACGCGCCGATATCGAGAAAATTGCGTAGGCTTTACTCATGGGTTCGTCGATTGGCGCGAGGCGAAGAATTCGATTCGTCGGGTTTGGGATGGTCTTCCGAACCTGCGAGT
>Ga0066903_100003626_pt1 | contig 12696 bp, 11 predicted proteins | sample PanSoiMetaGPlot1_FD_67491 | JGI IMG/M metagenome (GOLD analysis project Ga0066903, IMG submission 67491) | Tropical forest soil microbial communities from Panama analyzed to predict greenhouse gas emissions - Panama Soil - Plot 1 (version 2) | ecosystem: Environmental > Terrestrial > Soil >... | reverse complement strand
TGGCTCGGCCGCTTCACGCCGATCGTCGAGGTCACCGTCATCTGGCACACCTCGCCGGTCAAGACGCTCGCCGACGCGATGACGCGCGAAACTACGCTCGGCGCGACCAGCGCCGGCTCGACCTCCGACACCATGCCGATGCTCATGAACAAAGTCGCCGGTACCAAGTTCAAGATCATCAAGGGCTATCCCGGCACGACCGGCAGCATTCTGGCGATGGAACGCGGTGAGACCGAAGGCGCGCACGCCACGCTCGAGAATCTCCTGTTCGGCAAGGCCGACTGGCTGCGCGACAAGAAGGTGTCGGTGATCGTGCAATATGCGCAGGCGCGCCATCCCGCCTTTCCTGACGTGCCTGCGATGGTCGAATTCGGCAAGACCGCCGAGGACAAGCAGGTGCTCGCCCTGTTCGGCTCGACTGCCGACATCGGCCGCGCCCTGATGACGCCGCCCGGCATCCCGGCCGATCGGCTCTCGGTGCTGCGCCGGGCCTTCGCCGCCATGGTCGCCGACCCGGCATTCAAGGCCGAGCTTGAGAACCGCCACATGGAGTTCGGCCCGATGTCGGGCGAGGACCTGCAGGCCCTGATCGGCACGACGCTCGACATCCCGCCGGCGGTGGTGGCGCGCGCGATTGCGCTGGGGCGGGAGTGATGCCGCTGTCAAGGCTCAGACAGATGCAGCCCGTTACAGCCTGGATTCCGGTGCGATTATCCGGCACGATGGCTCTATTCAATCGGGGAGACAGCGAAGCATGCGTATCGTTGCAATCGTGTGCACTGCCGCAATTCCTTTTGCCTGCGGGATTGCCCACGCCCAGTCAAATCGTGTCGAATCGGTCCGCGCCCCGCGCGCCGCGGAACTGACTGAGTTCTGGACCGAGCAGCGGTTGCGCGACGCCAAGGCCATGCCCGTGCCGATGCTCGACCCGGGCGTCGTCGGCGCTGCGCAGGAACCGCGAGCAGGCAAGCTGCGCACCGCACAGGCCAAGGCGCCGCCGAACGCGCGCGCGCGCGAGGTCACGATGCGGCCGCACTGGTGGACGGGCCGCGTTCTGTTTGCCGCGGCGGAGGGCACGATCATGAGCTGCGCCGCCGACCTTGTCGCGCCCGGTCTCGTCCTTACGGCCGCCCATTGCCTGCGCGACAACAGCACCGGCCAGTGGGTGGCGAAGCTTGTCTTTGTGTTCGACTACGAGCGCGACAGCGGCCGCAGGATCCCGTCCGAATGCTTTGCGACCTACCACGGCTGGATTTCGCAGGAGCCATCCCGCTGGGGATGGGACTACGGCTTTGTGAAGATTAGGGGCGGCACGACCATCGGCCACTTCGGCTGGGAATCCGGCTGGTGGGGCAAGCAGGAGACCGCCGCGCTGGTCTCCGGCCGGCCGGCGCTGCCGGAGCGACCGGTACCGACTGGCACGCTGGTCAAAGGCTGGAACGAGAAGATCGTCGGCCTCAAGCTCAAGCCGGATGCGTCGGCCGCTGGCTTGACCACTGGCTTGAAAGGCGGCGGTTGGATCGGTCGCTACGAGGAGGCCGGCAGCAATCCGCAGTCGAACGTCGTGCTCAGCGTGACCTCGCATCAGGTCGGCGACGACAGCGGCACCTCGTACGGTCCCTATTGGGACGACGAATTCGTCCGGCTCATGGAGTACGCCAAGCGCGGTTGCCAAGAGCGCGGCTGACCGAACAGGACGAATCGTCAGCGGCCGCGGGCGCGGATGAGACTGAGCTCGCGGCCGATGTCCTCGGCCATCACCCTGCGCTTCTGGTTGACCAGCGGCGTGCGATAGAGCTCACGCCCGCCCTCGTCGGTGACGCGCAGGTAGAGTCCCTTGATCTCCGCCGCGTCCCGGTTCGAGCCAAGCTCCGCCGCCATTGCGCGGGCGTGGGCCAGAGCCTCCGCCAGGGTCGGGAACTCGACCGGCTGGTCGTCCGTCGTCCTGGTTCCATTGCCGAGGCTGAAGAGGAGCCGGATCATGGCCACCTCCATGGATGGTTCATGGACGGTAATGACGTGAATTATTTGTCAGTTCCCGGAACTTCACAAAAAGTCGCGACGTTTCCGCGGTTGACAGGCCTGGGTTCCGGCGCCCCGAGCAACCAGCCTTGTAGAGGAGGGGAGAATGCCGCGCTACTATTTCGACCTGGTCGACGACGTGCGGATCCACGATCAGAGAGGCGTATCGCTTCCCAATAATGAGGCGGCCCGCGCATATGCCAAGACCTTCGCCCGAGAGCTGATCGAGGCGAAGCCCTCGCTGATGGGCGAATCCCACGATGCCTGGTCGGTCCAGGTGAAGAACGGCCGCTTCGAGCGCATCATCACCATACCATTTGCCAGCCTGTTCGACGACCCGCTCGCCGAGCCCGAGCCCGCACCCGAGACGTAACCGCCGAAGGGGTCAGTTCCACTCGGTTGCTTGCGTGAAGCCGTGCGTCGTTATTGCGGCGCGCGGCGGGGAGCTCGGATTCGCTTGCGCGGCCATCAATGGGTCGGCCAGTTTATTTCCAGTGCCCAATCATTTTCCTATTGACTTATAGGTGAAAATCACTATAGGTTATAACCGTCCTGTCCCCCGAGGGGCATCCTCGCGAGGTGTCGTGAAGGTGGGGCGGGATGCGGCACCCGCGAGCGTGAGCCACGTCCCCGGGCGGCGGCGGGGAGCCCTCCCGTGGCACTAAGACTGCGGGCCGGTCCGACCGAACCGTTGAAGGCGTAAAGCCGGAGATGCCGCGTGACGCGCCGAGTTGGCGCGGCGCATCCGCTGATGCGCCAGGATCCGGCGATCCGGGTCCCCCGGGATGATCGTCCGGGCCGTCCGGCGTAATCCGGACAACGCGTCATCTCGGCGCGTCCCTCCCCTCATTTCGAGGGGAGGGAAAGAGACGGGCTCTCCCACGCCCGATCCAAGTCTGGGACCAGCATAGCGTTGGCTACTTCCGCGAAAGGATGAGTCGGTTGGAACGACGACAGCGCCGCGGCTCACCCTCTCCTGGAGGGCCCCTCAGGGGGGCACCGAGCGAGGAAAGGAAAACGAACGGGGAGGGAAAGCTCGATGTCGCGCGCGTCGCGCATCGCCGTCCTGCTTGCGCTTCTTGGGGTCGCCGCGCAACGTGGAGTTCGATCCGCTGAGCGCTGCAGCGCATGATTGCGCAGACGCTCGACGTGCCGCCGGCCGTCGCGGCGCGCGGGATCGAGCTAAGCCGGGAGTGAGTGGTGTTGCGCCGTCGCCCCGAACAGGGCCTCGAATTCCCGCAGCAGCGCCCGGTCCACATCGGCCATCCCGGCGCGCACGCCGAGGTCGGCGAGGCTCGTGACGCCATAGCGCGTGTCCGTGACGCCACACGGAACGATGCCGGAAAAATGCGCAAGCTCGGGATCGACGTTGAGCGCGATGCCGTGCAGGCTGACCCAGCGCTGCACGCGGATGCCGATGGCGGCGATCTTGTCCTCGCGGGCGGCCGCTCGGTCGTGCCGGCGCACCCATACACCGATGCGGTCCTCGCGGCGTTCACCGTTGACGCCGAAGGCTGCGAGCGTGCGGATGATCCATTCCTCAAGCGTGACGACGAAGCGGCGCACATCACGGCCGCGACTTTTGAGATCGAGCATCAGATAGACGACGCGCTGGCCCGGCCCGTGATAGGTGAACTGCCCGCCGCGGCCGGTCCAATGCACCGGGAAGCGCGCCTCGATCAGCTCCTGCGGCTGGGCGCTGGTGCCGGCGGTGTAAAGGGGCGGGTGCTCGAGCAGCCAGGCAAGTTCGGGCGCGGTGCCCGCCGCCACGGCGGCGGCGCGCTGCTCCATCACAGCCAGCGCCTGCTTGTAATCGACGAGCGATTCGCCCCGCCGCCATTCGACCGGCGGCAGCGAAGGCGCAGGCTCAAGCCCCGTCGTCAGTTGGTTGCGCGCGTTAACCACTCGTTCACCATAGCTTGGTCAGGTGCGGGCGTCGCAGCACGCGAAGGACACCATGCCCACGTTGCACAAGGTCTCGCTCGATATCCAGGTCGTGCTCGGCACCACGACCATGCCGGTCCATCAAGTCCTGCGGCTCGGCCGCGGCGCCATCATCGAGCTCGACTCCTCGGACGACGACGAGGTGAGCATCCTCGCCAACAACTTTCCGGTCGCGAAGGGCACGGTCATCGTCAGCGGAAACCGCATCGCGGTCGAGGTCAAGGAGTTCACGCCGCGGCTTGCAGATATGGGCTGAGATTTGCCCGGCAAGTCCGGCTCTGGTCCTTGGTGCGGTCGAGAGGACTCGAACCTCCACGGGTCGCCCCGCTAGCACCTCAAGCTAGTGCGTCTACCAATTCCGCCACGACCGCAGTGGGAGGAGTCGTTCGGGCTTACGCCGGAGCGACGGCGCTCGATGTAACAAATCGACCCCGCCGGAACAAGGGCCGCAAGAGCGCATCCATTGCGCGCGGCCGCGTCCGCCGCTCAGGGCACGCCAAGGTGTTGCAGGAAGCCGAGCGTCGCCGGTCGCGCCGGCGGAAGCTGATGTCCGGTCGGGCGCGGCGGGCGTGGCGCCTGATGCGGCGTCGTCGTGCTGCGGGTGACCCTGCCGGTCGCTGGTTTCGGGGTCCCGAAGCCTGGCGCACCAAGTGTCGTCGCGGCCGCCGTGGTGCTCCTCTTGTGGTCGTACCTGTGCGCAATCCGCGTGACCGGGCGCTGCTTCCACACCCGCGAATAGCGGAAATAGGTGGCGTCAGGCGCCGGCAGAGTCTCGGCCGACTGCACGGCAACCAAGCGCACGCTGCGCGGCCACAGCGAAACCGGCGGCAGCGGAATCTCGCCGTCGCTCCCGCGCAGCCTGTCGGTTCCCGGCACAACCGTGCCGTTGGTGTAGCGGCCGGCGGCGATACCGAAATTGTTCACGCTCGGCACGTCCAACACCGGGTCGGGCAGCGCGAGACTGGCGACCGGCTCCGGCCAGAGTTCCGCCGTCTCGGTGCGTACGCTGCGCGTGACCGTCCACTGCTCGGGCAGTGTCGCTGTCTTCGGGTGCTCGGCGTCTGCCTGCACCACATGAACGATCTTGAAGCCACGCGCCTTGAGCTCGTGCAGCAGGATCGGCAGGGCAAGCGCGGTCTTTGGTTTGATATCGTGCAGGAGCAGGATGCCCTTGCCGCGGGCTTCGAGCCGGTTGATCGCGCGCCGGACCACCTCGTTGGAGCTGATGTGCGTCCAGTCATCCGCCATGAAATCGACGCTCCAGGTCATGTAGCCCTTGGCGGCAAGATAGCGTTCCACCGGCTCCTGCCGCAGCAGGCCGGGGATGCGGAAGAAATCGGTCGCGCCTCTGGGGTTGTCGAGCGCGGCGCGGATCGAGGCGTAGCCGTTCTCGATTTCGCTCGCGGCCTGCTCGACCGTCATCCGGTGGAATGTGAAGGGATGGTTCTGGCTGTGATTGCCGATCGTGTGCCCTTCCGCATAGGCGCGCCGCACGAGATGCGGGTACGAATGGGCCATCCGGCCGACGAGGAAGAAGGTCGCCTTCACGCATTCGGACGCGAGCGTGTCGAGGATGCGGCTGGTGTACGGCGGCAACGGGCCGTCGTCGAAGGTCAGGACGACTTCCCGGTCATTGAGCGGCAGCGATTCGCGATACTGGAACGAGCCTAGGCGCTGGTGTTCGGTCGGGTCGACCGCAATCGTACGGCTGGTGCCGAGCGCTCCCGGGTTGCCCGGACAATCGGCGGCGATGGCCGAATTGAGACACGCGAGGGCCGCGAGGCCGACCGCGAAGGCGAGCAGAACCGATTCGGCGAATGTCTTCCGCATGCCCCCGAAATGACCCTTCAATGGCCCCCTAAGCCATTTGAACTGACCCGGAATTACCTCCGGGCAGAACAAGACCTGCACTCTAGCCCAACCCTAGGGGCAGGCAACTTAACGAAAGCTTAATCACCAATCTTGGCCACAATAATCCCAGGCTGTGACCATGGCGCCACGTGTTGCCGCAGTTCGGTCGCCATTTCGCGGGCCGCACTTGCGAGCCGCCCCCAGCACGACCACGAGGATGAGTACCCGCCGGGGCGGGGGCGACAGAGCGGACGGCGCGGCTTGCGTCCGACATCGCAAAGGCGATGTGCCTGCCGCTGCTGCCGCGCGGCATCACCCCAAGTGCAAGCCGGCGTCTTGCATTTGCCAGGGCCCAGGGCCGAGCGTACAAGCGCAACGATCCCTCATCCGCAACCCTGCAGGCGCGGCATGGTCGAAGAGAAAGACATGACCGTGACGCAACCTCCCGTCGCGTTGCGCGACGAGGACGGTGCACTGCGCGAGGACTTTGTCGAGCACATCCGGGAGGCGGTCGAGGCCGGCAATGCCGCGGTCGTGCTCGCGCTCGTCGGCGACCTGCACGAGGCCGATCTCGGCGACGTCATTGAGGCACTCGACCCGGATCTGCGGCCGCGCCTGGTCGAGCTGATGGGGCGCGACTTCGACTTCACCGCGCTCACTGAAGTCGAGGACACGGTCCGCGAGGAGATCCTCGAGGAGCTGCCGCCCGCCGCCGTCGCCGAGGGCGTGCGCGAACTCGACTCCGACGATGCCGTCTTCATCCTCGAGGACCTGTCGAAGGACGAGCAGGCGGAGATTCTCCGGCAGCTGCCGATCCCCGAGCGCTTCGCGCTCGCGCGCAGCCTGGAATATCCCGAGAATTCGGCCGGGCGCCGCATGCAGGCCGAGTTCATCGCGGTCGAACCGCACTGGACCGTCGGCCGTACCATCGACTACATGCGCGACACGCCGGACCTGCCCGACCGCTTCTGGGAGCTTTACGTCGTCGACCAGGATCGCAAGCTCAAGGGCGTGGTCGCGCTCGACCGCCTGCTGCGCACGAAGCGTCCGGTTGCGATCGCCGACATCGTCGGCGAGGAGCTGCGGCCGGTGCGCGCGACCGACGACCAGTCGGAAGCCGCGCGCGAGTTCGAGCGCTACAATCTGGTGTCGGCGCCAGTGGTGGACGATCAGGGTCGCCTGGTCGGCGTCCTCACCTTCGACGACCTGGTCGATGTGATCGAGGAGGAGGCGGAGGAGGAGATCAAGGCGCTCGGCGGCGTCCGCGGCGAGGAAGAACTGTCCGACTCGGTGTTGACCACCGCCAAGGGGCGGTTCCCGTGGCTGCTCGCCAATCAAATCACGGCGCTGGTCTCGGCATCGGTCATCAGCCACTTCGGGGCTTCGATCGAGAAAATGGTGGCGCTCGCGATCCTGATGCCGATCGTCGCCAGCATGGGCGGCAATGCCGGCACGCAGTCGATGACGGTCGCGGTGCGGGCGCTCGCCACGCGCCAGCTGACCAGCGGCAACGCCTTGCGCATCATCCGGCGCGAGTTGATGGTCGGCATGGTCAACGGCCTCGGCTTCGCCGTCATTCTCGGCACGGTGGCCGCCACCTGGTTCAGGGTGCCCGATCTCGGTCTCGTCATCGGCCTGGCGATGCTGACCGTGCTGACCGCCGCGGGACTCGGCGGCATTCTGATTCCGCTCACACTCACGCGGCTCGGCGTCGACCCGGCAGTGTCATCGGGCCCGTTCGTGACCACCACCACCGATGTGATCGGCTTCTTTTCCTTTCTCGGGATCGCCACGCTCTGGTTCGGCCTCGGCTAACGACAACCCAAGGCCCCTCGGTCATTGGACGCCGCCAGGGCTGGATTTACCCCTTATTTACCCTCCCGGCTTAACCCTGTGTGTCGGGGTTGTTTGCTCCTAGTGGTTCAGAGTCGACCGGAGATTCCGGTGACGCGTGGGGACGAGGCCGCCGCTGGCAGTGGGCGGTGGCTCGACAGATTGCATGCCTGGTCCGGCCAGCATCCCGCTCGGCCGGCGCCGATGAGCCGTCGCGAGCCGATTATTCAGCGGCTTATCGCGCCGCTCGCGTTGCTCGTGGTTGCGGCAACGATCATCTGCGGCGTGCTCGGCCTGGTGCTGGCCGACGAGGCGGACAACCGTCTCGATGCCGAGCATCGCCGCGCCCTGCGCGGCGCGATCGAGGCGCTGCAAGCAGGATCATCCGAGCGCTCACGAATCGAGCCGGCTTCGATCCGGGTCCTCGAACATGTGTCCGGCCTCAAGGACCTGCGCTTCGAGAGCGACCCGCCGGATGCCGGCCGCGACGTCCAATTCCTAATCGACGGCAACGGACGCATCATCGGCTGGTTCAGCTGGGAGGCGGAGCGACCCGCGACCGCGCTGATGCTGCGGCTGCTGCCGCTTGCCATGCTGATCGCGGCCGGGCTGCTGGGCTTTGCCGGCCTGGCCATGTGGCAGCTCAACCGACTGGGGTTCATGCTCGCGCGGAGCGAGCAGACCGTGCACAAGCTCGCGCACGCAGATCCGATCACCGGGGTGTCGAACCAGCATCACCTTCTCGAGACGCTCGACGACGCGCTTGCCGGCCGGAGCGGCGAGGAGGTAGTGGCTTTCGCGCTCCTCGACTTTGGCGGATTCGACGACGTGAAGGATGCTCTCGGACGCGGCGAAGAGGACAGCCTCCTCGAGGAGATTGTGGATCGCCTGCGCCCTGCGGTGCCGAAGGGGACCGCGATCGGACGATTGCGGGGTGAAAAGTTTGGCCTGGTCATTCGCACAAACGGTGCCGAGGAGGCCGGCGCGATCGCGGGTGCCGCCCGCGACGCGGCCTCGCGGCCTTATTGGCTCGACCAGGTGGTACAGATCAGCGCAAACGTCGGGCTGGCGATCGCCCCGCGCGACGGTACGAAGCGCCGCGAGCTGAGAGACCGGGCGGACCTTGCGCTGCGAACGGCGCGCCGTCGCGGGCGCGGGCTGGTCGTCGCCTTTGCGGCGGAAATGGAGGACGAGTACGAGGAGCGGAGTTTCATCAAGCGCGAGCTGTCGCGCGCGCTCGCGACGCGCGCGTTCGAGCTCTACTACCAGCCGATCGTGCGCGCGGACAACTGCGCCATCGTCGGGGTGGAGGCCTTGCTGCGCTGGGACCACCCGAGCCGAGGTCTCATCCCGCCGGCGGTGTTCGTGCGAGTCGCCGAAGAGGCCGGAATGATGGAGCAGCTCGGCGAGTTTGTCCTGCGTCGGGCGCTCGAGGATGCGGCGCGCTGGCGCGACCTTCACATCGCGATCAACCTCTCGCCGGTGCAGGTGCGAGATCGACGGTTCCTCGATCTCCTGGGCTCGGTATTGGCGGATACCGGGATCGCGCCGTCCCGCGTCGTTCTCGAAATCACCGAGGGCGTTCTGATCGACGATCCCGAGATGGCGAAGACGCGGCTCGAGGACCTGCGCGCGCTCGGCGTCAGCCTGGCGCTCGACGATTTCGGCGCAGGCTATTCGAGCCTCTCCTATCTGCAGCAATTGCCGTTCGACAAGCTCAAGATCGATCGCAGATTTGTTGCGGCGCTCGAGCAGTCGGCAAATGCCGGAGTCATCATCCAGGCCATTGTCGCGCTTGGCCGCGCGCTCGGTCTGAGCGTGCTCATCGAGGGAGTCGAGACCGAGGAGCAACGCGTCCTGATACGGCTTGCCGGCTGCAACGAAATGCAGGGCTTCCTGTTCGGAGGGCCTGCATCGCGCGAAGACATCGACAACCTGGTGACGCCGCAGGCCGCCGCCAAGCCGGATAGGCGGCGCGGGGCTCGGTCAATGGCTGACTCGTTCGCTGGACCAATCACCAATGGAGCACGACCGCCATGAGCAATGTCTTGGCCGCGCCGCGGGAATCGCATAGGCCCGCCACTACCATGATGCGGGTCAGACTGAAGGCGGATGGCCGGATCGTCGAGATCCTGCCCGATGGCAGCGAACGGGCGCTGCCGGGCGCAATCACGATGCCAATCGCGAACGGCGCGAGCGAGCCTGCCGACGCCGCCTACGCCAAGGGCGTGCGCGCGCGCACCAGGCTGACCCAGGCGGAGTTTGCCGCTCGCATCGGGGTCCCGATCGAGACCGTCCGCAACTGGGAACAGGGCAAGCGCTCGCCACGCGGTCCAGCCCGCGCGCTGCTCAAGGTCATCGACAAGGCGCCACAGGTCGCCTTCGCGGTGCTGAGCACCGCCAAGACGGGAACCTAACTCCCAGCGCTCACCGGTTGGATCGTCACGCCGCCCTCTGTGCGGGGTGTCGCTGCGCTCGTGACCGGAGGATTGGTATAAGGTCGGCCATCGGCAAGGTCTCGCCGGAGGACGACAATGGCTTTGATCGGGAGGCTCCTGTCCGCCTGGGCGCTTGTCGCCGTGAGCGCCGGCATGGCATCCGCACAGTCGGCTGCGGCCTTCTACGCCGGCAAGACCGTTACTCTCGTGGTCGGTTCGACGCCGGGCGGTTACTACGATATCGCGGGGCGCACCATCGCTCGCCACCTCGGCCAGTACATTCCCGGCAAACCCAACCTGATCGTGCAGAACCAGCCTGGCGGCGCCGGCATCGCGAGCCTCAACCGGCTCGGCAACACCGCCGATCGGGACGGGCGAACGATCTTGGTCATGAGCCGGGCCTTGCCGCAGCTCGCGCTGGTCGGCGATCCCAACGCCGCGTTCGACCCGCTGGCGCTGGTCTGGCTCGGCAGCCTTTCCTCCTATCAGGACGACGCCTACTTGATGACAATCAACGCGCGGCATTCCGCCAAGACGCTTGCGGACCTGCGGCGGCCGGGCACGCCGCTCTACCTCGCCGGCACGCGTGAAGGCTCGACCAACATCATCTTCGCCGTGCTCGCGCGCGACATGCTCAAGCTCAACGTCGCCGTCACGCGCGGCTATCCGGGCGCCAGCGAAATCTGGCTGGCGATGGAGCGCGGCGAGGTCGATGGGCAGTTCGTCGACATCAGCGCGATCATGGTGGGGCGGCCGAAGCTGTGGCAGGAGGGGGCGCTGCGGCCGCTGCTTGCCTTTGGCCGCACCGAGCGGCATCCCGACTTGCGCGAGGTTCCGATTGCGCGCGAATTGGTCAGCGACCCCGCCGACCTCGCGCTGCTCGAATTCGCGGAACTGCCGTTCTTCATGGCCTTGCCGCTGGTAGCGCCGCCCGACATTCCGGAAGACCGTGCGCGTGCTCTCAAGGACGCGTTCATGACGATGGCCATGAACGAGGTGTTCCGCGCCGACATGAAGAAGGCCGGCATCATGACGAGCCCGATCGATGGCGCGGCTGTGCACGGCCTGATCGAACGCGCCGCCAAAACGCCCGCGGACGTTCGCGCCCGATTCGGCAAGCTCCTGGCCGAGAAGTAAGCTCCCGCGACGGCCAACGCCTGCAACGCCGCACGAAGGATACACAATCATGTCCGACTACAGCCTCCTGGAGATCCAGCGCAACGGGCAGATCGCGACCATCGCGCTCAAGCGGATCGAAAAGCATCTGCGTCAGGAACAAAGCGACGGCAAGCGTGGGGGAGCGCAGCGCGCCTCGCAGGTCGGCCACGCGCTTAATGAATTGCGCGACGATAATGATATCCGTGTCATCGTCATCACCGGCAAGGACGATGTGTTCACCATTCCTCCAACGTCCTACGGCCATCACGGCGACCCGGGCAATGACTGGGACATCCTGAGCGGAGTCACCCGCGCCGTGGAAGCGATGTGCACGATCGAGAAGCCGGTCATCGCCAAGGTCAACGGCCACGCCATAGGCTTCGGCGCCAACCTGGTGCTTGCCTGCGACTTCATCATCGCCCGCGAAGATGCGGTCATCGCCGACCATCACATGAGCTGCGGCGAACTGGTCATCGACGGGGAGGTGAGGGGCTCGGCCGAACACTGCATGGTGACCGGAGACGGCGGCGCGGTGTTCGCTCCGCTCAAGATGCCCCATAACATCGCCAAGGAATATCTGATGCTGGCGCGCCCCTTCACCGCCAAGGAGCTTGCCGCGATGGGCGTCGTCAACTACGCGGTGCCGGCCTCGGAGCTCGACGCCAAGACCGACGAGATTGCGCGGCGCCTGCTCAAGCGCAACGCCTATGCGCTCGCGCTGTGCAAGCGCGCCTTGAACAAACAGGCGCTTGCGTCGTTCAATCTGGTGCACGACGCCGCGCTTGGCTATGAGTTCCTGAATTTCTACATGCAGACGCCGCAGGCCAAGGCGCTCGGCCAGGGACGTGGCGAAGGACGGCTCTGAAACTTCGGCCTCTGCCAGATCGCTTGCGCCAGGAGAACTCTGTAATGAATGTCGTCGAAGTGAATGGAGCCCGCATTCCTGCGATCGGGCTTGGCACCATGACACTCAAGGAGCAGGCGTGCGTAGACGCCGTCAAGACCGCGATGCGTCTTGGTTACCGGCATTTCGACACCGCCGAGCGCTACGGCAACGAGCAGTGGGTTGGCGACGGGCTGCATCAGGGACTGGGAGCGACCGGCCTCAAGCGCGAGGACGTATTCGTCACCACCAAGGTCTATTGGGACAAGCTTGCGCCCGGCGATTTCGAAAGCTCGGTGGCGGAGAGCCTGCAGAAGCTCAGGCTGCCCTGGGTTGACCTGCTGCTGATCCACTGGAACAACCCGAAGGTCCCGCTCGCCGACAGTATCGGCTCCTTGTGCGCGGCCAAGCGGAAGGGACAGACAAAGCATATCGGGGTGGCAAACTTCACCACCGCGATGCTCGATGAGGCGGTGAAACTTTCAACCGAGCCGCTCGTCACCAACCAGATCGAGGTGCATCCCTTCCTTGACCAGAGCAAGGTGCTCGCCGCCTGCCGCCGGCACG
>Ga0066903_100003624_pt1 | contig 12697 bp, 8 predicted proteins | sample PanSoiMetaGPlot1_FD_67491 | JGI IMG/M metagenome (GOLD analysis project Ga0066903, IMG submission 67491) | Tropical forest soil microbial communities from Panama analyzed to predict greenhouse gas emissions - Panama Soil - Plot 1 (version 2) | ecosystem: Environmental > Terrestrial > Soil >... | reverse complement strand
CACTACGACGCGGTGATGTCGGACGCCATCCTGCAGGAGCTCGGCCTGCCGGCGCCGGACGTGAATCTCGGCGTCGGTTCGGGATCGCACGCCGCGCAGACGGCGCAGGTGATGACGGGCATCGAGGCGCAGCTCCAGGCGCTGAAACCCGATCTGGTGCTCGTCTACGGCGACGTCAACTCGACGATGGCGGCGACGCTCGTCGCGGTGAAGATGGGGATCGACGTCGCGCACGTCGAAGCCGGACTGCGGTCCGGCGACCGATCGATGCCGGAGGAGATCAACCGGCTCGTGACCGACCGCCTGTCGCGCTGGCTGTTCACGCCGTCGCGCGATGGTGACGAGAACCTGCTGCGTGAAGGGGTCGACGCGAGCGGCATCAGGCTGGTCGGCAACGTGATGGTCGATACGCTGCTGCGCCTCCTGCCGGTCGCCGACGGCGAACAACAGCTTCGCGCTTTCGCGCTCCAGAACGGCGCCGGACCGAAACCGTTCGTGCTGGTCACGCTCCACCGCCCGTCGAACGTCGACGATCCGGTGATGCTGGGAAAGCTGATGCGCGCGCTCGAGACCGTGGCCGCGCGCGTGCCCGTCGTCTTTCCGGTGCACCCCAGGACGCGCGAGCGGATGTCGCGCTTTGGAATCGATCGCGGCCGCGTGACAGTGACCGAGCCGCTGACCTATCTTCATTTCCTCGGCCTTCAGCGTCATGCCGCCGTCGTAATCACGGATTCCGGCGGAATCCAGGAAGAGACGACATTTCTCGGCATTCCCTGTCTGACGATGCGGGAGAATACCGAAAGGCCTGTGACCGTCACGGTCGGAACGAACCAGTTGCTCGGACGCGATACCGACGCGCTGAAACGTGAGACGGAAACGATACTCGACGGCCGCCGCAAGGCTGGCGCCATTCCCGAACTCTGGGATGGCCATGCTGCCGATCGGATCGCGAACGTTCTGACATGACCCTCCGCATCGGATTCGACATGGACGGCGTCCTCGCCGACTTCGCGGGGGCGTATCGCGCGATCGAGGCGCGTCTCTTCGGCCCCGACGAGCCCGCGGGGATCGCGAAGCCCGAGGACGTGAGCGACGGCGAGGAGGGGGAGCGGAAGACGCCGGTCCCCGCGCGGCGCCGGCAGAACGCGGTCTGGTCCGAGATCCGGCACACGCCCGACTTCTGGCAGACGCTCGCGCCGCTCGATCCCGCGGCGGTGCCGCGCATCCACGAACTGACGCTGCGGCACCAGTGGGAGCCCTTCTTCATCACGCAGCGGCCCGCGACCGAAGGGTCGACCGTGCAGCGGCAGACGCAGCAGTGGCTCGTCGCCCAGGGCTTCGATCTCCCGAGCGTCCTCGTCATCAACGGCCCGCGCGGCGCCGCCGCCGGCGCGCTCGCGCTCGACTACCACGTCGACGACAGTCCCACCAACTGCGTCGACGTCCGATCCGACTCGTCGGCGCGCCCGATCCTGATCCTGGAAGACGACGACCTCGTCGGCATCGCCAGCGCGCGGCGGCTCGGCATCGGCACCGTTCCCACCATCGGCGCCGCCCTCGACATCCTCGAACAGGCCAGCACGGTTCGCGAGAAACCGGGCCTCCTCCTCCAACTCGCACAACTCGTCGGCTGGAAATAGCACGCAGCTGGACGCCGGCAGCTGGCAGCTGGTAGCCGCAGGTGCGGACTGGCCGTGAACTCGTGCGAAGCCGCGGCCAGGGAGCACAATGGTTCCGCTCGTCCACCTCCGGCGTCAGTACGCCGAGTTGAGCGAGAATGATCGGATGCCGGATCCGATCGATCCCCGCGTCGACATTGGCCACGTCCACCTGAAAGTCGCCGACCTCGATCGGGCGCTCGCGTTCTACCACGGCGTGCTCGGCTTCGAGGTGATGCAGCGCATGGGCCCGTCCGCGGCCTTCCTCAGCGCCGGCGGCTACCACCACCACATCGGCCTCAACACCTGGGAGAGCCTCAACGGGCACCCGCCTCCCAGCGGCGCCACCGGCCTCTACCACGCCGCGATCCGCTATCCGAACCGCGCGGCGCTCGGCGACGCGCTGCGGCGCCTCGTCGAGGCGCGCGTGCCGCTCGACGGCGCGTCCGATCACGGCGTCAGCGAGGCGCTCTACCTCCGCGATCCCGACGGCAACGGTCTCGAGCTGTACTGGGATCGCCCGCGCGACCAGTGGCCGCGCGCCGCCGACGGATCGATCGACATGATCACGAAGCGGCTCGACGTCGAGCTGCTGCTCGAAGAGGGTCGCCGGCCACGGCCGGCCGCGGGTGCTCCCGCGACCCCCGCGCTCTCGCCCGCGATTCGCACGCGCCTCAACGACCTCCGCACCCGCCTGCTCGTCCTGCACAAGGCGCTGCTCGAAGACGCCAAAAGCCAGTATGAAATGGATCGCGGCCGCGTGAACGGCGCGGGCGCGCTGCTGCAGCTCGTCATCAACGATCCCTGGTTCGCCTGGCTCCACCAGATCTCCGAGATCATCGTCCGGATCGACGACATGACGGTCGCCGACTCGACCAGCACCGAGTCCGACGCCCGCACGTTGATCGAACAGGTCGACAAGCTGCTCGTGCCCTCCGAAACCGGCGACACGTTCGCGCGCCGCTATTACGAGGCGCTCCAGCGGCAACCCGCCGTGGTGTTGGCGCACGGCGACGCGAAGCGAGTGCTCAAGTCCGCTACCTGACGCGCATCACCGCCGCGTTGTGGTTGACCACGACCGCCAGCGCGGCGTTCATGCCGATCATCGTCGCGACCGCCGCGACGCGGTGACGCTTCCACAGCCGCTCGGTCAGCCAGATCGTGCCGGCGGTCGTGCCCGCCTTCAGCGCGACGAACGCGATCGGGTTCCCGACCGCGGGCCCCATGACCGGATTCCCCTCCCGTCCGGTTCCCCGGTTCACGGCGGTCCTCGTCGTGGCGATGTCGACCACTTGCAGCGCGGAGTACGAGACGTAGAGCGGCACCAGCGCGGCCGGACGCTTGCGCTCGGGGAGCGCGATCACCGGCGGCGCCGCGACGACGTCCCCGGCAGTGGCCGCCGCCGCAACCGGCGCCGGTGCATCGGGTACGGACGAGGCCGGATCCTGCGCGGCCGCGGCTCGAGCGCAGAGCCACACGACCACCGTGATGAGAAACACGCGAGTCATGACGCGCCTCCGGGCGTCACGTCACGTCAACGCGCGTGCCACGCGTGTATCGCAGGAATTCGCGGGACGACCCACGATTTTCTGCTCAGTTCCGGAAGGGCCGTGCCTGATCAGGCGAATCTTCTGCCATGCGGACGCGTGGCACGGCAAGTGCACAGCCGGCTCCGGAGGATTCTGAAGATGCGCTGGACGCCAGGCAACCGCGACAACATCGAGGACCAACGCGGCGCCTCTTTCGGCCGTGGAGGCGGCGGCATGATTCCCCTCGGCATCGGCGGCTTCATCGTCGTCGCACTGCTCAGCATGTATACCGGCATCGACTTCCTGTCGCTGCTCGGCGGCGGATCGGCGACGACGAATGCGCCGGTGGGGACGTCGGGCGGCGCGAAGGGAAGCGCGACCGAAGAGCGGACGGTCGACATGGTCGACGCGGTCTCGCGCGACGCGCAGGAGACCTGGCAGGGGCTGCTCGGCTCGCGCTACGAACCGACCAAGGTCGTGCTCTTCCGCGACAGCATCCAGTCGGCGTGCGGCTTTGCCGAGTCGGCGACCGGGCCGTTCTACTGCCCGGGCGATCGCAAGGTGTATCTCGATCTCTCGTTCTTCGACGAACTGCGGCAGCGGTTCGGCGCGCCGGGTGAATTCGCGGAGGCCTACGTGCTCGCGCACGAGATCGGCCACCACGTGCAGAACCTGAACGGCACCGAAGCGCGCGTGCGCCAGCTGCAGCGGAGCGATCCGTCGAGCGCGAATCCGCTGTCGGTGCGGCTCGAGCTGCAGGCCGACTGCTACGCCGGCGTGTGGGGACACACGGCCGCCGGCAGCGGGCGCGCCGCGCAGGGCAAAGTCGAGCTCGATCCGGGCGACGCCGAGCAGGCGCTCCACGCCGCGGCGGCGATCGGCGACGATCGCCTGCAGCGTCTCGGCAGCGGCCGCGTGATGCCCGAGAAGTTCACGCACGGCAGCTCGGAGCAGCGCGTGACCTGGTTCAAGCGCGGCTTCGACAGCGGCGACCCGCGCGCCTGCGACACCTTCGCGCGCTGAGGGCCGCGGAGAAAAGACAGCCACGGAAGAACACGGATAAACACGGCTTGAGAAGAAGACACGGGCGGCCTGTGTCTCGTGTGAGTCTCCGCCGCGCTGTCTTGTCCGTGTATTCCGTGTAATCCGTGGCCTGACCTTCCGTGTTCATCCGCGGCCTGACTTTTCCGTGTTTATCCGTGTTCATCCGTGGCTTTCATCCGTGGCGTTCTTCCGTGGCTGCGGATCGCGGTAAAATCGCCCGCATCGCATCCCTCTTCCGAGATCGTCGGATCGCCGTCGCGTACGCAGGGCTCGGCTGCACGATTACGCTTCTGCACGCGGCGCTGTCGGCGAAGACGATCGGCCACTTCTCGTCAGACTCCTGGAGCTACTTCGAGCTCTCGCAGTCGGTCTTTACGCACTTCTACCGCGTCGCCACGGTCCGGCAGTTTTCGTTCGACGCGCCGTTCGGCGTGTCGTTTCCTCCGCTGCTCCCGATCCTCATCGCCGCGTGGAACGCGGTCGCGAACTCCGGCGTGTACGCCGGCACGTGGATCAACCTGATCGTCGCGGCGTTGACGTTCCCCGCGCTGCTCGTGCTCGGACGCACGCTGTCGCAGTCCGACGCGCCGGGGATTCTCGCGATGGCGGCGCTCCTCGGCAGTCCGTGGTATCTCGACGAGGTGATGGGCGGACGCGCGATCCCGATCGCCGTCCTGCTCTTTGCCGTGATGCTCCTGCTGCTGCACCGCGCGCTGACGGCGACGGCACGCGTCGAGTGGCTGGCGGCCGCTGCGGGGGTCGCCGCGGGGCTCGTCTTCGAAGTGCGGTTCGACTTCCTGCTGCCCGCGGTCGTGATCGGCGGCGCGATGGCGGCGGGGCAGGCGCGCGCGGGAACGCGGCTGGCCGCCGCCTACTTCGCCGGTCTCGCCGTGGCGGTGCTGCCGTGGGTGGTGTACTCGGTGACGCACTTCGGCGTCCCGCTCGCGTCCGACAACACGCGTACCGCCACGGCCGTGGCGCCGCTGCTCGTGACGCGCTTCGTGCCGTTCCCCGAGACGATCACCACGCTGCGGAACGAGCCGTTCGAGTGGATCGCCGCGAAGATCTACGGCTCGTGGACGACGATCGAAGCGCTCGCGATCGCGGTCGGCGCGTCGCCGATCCCCGTGCTTGCGGGCATGTGGGTCGCGACCTGGACCGAGGCGCCGAAGCTGCCGCGCCCGACGACGATGGTGCTGACACTGGCGTGGCTGGCGCTCGGCACGCAGATCGCCGTAACGGCCGCATCGGGATATCCGGACGTCCGGTTCTGGATCCCGATCGCCGCCTTCGGCACCTTCACGATGACGGCGCTCCTGCTCACGGGCCGCGAGATCCCGCATCTCGCCGCTGCGAGCGCGCTGCTGTTCGTGCCCGCGCAGGTCGCGCTCGTCGCCGCGGCCAGCCATCAACCCGATCGGCTCGCGGGGATCTTCTCGGCGCTGTGGCCGCTGGCGCTCGTCGCGTTCGTCGCGATCGAGCCGGCGATGCGCACGTCGCGGGCGGTGGCGCGCCTCGGCCGGGTGTGCGCGGTGGCGATTCCGCTCGTGGCCCTGATGTTCGGCAGCGCGCTCGCCGTGCGATCGACCGGCGCGCGCTACAGTTTCACGGCCAACGCGACCGCGCGGACGCGCGACGCCAACGCGCGGATCGTCGAGGGGCTCGACGGGAGCGATCCCGCGCGCGCGCGCATCCTGCTCGCCGACGTGCCCGGCGCGCCGATCGCCTGCGAGTTCGGCGCGCGCACCAGCGTCGGCAACGTGCTGAAGCCGGCGCCGCCGTTCGGCTGGATCGATCTGTGGCTGCTCGTCCGCCGCTACGGCATCACGCACGCGGCCGCCGGCGACCCCGAAATCGACGCGCGGCTGCCGGTGCTGTTCGCCGTGCACAAGTCGGCGAACGGCGCGCTCTGGACGATCGAGGGCGAGCGGCAGGGGATGGTGGTCGTCGAAGACGCGCGTCCCGCGGATTCGATCCCCGGACTGAAGTCGCTGCTCGTCGTGACGAACGCCGGCGGTCCCGTCGACGCGTCGCACGCGCCGGCGCGCGCGCCCGACGACTGGCCGTACCCGCTGCTCTTCGTGCCGCGGCCCTGACGGCCCACCATTCGTCCCACTCAGCCGTGTCGCGTCACAAAAGCTCGGCCGGGTGAACAAGGTACAATCGCTTCATCGAGCCGTCCTCCACGTCTCCCGCATCCGCATCCAGGTTCGATCGATCGATCGTCGAAGGGCCGATCGCGTCGGCCGTCTGGCACCTCGCGTGGCCGACGGTGATCCAGAACATGATCGGCGGTCTCCAGGGGATCGTCGATCACGTGATGGTGGGGCACTTCGTCGGCTTCGCCGGCAACGCCGCGATCGGCGTCGGCTGGCAGATCTTTCTCGTCGTCGTCGTGTTCATCTCGTCGCTTTTCACCGGCATGGGCGTGCTCGTCGCGCGCTTTGCGGGGGCGAACGAAGCCGACAAGGTGAACCGCGTCGTCTACCAGGCGTTCCTGACGGCGGTGATTCTCGGCGTGGGCGTCCTCGGGCCGATCGGCTGGGTCGCGTCGCCGTGGCTGCTGCAGCTCGTGCACGCGTCGCCCGACGTCCGCGCCGCGGCGCTGCCGTACCTGCGGACGATGTTCGTGTGCAGCATCGGCCAGCTGCTCTACTTCATGATCGCGGGCGCGCTGCGCGCCGCCGGCGACGCGCGCACGGGCATGCGGATCGGCATCTGGATCGTCGGGCTCAACATCGGGCTCAACATGATCCTCATCAGCGGCCTCGGTCCGATCCCCGGGTTCGGCGCGCAGGGCGCGGCGCTGGGCACGTCGATCGCCTCGGCGATCGCGTCGGGCGTGGGCCTCTGGCTGATGGCGACGGGCCGCCTCGTCATCAGCTTCAAGGGCGTGCCGAAGGCGCCCGACTGGAGCATCATCCGCTCGCTGTTCCGGTTCGGCCTGCCGGCGGGCGTGCAGGGCGTCGCGATGAACGTGGCGGGCGTGCTGCTGCTGCGGTTCATGGGATCGCTCGAGCACAGCGCCGAGGCGCAGGCGGCGTACGCGGTCTGCTACACGGAGCTCTTCGCGTTCATCACGTGGACGTCGGTGGGCCTGATGGGCGCGGCGGCGGCGACGGCGGGGCAGAACCTCGGGGCTGGGCAGCCCGAGCGCAGCGTGCGCGCGGTGCAGATGGCGGCGCGCTTCGGACTGATGATCGCCGGCACGATCGGCGCGATCTTTCTCCTCTTCTCGAGCCAGCTCCTGGCGCTCTTCGGCCTCCACGATGACACCGTCGTCCGTCTCGGCCGCCAGCTGCTGACGTATCTCAGCGTTTCGGGTCTCTTCATCACCGTCGCGCTGACGTATACCGGCGGTCTGCAGGGGACAGGCGACACGCGGAGCCCGCTCTTCATCACGCTCGTCGCGCAGATCGCCATTCCGATCGGCCTGTGTTTCTACTGGCAGGCGACAGGACAGCTCGACGCGTCGCGGATCTGGCTGGCGATCGTGCTGGGCCACTTCACGCGGTGCGTGCTCTCGGTCGCGCGCTTCCACCAGCGCCGCTGGCAGCACATCGCCGTCGATCTGGCGCGATAGGGATCCCGTCGCGCCTATTTCATCGGCCGGAACAATAGATCCTGAAAGTCGAACGAGAAGTCGGTTTCGGGCGAGACGGCGCGCATGCGCACGCTGTCGATCGCGCCGTCGGGCGTGAGGGCGAACGTGACGAAGGCGTCGGCGCGCAGCTCGCGATCCGTCCACCGCGCCACGAACGTGTCGTGCTGCCAGTGCTCGAGGCGGCCGCTGAGCGCGGGCGTCTTGTCGAGCGCGATCGCCAGCCCGTCGCCCTTGCGCTCGATCGTCATCTCGCCGTACCACGCGTCGCGGTAGCGGCCCGCGTAGCGGTCGAGCGGCAGCGACGGTTTCGACGCCGTGTCGCGCGCGGCCGCCGCCGTGGTGACGCCCGATTCCGCCGCCTGCCGCATGCGGGTCTCCACCGCCGACCATGCGGCGATCCAGTCCATGGGCGGCGCGCCGATATACGCGTCGAGGACGTGGTTCACGATGCTCTCGAACGCGGCGGTCGATTCCTGGTTCGTCAGGACGGCGACGCCGAGCCGCAGCTCGGGAATCATCGCGACGCGTGAGACGTAGCCCGGGAGTCCGCCCGTGTGCGTCACGAGCTTGTAGCCGCGATAGTCGCGCAGCTGGAAGCCCAGGCCGTAGGCGTTGAAGCTGGGCCGCAGCGCGGCCAGTTCAGGCGGGTAGTTGCCAATCGGCATCGGCGTCACGATCGTCGTCAACTGCCGCGCCGTCGCGGGCTGCAGCAGTGCGGTGCCGTCTGGCAGCCGCCCTTCGGCGAGCTGCACGATCATCCACTTCGCCATGTCCTCGGCGTTCGAGTTGATCCCGCCGGCCGGGTTGGTGACGTCGCTGTCGAACGGCGCGATGGGGCGCACCTTCCCGTCGACGCGTGCGTGCGGCGTCGCCACGTTGCCGCCGCGCATCGCGTCGGAATGCCGGACGTTGCTCGTTGTCATGCCGACGCGGGAGAGGATGCGCGACTGGATGAAATCCTCCCAGGACCGGCCGCTGACCTCCTCGACCACCTGGCCGGCGACGAGATACAGGACGTTGTCGTACGCGTACGCGCTGCGGAAGCTCGTCGCGAGCGGCAGGTATCGGAGCCGGCGGATGACGTCCTTGCGGGTGTAGCCTGATTTCGGCCACCACAGCAGGTCGCCCGCGCCGAGTCCCAGCCCGCTGCGGTGCACGAGCAGATCGCGCACCGTCATCTCGCGTGTCACGTACGGGTCCGACAGTTGGAACCACGGGACATAGTCGATGACGGGCGCGTCCCACCGGATCTTTCCCTCGTCCACGAGGATGCCGAGCGCCGTGGCGGTGAACGCCTTCGTGTTCGACGCGATGCCGAACAGCGTGCGCGCATCCACCTCGGCGGGGTCGCCGAGCTTCTTCACGCCGTAGCCGCGCGAGACGACGACCGCGCCGTCCTTGACGATCGCGAGCGCGATGCCGGGCACCTCGAAAGTCTTCATCGCGCGCGCCACCCACGAGTCGACGTCGGGCGGCTTCGCCTGCGGCGCCGGTAACGTGAGCAGGAGGACGGCGGCGAGGAGCGTGCGAGTCATGGCGTCATGGTAGCTGAACCGTGGCCCGCGAGTTGCAACGCGAAGATGACGGAATGTGGATCTTCGAGCGGCGGCCCCGAAGGCTCATCCGTTGGATCGTCGGTGTGGCCGCCGTCGTGCTCGCCGCCCTGTGGATCGCGGTGCTCGTGCTCTCGCGCGCGCCGATCCTGCGTCAGGCGCTCGTCGACACGCTCAACGACAAACTCGACGCCGACGTCGAGCTGCAGGGGTTCGAGGTCCGCACGTTTCCGCTGTTCCGGATCCACGGCGACGGCCTGACGCTGCGGTTGAAGAACCAGCAGAACCCCTCGCCGTTCATCGAGGTCAAGCACTTCGAGGTGGCGGGCGGACTCTTCGGGATGCTGAAGCGGCCGCGGCGGTTCACGTCGGTCGAGCTCGAGGGGCTGCGCATCACGATTCCGCCGCGCTCGTCGAACGATCGCGAAGCCGGCAGCCAGGCGGCGTCGGCCGTCGGCGGTCAGGTGATCGTCGAGCGCGTCACCGCGCGCGACGCGACGCTCACGATCGTGCCGCGCGATCCGGCGAAAGAGCCGAAGGTGTGGTCGATCCACGATCTCGAGATGACGTCGGTCGGGTTCAACCGCTCGATGCCGTTCAGGGCGACGCTCAGCAATCCGATCCCGCAAGGGGAAATCGCGGCGAAGGGATCGTTCGGCCCGTGGGTGAAGCAGGATCCGGGGCTCACGCCGCTCAGCGGCACCTACAGCTTCGATCACGCCGATCTCGGCACGATCAAGGGCATCGGCGGGATCCTCTCGTCGACCGGCCGGTTCGCCGGCATGCTCTCACGCATCCTCGTCGATGGGACGACGAAGACGCCGGACTTCAGCATCGACATCGGCGGCGCGCCGGCGCCGCTCGAGACGACGTTCGCCGCGATCGTGGACGGCACCAACGGCAACACGTACCTGCAGAAAGTGGACGCGCGGCTGCATCACACCGCAATCGAGGCGTCGGGCGCGATCGCGTCGCAGCCGCACCTGAAGGGGCGCACCGTCACGATCGACATGCAGGTGCACGACGGCCGGATCGAGGATCTGCTCGCGCTGGCGATCCGCGCGCCGAAGCCCGTGATGACGGGGCGCGTCGCCCTGCGCGCGTCGATGACGCTGCCGCCCGGGGACAGGCCGGTGGCGGATCGCCTGCAGCTGCAGGGACGCTTCGCGCTCGAGCACGCCGATTTCAGCGACGCGAAGACGAAGGCCCAGCTCGTGGAACTCAGCCGGCGCGCGCGCGGCAAGAAGGCGTTCGAGGCGACCGGTCCCGTCGCGTCCGAGATGCGCGGTCAGTTCACGATGCGCGAGGGGCACATCCGCTTCGAGCCGGTACGCTTCGGCGTGCCGGGCGCCGAGATCGAGCTCACCGGCGTGTACGGCCTGCGCAGCGAGCAGCTCGACTTCGCGGGCACGCTCGGCATGGACGCGCCCGTCTCGCAGGCGATGGGCGGCGGCCTCAAGGGATGGCTCCTCAGGCCGTTCGATCCGCTCTTCCGCAAGAACGGCCACGGCGCCCTCGTCCCCATCACCGTCACCGGTCCGCGCGCGCAGCCGAAGTTCGGCCTGCAGTGGGGCAAGGTGCTGAAGCAGTAGAGACCGCGGAGCAAAGACAACCGAGGACGCCGAGGAACGGGACGCCGAGGCACGCAGAGAACGCGCAGAGGCTCGCGGAGGGTACACCGTTCGAACCGTATGTCCTGCCGCGACGTGTGTTCGCTTGGTCGCCGCGCTGTCGTGTTCGCGCGCCGCGCTGCGCGCGGCGGGACGTGGCGAGCGATCCGGAAAAACGAGCGGCCACTGCATCTCTCGCCGTTCGTTTTTCGGGATCGCTCGTCACGTCCAGCCGGGCCGCCGAAGGCGGCCGGCTCGCGAACACGAGAGCCGCGGGCGCGCGAACGCGCACCGCGGCGTACCGGAAGCCTCGAGGCAGGGTGCCTCGGCGTTCCTCTGCGTGTCCTCCGCGCGCCTCTGCGTTCCGTTCCTCTGCGAGCTCCGTGAACTCTGTGGCCTCTAATCGGGCCTGACGGTGCGTCCCAGCCACAGGCCGGCGACGACGATCACGATCAGCGCGAGCGGCAGCAGCGCACGGTGGGCGGGGTAGTCGAGCGAGACCGTGCAGTCGCCGCTGCACGGCGCGTCGAGGGAGAGCTGGCCGTCGCGCGCGACGAGCGGAACGGGACGGCCGTCCAGGTGCGCCGTCCACGCGGGATGGAAGTTCGTGCGGACGATGACGGGATCGCCGGCGCGGACGCCGCGTAGAACGAGATCCGCGTGGTGCGGGCCGGCGTTGACGAGCGCGCCGCTGCCGGTCGAGACCACGACCTCGCGCGGATCCGGCGTGCCGAACCGGAACGCGGTCCATACCCCGTCGGTCCACGTCTCGGCGAAGCGCGGGTCGTCGCGCAGGTACGCCGTCGCCGCCTGGCTCCACACGAAGAGATCGACGATGCCCCAGCGGCGCATCTCGCCGGCGAACGCGTCGTGCGGCGTGTGCGCGAGCGCGCGTCCCATGAACGTGCCGCCCGCGACGACCTGTCCGCGCCACGGGCTCCACGACCAGCCGTCGGCGTAGCCGCTGGCATAGAGGCGGCGCCCCGTGGCGTCGGCGATGAGCGGCTCGAAGTGCGTGCCGAACCGCGACGGTTCGGTCGTGCCGCCGGGTTCCGCGTTCATGTTGCGGTGCGGGTTGTTCTCGAGCAGCACGAGCACGCCGGGCGCCCGCGCGATGCGATCGACGAGCGCGGCGTTGACGTCGCGGATGCCGCCGACGTGCGGAACGGCCTGGAACCAGATCTGGACGTACAGCGCGATCGTGGCGGCGAGGCTCCAGCGCAGCCACGCGCTCGCCGTGTGACGCACGAGCAGCGCCGCCAGCACCGGCGCGAGGAACACCGGCAGCATGTGGATCGGCCGCAGGAAGACGTAGCCGGCGTAGACGTTGCTGAGGCGCATCAGCGCGAGCGTCGCGAGGACGGCGACCGCGTGAAAGCGCACGCGGCTCCGGTCGAACACGGCCAGCGCGATCGAGACGGGCAGGAATACGAGCGCGAGCCCCGAGTAGTCGTTGAACCAGCGGCCCGGCAGCCACAGCAGCTCGACGTTGTAGTAGATCGTCCGCGCGAGCGACGGCCAGTCGATCGCGGCCGGCGGCTCGTAGAAGAGCGTGTTGACGAGGAAGTACGACGGGTACCGCCACGATTCCCACGTGAGCGGCAACGACGCGACGACGCCCGCGACGATCGCGACGAGCGCGCGAGCGGCCGATCGCCGGTCGCGCGCGACGGCCGCGTCGATCAAGAGGTACAGACAC
>Ga0066903_100003623_pt1 | contig 12697 bp, 12 predicted proteins | sample PanSoiMetaGPlot1_FD_67491 | JGI IMG/M metagenome (GOLD analysis project Ga0066903, IMG submission 67491) | Tropical forest soil microbial communities from Panama analyzed to predict greenhouse gas emissions - Panama Soil - Plot 1 (version 2) | ecosystem: Environmental > Terrestrial > Soil >... | reverse complement strand
AGCTGGTCTTCCTTCACCAGCACGATGGCCCGGCCCAGGCGCGGATACAGAAACACTTCCTCAATCTGGGCCGGCTGCAAGGCATTGGGAATCATCACCTGCAACGAATCGTTCCAGCGGACGATGTCGATGCGTTCGCCCCCGAGTTCATCGACCACGTTCTTGATGCGCGAGCCGCGCACGCCCACGCAGGCGCCGACGCAGTCCACCTTCAGGTCGATGCTGGAGACGGCGATCTTGGCCCGGTAGCCCGCTTCGCGCGCCAGAGCCTTGATCTCGATGGTGCGGTCGGCGATCTCGGGGATCTCGTTTTCAAACAGCCGCCGCACAAAATCCGGATGCGTGCGCGACAGAATGATCTTCACCCGGTGTCCCACCTTGCGGACATCCAGGATCACTGCCTTGATGCGCTCCCCAATATGGTGGGTCTCGCCGGGAATTTGTTCGCTGCGCGGCAGGATCGCTTCGGATTTCCCCAGGCTGACGATGGCCGCCCCGCCTTCGTGCCGCTGCAAGGTGCCGTGCACCAAGTCGCCCTTCATGGCGGCGTATTCGTCGAAAACCGCGTTGCACTCGGCCTCGCGAATCTTCTGGATCATCACCTGCTTGGCGCTCTGGGCGGCGATCCGGCCTAGTTCCGCCGGATCGATGGCCTCCTCGCCCTTCTTGGCCTGGATTTCACCCGAGTCCCGATCGATGGTGACGACGACGCCGGATTCCTCGCCGTAGCGCTTCTCCGTCGCCAGCTGCAAGGCGGCCTGGATCCCCTCGAAAATCACTTCCCGGGGGATGTTCTTCTCGTGGTGCATCTGATCCACGATTCGCAACAGGTCGGATCCTTTCATCGTTCTGTTCCCTTTGTCCTTTTGCGTAGGGTGCGTTCCCTTTCGGTCCAAACATCCATCAAGCGTTCGCTTGATGGGGACGGCCCGAAAGGGAACGCACCCTACATATGTCTCCACCAACAAAAAAAGTGGGCTCCAAACCCACTTGAAGATGCCTCCGCGCCCCCGTGGCGCCCGAGCGCACCGCGAACCATCAGCCCGACCAGGCCAGTGTCTGGCCCGTGAGACCGTCAAAAAGCATCGTGTTTTGCCAGGCAATGGTCAGCATCACATCTTGTCCTCGCACAAACCGGCTGTGGCACATGCCGCTCAGTAACAATCCGGAGCCCGAGCACGTTGCCATGAATCCTTCATCGAGTAATTCTATCAAATCCACCTTCATGTGGAGAACCCCCGGCCGCGAATTCCTTTCGGATATCTCGATATCCTCGGGCCGGATGCCAACAGTTACCGGCCGGCCTCGAAACGCCATCCAGGACTTCGCCGGCGATTCCGGCACGGAAATATCCAGGCCAGGGAGCGAAAAAACCAGGTTTTCCCCACCCAGTTGACCGTCCAGCAAATTCAATGGCCCACGACCCTGGCACAGGCGCGCCACCTGCCGATTGACCGGCCGGCGAAGGAGCCTCTCGGGCGTATCGACCTGCTGGAGGGTTCCCCGATCCAGAACCGCCACACGGTTGCCCAGCGCCAGCGCTTCCTGGGGATCATGGGTAACATAGACCATTGTCGCTGGAAATCGCTGATGGAGCAAGTGCAACTGACGGCGCAAATCGACCCGTAATGGACTATCCAGGTGACCAAGAGGTTCGTCCAAAAGAAGCACGTCCGGCCGGCGAATGAGAGCCCGTCCGAGGGCAACTCGCTGTTCCTGGCCTCCGGAAAGTTCCGCAGGAAGGCGATCCAGTTCATTATCCAATCCAAGTGCTTGAGCCACTTCAACTACGGACGGGTTTGGATCCGGATGTGGGAATCGAAACAAGCGGCGAAACCACGGTTGGCGTAACTCCATGCCAAATTCAAGGTTGCCGCGGACAGTCTGCTGTGGATTCAGTGCCGGGCGTTGAAACACCATGCCCACATTTCGCAGCCGGGGGGGCACCGAATTGACCACCCGACCGCCCATGCGAATCGTTCCTTCAGTCGGTTCCTCCAGGCCGGCAATCAGCCTCAAGGTCGTGGTTTTGCCACATCCTGATGGCCCTACAACAGCCAGTAATTCGCCGGAGTGGATGACGAAGTCGAGATTGGAGAGCGCTTTTACGCCGTTGTCGTAAACCTTTGTCACCCGTTCGAGAGCGATTTCCATGATTCGATTGTAACCGAGGCTGACATAAACCCACAGAATCTTTGCTCTTCCTTAACGTGTACATGCGTATAATCCACAAAGAGGAGGCGGACCATGGATAATCGCGCCATCGCCAAGAAACTCACCGATCACGCCCATCTTCTGGAATCAAGGCATGACAGCCTGTTTCGCATCATGGCTTATCGCCGGGCCGCGGAAACGGTGCTCGGGCTGGATGAACCGGTGGAAAATATCGTTGCTCGCCTGGGCCGCAAAGGACTACAGGCGCTTCCGGGCATCGGCAGGCATTTGTCATATACCATCCAGAACCTGGTCCAATGTCAGAAGCCAGATGTCCAACGTCAAAAGTCACGGGTCAAATGACATTGGACATTGAACATTGGACTGCCATGTTCCAAAGCGTGCGGCGTTTTCTGGAAATGATTCGCTTCAGCCACACGCTCTTTGCATTGCCGTTCGCACTTCTCAGCGCAATTCTGGCCTGGCACACAAAAGGGGAATTCTCCTGGCTGGAGCTGGCCGGCATCCTGGTTTGCATGGTCCTGGCGCGTAGCACGGCCATGGCGTTCAATCGGCTTGCGGATCGGGGACTCGACGCGGGCAATCCGCGCACTGCCAAACGTCATCTACCGGCGGGTGAATTATCCGTGCCGGTGGTCTGGCTATTTACTCTGGTGTGCGCTGCCGGCTTCGTCCTTTCTACCTTGATCTTTCTTCTGGCGGAGCCGGCCAATCCCTGGCCCATCATTCTTTCCGGGCCCGTACTCCTTTTCATTTGCGCCTATTCCTACACCAAGCGCTTCACCGCCCTGGCCCACTTCTGGCTGGGCATATCGCTCCTGCTTGCTCCGCTGGCGGCCTGGATTGCCATTCGCGGCCTGGAGGACTTGATGATCCCCCTGATTTTGGGGCTGGCTGTGTGCTTCTGGGTGGCGGGCTTCGACATCATCTACGCCTGCCAGGATGTTGCTTACGATCGCCAGGCCAGATTACACAGCGTGCCGGCATTACTGGGAGTCAAGCCGGCGTTGCGCGTCGCCTTCCTCTGCCATCTCGTCATGCTCGGCCTGCTGGTAGCCTTCGCCTGGATCGCCGGATTGGGCGTGATTTACCTGTGCGGGGTTGCCGCGGTTGCGGTTCTGCTTCTGGTGGAACATTACCTGGTGAAACCTGACAATCTCACCCGCGTGAACCAGGCGTTCTTTCACGTGAATGCCGTGATCAGCGTCGGCCTGCTGGTGGTCGTGTTAGTGCAGCTCTATTTTGGGTCGTGATTCGAAATAGAAATTCGTTCTAATATCGAAACATGAAGAATTGAACATTACTCACGAGAGCCGACACCTTGAGTTTACTCGAGAAGCTGCAAGTCAACTGACAGCTACGGTATGTACTCAGGGTCGTTTTCGTCTGCCGACACGCCTGTGTACAAGACCGCAGCCGATATTCTTGGGTAGCACCAAGCAGGGAACATCTGACAGTTACATGGTCCACGCCGTTGATCTGATTTGTCGGCAGGTGCCTCTGACCGGGGGGGGGGTGTGATACATCGTCGATCCATGGAGACTCTTCCTTGTATTCTGTTTGCGGTGGTTTGTTAGAAACATCCGCATGATTGCAGGACTACTACAGACCTCAGCAACTCGGTGGAGAAAAACCGGATATTTCCATTGTGTTGTGACAAGAATTAAGAAAAAATACTTGCCGCAGCCATTTTTCGTGTTAGGATTATTGTTGCCTTTCGTCGCACATCTCTTGCCTGCATGGAGGTCGGATATGTTGACAAGTTATCTGGTGCATTGCCCGCATTTCGGCTGCAACTGGTTCGGCAGCTTGCTTCCCAGCCAGGACACCGATTCGTGGAAAGGGTCTATTCCTACCACGTCGGTGGCCGTCTTTGAATGTCCCCAGTGCCGGCATTCCTGGCGGGCCCGCATCCAGGGGGATGATGTCGTTCCGCTGCCGGTGCCCCAGGATGAACAAGTCCATCTGGTGTAGTCAGTTGCGTCCGATGTTCGCTTGATCTCACGAAACTTGCTAATCCAGCTGTGCTTGGGCAGCTGGATTTTTTTCCATTTTTTGCTGGCATCAGCTGCATTCCAGGGTATAATTCTTTTTCAGCTGCGCTGAACTTCCCAGGTGATCCTGGGCAACTTCTTTTGAGGAAAGGAATCCTCCATGCTCACTCTATCCTCCTCCCTTCGCATTGGCATTTATGGCCTGGAAGAAGCCCCGGTAGGCCGGGTTGGGCTTTGGCCCAGCGGTTACAAGGGGGCCCTGAAAGCGGCCGGCGCCGAACCCATCCTCCTCGAACCGGACGACGACCTGTCCTGGGACCAGGTCCTCAAGGGCCTGCACGGGCTGGTGTTTTCCGGCTGGAAGGACGGCAATCCCTTTGCCGACGAAGGCCTGTGCCACTGGTGCAAGGACCACCGCTTGCCGCTCTTGGCCATCGACGACGGCATGCTGGCTCTCAATGCGGCCTTTGGCGGCCACAATTACCAGGACGTGGGCCGCGAGGTGCCCGAGGCGTTGCAACATCGCCACCGTCCCGAACGCGGCCTGCGCCATGCGATCCTGGTGGAACCCGGCAGCCAGCTTGCCGGCCTGTACGGCGAAGGCGAAATCGTCGTCAACAGCGAACACGGGCAGGCGATCGAGCGCCTGGCGAAAGGTTTCACGATTGGCGCTCGCGCCCTGGACGGCGTCATCGAGTCCATCGAATGGCAAAATCCCAACTGGTTTTGCCTGGGCGTGCAATGGCAGCCCGCCTCGGTCACTGCGTCCGGGCTGGATATCCAGGTGTTCCGCGGCCTGGTGGATGCCTGTTCGCGCAAGGGGAAATCCGGCCGCCGGCGCATGGCGGTCAGCGCCTGACATTGAATTGAGCCCGCAACGCAAGCGAGGGTTTTGCCTGACCCTTGCTTGCGCTGCGGGCTCCTGTGCGAATCACTGTTCTTGACGCATCCTGCAGCTTGGGATATCGTGAAATCTCCCGAACATCATCTGGTTCCGTTCATTGACGGGGATGACTCATGAACTCCACCGAGCTAAAGAACTACAAGAAACAATTGCTGGCCCTGCAAGAGCGTTTGGGAGGCGACGTTTCCCATTTGACTGATGAAGCGTTCAACAAGCAGGGGGACGAAACGGGCGGCAACCTGTCGCACATGCCCATTCACATGGCCGATCTGGGCACGGATAATTTCGAGCAGGAAAACACGCTCAACCTGCTGGCCAACGAAGAGCAGATGCTGAAGGAAATTTCGGCCGCCCTGGAACGCATCGACAACGGCAAGTTCGGCAAGTGCGAGGAATGCCGGGGCGACATCGCCAAACCACGGCTCAAGGAATTGCCTTACACGCGCTTCTGCGTTGAGTGCGCGCGGAAAATGGACCAGTCAAAACCATGAACGGCACGACGGAGCGATCCTATCACTGGCTATTCTGGTGCCTGGCGCTGACCGGCTTTGTCCTGGATCAGGTCAGCAAGTATGAGGTATTTCGCCGCCTGTATCAGGTTGCCGAGCCGGATCAGCATGGGCAGCTGGTGGGCCAAGCCGAGCTCATTCCCGGAGTTTTCCGCCTGCATGCCGGCTTCACCAGGCAGCCCGAAAGCGGCACGGGAATCCTGGCCAGCCTCCGAACTTACAGCAGCGATGTGTTGCCCTACGTCAACAAGGGCGCCCTGTTCGGTCGCGGCCACACCATTTTCGGCATGAACGGCAACATCGTTTTCGCGGTAGTCAGCGTGGGCGCCGCCGTGGCCATCATCTACTGGTCCAGGCGGCCCCATACCCGGCACGATCGCTTTCTGTCACTGGCGCTGGGCCTGATTCTGGCCGGCACGCTGGGCAATCTTTATGACCGCCTGGTCTTCAACGGGGTCCGCGATTTTCTCTACTGGTATTATCTCATCGACTGGCCAATCTTTAACTTTGCGGATTGCTGCCTGGTGTGCGGCGCCGGCCTCTTGCTCGTGCAGGCATTCTTCACCGAAGCCCGTCCGGCCCCCGTTGAAAATGTCGTTGTGGCAGAAGAACCCCAAGTCGTTGAAATGAAGAACTAGAATCAATCGCCGTAGTGCGCCACCAGGGAGGCGATCGCCTGAGCGGCCCGGGGCTCGGGGATGTTGTAGTTGGAGGCGACATCGGCGGCGGCTTCCCGCACCGCCTTGTGCTCGACCACTTCCAGCGGGAGATTGGCCTCGGCAGCTTCCGCACGCAGACCCGGCAAACTGAGGACGAGGACGGCAGCGTGAATGGCAATAGCCGCACGCTGTGCCGGGATGCCGCGCTTTTCCAGCCAGGCATGCTGCCGCCGGAGCAGCGATTCAAACCGCTCCGTGAAAGTGTCGTCATCCATCTTCCCGGTTTGATAGCGTTCGAGCTGCCGGTACAGAGGCCGGGCCAATCGCGGCAGAACGACGTCCATTAGCTGCTTGTCCATCGTTCCTCTCCGATTCAAGGATGGCGAAACAACGGTACCAAATAGTCTGCGCCCATCAATACAATTCTAGCTGGATAAGCCTTCAAGGGCAAAAAAATGTCCGGCTCAAATGGAAAGTTCCCTTGGTTCCAGGCAACTTGTGCCGTTGTCAGGTGTGAAAAATGGCATTTTCAACCCAAAATAGTTGCAGCGGGCGGTGCCGGCATTCATAATCCCGGAATACAACCAGGTTCATTAAAACACAGGAAGCTGTGAGGACACACCCATGCTCGGGCGCTTTGGTTTGACAGGCTGTTTGATCTTGGCGACAACCGCGGCCGCCGGACTCGACGACAAGCCGGGGCAAAAAGTGAAGCCGGCGCCGGTTATTTCCTGGAAGAAAACCGTCGTGGACAAGGCCTTCCGTTCCGAAGGCGTTGCCGTCGCCGACGTAAACAAGGACGGCAAGATGGACATCATCGTCGGCGACGTCTGGTACGAGGCGCCGTACTGGAAGATGCACGAAATCCGCAAGGGGGACAAGTATCAGCCCGATGGTTACAACCCGCTGGGTTACAGCCAGAGTTTCGCGGTTTTCGCCGACGACATCAACGGCGACGGCTGGCCGGACGCGATCGTCATCGGCTTCCCCGGCGAGCCGGCACGCTGGTATGAAAACCCTGGTAAAAAAGGCGGTTTGTGGAAAGAACACATCATCACCCACAGCGCCTGCAACGAGACTCCCCTCTATGTTGATTTGTTCGGCACCGGCAAACGCGTGCTGGTCATGGGTGTGCAACCAATAGGTCAGGACAACATGGGCCAGATGTTCTGGATCGCTCCGGGCAAGGACCCGACCCGGCCGTGGGAACACCATCCGATCAGTGTGCCCAGCGAGAAGGGCAAGGTAGTTCCTGGCACCTTCCGGTATGCTCACGGTTTGGGGGTGGGCGATGTCAACGGCGATGGCCGGCTCGATGTGATCTGCACCGCGGGCTGGTGGGAGCAGCCGGCAAAGCAGGACGGCAAATGGACCTTTCACTCTGCCAACCTGGGACCCGATTGCGCTGACATGTTCGCCTTCGACATGGACGGCGACGGCAAGAACGACATCGTCAGCTCTTCCGCCCACCAGATCGGCATGTGGTGGCACCAGCAAAAGGGCACGAAGGATGCGCCATCATTCGTCCGTAATGACATGTTGCTGGGGAGCCCGGTTGTCGCCGACGCCAAGAACTACCGCTTGTCTGCGGATGAGAAAAAAGTGCTCGACCTGATCAATCAGCATCGAGCCGAGAAGGACCTGCGACCGCTGCGAGCGGTCCCCCTTCTTTGCCGTCTGGCCCGTGGAAGCGCGGAGAACAAATCGCCAAAGGAGCTCAAGAAACTCGGGGATGCCTACAGAGGCAAAGGCAGCACCAACACCTTCGGAAGCGCTGGTCAGGTTTCGCCCGAAGCTCTTGTCAAATCGTGGCTGAAAAAAAAGGAGGCCGAAGTATTCCTTGGAGATTGGCAGGAGGTGGGCGTTGGTTTTGTGAAGGGAAAAGCCGGGACCACCTGTACTATCAGCCTGGGCAAAGGCAGCACGTCTCCTGCAAAAGGCATCGTCGTTTGGGAGGGCATGAAGAAGCATCTGGTGTCGCAGACGCACGCCTTACATTTGGTGGACATCAATGGCGACGGCATCAAGGATCTGGTCACCGGCCGGCGCTGGTGGGCCCACGGACCGCGTGGCGATGCCCTGCCCACAGAGCCCGCGTTCCTCTTCTGGTTCGAAGGCAAGAAGGGGGGCGACGGCATCATGACCTTCGTGCCCCATGTGATTGACGATGATTCCGGCATCGGCACACAGTTCGCCATCGCCGACATCAACGGCGACGGTCTCCCGGACATCATCATTTCCAACAAGAAGGGCGTGTTCATCTTCGAACAGGTGCGCGGGCCTGCGGTCGAATCGGCGCCAGTTCGAAAAGAGTGATTTCTCAAACTGATTCATCGTTTCGATGAATCGGCCGACGAAACGAGGTCAAGATGCAGAAGATTCGCTTTGGGACACTTGGTTTCCTGTTGGCGATTTGCCTGATCGGGCCCGAGCCGGCATCCGGCGGCAAAGAAAAGGACTGGATTCCTCTTTTCAACGGCAAGGATCTGAGCGGCTGGGACACCTGGCTGGGCCGGCCTAGTGGCGAGAAGGAAATCATCGGCCTGAACAAGGACCCGCGCAAGGTCTACTCATTGGTCGAAGAGGACGGCAAGGTGATCATCCGCATCTCCGGCGAAGTCTTCGGCGCCCTGACTAGCAAAAAAGAACTGGAGAATTACCACCTGAAGCTGGAATTCAAGTGGGGCGAAAAGCGCTGGCCGCCACGCGAGAAAGCCGTCCGAGACAGCGGCCTGCTCTACCACTGCGTCGGCCCCCACGGCGCCGCCGGCAGCTTCTGGATGCAATCCCAGGAATTGCAAATCCAGGAACACGATTGTGGCGACTACTGGAGCGTGGCCGGCGGCATCGTCGATGTCGAGGGCTATCGCAAGGACGGCAAGGGGCCGGTCATCTACAAGAAGGGCGGCGAGAAATTCACCGTCCCCGGCAAGGACAGCGGCGGACCTCGCATCGTGAAGAGTCCGGACAACGAGAAGCCCACCGGCCAGTGGAACACCATCGAACTTTTGACCGTCGGCAGCACCAGCGTGCACATTGTCAACGGCAAAGTCGTGATGGTGCTGACCAACTCCCGGCGCATGGTCGATGGCAAGGAAGTGCCGTTGACGAAAGGCAAGATCCAGCTTCAGTCGGAAGGGGCGGAAGTTTTCTATCGGAATATCGCCTATCGGCCGATTGCCAAGATACCGGGCCATTTCCTCTCGGCCGAGAAACCGGACATCAACAAACTAAAACAGGAGCGACTGGAGGTTGCCCGCGCGGGATACAAAATCGCTGAAGCGCTCGTAGAGGACGCACCAAATCTTCCGATCTTTGCTCATTTGTGGTCTCAGCGGCTTCTTGAAGCGCGGCTGGATCTTGATGAGAACAAGAAAGTTGCTTATCAGACTTACTTGAGGCAAACCCAAAAGGCCGAGAAATTGGCTATTAAGCGGTGGGAGGCTGTAGGAGGTGAGAAGAGCATATTGTTCGAAGTTAAATACAATCGGCTCACAGCCGAGATCATGTTAGCGGAAAAATCCGATTTCAAACGGCTTGCGAAAGAGCGATTGGAAACGGCTCGGAAAGGGTTTGAGTGGGCAGAAAAACGGGCAGGTGTACCGGAGGATCCCAAAGGAAGAAATTGGACGCCATCCGATTTTTTACCCTGGGCTCGCCTGCTGCTGGATGCCCAACTGGCCGTGGCTGTGAACAAGGAAGAGAAGGTAAAGGCATTGGAAACCTACCTGAAAACGAATCGGGAAGGGGAAGAAATGACTGCCGATCGGGTAAAAAGCGGTGCGCTTGCCATGCATGTGTTGCTGGAGGCCCAATTTAACCGAATTGAGGCAGAGATTTTGCTTAAGAAGGAGGTGGCTCCAAAAGCCGAAATAAGATCCTTAGCCCAGCAACGACTTCAGAAAGCGGAGAAAGGTTTGGAAATAATGGTTCGAAGAATGAAAGGAGGGGGGACAAGCCGATTGGACCAAGAGTTTTGGTCCTGGGAGCAACGATTGTTCATAGGGAAGTCGGGGCTTGCTTCAACCAAGGCCGAGCGGGTTGCAGCTCTGGAATACTATTGGAACGTCACCAAAGACTTGGAAAAAATGGCTAAGGCCCGTGCAAAGTTCGGAAATATATTTCCCCTTGTGCTTTTGGATTTTCAGTTCCAACGATTGGGAGCCGAAATCAGCCTGCTGGAAGAACAAGCAAAATAACGGGATCGCCCCAGATGCACCATGTCATTAACCGGCGCCGACATTCTGATTCGTCGCCTGAAGGAACACGGGGTCAAGCACATCTTCGGCTACCCCGGCGGGCAACTCACGCCCATTTACGATGCCCTCTACCGGGAAGGGGGAATCCGTCACATTCTGGCCCGCGACGAACAGGCCGCGGGCTTCATGGCCGACGGCTATGCTCGCGCGACCGGCCAGCCGGGCGTCTGCCTGGCGGTGTGTGGACCGGGCGTATTCAACGCAGCCACGCCGCTGGCCACCGCCTTCACCGATTCGATTCCGGTCCTGGCCATCAGCGGGCAAATTCCCAGCGCGGGTAAAGGACTGCGCTCCGGCTACTACCATGAAAACGACCAGCTCGATGCCTGCAAATCATTCACCAAGCACCGGGCACGGCCCGTCGATGTACAGCGCATCGTTCCGCAGCTCGACGAGTCGTTCCAGATCATGACGCGCGGCCGACAGGGCCCGGCCCTTTATGATATTCCTCTCGACCTCCAGCGTCAGGAGGTCAAGGACACGCAGGTCTTGCCGGCCATCCCCGCCTTATCGGCGCCGGCTCCGTCAGCCGAAGAACTGGCATCCCTGGTCCGCCTGTTCGCGGGCTGGAAAAAACCCATCATTCTGGCGGGCGGCGGAGTCGTCAGCGCGCAGGCCACCGGTCAACTGGCCCAGCTTGCCGACCGCCTGGGAGCGCCGGTGTTTCACACTCTGATGGGCAAGTGCGCCCTTTCGAGCGGGCATCGGCTCAAGGCCGGACTGCCGTGGCGCCGGGCGACCTCCGACGTCACCAGCATGGACACGTTTTTTTCACCGCTCTTCAAGGAAGCGGATGGCCTCTTGGCAATCGGTTGCCGATTTACGCAGGCGACGACCGGAAGCTGGAGCTTGAAAATGCCTCCAAGCGTGGCCCAAGTCGATATCGATGCGCAGGAGATCGGTCGGCATTATCCCGTGACGCTGGGAATCTGTGCCGATGCGCGGGCGACCATCGAGGCGTTGCTGACCGCCCTGCCTCGCCCCGCGCGCACCCCCTGGACGTTGCCCCCGGTGCCACCGGAACCGTGGCGCTTGCCCGGCATTGATCTCGTTGGCCCCCTGCGACAGGTGCTACCGCGCGATGCCATCGTGGTGGCGGATATCACCCGGCTCAGCTACATTCTGCTGGCCGAGTTCCCGGTGTTTGAACCGCGGACCTTTTTGCATCCGGCCGGCTTCGTGGCCATGGGGTACGGAATCCCCGCTGCGTTGGGCGTCAAGGTGGCTTTCCCCGAGCGCACCGTCGTCACCGTCGTCGGCGATGGCTGCTTCCTGATGAGCGGCATGGAACTGGCCAGCGTCGTCCAGGAGAAACTGCCCATTGTCATCATCCTGGTCAATGACCATTGCCTGACCTTGATCAAGGCGATCCAGGAACGGAGATACGAAAGCCGTTTCCTGGGCGTCGATTTGCGCAACCCGGACTTCGGCCTGTTCGCGAAATCGTTTGGTGTTCGCTCCTGGAAAGTGGATACTGACGCTGCTTTTGCCACGGCATTGAAGGAAGCCATCGCCTGTGGTGAGCCGGCTCTGGTGGAAGTCCAGGTGAAAGGCTAGAAAAATCCCTGCAGAAAAATATACTTCAAGTTTGAGGCGGGCCGGGAGCATAAGCGACCGGAGTTTATCTACAAAAAGCGAGCAATCATGACCGAAACCCATGGATCGAACGGCCACGGCAGCGGACAAGCCACGCAAACCCATTTCTCGGAAGGGGAATGGCAAGATTTACGCACGGAAGATCTGAGCGGCGCCAAGGCGGTTGTGGGTTTGATGGCGGGAATCTTCACGACCGGCCTGGTGCTGTACCTGTTCGTGGCCTGGTGGGTTGGTTAAGTTCATCGGCTGCCGGCTTTCCGCTCATTATGATTGCCGATGGCCGAAATTGAATCCGGCATGTCCACTTTTTTCCCCCCTGAACAGCCAGCGGCAACCGCCCAGGAAGCGGCCTCTTGCCGGGGGATACTGCACACCTTTGTTGCCTTCGACTGGGGCGATGAAATCGATCTGGAGCGGGCCCGGCAACTGGTGCCGGCTCAGACCCATGCGCTGCCGAGGCGCAAACGGACCCCGACATCGTTTTCCTACCGGCCATCTCCTTTGAACTTTGGCCTGGAACCCGTGCCTTTGGAGCTGGCGGAGCTGGGAAAGGTGTCGGCATCGGGCCGGGTGACTGCATTCGATTTCGGCGCGGTCAGCG
>Ga0066903_100003622_pt1 | contig 12700 bp, 7 predicted proteins | sample PanSoiMetaGPlot1_FD_67491 | JGI IMG/M metagenome (GOLD analysis project Ga0066903, IMG submission 67491) | Tropical forest soil microbial communities from Panama analyzed to predict greenhouse gas emissions - Panama Soil - Plot 1 (version 2) | ecosystem: Environmental > Terrestrial > Soil >... | reverse complement strand
CGGGGGGGCGGCCGCGAACCTGGCGGAGAATTGCATCAAGAAAGTTGAGGTCGTCGAATATCCCGAACTGGGCATGGAAGCAATCTGGCGCATCGAGGTCGAAAACTTCCCCGCCTTCATCGTGATCGACGACAAGGGCAATGATTTCTTCAAGGAACTAAGTCTCGGATAAAAGGGCAGTCATCGCCCCACACGGGACGCGGCCATCATGGAGGCCGTGAGGGGACGCTCGCAAGGCCTCTTGGGTCCTAATGGTGAGGGTCAAGCGTGGCTTTGGTGCCCCCGCCTTTCAGCCTTCTTGCGGTTTCCGCGGGCGCTATATCAACGACCCGCGCCGGCCTCGAGATCGTGGCTGATCGTGGCAACCGCAAGCAATGCGCCGTCTCTCCGCGATAAGCGACCAGCCGACCGGCGAAATTTTTAATGATTTGGCCTTCGCGTTCGCAGGTTGCTCCAAGGCCGCCGTGGGCCAAGCGGCGCTCGTGGGCGAGGTGTTCAGGTGCGCTATGTTCAGGTGCGCTAGGCGTTATGGCTGCGGCTCATCAACTGCTTGCTTCACGCGGTCTAGCAGCTTCTGATGCCTACGCGAACGGCTACCATACAAACGGGCGCCAAACACGGTGACAATCTCCTGCACGTCTTTGGCCAAATCTTCTTCGAAGCCCGTATCCTCACCCTGATTGAGAATCACCACTTCCACGTTTTTGGCCTCGCAGATTGCAAACACGAGCTCCGCGCCAAATCGCAGCAGTCGATCCTTGTGCGTGATCACCAGACGGCCCACCTCACCTTCAAGCATATCGGAAATAAGTCGTTTTAAGCCCTTTTTGTGATAGTTCACGCCGGAGCCGAGGTCGGCCACCACGTCGAACGTCCAACCTTGCCGGGTGCAATAACGTTGCAGGAGTTGTTGCTGCCGCTCCAGATCGTCCTTCTGGTCCGGCGACGACACGCGAGCATACGCGATCGTTTTGCGCTTACCTTGGTCGGCTGCGCGGAACAGTTCCGGGCGTAGCTTGGCAAGATCATAGCGCCGATGTCCGCCCGCCGTATGCTCGGCGACCAACTTGCCGGCTGCTTCCCAGCGGCGCAGTGTGGTGATCGAGACCCCCAAAACTTCTGCGGCTTCGCTGATGCTTACGATTCTCTCCATAGTGGAGACAATCGCATAGATTTAACGGGGAAAACAAGTTGGCCTCCCGAACTGCACTGCCGGCGGGGATTCAAGCATCCAGCCGGCGCCCGGGAGGCCGAAAGGTAGCGATCAGTCGTCGGCAGAGTCTCCGCCGTCGGGGTCGGCAAGAATCTGCTCCGCGATCAAGCCGGCATTCTGGCGGATGGCGCCTTCGATCTTGGCAGCCACATCCGGATTGGCTCGCAGGAAACCTTTGGCGTTTTCCCGACCCTGGCCAATGCGCTGACTGTCATAGGAAAACCAGGCCCCTGACTTTTCCACCACGCCCGCTTTGACCCCGAGGTCGAGGATCTCGCCTGATTTGGAGATGCCTTCACCGTACATGATGTCGAACTCGACCTGTTTGAACGGCGGGGCGAGCTTGTTCTTGACAACCTTGACCCGGGTCTGATTGCCGACAACCTCGTCGCGCTCCTTGATCACCCCGACTCGGCGGATGTCGAGCCGCACCGACGCGTAGAATTTCAGCGCATGGCCGCCAGTGGTTGTTTCGGGGCTGCCGTACATCACCCCAATCTTCATCCGGATCTGGTTGATGAAGATGACCATGGTGTTGGAGCGGGAGATTGAGGCCGTGAGCTTACGGAGCGCCTGGCTCATGAGACGCGCCTGCATGCCTGGCTGGCTGTCGCCCATCTCGCCTTCGAGCTCCGCTCGAGGCACCAAGGCGGCCACCGAATCAATAACAAGCACGTCGATCGCCCCGGATCGCACCAGCGTATCGGCAATCTCCAACGCCTGTTCGCCGGCATCGGGCTGCGAGATGAGCAAGTCGTCGACATTCACCCCGAGCTTGCGCGCGTAAACCGGATCAAGGGCGTGTTCCGCGTCGATGAAGGCGCAGATTCCGCCCTTCTTCTGGGCTTCGGCGACAGTGTGAAGGGCAAGCGTGGTTTTTCCAGACGATTCGGGTCCAAAGATCTCGACAACTCGGCCGCGCGGCAATCCGCCGACCCCCAAGGCAATGTCAAGGCCGAGCGAACCCGACGAGATCGTTTCAATATCCATCGACCGGTCGTTTTTGCCGAGCCGCATGATGGAGCCCTTGCCGAAGCTGCGCTCGATCTGGGAGAGCGCGGCGTCCAGCGCCTTCGATTTGTCCATGGACGATCCTTCAACAAGACGCAGGGCGGCTTGACTCATTGTTCGCTCCTTATGACCGGGTTTTGCGGGGCCAGCAACGATCGGGACGGTTGATCCCGTAAGAATAAGCAGGGTCCTGGGTGTACACTGTTTGTTCCGTGTTCGCAATATGTTCTTTCCAGGAGGCCCCCAGAGGCGGCGAGCGGCTCTTTGTGCGATGCAAGCGCTTTGCGGGCCCGTAAGACTCACGGTCGAGGAAAAGTGCGGGTTTTCCCGGGCAACCTGGCGACTGGGCGGATCAAGCCATCTGTCGATTTTGTCGATGGGAGTGGGAACAAAAAGCCGGGGACCATGCGTTCGCAAATTGTTCCCTTCCCCGCATTAACCGCCTCGGCAACGCAGGTGTCCGCCTATCTAAGTATTTTAATCGGCCTCCTTTTGTTTTTCTGTTCCCTATCGCATCAATATTATTTACTATATTTCTTTTATACGCTACAGAAACGAAAGCATTCCTCCATATATACCATAATATCATTTAATTCTTCTACGTAATTCGTCATTTTTTCGTACCGTATCCTGATTCGAAGCTGGCCGGATACTTTGGGCCTGAATCGCAGAAGACCGCTGAGCGAACGCGGAACGCGAACTGATTAATTTAAGGACCTCGCCTTTGCGGCGCAGCATGCCGGGGGGCGCGGTCGTCGCCGAGGCATGCCCACTTTCGGCCTCTTTGTGACCCAAACATGGAACTGTCAGGCGCCTCGTTTGTTCATCGTCGATCGTGGAGGTCGACATGTGGTTAGCCATTGTGGCCGTAACGCTGGCCGTCGCGATCGTGTCCTGCGTGGCGGCGGCCATGATGCAGCCGAGGCAAGGGCGCGAGCTTTCAGGTAGCGGCTAATAGGCCGCCGTCAGGAACCGTTCGCCGCTCGCCGGGAGGGTTCCGCCTCCAGCGAGCGCACCATGAGGCGTTCGCCAATATCACGCTTCGAGCCGCGTCGCGGCGCCCTCCGCGAGAGGGGAGGGGTCATTCGTGGCTCGCTCAGTGGTGGTCGGCGTTCGGGGCTGTGGCATTAGGGAGCGGCTGATTCGCCTCCTCCATGTTGCCTTCCTTGGCAATACACTCGTGATAGTAGTCCCGCTGCGCCTGCGCGCTTCCGTTGGCGATGCCAGCCCGTCGCTGAGGCTGGGTCTTAAGCGCGAGGCTGCGGCATTGCTTTGCAAGCTCGGCTGTGAGGGCTGGTGCTGGTTTCATCGATGCCGGGAGGGCGCAAGCAATGATCAAAATCAGTGCGCCCAATCGTCTGAGAATCGCCGCCATAGAACGCCTCATTGGGGGGTGGGGGCCATCTTGCGTGGTCGACGATGTATCGCCGCACCACCGGCAGACGCAATCCCTGGGAGGCGAGTTCCGAACAACGCGCCGAAACCAATGCAAAGGTGAACTAAACCATACAAAATTGGTGTTGCGGCGTCACTCCGGCGGTGTCGAGCATGGTTTCGCGCGCTTTGCGAACCGCACCCCGCGCTCCGCAGGCTTGCGGCGCGGTCGGCAAGCGGGCTCCGCGCGTCAGGCAGCGGACCGCACCACCAGGGTCGCATTGACCGACCGTTCGCTTACTTGTCCTTGGGTGTTTGAAATCGTGGTTGGCGGTTGTTCGGCCTAGCGCCGGACGTGAAACCATGGGCGAGCGTGCCCTCGGCGGGAGGCCGTCTTGGCCAGGTCGGTCCTGTTCGGCATCAGGGAAAACGGCGCGGACGGGCTTTGCCCTCCTACCCCTGGGCCTTAAGGGCGGATCGCTCGAAGCCTAAGCTCTACGAGGTCTCGGAGGTGGTAGTGGGCGAGAGCCCCGCAAGCGCCAGGGGAGCAGTCCTGAGGCCTTAAAAAGCGCCGGCTTCAGCCAGGGAGAGAGATTCACGTTGGTTCCTGGACAGCTTCGCGGCCCGCCGCTACAACCTCGCGGCCTCTGGGGCGGACGGGGGGCCGGGCTCTCGAACCCGGCATAGGGTTCGGTCGCGAGGCACATCAAAAGTCGCCAAGACCTCCCCGCCGGGGTGGTGATGACAGAGTGTCGGCATGAGCGGCGTCAACGAAATCCGGTCGCATTTCATCGACTATTTTGCCAAGCACGACCACAAGATCGTGCCTTCCTCGCCGCTGGTGCCGCGCAACGATCCGACGCTGCTGTTCACCAATAGCGGCATGGTCCAGTTCAAGAACGTGTTCACCGGCATGGAGAGGCGGCCCTATGTACGCGCCGTCACCGCGCAGAAATGCGTGCGCGCTGGCGGCAAACACAACGATCTCGACAACGTCGGCTATACCGCCCGCCACCACACGTTCTTCGAAATGTTGGGGAATTTTTCCTTCGGCGACTATTTCAAAGACCGGGCTATCGAGCTTGCCTGGAGGCTGGTGACGAAAGAGTTCGGGTTGCCGGGCCAAAGGCTCGTGGTGACGGTGTTTTCCGAGGACGATGAGGCGTTCGAGCTGTGGCGGAAGATCTCGGGTTTGCCGACCTCGCAGATTCTGCGCATTTCCACGTCCGACAATTTCTGGGCCATGGGCGATACCGGTCCTTGCGGGCCCTGCTCGGAAATTTTCTATGACCATGGAGAGAGTATTCCGGGCGGTCCTCCGGGCTCGGCGGATGCCGAAGGCGATCGGTTCATCGAGATCTGGAATTTGGTCTTCATGCAGTACGAGCAACTGTCCGGTCGCGAGCGCGTCGACCTCCCGAGGCCTTCGATCGATACCGGAATGGGACTCGAGCGCATCGCCGCGGTTCTCCAGGGAACGCACGACAACTATGCGACCGACCTGATGCGCTCGTTAATCAAGGCCGTTGCCGATGAGACCGGCGTTGATCCGGATGGTCCTTATCGCGTTTCGCATCGTGTCATCGCCGATCATCTGCGCGCCTGCGCGTTCTTGATCGCGGATGGGGTGCTACCTGCCAATGAGGGCCGCGGCTATGTGCTCCGGCGCATTATGCGCCGCGCCATGCGCCACGCGGAGTTGCTGGGGGCCCGCGAGCCGTTGATGTGGAAGCTCGTTGCGGCGCTGGTGCGAGAGATGGGGCAGGCCTATCCCGAGCTCGTCCAGGCCCAGCCCCTCGTGAGCGAGACCCTAAAGCTTGAGGAAACCCGATTTCGCAGGACTTTGGAGCGAGGCCTTTCGATTCTCGACGAAGCGAGCCAGGGACTTGGTCGCGGTGATCGCCTCAATGGCGAGATCGCGTTCACACTCTACGATACGTATGGATTTCCGCTCGATCTCACCCAAGATGCGCTGCGGCCGCGGGGCGTTGCGGTCGACGTCGAGGGCTTTGAGGCCGCCATGGAGCGTCAACGTCAGAGGGCGCGGGCATCATGGGCGGGGTCCGGCGAGGCCGCCACCGAGGCTGTGTGGTTTTCGCTGCGCGAGCGGGTCGGCGCGACGGAGTTCCTGGGTTATGAGACGGAGGTTGCCGAAGGAATAGTCCTTGCGCTCGTCCGCAACGGCCAGGAAGTTGATCGGCTGGTGGCCGGCGAGGAGGGGATCGTCGTGCTCAACCAGACGCCGTTCTACGCCGAGTCTGGGGGACAGGTCGGGGACACTGGCATCATTCACACAGACAATATGCGCTTCCAGGTGACCGGCACTGAGAAGCGGGTCGGCGATCTGTTCGTGCACTTTGGTAGAGTTGAAGCCGGCGTGCTCGAGCGCGACCTGGCGGTGGAACTTGCGGTCGATCACCAGCGGCGGCGGTCGATCCGAGCCAATCACTCGGCGACACATTTGCTCCACGAGGCGCTGCGTCAGGTGCTTGGCGACCACGTCGCCCAAAAGGGTTCGTTGGTCGCTCCCGACCGGCTGCGCTTTGATTTCTCGCACCCCAAGTCGATCGATGACGCCGAAATCCTCAAAGTCGAGGACCTTGCCAACGCGGTGATTCTCGAGAACTTGCCAGTGGTGACGCGGCTCATGGCCTTCGATGAGGCGGCAGCCGTGGGTGCCCGGGCGCTATTTGGTGAAAAATATGGCGACGTGGTCCGAGTCGTGTCCATGGGCCAAGGGGGCGGCAATGCGCTCGGCTGGTCCGTCGAGCTCTGCGGTGGCACCCACGTCGCGCGCACCGGCGATATCGGCCTGGTCACGATCGTGTCGGAAACGGGCGTGGCGGCAGGCGTGCGCCGGATCGAGGCATTGACCGCCACCGCCGCGCGCAAGCACCTGACGAGTGAGACCCGCACGCTCGAGCGGGTCGCCACACGGCTCAGAGTGCCAGTGGCCGAGGTTGATGACCGCCTCACACAGTTGCTCGACGACCGCAAGCGCCTCGAGCGCGAGCTCGGCGAAGTCAAAAAAAAGCTGGCGATGGGGGGCGGCCCGAACAGCTCTGACGGCGGCATCCGAATCGTCGGGGACGTCAAGTTACTGGCCCGCTCGGTCGCCGGCATCGACGTCAAAGACCTCAAAAGTCTCGTCGATGAGGGTAAGCGGCAGGTCGGATCCGGCGTCGTTGCCGTTGTCGGCGTGACCGCGGAGGGCAAGGCTGGGCTCGTGGTCGGCGTCACAACCGATCTCACGCCGCGCTACAACGCCGTGGATCTCGTCCGCAAAGGTGCCGAAGCGCTGGGTGGCAAGGGCGGCGGCGGTCGGCCCGACATGGCGCAGGCCGGCGGTCCCGATGGCACGCGTGCCCAGGCTGCACTTGAAGCCATCGAGGCAGGGCTGTTGCAGGCTCAATGAGGGTGTCAGCGAGCGCCCCAAAGAAACCGCGTTCGCATTCCCAGCAAAGATGGCTGTCGGTTCACTGGTGTGCGCGGGTCTCGTTCTGGTCTGAAGACCCACTCATCGCGGTCTCGACGGCGCGCTTGAGGTCGGCGAGCACGAACGGCTTGCCAAGGAACGTCGCCGGAGCGTCGGTACCAGTCGCGTCGAGCGGCTTGTTGTAGCCGGTTGCGAAGATGACACGCAGCCGCGGCTGTCGTTTGAGACATTGCGCGGCCAAATCTTCGCCGCTCATGTCCGGCAGCCCGATGTCCGTGAGCAGGAGGTCGAGGCTTGGCTCGAGCTTTTGCAACGCGTCGCGGCCGTTCGACGCCTCCACGCCTGTGTGTCCGAGTTCGGCAAGCCCGTCCATCGTCGCGGTGCGCACGACCACGTCGTCCTCAACCACCAGAACCCGCAGCGGACGGACTGGGCCGCTCGCCGGCGCGGAGACGGCGGCGCTTTGCGGCGGCGAGGCGCTGCGCGCGATCAGACCCACGGGTTTGCTCACCTCGGACCCGGCGTGAATGGGCGGCGACACCGCCTTCGTCTTATCGAGTGCCGCGCGCACCTTCCGGGCGAGGTCCTCGCGCCGATACGGTTTGCCGACCAAGCTCATGTCGGGATCGAGCTGCCCATTGTGGATGATCGCATTTTCTGTGTAGCCGGACGTGAAGAGGACCACGATATGCGGCTGCAATTCGCGGGCACGCTTAGCAAGATCCGTTGCCTTGAGCCGCCCAGGCATCACGACGTCGGTGAACAACAAATCAATGCGGCCGCCCTTCTCCAGCATTTCAAGCGCATATTCGATGCTGGCGGCCTGGAGGACCCGGTAACCGAGAGTGCCGAGGATATCGACCGCCCCGCGGCGCACCTGGGTGTCGTCCTCGACGACCAGAACGGTCTCGGTTCCGCCCACGATCGGCTCCAGTACTTTCGGTATGTCCCGCTCCTCGGCCTGCTTGGTCCGCGGCAGATAAATCTTTACCGTGGTCCCGTGACCGACTTCGCTATAAATCTTGATGTGGCCTCCCGTCTGGCGCACGAATCCATACACTTGCGCGAGACCGAGCCCGGTGCCGCGACCTTCGGGTTTGGTGGTAAACAAGGGTTCGAAGACCCGGGCAATGATTTCGGGGGGCATCCCGGTGCCGGTATCGGTGACGGCGAGAAGGACGTACTGACCAGCCGTGACGTCGGCGTGCTGGGCCGCATATTCTTCATCAAGTGACGCATTGGCGAGCTCGATCGTCAGTTTACCCCCATCGGGCATCGCATCGCGGGCGTTGATAGCAAGGTTGAGCAACGCATTCTCGATTTGCGCCGGATCCGCAAGTGCGTTCCATAGCCCCCCGCTGACGACCGTCTCGATTTCTATCTGCTCGCCAAGGGTCCGACGCAGCAGATCGCTCATCTCGGTCACCATCCGGCCGAGATTTACCGGGTGGGGCTCGAGCGGCTGTCGGCGGGCGAAAGCCAGCAGTTGGCGGGTGAGTTGCGCGGCGCGCTCTACGCCAGCCAACGCGTTGTCGATCCGCTGCTTGGCACGAGGATGTTCGTCCAACTGCTTGGACAGCAGATCAAGATTGCTGCGAATGATCTGCAGCAGATTGTTAAAGTCATGTGCCACGCCGCCGGTGAGCTGGCCGATCGCTTCCATTTTCTGGGCTTGAGCCGAAGCGGCCTCCGTCTGAACGCGTTGCGTCACGTCAACGCTCGACAGCAGCACACCGCCGTCGCTTGTCGGATGGGTGCCGATTTCGACCGTTCGGGCACCGATCTTGCCCTGGAACATCACGCCTTCGTCGGCATGGCGCTGAGGTGATCGAAACCGTGCGGTTAACTGTGCAGCCGGCGTCCGCAGCGACTCAGCACTGAGCAGGCTTTCGAATGGAGTCCCTTCGACCGCCAGGCTCCTGGGCAGATCGAGCTGATCGAAGAAACGCTGGTTGAATGCCAGCAAGCGGCCTTGCGCATTGAATGCGACGATGCCTTCGCGTGTGTGGTCGAGGGTCGCCTGCAGCAGGACAGATTTGAGCGCTGCAGTCGCGTCCGCACGTTCGAGCTGGGTGTTGCGTCGCGCCAACAAAAGCTGCGCAATCGCGAGCACGATCAGCGCAGCGAACATGGTGCCAACGGCAACCATCAGGGTGCGCCGCTCAGTCTGGTCGGCGATCGCAATGCCCGCATTCAGGATTGCGCGTTCTTCGCCAACTATCTCGTTGATGATGCGGCTGATGTCGACTGTCGTCTGATGATCGGCCTCGGCGATCATCTCGGCGCGTGCGGTCGCAATCCCCGACTGACGCAAGGAATCAATGGTTGAAGCCAACTGCGTAAGCTCGGCGTTGGTCGCGTCCTTTAGCGCTTCGATGCGGTGTTGCTGCTCGGGATTGTCGCTGGTGAGGTCGCGTAGCCGTGTGACCAGTCTTGGGACCTCGCTGATCGCCGTTTGGTACGGCGTGAGGTACTCGGTGCGACCCGTGATCAGATAGCCGCGCTGGTTCGCCTCGGCATCCCGGACGTTCGAGAGCAGCGAGCTTGCGAGGCTGATCACATCATAGGTATCAAGGACAAGATCACGGCTGGCACGGAGCCGGTAGGAGGAGACCAGGATTAGAGATGCCGACGCGATCAGCAGGACCGCGGTCGGGGCGATCGCAATCGCGGACGCCCGCCTGGATGCCGGCAAGTCGACCTCCCCCGATGATCTCCGCGATGCCACCGAACGCCAAGCCAACATTCGGCCGTCCAAACATCAGTCCGACTCGCCTCGCCCCATACTGAAGCCTTCTGTGGCTGACGGATGCGCCTCGACACCGCCCCGCGCCCATCCTGGCTCTAGCCCATTGATTTGTCGAGATTCGCGGCAACCTTATCGAGAAATGCCGTTGTGGATTGCCACTTCTGATCGGCCCCAACCAGCAAAGCGAGATCTTTTGTCATAAACCCGCTTTCGACCGTGTCAACGCAAACTCTTTCCAGCATGGTTGCAAATTTGGCAAGGTTCTCGTTTTTGTCTAGTTTGGCGCGATGCGAAAGTCCCCGCGTCCAAGCAAAAATCGAGGCAATGGAGTTGGTCGACGTCTCCTTGCCCTTCTGATGTTCGCGGTAGTGGCGTGTTACCGTGCCGTGGGCGGCTTCAGCTTCGACGATCTTGCCATCAGGACTCATCAGCACCGAGGTCATCAGCCCAAGTGAACCAAAACCCTGTGCCACAGTATCGGACTGAACGTCGCCATCATAGTTCTTGCAGGCCCAGACATAGCCGCCAGACCATTTGAGCGCCGCGGCGACCATATCGTCGATTAGCCGATGTTCGTAGGTGATGCCGTGTTTTTCGAATTCACTCTTGAATTCTCTGTCGTAGATCTCCTGAAAAAGATCCTTGAAACGCCCGTCATACGCCTTGAGGATGGTGTTCTTGGTGGACAGATAGACGGGATAAGTGCGCGCCAGACCGTAATTAAACGAGGCCCGGGCGAAGTCACGGATCGAGTCGTCGAGATTGTACATGGCGAGCGCGACACCCCCGCCCGGAAACGCAAAGACCTCATGTTCGATCTCTTCGCCGTCCTCGCCGACGAAGCGGACGCTAAGCCGGCCCTTGCCGGGCACCTTGAAATCGGTGGCGCGATACTGATCGCCATAGGCGTGGCGTCCAATCACGATGGGTTGGGTCCAACTCGGAACCAGCCGCGGCACGTTCTTGCAGATGATGGGCTCCCGAAAGATCACGCCGCCGAGGATATTGCGGATCGTGCCATTGGGCGAACGCCACATTTTCTTGAGCTTGAACTCCTTCACGCGGGCCTCGTCGGGCGTGATGGTCGCGCATTTCACCCCGACCCCGATCTCCCTGATGGCCTCGGCCGCCTCAACGGTCACCTGATCATCGGTCGCATCGCGGTGCGTGATCCCGAGGTCAAAATAGAGCAGATCAATGTCGAGATAGGGAAGGATGAGCTTATCCTTGATGTATTGCCAGATGATCCGGGTCATTTCATCGCCATCGAGCTCGACGACCGGATTCGCAACCTTGATCTTTGTCATGGAGAATTGACCTTTTCGGAGCGGCAGGAGCGACGCAATACCCGGCGAAGTGCGGCCGTTATCGCCCGAGCCCGAGACCCGTGCAAGCACGTCGGCAGCTTGCGTGCCGGGCTGCACGAAAGATAGGCAATAGGCCCCGAGACCGCTAAACGGCGACCCCAAAAACCGCGAATCATGGACCCGACATGTCTGGCGCTGGAACCGATAAGACCAAAGCATGGAGTGGCCTTGAAGGCCCCATCGTGGTTCTGGTCGAGCCGCAGCTCGCCGAGAACATCGGCACGAGCGCGCGTGCCATGGCCAATTTTGGTTTGCGGCGCTTGCGGCTGGTGGCACCGCGTGAGGATCCCTTGAGTCCACGGGCCCGTGCGGCCGCTTCCGGTGCCGACCAGATCCTCGAACAGGCGTTACAATACCCCTCGCTCAAAGCGGCGATCGCCGACTGCCAATGGGTGTTCGCCACGACCGCCCGCGAACACGACCAGGCTAAGAGAGTCATCGGCCCTCAGGCCGCGGCCGACGATATGCTCCGGCATATTGCCGCGCGCGAGACCGTAGCAGTGATCTTCGGGCGCGAGCGCAACGGCCTCGAGAACCATGAAGTCGGGCTAGCCGACCGGATCGTCACCTTTCCGGTCAATCCCGCCTTTGCGTCGCTTAATCTCGCGCAGGCGGTTCTTCTCGTCGGCTATGAATGGTTCAAGCGCGCCACCAACGATGCGTTGCCGATGGCGCCGAGAAGGTCATCTCCGCGAGCGGCGAAGCAGCAACTGCTGTCGTTCTTTGTCGACCTCGAACGCGAGCTCGAGCAAGTCGAATTTTTTCGGCCGCCGGAGAAACGCGGCACCATGGTAATCAATCTGCGTAACATCTTCACCCGCATGGAGCTGACCCGACAGGACCTGAGGACGCTGCATGGTGTGGTGATGGCTATCGCCGAGGGCCGTAAAGGACCTGCACGCGGTGGCGTGCTTGACGGCGAGCAGGCTGAATTGCTTCGCACCTTGCTCAATGAACACGCGGCGGCCCGAGTGCCCTCGGAGCGCGGCCCCGTCCGCGGCTTAGCCCGGCTGCTCCGGCGCAATCCTACCCCGGCTGAGCGCGCGCTGTGGACCGCGCTCGTCAACGACCGACGGTTCGCGGGGGCGGGGTTCAAGCGACAGGTCCCGATCGGACCACATATTATCGATATTGTGTCATTTCCTCTGCGGATGGCGTTGGATCTCGAACCGAACGAGGAGAGCGCCGAGGCGGCCACTGCCCGTGGGGCGCGACGTCGATGGCTCATGGCGCGCGGCTATCGGGTGTTCGAGATCGCGGCCGACGACGTGGAAAGCAAGCTCACAACTTTGCTGGACGACATCTTCATCGCGGTCCAGGCGGCAAAATTGTCGCCGAGCCGCCATGCGTCCGAGTCCGCTGAGAGGTGAGCGTCGACACTTAACGCGCGGGCCGCCCCGTGGACGTTCGCCGGCAACGTCCCGTTAAGATACTTGACAGCGTGCGGCCGTTGACCTCTGGCGGCAATATGGCGGTCGTGTGCTTCGTGCTCTTGGTTTCAAGACCCCGGGGCCGCGCCTCTGAGCTCTCGCTCGCGACAACAGGCCGGA
>Ga0066903_100003621_pt1 | contig 12702 bp, 13 predicted proteins | sample PanSoiMetaGPlot1_FD_67491 | JGI IMG/M metagenome (GOLD analysis project Ga0066903, IMG submission 67491) | Tropical forest soil microbial communities from Panama analyzed to predict greenhouse gas emissions - Panama Soil - Plot 1 (version 2) | ecosystem: Environmental > Terrestrial > Soil >... | reverse complement strand
GACGCTGGCGCGCCTGATGCAGGAGCATCGGGATCTGGATGCCGCCATCGAGGCGCTACAGAACTCGCCAGGCCGGGATCTGTTGCAGATTCAACGGCTTAAGAAAAGAAAGCTGCACCTGCGCGATCGAATCACATTCATCGAAGATCAGTTGACGCCCGACATCATCGCCTGAGCGCGCCTGCTATCGATCGGATGCTCGGCCGCCCGGCGCTGCAGCCAGCATTGACATGGGGTGCGTCAGGGTTTACCTGACTGTCAGGGAAACCTTGACAACGGAGGTCACCATGACAACGGCGTCGCCGGCTCGCGCAGACGACAGCCCCGCGGCCAAGAAGACCAGCTACTGCTCCTTCTGCTTCAAATCACAGCATGAGGTTCACAAACTGATTTCCGGTCCGGCAAACATCTTCATCTGCGACGAGTGCGTAGTGCTGTGCCAGGAAGTCATTGCCGATCGTCCACCCAACGTATCGAAACCCACTGCCGAAGAATTGCCGACGGAACGCTTGCTGGAGCGTCTGCAACCGATCGAGGACACGATCCAAGGCAAGGGCAATCAGCTCCAATGGGTGGTCGACCTGCTTCGCTCGCGCGAAGTGAGCTGGGCGCAGATCGGAGCTGCGTTGGGGATCTCGCGCCAATCCGCGTGGGAGCGGTTCACCTGAGCGTCTCGCACATTCAGCGTAAGCATAATCCGCCGTTTCTCCGCCGGCGGGTTACGCCTTCGGCTAACCCGCCCTACGCGTGCGTGGTGATCGGAGCGACGGCTATCCCGGCAGGAACAGCGCGAAGGGCTCCTCGACCGTGCGCCTGAGGTGCCGGCGATAATCCGGGTAGCAGCGATGCTCCTCGGTGATCCGGCCGAACGCGACCTCGCCGAGCGGGGCCAACGGCACGAACGCAATCGGCGCCGAGACCGGCATCAGCTGCGCCCCGCGTCCGACCTGCAGCGTCGTGATGATGCCGTACATCTCACCCTTGATGGTCGGCCGCGCCACGATGATCAGCCGGTACTGCCCCTGCCGGTTGGTGATGAAGTAGATATGGCCCGACTGATTGGGCACCGATACCAACCCCTGCTGGCTGAAGATTGCGTCCTGCCGCTCCGATTCGCGAAAGATCAGGCTCGAGGATTCATCGAGCCAACAAATCTCCGTCCGGTAGGCGTAGATCGCGCTCGCGTCGCTGAACGAGGGCCGCAGCGTGAGATAGTTGCCCTCGAGCCAGGACACGCCCGGCCGCGAGTAGAACCCGAGATCGCCCGGCGCCAGTCCCGCCAAAGGAGGCGCAGCCACGGCCGGCTCGGCCCGGCTGCGCCGTAGCGAAACGCCCAGCGCTTCTTCCAGCCGGATGGTGGTCGCCAGCGTGAACGGCCGCCGCCCGGACAGCGCTTTCTCCAGCGTGGAAATGCTGATCTTGGCCTGGTCGGCCAGACGCTTGCGCGAGAGGCGACGGCGCGCCAGTTCCTCGCGCACAACGGCGGCGACCGCCCGGCTCTGCTCGTCCGAGAGCTGAGTATCGGTAAGGTTCGTCATCCCTCCCCGCGGCACCTCGATCCGCACAAGTCCTCACATATCCGCACACGCCCACATTCGGCAAGGCGCACGGCGGCGCGTCTTTGCCGAACAAGCGCGAACATGACGCTCGGCGTTTCGCGGCGACGGAGCCACAAAGGAATCGCGGGTCGGGGAAGACAGACGTGAGCTCAACGGGAGCAAAGTGCAATGCCCATGCTGATCCATGCCATCAAGCCCAAGCCGACGGTGCCGTTCGCTCCGTCCGCTCTGCTCGCCAGGATGGCCACCTCTCTTTTGTCTTGTGTTCTGCTGGCTCTGTGCAGCCTTGCGGCGTTTCTCGCTGACGCCCGTGCGGAAGCACGGCCGGCGCCGTTTCCCGCGTTCGTTACGCCGGGCGACATGCACGCCGGCTCGCTTCTGCTCAAGAGCACCGAGGACGGGCGCTATGTCGAGGCGCCGCGGCTCGGGACCGATGTCGATCTCACTGTCAGCGGCCCGACCGCCCGCGCGCGCATCACGCAAGTCTTCAAGAACCCGACCGACGGCTGGGTCGAAGCCGTGTACGTCTATCCGCTCCCCGAGGGCGGCGCCGTCGATACGCTCAAGATGGTGATCGGCGACCGCGTCGTCGTCGGCGACATCAAGGAGAAGCGGGAAGCGCGCCAGACCTACGAGCAGGCGAAGGCGGCCGGCCAGAAGGCCACGCTGCTCGAACAGGAGCGGCCGAACCTCTTCACCAACTCGGTCGCCAATATCGGGCCCGGCGAAACGGTGCTGGTGCAGATCGAATACCAAGAGCCGGTGCACCAGTCGGGCGAGGTGTTCTCGCTCCGCGTGCCGCTCGTGGTGGCGCCGCGCTACAAACCGCAGCCGCTCGTGCAGACCGTCGATTTCGGCCGGGGCGGCTGGGGCCGCACTGCCGATCCGGTTCCGGATCGCGACCGCATTTCGCCGCCGGTGCTCGACCCGCGCGTGAACGCGCCGGTCAATCCGGTGTCGATCACGGTCCGCCTGCAGGCGGGGTTTCCGCTCGGCGAGATCAAGAGCCATCACCATGCGGCCAAGATCGAAGCGACTGGTGACGACGCGCGCGTTATCCGGCTCGCCGACGGTCCGGTGCCGGCCGATCGCGATTTCGAGCTCACCTGGCGTCCTGCCGCCGTCGCGACGCCCTCGGTCGGGCTGTTTCGCGAGCACGTCGGCGGGGCCGACTACCTCCTCGCCTTCGTGACGCCGCCGGCGTTGCGACAGGCCGAGGACAAGCGGCCGCGCGAGATCATCTTCGTCATCGACAATTCAGGCTCCATGGGCGGCACGTCGATCGTGCAGGCCAAGGCAAGCCTCATCTTCGGGCTGACGCGGCTCACGCCCGCCGACCACTTCAACGTCATCCGCTTCGATCACACGATGGACGTCCTGTTTTCCGACGCGGTGCCGGCCGATGCCGAGCACGTCGCCAAGGCAAAAGCCTTCGTCACGGCGCTCACCGCCGAGGGCGGAACCGAGATGGTGCCGCCGATGCGGGCGGCGCTGACCGATCCGCGCGCGAGCGATGCGGCCACGCTGCGCCAGGTCGTCTTTCTCACCGACGGCGCGATCGGCAACGAGCAGCAGTTGCTGGATACGATCGCGGCGATGCGCGGCCGCTCCCGCGTGTTCATGGTCGGCATCGGTTCGGCGCCCAACAGTTTCCTGATGACGCGCGCCGCCGAGATCGGACGCGGCACGTTCACTCACATCGGCTCGGTCGAGCAGGTCGAGGAGCGCATGCGTGCGCTGTTCGAGAAGCTGGAAAGCCCAGCCGTCACCAATCTGGTGGCGACGTTCTCGGACGCGCAGGCGGACATCACCCCGGCGCTGCTGCCCGATCTTTACCGCGGCGAGCCGGTGGTGGTGGCGGCGAAAGTCGCCTCGCTCGCCGGCAAGCTCGAGATCAACGGCCGCATCGGCGACCGGCCGTGGACCGTCACCTTGCCGCTGCAGAATGCCGCCGAAGGGCACGGTCTCGCCAAGCTGTGGGCACGGCGCAAGATTGACGACGCCGAGGTGGCGCGCACGGTGCGGCGGCTCAAGTCCGAGGAAGCGGATTCGGTGATCCTTGCGCTTGCGCTCGATCATCACCTTGTCACGCGGCTGACCAGCCTGGTGGCGGTCGACAAAACCCCGTCCCGCCCCGAGGGCGCGCGGCTGAGCCGCGCCGATCTTCCGCTCAACCTTCCGGCCGGTTGGGATTTCGACAAGGTGTTCGGCGAGCAAGCACCGCAGCCGACGACGCATCCTGTCGATACGCGGCGGGCGGATGCGGATCCGTTGCGGACGCAGTTCTCGGCCGCGGCGTTTCGCGCCGTCGCCAAGTCGGCGCTGCCGCAGCCGGCCGCGAGCGCGGCAAGCAAGGGCGTGCCGCTGCCGACGACCGCGACCGATGCGGAGCTTCGCCTTTGGCTCGGCCTCCTGCTCATCGGCGCAAGCCTCCTCGTGATGATGATCGGCCGCCGGCGCCGCAATCCGCTCGCGCCGGCGCGGATAGCTCTCCGCTAGTGCCGGAGGGCTCGAGCATGATCCCGAAAAGTGGGAACCGGTTTTCGGAAAAGATCATGCTCCAACATAAACTTAGAGCGAGATGACAATTCGAAGAAAAGTCATCTCGCTCTGGGAGTGGCGGCCCCGGCCAATCGGCCGCCCCTCCTGGCGCGCACGCAAGCGCCGTCTGCCACAGCTGCGTGCGCGCCAACCTCTTATGCGAGCGAACACCATGGTTGCGACGACAGAACGTTGGGCTTGGCCTTCATCGTTCCCTCGCCGCTTGCGGGAGAGGGACCGGGAGGGGGGTAAACAACCGGCTCCGGGGCATGGGCCTACCCCCCTCCCCACCCTGGCGAAATCGCTGATCCTCGCGACCGCGATCGTGCTTGCGGTCACTGGAGTCATCCTGTTCGGCCAAGGCCTGTGGATCTTCGCCAAGGCGCAGCTCGCCCAGGTCCTGCTGGAGCGGGCATTCGCGCAGTCCTTGGCGACGGGCGAGATCGTCAAGCCGTGGCCGTGGGCCGATACGTGGCCGATCGCGCGGATCGAACTGCCGCGGCGGCACAAGAGCGCCATCGTCCTGCACGGAGCAAGCGGTCAGGCGCTCGCGTTCGGCCCCGGTCATGTGGAGCTGACGCCGGACGCCGGCGAGAACGGCACCGCCGTCTATTCAGCGCATCGCGACACGCACTTTGCGTTTCTTGCCGACGTCCGCATCGGGGACGAGATCCGCGTCACCCGTCGCGACGGGGCGAAGTTTCGCTTTCGCATCGACGGAACCGTCGTGGCGCGATGGGATGCCTCCGGCATCGATCCCTTCGCACCAGGGCAGAACCTCGTGTTGACCACCTGCTGGCCGCTCGACGCGAAGATTCCCGGTCCGTTGCGCTACTTGGTGCGGGCCAGCATCCTGCGCGATTGAGGTCTGGTCGTGCGCGTGGCGCGGATCGCCGTGATGGATCACCCACCAGATCTCCGAGCGGCGGATGCCCATGTCCTTGAGCTCATGGTCGGTGAACGCTTCGAGCTCGGCCATGGCGGCGAGGCCGCTGCGCCAGCGCGCATAACCGCGCCACCCGGCGGCCACCGCAGCGGCCGCACGCCGCGCGGCCACTCGGGCAGCGACCGCAATCCTCGCGACGCCCGCCCACAAGCCCACGACGCTCTCGCGGATTGCCTGTCTGCGCAAGCGCCGGGCGGCGTGAATGAGCCGCTTTTCCATGAGGGCGCGCTGCTCCGCAGGGAGGCTGCGGAAATCGAGCGCGGCGAAATCGAACACATCGTACTCGGGCATGGCGGCCTCCTGGCGCCTGGATTGCGATCGTGAGGGAGGGCTTTACCGCAGGCCGTTGTTCACGTAAAATGAATAATAACGATGAAACCCATCTCGAAAAGAGAACGATGGACCTGTCCGATCTTCACATCTTCCGCTCCGTGGTGCAGGCGGGCGGCATCAGCCGGGCCGCCGAAAAACTGCATCGCGTGCAATCCAACGTGACCACGCGGGTGCGCCAGCTCGAGCAGGAGCTCGGCGTCGAGCTCTTCATCCGCACCGGCAAGCAGCTTCACCTCGCCCCCGCGGGCCGCGTCCTGCTCGACTACGCGGACCGCCTGCTCGGGCTTGCACAGGAAGCGCGCGATGCCGTGCACGACGCGAGGCCGCGCGGCATCCTGCGGCTGGGCGCCATGGAAAGCACGGCGTCGATGCGGCTTCCGGCGCCTTTGAGCGAGTATCACCGCCGTTACCCGGAGGTCAGACTTGAACTGCAGACGGGCAACACGAAGCAACTCGCCGCCGCGGTGCTCGCCGGAGAGCTCGACGCCGCCTTGGCGGCGGAGCCGGTCGCGGACGGCCCCTTCGACAAGGTGCCGGTGTTCGACGAGGAGCTGGTGATCATCGCGGCTGCCGGCCACCGGGCGATCAAGGCGCCGAACGACGCCGATCCACCGATGGTGTTGGCCTTCGAGCCCGGCTGCTGCTATCGCAAACGGCTCGAGGATTGGTTTGCCAGCCACGGCGAGATGCCGGATCGCATCATCGAGATGTCGTCCTACCATACGATGCTCGGCTGTGCCGTCGCCCGCATGGGAATCTGCTTGGTGCCACGCATCGTGCTCAAGACATTCCCCGACCTTGCCCTGCTCAGCGTTCATCCCCTGCCCGCCGGCCTCAGCCGCGCCCAGACGGTGCTGATTTGGCGCAAGGGCGCCACGTCGCCGAAGATCACGGCCTTGCTGGAGATTCTGACCGCTTCGTCAAATCCGAAGAAACCGCCGGCCCGGCGGCGCAACGGCGGACGATAATTAGCGGGCCGCCTTGCGCTCGGCCTTGCGCGCGTACATCGCCTGGTCGGCGCGGGCGAGTGCTGCGCCGACATCGTCGCTCACAGAAACGGCGGTGAAACCGGCGGAAACGCCGACCGACAGCGTTGCCCCATTCCACGCAACACGGACGGCCGCTATGAGGCTCTCCAACCCGGCGGCCTTGGCGGCCGTGTCGGCTTCGCCCAGGTTCCACAACAGCACGACGAACTCGTCGCCCCCGAGCCGCGCCACGCTGTCGGAGGCGCGCACGTGCCGCGTGAGGGCGCCGGCAACCGCTCTGAGCACAGCGTCGCCGGCCGCGTGGCCGTAGCTGTCGTTGACCGGCTTGAAGCCGTCGAGATCGAGATAGATCAGCGCTGCGCGCGTGCCGTAGCGTTGCACATAGGCGAGCGCACGTTTGAGCTCCCGCTCGAAACCGCGCCGGTTGAAGATGTCGAGCAACGGATCGATATCGGCTTTCGCCTCGAGCTCAGCGAGCCTTGCGCGGGCCGCCGCGAGCTCGGCGCGGAGCTGCTCGACTTCGGCAACCAGCCGCATGGCCGTGGATGGGCGAGCGGCGCGCATCGAGGACGCGGCCGGAACGGCTTCCCCGTCGCCCAGGCGGTGTCGGGCCGTAATCTTTGCCCGCACGCGGCCCCGTGCGGCCGCGCCATGCGGTTTCCACAAAGCCGATCCTCGTTCCGCCATGGCACCCAATCCCTCAGGTTTAAGACCTAGCACTCGAGGGTGAACGAGCCGTTGCGGCCGGACTTGAGGTTGTAACGCTCCTGACTTGGCTACCGCCGGCCCAGCCCGATGCCGCGCAGCGCATGGGCCGACGGGTCATCCGTTGAAAGTGCAAGTGGACTTCTGGCTCGGTTTCTGCTACAGGCCGCCGGCTCGGTAGCGACGCTTCCGCGGCGCGCGGACGGCATTGGCCGACACCCAATTCAACCGCTCGATCTTACAAGGAGCACGCGTGCAGGTTCTCGTCCGTGACAACAACGTCGACCAGGCTCTCAAGGCGCTGAAGAAAAAGATGCAGCGCGAGGGCATTTTCCGCGAGATGAAGCTTCGCGGACATTATGAAAAACCCTCGGAGAAGAAGGCGCGCGAGCGCGCGGAGGCGATTCGCCGCGCCCGCAAGCTCGCCCGCAAGCGGGCCCAGCGCGAAGGTCTGATTCCCGGCAAGCCCAAGCCGACGCGGACGGCGGCGATGGGCGCTCCCGGCGGCCGCTGATCTCAAAGCGGAAACGGCCAGACGGCGCGGGTCGGCTAGTGCCGCCGATTCTGAAGTTCGCATCAGTTCGCGGCCCATTTTCGTGCGAACTTCGGAATCAAAGGAACCCTAGCAGTATCAATACTTTCTAGTGCGGCTTGTGAATTTGAAGTTCCTCAACGAGCCTGCCGCGAACTGATAGGAACTTCAAATTCGCCGCACTAGTGCCGCCGACTTGAAGTTCCTACACCTCTTGCGGCCCTTCGCATTTTGGCAGGACGAATTGGCGCCGGTTGCGGCAGTGCAAATCGGGCCCGATTTGCGATAATTTGGCCGCGTGACCTGTGGACTGGCGCTCCCGTGAAGCACCCGCACGCCTATACGCTGCGCCTTGGCGCGAACCTGACGGCGGCCGTGGCTCTTGCCGGCTGCACGGGCATCGGCATGCCGGTCTCCGAGCCCGATACAAATCTCGCCGCCACCTCCACCAACATCGCCTCCCTCACCGAGGTGGTGCAGCACAATCCCAACGATCCCCAGGCCTACAATGTGCGGGGCGCCGTTCTCGGCCGCGCCGGCCGCAACCAGGATGCGCTCGCCGACTTCAACAAGGCGATCAGCATCAACCCCAATTTCTCCCAGGCCTATGCCAATCGCGGTCTCGTGCTCCGGCAGATGCGCAAGCTCGATGCCGCAGTTGCGGACTACAACAAGGCGGTGGAGCTCGACCCGTCCTACGTGCCGGCCTATCTGGGGCGCGGGATGGTCTATCGACAGCAGGGAAACGGCGCTTTGGCGCTGCAGGATTTCAACAAGGCGATCGAGCTCAAGCCGGACGATGCGCAAGCCTATTACAACCGCGGCCTGCTCTATCAGGGACAGCGCCAGCACCAATACGCGATCGACGATTTCTCCGCCGCGATGACGCTGGCGCCGCAGCAGGCGGAGGCGCGCGTTGCGCGCGCCCAGAGCTATCTCGCCACCAACAACCAGCAGGCGGCCGTCAGCGACGTCGACGAAGCCGTGCAGCTCGAGCCGCAGAACCTGCAGGCCTGGACGACGCGCGGGCTCGCCTACGAGCGGGCCGGCGACAAGGAGAAGGCAGCCGGCTCGTACGCCAAGGCGCTCAACATCAACAAGGAATACGAACCGGCGCGCAAGGGGTTCACGCGCGTCGGCGGCAAATACGGCCGCACCTACGAGACTTTCTAGAGCAGGTTCGCTCAAATTTGAGCTTATCGTAGGGGCGCCCCTAGTGGGCGCCCTCGTGCCGCGTGAACGAAGAGGGCGGCCACAAGGGCCGCCCCTACGATGATCGCACATTTGCGTGATGCAATATCGTCGGAACCTGCAGTAGACGCGTCAGTACGCGTGCTCGATGCCGTTTTCCTTGAGCAATTCCGCCATGCGCTTGCGCGCGTAGAACATGCGCGTGCGGACGGTGGCCTCGGGTATCTGGAGAATGACCGCCACCTCTTCCATGGATTTTTCATGGTAGTAGACGAGGTCGAGAACCTCGCGGTGCGCGAGCGACAATTCCATCAGGCACTTGCGCATGAGCGCGCTGCGGTCCTTCTTCTCCATGACCTCGTGCGGGTTGTCCGCAGGATCCTCGATCGCCTGCGCCACCTCGTCGTCGAGCTGATCGGTGCTGCGGCTGCGCAGCTGCGACAGCGCCTTGAAGCGCGCGATCGCGAGCAGCCAGGTCGAGACCTGCGAGCGTCCCTCGAACTTGTCGGCCTTGCGCCAAACGTCGAGAAAGACCTCGCTGACCAGGTCCTCGGCCGTCGCGCCGTCGCCGACCAGCCTGGCGATGAAGCGATAAACGCGCACATTGTGCCGCGCGAACAGCACCTGCATGGCACGCTTGTCGCCGCGCGCAATGGCGCGAACCAAGTGGTCGTCGGCGGTGACCTGAGCGGTCGCCTGCGCATGAGGGCGAGTTGCGCCGGGAAGCGCATAGTCGCTCTGCATGGATCCCCTCCTACAGATGCGACCCCAAATGAGTTTTCTCTTTTGTTGCCGCGAGGGATAGAGAACCCGCATTTCTCCTGTTTTTCTTAAGCTGGGAAAATGGTTACGTCGGCGGGGCGAATTGTTTCGTGAGCCATGGGCGGACGACATCCACGCCCCCGGAACGTCACATTTCCTCCCGACCGGGGCGATTTTGCCGAACAATTTCCCGTTCAGTTGGTGTGCAATCCGGTCATGATGAACGAGCGCACCGTCGCGAGCACCCCATATTGGTCATGATCGTTGTGGTCGGCGCCGGACAGCCGCACGAACCGCTTGGGTGCCTCGATCATCGCGTAAAGGCGCTCGCCCTGGGCGATCGGGACGACCCGATCCTGCGTTCCATGCAGCACCAGAACCGGCACCTTGACGGCGCCGATGCGCTTGTCCGACCGGAACTGATCCTTCATGAGGAGGCGGACGGGCAAGAACGGATAGGCCGCAGCGGCGATATCGACCGCCGCCGTAAAGGGCGACTCGAGCACAATGCGGCCAACCGGTCGCCCGGACGCAAGCGCGACCGCGACCCCGGTGCCGAGCGATTCCCCCCACAGCACGATGCGCTCGGCCGCGTATCGCGTCGCCGCGAATTGATAGGCCGCCTCGGCATCCCGCAACAGCCCGGTCTCGCTCGGCTCCCCGCTCGAGCCGCCGTACCCGCGATAACAAAGGGCAATCAGCCCAATCCCGTCGGCGACGATCTGGCGGAAACGCCAAGCCCTGAGATCGGGCCCACCACCGTTGCCCTGAAAGTAGATCACCACCGGCTTGTCGCCCCGCGGCGGCACGTGCCAGACGATGACCTTTTCGCCGTCCGCGGTATCCAGCAAGAGTTCTTCAGCCTCGGGCAGTCCAATCGAGGCCGGCAGGCGACGTGTGGTGTCGGGGAAATACATCAGCTTGCGCTGCGCCACATACATCAGCGCCACGAATCCGGCGTAGGCGATCGCACCAGCCAGGACCCATTTCAGCAGCGCCATCGGGATTCTATTGCGGCGCACCGATCGAGCGGTTGATACCCGTCCCGAGCGGCGTCACGCCGATTTCGCGGATCAGTTTTCCCCATCGCTCGTTCTCTTCGGCGATGAATTTTCTGAAGACATCGGGCGGCAGCGGCCGCGCAATGCCGCCGATGGAGACGAAGCCGGCACGAACGCCCGGCTGCGCGACCGCGTCCAGGACCACGCTGCTCAGGCGCCGGATGATGTGATCCGGCGTGCGCGCGGGAGCTAACAGTCCGAACCACGCCGCGACCTCGAGCCCGGGCATTCCCTGTTCCGACAAGGTCGACACGCCCGGCAGGATGGACAGTCGCTCGTGCGCCATGACGCCGAGCGGCCGCAAGGTCCCGGCCTGAACGTGCTTGACGATGTTGGACCCCGTTTCCATGAGCACGTCGATGGCGCCGCGCTCGAACGCCTGCTGCAGCGGCCCGCCTCCTGCGAACGGAATATGGATCATCTGGGTTTTCGTCGCCTGGCTGAACATTTCGGCGGCGAGATGCTGGATCGAGCCGTTCCCCGACGACCCTACGACCAACTGATTGCGTCGCGCGAGCGCGATCAGATCGGCCATGCTGGAAACGTTCAGTTTCGCCGCAGCACAGACGACGATGGGATATTCGACGACCAGCGCGATGGGGGTCAGATCCTTTTGCGCATCGAACACCGTCTGCACCGAAATATGATGATTGATGGCAAGCGGGCCGGCATGACCGAGCAGCAAGGTGCGTCCATCCGCTTTCGACTGGACCACGTAGAGGGCGGCGACATTGCCGCCGGCGCCCGGTCGGTAGTCGAGCTCGATCGGCGCCCCGAGCGCCTGCCGCAACGGCGCTTCCAATGGCTGCATCGAAGCCGTGCTGGTGCCGCCCGGCGGGAACGCGATGACCACCTTGATCGGCTCGATCTCTTGCGTCGACGCGAGCCTTCCGAAACCGCACGTCGTCGCGGCCGCGCCGAGCCACCGCAGCGCCGCGCGGCGGGATGCGGTCGGAAGACGCAAGACCACCTGGCCAGTCATAGGACTCCTGCTTTCAGGACCCATGGTGAACGATTATCGCTCAATGAGTAAGAGCCTCTTATCACCGCGACACGCCGATCGGCGTTCGAACACGGATGACGTGACTCGTCAACGCAACGAATAGCCTCCATCGGAGAAAATCAGCTGTCCGGTGATCCACTTCGCTTCCTCGGAACAGAGGAAAGCGATGAGATTGGCCGCGTCCTGGGGCTCACCCAGCCGTCCCATGGGAGTGCGCGCCGCAAGCTCCGCGCGCAGGCGCGCCGGATCGGCTCCCGCCATGGTGTCGAATGCCTCCGTCGCGGTCGGCCCCGGCGCGACGATGTTGACGGTGATGCCGCGCGGGGCCAGCGCCACCGCCAGAAAGCGCACCGCCGCTTCCACCGCTCCCTTCGCCACCGCCAATGGTGCGTAGAGCGGATTGCGGATCATGTGCGTGCCGGTCGATGAGATCGCGATGATGCGCCCCGTTCCGTTGCGCATGAGACCGCCGGCGATCCGGCTGCCCAGCAGGAAGGCACGCGCATTCACCCGCATGGAAAGATCCCAATCCTCGGCGGTCATTTCGAGCACCGAGCGGGCGACCGGCGCCACCGCGCAGGCGACGAAGATGTCCAATTGCCCGAGCTGGTCGCTCGTCTGCTGGAAGACGGCCTCCAGGTCTTTTTCGTCGCCGACGTCGCCCGGCACGAGCGATACCCTGCTCCCGAGCCGCGTGACCTGGGCGGCGGTCTCCCGGGCGGCGGTCTCGTTGCGCAGGTAGTTGATCGCGACCTCGGCACCGGCAGCCGCCAGTGCCAGCACGACCGCGCGTCCAATCCCGCGTGAGCCGCCGGTCACCAGAGCCACTCGGCCTTTCAACGAGGACATTGAAGTAGCCCGGTGCCTTGGCCCACGCCGATTATTCGAGCTTGATTCCGGCACTCTGGATCAAGCTCTGGAACTGCGCATATTCGGCCTTCTGCAAGGCCTGGAACTGCTCGGGCGTGGTCGCAACCGGTTCGGCGCCTTGCCGCGCGAACAGCTCCCTGACATCCGGCTGCTCTATCAGATGCGTGATGTGCGTGTTGAGCAGGCCGACGATCGGCCCCGGCAGGCCCG
>Ga0066903_100003620_pt1 | contig 12702 bp, 23 predicted proteins | sample PanSoiMetaGPlot1_FD_67491 | JGI IMG/M metagenome (GOLD analysis project Ga0066903, IMG submission 67491) | Tropical forest soil microbial communities from Panama analyzed to predict greenhouse gas emissions - Panama Soil - Plot 1 (version 2) | ecosystem: Environmental > Terrestrial > Soil >... | reverse complement strand
GGGTCTGTTGTGGAAGCTAATCTTCCTGGGTTACTCGGTTGATACGGAACCTTTGTTGTTCGGTCGTCATTCCCTCGACGTTCCTCTCGCCAATATACCCATTGCTGGCGAGAGCGTAGCGCCGCAGGGATCATATCTGTTCAGAAATCGCCCTGCTGATTGAAATCAGAGCGCAGGCAATAGCCTTTGAAGCGGGATCATCTTCAGGGATTTGGAGAAGATGCCGAGCCGCGTGCTCCCTCCAGTTGCGTGCGTCATTGTACCTCTCCGCATCCATACACTTTACTAGAAGCTCCTCTTTGTCGGTTATCACTTCTTGCCACACCCAGTTGTGTCACCGCATTGGGTGCAGGTCATGCAGGTCCCGGTCCTGATCATGAGTCCTCCGCAGTTGGAGCATATCTGCCCCGTTCTGATAATGGCCATTTCCTCTCCCTCACTAGTAGATATGGGGGCGGGGCCGCATCTACCAGACGACCCCGCCCGGTGCTATCACGACTTATTGGCGGCGGCCATTCCGCCAGTCGATCCTGCAACGCTCGCCTACGATACCGCGTTCATTCTGAGAGCGCAAGTGCGCTGCTATTCCACAGATTCCTTCGCCAGGAGCTCAATCTCGAACAGGCACGGCACGCGCATCTCATGGCAGTCCGGGCACTGTGCTCTGCTGAACTTGGCATTGCCTTGGTTATCGACGTTGATTTGGTCAGCGAGCCTGTCGTGAACTGAGCTGGCACCATAGTAGTTATGGCAGTTAGGACACACCCAGACACAGACCTCGACTTTTACGTCCTCAACAACTCTCTCCATCTCAACTCCTGTTATGGTCATGACGCTGCAATCAGCCGAATTTTTGTGTTTTACAGTCAGGTGGCAAGACCGCAACTCCGTGCTCGCCGCGCACTTGCGGCCTTCCTCACCTGTACCCGCACACAGGCCAGTCTGCCCACGACCCGCGTCTCAGGTACACGCGCACAGCTCTGTACATCTGTTCGAGCTTTGAGTGCCAGTGCGGGTAGCCCGATCCGCCCACACTGTGCCAGGTGCCAAGCGTAAACTGTAGGCCACCGTAGAAGCCATTGCCGGTAGACAGCCACCACCTCCCGGTCGATTCACACCAAGCCATGCGAATTAGCTTCGCCTTGTATGGCCGTACGACCTCCGCACGGTGATCTGTCCTGACGTGCCCGACCCCAACTGCGACATTCGGTGGCGGCGGCAAGATCAGCGCCGCCAATGTGAGTGCAATCGCCATTTACTTTCCTCTCTCAAAGTAGTTTGTCGATTCGGCGTGCTACATGTCTCAGGGCATCGCGTTCGTGAGGCGTCCTCCCTTTCAGTAGTCCCCAACGGTCGAGCATCTCGTTGTTGCAGAAGCCTTTGGCTTCAGAAGCAGTTTGTTTCTGGTAGAAGCCATTCTTTCCCCATCGATCCTTGAAACGTTCGCACAGGAGCGTCTCAAGGCCGGCTGTAACCGTAACCGGCGACAGATCAGCACCCATCTGCCGTAGCTCGAAGTTCTCAACAACGACGAAGAAGTTGCTGTTCTCAATTAGCGACCGCTCGATGTGAACTGTATAGAGGAAGTCCACGATCTTGCGAGCTATCGCCCAGGCCTGATCAGTATGGCTGCCGTGCTCGACCCATGTTCTGACGTTCGATTTGATGCGCGCTCGCTTCATAGCGCGAGCAACTGTGATCTGGCGTAGATCGATGAGCGCTGTGGCGCAGCCCGTTGTGCCGCCGGGGTCAATCCCGAAGATAGCGACAGAAGTTGAGTTGGGCATACCTAAGAGTAGCACGTTCAGCTAGCACATGCTGGCGGGCAAGGCCGCAAGAAAGGCAGGTCCTACTTCCTGCGGTCTTGCCGTCATAATGCTGGCATGAGGAAGGCCGCAATAACCTGCTAGCAGCATTCTTGCGGCCTTCCTTCTTCACATATGTACTAACCAAAAAGCCTCCCCGACGCCTGATCGATCATAACCTAAAACTTCCTAAAACTGATGCTAGCTGATGCTAGCGATCTGCTATACTTAGGGGACCTCTATGCTCGTTTTGGATGAACGGGCAGTGAAAGGAGAAGTATGGCAGTAGCTAAGAAACAGCAGGAGCCAGACCTCAGGGATCAGCTCCTAGCTGACTACGACCGCCTGGAGGACGCCATCGAAAACGTGGCGACTCCGGAACTCTGGGAACTGGCAGACTGGCTGGCGGAGTACGTGCCGGAACAGAAGCGCGGTCCCAAGGGAATTACCGACCCCGGCGTCGGTATCTCGATCAGCGATCTCGCAGGACGACGCGACAGGAGCGAGCGCTGGTTGCAGCGACTCCGCAAGATCGCCAAGCAAACGGCTCCGAACAGACTCGACGAAGTGTCACCGAGCACCTACATCGACCTGCTCCAAAAGCACGGCGGCGATTTGGAGAAGGCTAACGCCGCCCTCCAGGACGACGGCACCAAGCGCCGAGATCACCGAAGCGGCGAAGGCACGCAAGCCATCATCAAGGCCCTCCGTCAGAAGTCCGACAAGGATAAGGCCCAGGTCGCCCGCGCGCTCTACCGAGACATCGGCCCGGTCGAACTGGAACCGGACGAGGACGAGGAGATCATCGAGGACGAGGAACCCATCGACGAAGCGCCAGAGCCGAACCAGCCAACGGACGACCGCTCGGTCACCCTCAACCCGAGCTACGTCTACTGCAACACGCAGACAGTAGGGGATGTGATCGACGGAATCGAAAACCTCACCATCCAGCTGTTCGAGTTGGACCGCTACAAGATCGGCAAGCGCGACAGAACCCGCGCTCGCAAAGTCTACCAGAAGGGCATCGACGCCCTGGAGGCCATCGATGGCTAAGAAAGCCAAGCCAGTGGACCCCGTCCACATCGATGTTATCGTCAAAGCGACGAAGCACGACATCGTGCGACACGCAGGCAAGTGCCCAATCTCGAACACGCTCGCCGACAGCGAGCCGGGCGAAATCCTGCACACGAAAACGCTCCGAGTCAGGACCAGGATAAACGGCCAGCCCGTCGAAATGGTCGAAATTAGGTTCTCGCGCCGTAGCACCGACACGCGCTACGTCTACAGGACCGCCGCCGCCGTCAAGTTCCTCGACAAGTGGGACAGCGGCAACATCCCCGGCCACTTCCGTCTGCTACTGAAGCAGAGCCACCTCTACAGCAGCGCGCCGCGCTCGCACGGCAACAGCAAGCCACAGTTGCGGCGCAAGACCGGCCCCAAGCGCCAGCGCACTAGCAACATCATGCGGCCGCTGCCGACGAAGCCGGCCACAGGAGGCTCCAAGAAGGCCGCGTAACAAATCAGCAAGGACAAAGCCCGCCTAGTGTGGGTTTTGTTCTAGTGAAGTACTGATATGTGCAAGACCGTACGAATGCAGCGCCTCATATCCTGCGGTCTTCCAGAAAACCTCCCCGCCCATGAGCCGAAACTGAGTCTTTAGGTTGTGATCCCGCCCTTGCAGCGTCCGCTAGCGTCTGCTATCCTTAGAGGCCGGAGGCCCCGTGCAGGATCGGAGCTGAAGAGACCTCCAGGGTAGTGACTAGGTGGACCTGTAGAGGACTAGGGAGACAGTCGTGACTCCCGAGGAGCGCAGTCGTTGAAAGCGCGAAGCACGACCCGCAGATGGCGACGCAGACTCTGATAGCCGACCCGCCCGAGTTTGAAGGCGAGCCGCATGACGGAGTTAGTTGAAGCTAGTAGGGCATGCTAAGAAGTAGGCACCCGAACACCGATGAAACTAACCACCGATGAGGCAGACCGGAGAAGCAAACGACGAGCGAAACAGAGAAAGATGGTAGTCTACAGCACCCGCATACCTACGGGATAGCCCCCAGAGTGGGGACGCAAGCGCCCGACACGAACGCCGCGCGAACAAAGTACCTGCGTGCGACAGGGAAACCTTCAGCGCCCGCCGTCGTTGCCAGCCGCGCCGCCGTCCAGTACCGCCACTCGCCCTAGGGGTACCAAGGGAAAATGCGCAGACCAATTAGGCCACAAAGCTTCAGGGGTACAGCGCGGTTCGATTCCGCGCCTGCGCACTCACTCTCATAAATCAGCAATCACAAACGGGGAGGTATTTTGTCGTACATTATCTTCATCGAACTCGATCCGCCCGACATAGGCAACGTCGCCGCCATCGGGCCGTTCGAGAACCTACAGGCGGCCGAAGACTTCGGCCACACCTACATCGATGACGAGAACGTTCGCCGCTTCACCTACGTAAAGCTGCAACACCCGCTCGCCGTCGTCGTTGAGGAAGAAGGTGCGCCATAGAAGTCGCATTCATCGTCACGATCGTCGTCAAGGACGACCGACTGACGCAGGACGCAGGAGAAGTCACAATCGGTTCGATCCTCACGGATCGGATTTTGAACTCAATCGGCGACCTATCATGGGTCATCGACGCAATCATACTACCCGTCAAGGAGGACGAATGATAATCGGGGACAGAGTCGAGCACAAGGACTCGACATACGCCGCGTACGGCACCATCGTCGGCCACGCGCCGTGCGGCTGCTGCATGTACGTACTTTGGGACGCAGTTGACGAACCGGCGCCGGATGACGAGCCGGACATCGTCGATAAGAACGACATCGAAGTAATCGGGTCATAGGAGGGCCCAGAAGTGGCACGCGCAGATAAGATCAAAAACGCAAACGTCAAGTCGCTGTGGCAAGACCGTATCTTTGAGGGAACGGTACACGTCATAGCGGGGCGACCGGGTGGCGGCAAGAGCTTGCTCGTCATCCGGATCGCCACGGACGTTGCGAAGAAAGGCACCGTGATCCTCTCCCAGACGGAGGAGATTCACGCAACCATGCTCGGCCCGCGCCTGACGGCAATCGGGGCGAACAAGCGGCGGATCGAGGTTGACGAGCATCCGCTGTTCCCCGAGGATACGGGGCACATCCGCCGCATCATCGAGAAGTACAAGGTCAAGCTCCTAATCATCGACCCCGTCAACGAGCACCTCAGCGACGGCGTCAAGAGGCAGAGCGACAGTATCCGCAAGGCCACCCGCCCGCTGAAGAAGCTCGCGGAGGAAACAGGATGCGCGATCATCCTCGTAGACCACGTTATCAAGAACGTCGCCAAGAATAGCCACCCGCTCAACGCCATCGGCGGTTCCAGCAGCGGCCTCCCGGCGGCGGGCCGCATGATCTACATCGTCGGACGCGATCCGGAAGACAAGGATCGCATCATCATGTGCAACGTCAAGTCGCAGTTGCGCGATGACCCGTTGCCGATTGAGTTCGAGATGGACGAGGCCGACGTTGAGGGCATCGAACGGCCACAGCCCCTGCTCACGTACACAGGCGAGATTGAGGACGGCTTCGATCCGATGCTGATGCTCGCCAAGACATCGCGGGGAGGCAAGCTGGGACGGCCTCCGACAAAGCGCGAGGCCGCCAAGGAGTTCTTGATCGACTACCTCAGCGCGGCACCGCAGCACCAGGCGCGAGCGACCGAAGTGATCGAAGACGCGAAGCAGTACAGGATCACAAAGCGGACGCTCGAAGGCGCCAAGGCCGAGGCTGAGATCGAATCGGTCAAGAAGGGAAATGAGTGGTTCTGGAAGCTCCCGGCGGACCTGATCGAAACCCTGGATGCAAGTTCCTGACGCTATCGACCCGGCCATCGGATACCGGGTCTGGATCGTCAGGGACTCGACACTCTACAGCTTCGCCCGCAACAAGATAATGTGGCAGCCGGACATGCCGTTTGAAGCAGTCTGCGATCAGCACGACCATGCCGTACCCGATCCACACTGCTCCTGCGGCACCTACGCGGCTGCCACATTCAATCGCTTGTTCGATATGGGTTATACCAAGACGCCCGGCGACGGTCTGTTCGCCGCCCCTCCGGGCGAAGTCACGATAGCTGGACAGGTGAACCTCTGGGGAGGCATCGTGCCCGGCCAGTACGGGTGGCGAGCGCAGTTCGCGTATCCACGTAAGCTGCTGGTCCCGTACTCGCACTGGAAGATCGCTAAGCCAATCGCAGAACGCTACAACGTCCCGTTCAAGCTCTACAACCTGGAAAGGAAACATTGATGGACATAGGCAAGGAAAAGGAGAAGATCATAGTGGAACCGATCATCGATCCGGTCCCCAAGCGCACGCCCCAGCCGGCCAAGGAGCCGGTGCCCGTTCACGAACCCACGAAGGAGCCGGTGAAGGTCTGATGGCAGCACCGAACAGAAAGACAAATCAGCGACGGGGAGGCAAGCTGAAGAAGGCCATCGAGCCGGAGCCGATCACGCGGCTGCCCGTTCCGATCCGCGTCACCCCCGACCTGATCGACCGCATCGACGATATCAAGCCGGACATGATCCCGCGCGAGCCGTTTGTGCGGCACCTACTCGACATCGCACTAACTATGCTGGAGGAAGAAGGATGAGCACGATTCAAACGACCTACTACCAGGGCGGCGCCGAGTTCAGCGGCAAGCGCACCAAGGCGCAGCTGAAGAGGGTGATCGCAGAAGACCCGGCCGCTGTCTACCTCTACGACACGACCGCGCCGATCCTGGGCGGGCCGAAGTGGGAAGGCACCGCCGACACGCTGCCCGCCGACACGACGTTCAACGTCGTTGGCCCGGACCCGTTCACCGACCGTTCCTGGTACGCGAGTGTGTACCGGGGCCGTGACGGAGTCGTTCGCGTCAAGTGAGCGATTCTATGGAGACGATCCGGCGTGAATGCGTCGAGAGCCAAGCGCGAGCCGACCAGGCTCGCCTGAAGGCGGCTCGACGCGCATTCGTGCGGGCCTGGATCTTTTTCATGGTCACGGTCTTCCTCCTCGTGGCGATAGCAATGGTGCTGATCGCCCGTTATCTGTAAACCGCAAACACCCTCCCTCTGGAAAAAATCTGACACGACCAGAGGGAGGGCGAAGGGAGCGCAATGAGCAGGATCATTCTGGCATTCTACCCCGACACGGACGAGCAGCACTTGGTCGTCGGCTGGGACCGGCCGTTGTCCACATACTACTGGCAGGAGTTCAACAAGGAGCCGGAGGGCGAGGGCGACAGCAAGTGGGACGGCAATGAGGACTGGGAGGAGATGCTCCAGTACGCAGGCTACTCGCCCAACGAGTTGCCGACACTACTCTCGTTCAGTGACAGCTTGCCGTCCAAGTTCAAGCCGTATGTGGACAAAGAGGTCCTGAACCTGCTGCGCGAGCACGCAGTGAACCCGAACACGGGCAGCATTATCAAGGACCTGTCGAAGCGCTCGTGGAAGTGCGAAGTGAAGACGAGCGGCGATAGCGACTGGAGCACGAACGGCGTCAGGTTCGCCACGGAGCACGAAGCCAGGGAGTACGCCGACGACCTGGTCAACCGTTGGCTCGCGGTGCGCGAGTGGCGCGTCGTGCGCGACGGCATGTCGGTCAACTACAAGTGGCAGGACGGAAAGGCGGTGGCAGTTGCCAGCTAAGGCGGCGGCAAACAAGAAGGTGATCGAGGTCATCCTCCCGAAAGCGATCAGCAAGAAGCACAGCGTTCGCTTCGAGACAGACGAGGAGGGCGTGGCCTTCAACAACATCTACTTGAAGATGGACGGAGTTCGCACACTCGATAGCCCGAGCGCTATCAAGGTCACCATCGAGGCGTACGAACAGGAGTCGTGACAGAGTGGTACGTCGTCGGGAGGGAACCCGCTGAAGGCGACTCCTACGTCAACGTGTTCGGCCCGTTCATCAGCGAGTCTGATGCGCGGGCCTACGCGCTCGATGAGGCCGAGGAGGGTTGGGAATCCATCGTGGCGGTACAGATGACACACGAGGATGCCCAGAACTTGGCAACCGACAACGTACTCTGGCCATACAAAGAAACCCAGGAGGAACAAGAAGATGGAGATGTATAACCGACACATTGTCTACATGAGGCTCTTTGAGGGCGAGCGCTTCCGCCCGCATGTGAGCTTCCCCAACCTGATCGACTGCGTGCGCTTCGTCGATGAGCACGGAGAGTGCGGTTCGCAGTTCCAGGTCATCGATCTGGAAAACCTCTACCTGGGCGACATGCTCGTCGCGCCCGACGCCGCCGCCACGATCAAGAGCTTGCGCGACTACATCGCTGAGCCGCCCGTCACAATCGCAGACTTCCAGCCCTGATGCTCAGAGCGGGGAGGCGATCTGGCTAAGCGTAATCCTGTGGAAGATTTGACGTACCGCACGCGGTCGAGCAAAGTGATCTATTGGGTGCACGCCCAGGCGATGCTCGGCCAGCGTGTAGTCGTCTATCTTTCAGACCGCCCGGAAGGTCGTTGGAAGCGCGGCTACCTTCTGGGGATTCTGCCCCACGAAGACCTCTTTATGATCAAGTGGAGCAGGCGAGGGTTTGGGAGAACCCTCAAGGGTATCTGGAGGGTGCATTCCTCCTCTCTCTTTGAGGGGACGAGTTTGTTGCCAATTCCCAAATACCCTGCTAGGCTTCCGCAGTCAACAACCACCAACCGGTCCAGGGAGGATCGAATGGCCACCAGCAGGAAGGCGTCGGCTTCCAAGCCTGCCGCCAAGAAGGCGTCGTCCAAGAAGGCCGCCGCCAAGAGCGCCGACACGAACGGCGCGAAGAAGACCACGGAGCGGGTGCGCGGCGCGGACAAGCTGAGCGGCTTGACCGAAGTCCGGCGGCGCAACATCGCCCGCTTCATCGCCCGCGAGCGCACCAAGTCGCCCGCCACGTCCTGGCCCGACATCATCGAGATGGTCGAGGACAAGTACAGCTGGACGCTGCCCGGCTCGATGACCGGCCGCAGACTGATCCGCGAGTACGCGCCCGACAGCGCCGACGAGGCGATCATCAAGCAGGACAAGACGGGCGCCAAGAAGCCGTCCGCCAAGAAGGCCGCCAGCAAGAAGGTGGCCGCCAAGAAGGGCCGCGCCGTCGTGGAGGACGACGAGGAGGAGTTGGAGGACGAGGAGGAGTTGGACGAGGAGGAGCTGGAAGACGAGGAGGAGATGGAGGAGGAGCTGGACGAAGAGGAGGATGAGGAAGAAGAGGAAGAAGAGGAAGAAGAGGAGCCTGAGCCGGAACCCGCTCCCAAGCGCTCCCGCTCCAAGAAGGTCACCGTCACCCGGACGCGCAGCCGCAAGGCAAACCCTTCCAAGTAGCGACTAACGAAGGTCAGATCGCGCGGATGATAGAAGGCCGAAGGATCCACGTGATCACGAAGGTCTTCAGCCGCGACGCACAGGGGCGCTCGAAGCCACAAACCATCGAGCGCTCCGTGCGCGTCCAGAAGTTCAAGCAGTACCTAACCGCCAACGAACGGCGACAGCAGGACCTTATCCAGTTCTGGGACAGGAAGGGTAAACTCCATACCGTCAACGCGGTCGATGTAGTTCTGTAGCAGTACGCGGGCCAGGAGTGCGGTCGCTGTCCGCCGCACGGTGGCGCCTAGGGTGGCCGATCCGCCCAAGGCGATATGCCTGGTAGGTGCCAGGGGAACGGCACCAAACTCTTGCTGGTACCCGCCGTGTATCCAGAGTTACGCAACGGGCTAAGCAACCGGGCTGTGGTAACTCCCACAGAGCATCCGGGGGCCAGCATTTCCTACAACCGAAAGGTCACATATGCCATTGAACACGCAGATCAAGCGTGGCGGCAAGCTGCTCGCTCTCCCCAATGGGTGGGGCGGCTTCCACGTTGCCGCCATGGTCATCGCCGCCGCCGCCGACAGCGGCCAAGGCCCCTACGAGGACATGGAGTCCTTCGTCGATGAGGCCCTGAACTTGAACGAGTCCCAGGGCTTCATCGGCATCAAGCCGAGCGACGTTTTCAACCTGATGAACTATATGGTCATCGCCCAGACGCCGCTAAACCACGGCGGCTATACGCTCAAGCAGCCGTGGTCCTTCAAGGACACGGCCGACGGCGAACTGCTCGAACTGCTGCCGGGTGACGAATTGATCGCCTGGCGCGACTAATGCGATCCTGGCTGCGCGAGCCGGTTGCCATACCGCGCTGGTATCTGATTATCGGCGCCATCTTGTTGCTAAACGGCCTATGGACGTTCATAGGCGACATAACATAAAAAGGGGAGGCAAAATGGCAGAGCGGGACGTACACCTGCTGCTAAGCCAGCGAGCTGCCAAGGTGCTCTTGAGGGCAATCGGCCGAGCGCATGTAACAATCACGGAGCCTGGAGGCGATATTATCCAGGCAATCGTCCGCGATCTGGAAGACCAGATCGAGAAGCCCAAGAAGAAAGGAAGCAAACGTGGTAAGTGACGAGCAGTTGAAGGCAGCACGGCAGCCCCAGGAGGAGCCGCCGCCGAAGTGGACGACAGACCCGGCGTCCGAGCGCCAGGTAAACTACATCACCGGCCTGGTCCGGTCCCGCCAGGTCCCCGAGTCCTGGCTCGTCCGCATCAAGGAGCTGACCGAGCGCGGTCTGACGAAGGGCGATGCGGGCAAGATCATCCAGGCTCTGAAGCCGTTGCCCGTGATCGTGGGCAAGGACGATACTGCCAAGAACAACCCGACGATCCAGGACGTGCCGCCAGGACGGTATGCACTCCAGACTGGCCCTGACGAGAACGACCTGTCGTTCTACCGTGTGATCGAACGCGACGACAAAGAGCACACCGGGCGCAAGTACCGCATCATGGTGCAGATCGCCGGTCCCAACGAGACAATGCTCAAGTACGGGCAGGCGAACGACATCGCCCGCAAGATCATCCGCGCAGGGCTCGGTGACGCCGCCGCCCTGTACGGGCACAAGGTGGGCCGCTGCGCGATCTGCCACACCCGAATTACCAACCGCGTCTCCAGGGAACTGGGCATCGGGCCGGTTTGTGGGGGCCGAGTCTACGAGGACTGGGAGGTCCGCGTGGACACAGCGTGGAATAAGCTCCAGATGCAAGGTCTTGACCCACGTGAAAACGTGTCGTAGGTGGAAGGGTTCCCACAGAGCATCTGACGGCCGACCTCTGATCGGCAAGCAGTACGCCTACAAAGTCCTCTGGGAGAAGAAGTATGGCCCTCTCCCAGAGGGCGTCATTCTTCACCATACATGCGAGAACCTCTGGTGCGTCGAGCTAACGCACCTCATGCTTACGATCCAGGCCGAGCATATCAAAATGCACGGACTTCCAGGAGATCACCACCAAGCGGCAAAGACACATTGCCCGCAAGGACATCCATACAGCAAGGAGAATACCTACATCTATGTCACCAAGAGCGGCAGAACAGAGCGGTATTGTCGCATCTGTAGAAGGGCCGCTAAGGCTCGACATCGTGGGACCGGCACCTAGCCTCGCATTCGACTGCACAGTCTGGGAAAAGGCTGGGAACAACGTTGGCTAGGGTGATACGCATCTACGCCGACGAAGTAGCGGCTGGCGACTACATAGTACTGAACACCGACAGAGGGCGGCGCGTCTATCACGTCTGCGAAGTCGGCGTCAACGGGCGGACGGTCACGATCGTCTTCAACGCACAAGGAGGATTTGTGCGCAAGCACTATGACGCCGACGAGCGGATCAAAGTCAGGGAGGAGTAGTGGCCCTGCCCTACTGGGACATCGAAGTAATTCAACTCGGGCAGGTGGAGTCGGATCGCTGGCGGTTCAAGTCGGCGCTCCTCGTCACCTGCCCGCGTTGCGATAACATGATCATACTTCCGAAGTCATGGAAGCGCAAGAACACCTACGGGACCGCGCCATGCCCCATCTGCTTTGGTACGGCGCGCATCCCCGGTACAAAACACAGGAGTATCTTCGACCGATGAACAACGACAACCCCGTGCTCGTGGAACTGAGCGCGAATGTAGACAGGATCGAGGTGAAGTTCCGCTTCGATCCCGACGACGTCAAGGCTATCAAGACCATCAGCGGACGCCGTTGGCACGACGACGATGAGGGCAAGCGCTGGTCCGTGCCGATGGAGATGCGCGCGGCCCGCCAGCTGCGTACGCTGTTCGGCAAGCGCCTGAAGCTCGGCCCCGCTTTCAATATGTGGGCGAAGAACCAAGTGGTCACAGAGCGGCGTGCCCGCAACCTGGCCGGCGCCACTGACGCGAAGCTGGAGCGAGTGCCCGCAATCGTTGAGGCAGTGATCGCGGGGAGGCCGATTGACGGCCCCACGATCCCGCCTAGCCATGCGCTGCGGCGCAAGCGCGCTCCGCGCCCCTACCAACGAGCCGATATCAAGTTGATGTCGCTCAGAAGCTCAATCAATGCGAACGATGTCGGTACCGGCAAGACGTTGGAAGCCATCGGTGCGATCTACGAGGCTGGCGTAAATCCCAAGCCGGTTCTGGTTGTGGCGCCGAAGCGCTCTCTCGTGAACGTTTGGCAGACGGAGTTCGAGCGCCTCAGCGACTACGAGTTCATGACGAGTGAGAGTCCGAATGAGCGCTCGAAGATCATAGAGTCGTTCATCCCCGGCCCTGACGGCGACCCGGAAATGGGCTTCGGCTTGGGCTTGATCGCGGACGATCTGCGTCTGGAGAAGTACCGTGACGTCAAGGAGCCGCCGCCCGACTATCAGGACGCGCTGCACGCCTGCCACGACTACAAGGGCAACTGGTACCGCTTCAAGAACTACACGCAGAAGCAGTTGTTCGATATCGATTGGGGCGCGTTCATCATCGATGAGTTCCACCAGACCGGGCTGCGCAACAGAAGGACTTTGTTCCATCTGGGAGCGAAGCTCGTCAAGGCCGACCG
>Ga0066903_100003619_pt1 | contig 12704 bp, 19 predicted proteins | sample PanSoiMetaGPlot1_FD_67491 | JGI IMG/M metagenome (GOLD analysis project Ga0066903, IMG submission 67491) | Tropical forest soil microbial communities from Panama analyzed to predict greenhouse gas emissions - Panama Soil - Plot 1 (version 2) | ecosystem: Environmental > Terrestrial > Soil >... | reverse complement strand
GCACGGTCGAAGAACTTGCCCGGATCGTTCACCGTATGCTCGGTGACCGTCGTGATAACGACCCCCTCCCGTTCTTTGAACCCTCCCGCGTTCTCCGGGGCGCAGACCGTGGTGGTGCCCCCGACGTGCTTATCAACCTCCGCACGCGAGAACGGTCCCCGGTAGATCAGCGGAACCGGGGCGACCCGGAACTCCGTGCAGGCGGCAACCTTGGCGTCGTAGTCCAGGTATTTGCCGTCCACGGTAATATCGAACACGCGCAAGTCCCACTGGCCGCGCTCGAATCCGTAGGCCATGTCCTGCACGCCGGAGCCGTAAATCTCCCCGAAGATCACGACGTTGTGTTGGCCGTTGCACAGGTGGAGGAGGAGTTCCTTGACCCCCGGCTTATCCAGGGCCTCGAAGAACTGGCTGCGCTTGGTGATCTCGTAAAACCATTCGACCTCGCGTTCCTTTTCCTCCCCGGTTCCTTCGTCCACCACCGTCTCCACAACAGCCATGCCCGTGGCGTCGTATAACACCCGGCGCTTCCGCTGGGTCTGGAGTTCCTTGCGGCGCACGTCATGGGAACCGGCCATGAAACGCCAGATTGGCGTGCCATCGTCCTTGGTGTCGCGGATCAAACCCAGGCGGCAGTTCTTTCCGTGAATTTTTTCGGTCATCACCACTTCCTCGCCGTCCTTGATAACGTCCGGGAAGTTGTTGATGTTCTCCAGGGTGAAGTAGCGGTGGAACGCCGGGTGATCGCGCTCCGCGTCACCGTCCGTGCAGTCGAGTGGCGGCTCCCACTTCTCCAGGTTATAATGGTCCACCACGCTGAAGCCCACCGGCCAGTCCGGGTTGTCCGGGGCCATTGGGAAGCCGTAGGATGGCTCGCCCCGGAGACGGGCAACGCGGATGCGCACGCCTTTCACGTCCCCGGTCTGTTCGTCCTTGACCGGCGAGGCGTACTTGGTCACCCCCAGGCGGTCGCTCAGGGCGAGGGGGAGAATGGTGTCCGGGGGAATATACACAATCTTGTCCCCGACGCCGAACTGCCCCTTGGCGATGCAGCACCGCCAGCCCTTAATGGTGGCGATGGCCATGCGATCCGCGTTCGGGTGCTTCTCCACCCGATCCACCGTGCAAACTTCAACGATCAGGCTGCTCATCCTCTCTCCTTCAGTGCTTGGAGAATCAACGTTTCCAGTTCGATCCACTGTTTCTTGTTATAAGTGGGCGTTTCCTGGTCCTTCCCCCACAGGCGATGGAAGGCAGCCCACATTTTTTCTTCAGGCGTCGGGGGCCTCGATCCAGGGTCCAAATCGGACGGACTTATCGACCTGTCCTTCATATTTCAACTCCGGTCCCCCGTGGTTGGGGCCGGCGAAAAAGGTGTCGTTCCCTGCCGTGTGGACGACAACGCCCTTGCCGATCCAGGTCACGAGACACGGGCAGATTGTATACCTCTTGCGCTTATTCTTGTACTTGATCCAGTACCAGCCTTCCTCAGCCGGTATCTTCTTCACCCACTTGACTATCATATCCGCAGGCACTCCGGGTAGCCGGGGAGGGCGGGTTCGTCGCCATCCTCCATCATCTCACGAGCGGCCAGGGACATCTCGTGCCAGAACATGGAGCGCCGGCCACCAATGTCGTGGGGGTCTTGCCAATCCATCCTGCCGCACTTGGAGCAATTCCAATTGCCGCCAATGCGGATGCGGGCCTCGTAGCGCTCGCTGGCCCACTTCAACTCGTCCCAGGCCAGCATGAATTCGTTGTTCTCCAGGTACTCGTTGAAGGACCAGCCCCCCTTGCCCATGTGCCTGGTTATCAGGCCGGGGGCGTTCTCCTTCTTAGCCTTTTTTGCCTGGTTCTGCTTGACGATCTCGGCCACCCGCTCGTCCGTGAGTGGCAGGATGAGGCGGGCGTGCTTCAGGTGTTTGATGATCCGTTCCCACTTGGTATCTTCCTTGCGGGGGATCAGTTTGCCGGCTTTCAGTTCCTCTAACCAGGACACCGCGTTACTCCTTGGGTTCGCTTTCGAGTTTCTTGAAAACGGCCTGGGCCTTCTTCACGTCCTCTTTCTTGCCGCAGTGCGGGCAGGTGACGACGTACTCGCACTGGCCCAAGTCCCAGGCGATATTTGTATTGGTGGCGGCATCGACCGGAAAGCGCTTCTTGCACTTGCACTCGTACACGTCGCGCCGCGCGATTTTGAAAACGCCCCCTTTGACTTTTGCCAGCACATGCTCGTCCATCGCCCGGTGGAAGACGCGACCCCGCCCCAGCCAGGCGCGTTTCTGGGCTTTCTTCTTGAACCCCTGGGCCTTGCACCAGGCAATATTTGAAAAAGCCAGCATCAGCCGGTCCCAGCAGACGTTTTCCAGCATAACTTGGGCCAAGTCCTGGGGGTTGCAAAGGGCCAGAAGCTTCTTCAGCCGCCGGCGCGTGATCGGCTTCGTCATCGCGTCCTCCTCCCCTACTTTACTGCAAAGTTCGTCCCATTGTAAAGCCGCTCCACCCTATTGGCCCCTGAAAACCGGATGGGTTCACAAAAATAAAAGACCCCGGCCTGCTTGGCAGGCCGGGGTTGGATACATGCCGGGTTGAATCGGCACGCTTATTCCATGATAATCTCAACACCGCTCATCGGGTCTTCGCTGATGAGGACTTCCGGCTCCGGCTGCTTTGCGCCGTCACCTTCGTGTAGTGGCGTCTTCTTCTTTAGCGGGAGGACATGCTCTACGCGGCCTTCCTCCTTCACGATGTCGGGCTGATCCAGTATGAGCTTCTGTTGCTGCATGTTAGCCTCCCTTTCCGCTTCTGGCGTTTGAATAGTGTCGATAAGTCGCAATTCGTTCGACCGGACCATGCCAAAGTAGTAGCTGTCTCCTTGGAATCGCCCCTTCGGCCCCACACGGCGAACACCGCTCTTAGTGGGCCGGGGCAGGGTCAGGTCGGCCTTGTCGCTGGCGTTCTCGAAGATATATGTACCTTCGCCGTGCAGGTTTTTCGCCAACTCCTTCTTGTGGTTCTCCCTGCGCTGGTATTTGTTGAATCGTTGTCGTGCCATGTCTCCCCTTTTTTCAAAACGTAGACTATTATAATAGTGGAGCTAGATGCCAAAATTGGAGACAAACATGAAGCCAAAGAAGTGGACCGAAGTTTATCCGCAAGGCACCAAGGAGGGGGACGAGGAGCAGAAATTCTTTATTGCACTCGCCCGACACCCCAAGTGGACGTGGCGCAGCACTTCTGCCATCGCCAAGGAAACCGGGCTGACCAAAGAAAGGGTTGAAGAGGTCATTTCCAAGTATTACAAGAAGAGCATGGTCTACCAGAACCCCCAGAACGAGGACCAGTGGGGATATTGGGAGCGGGTGCCGGAGATGCTGCCCAAGGACGACAGCACCATTACCGAGAAGGACCAGAACGACCGCATCAAAAAGGCCATCAAGCCCTAAATAGGGCATGAACTTTTCGCAGTGGTTGGAAAACCAGGATCAACTTCTAGCGGCCATCGAGCGCGTTATACGGGGGTTCCCCGTGGCCGACACCCGGCAATTATACGACATCCAGTGGCACGCGCACCATTTGGGGCTGGAGCTTCAGCATCTTGTCCAGTACAATCAGCCCAAGACCTTGGACCAGGCCCAACGAACCCTGGCCACGATTAAAGACTTAATTCAACGGTTAGAGGATGAACCCAGGGACATCCGGCGAGGAACGGGGTCCGGTCCCCGCCGTCAGGCGGTCGAGGACTGGTTCCGCCAGGTTGAGCGGCTGTGGTCGGATATAACCGCTTAGTCCGTTTCGTATTCCTTGCCCGGCTCCTCGCGGGTGCCGCCGTCCGGGGCGATGGCGTAATCCGGCGGGGTTTTGTGGTGAACGTGATGCTTATATTTCGTGAAGGGCGGGCCGGGGGCCATCTTCTGGATGGCGTCGGCGGCAGAGGGCGTGAACCAGAGGTCGGGGTAGTGCGAGCGGATATAACCGTCCGGGTACGCCCACCAGGCAATACCCGCCCGCTTGGTGCTTTCGTCTAGCTCCAGGTTGTGTCCCTCGACCCACTGAAAAAACGTGTTCATCGGCTCCTTCATTACGGTGCTTTATCGGACGGGGCCTTGCGGTTCGGCTGATGGTTACCCATCTTGAACCTGGCGTCGGCGGCATGGGGCATGAAATACCCATCCGGGTACTGTGACCGCACATAGGCGTCGGGGTAGGCCCAATGGGCGATGCCGCCGCGCTTGGTGTCCTCGCTGACCGCAGGCAGTTCGAGCTTGTTTTCTTCAGCCCAAGCTGTAAATGTCTTCATATTACCTCTCTCGTAGTTTGGCCAAACTATGATTTTATATAGTCCCGCCGCTCAATTTGCGGACAGGAGTAGTTATGCAAACCGCCGGGAAATTTAGTGTCCGTCCCGTCAAGATTTTGGCGCTGCCGGATTTTACCAACGGGGAGCTATCGGATAAGGTCATACGGCGTTGCGATTTTTGTAGCAAGGATGTGGAGGTCACGGCACTCAACCGGGGCGTGCTGGAAGGATTGTCCGGCGAAAGCCGGTTCTTTTGTCGCTTCTGTCTCCAGCACGGCTTCTGCACCAAGAACAATCGCAACGTGCTGATCCTCAGCTTCCGCAGCGTCTTCGGCTACCTCTACCACGAGTATTATTTCAGCAACGTGGCTGGTCGCCGGAAGATGAGTCTTTCGGAGATCGAGGATTATATTACCGCCCACGAGATCGCGGGGAATGAAAACCCCGTTTTCCTTTACGACCCGGAAACCTTCTACTGGTTTGTAGACTTCAACCGTGTCGGCGCGGGCCGGCGCAAGGAGGCACCGGAGGAAGTCTATAAGACCATCCTCAATATCCTCACCTGTTTTAACCTCTGGGATAGCGTGCCCTCCGTCCAACTGCACACGTTCTACGCCAAGTACCGCAACGCCGTTGAAGCCTTCTACCAGCGCCGCTTCCGCCCGGACGGAAAGCGTGTCCTGCTCCCGTCCTTTGTGGGTTGCGGGGTGCCGGAGTCGTCCAAGGGCTTCTTCGACAGGACCAGGGCCTTTACCCGGAAACAACTTTGCCTAAAGTGAAGCGGGGCGAATATAAAACGCCGGCACTCTACTATTGCCATGAATATTCATGTCCACAGCATTGTCTACAACGAGGAGCGGATGTTGCCGTTTTTCCTCGACCACTACTACCGCTTTGCCAACAAGGTCTTCCTCTATGATAACGGCAGCGACGACCAGACGGTGGCGATTGCCGAACGTTGGCCCGGCACGGTAGTAATCCCGCACGACACTGGTGGGGAATTCTCAGAGATGCCCAACTTGCATCTCAAGAACAATGCCTGGAAAGAGCGGAGTCGGGGTCAAGCCGATTGGGTAATCGTCTGTGACGCCGACGAATTCATCTACCACCCGGATATTCTCGGCTACCTCGCCGGATGCACCGCCCGTGGGGTCACCGTACCCCGCCCGACCGGGTACTGGATGACTTCGCCCTCCTTCCCGGAAGCGGGCAGGCCGATCACCGAACAGGTGCGAAAAGGCCGGCATTCGGCCATGTGGAGCAAGGCTGCGGTGTTCAACCCCAGCCTGGAGGAAATCGGTTACGGGCCGGGCTGTCACGGCGATGGTACTGGTGCCAGGGGTCAGGTGGTCTTTGACGACGACCCCGAATTTAAGCTTCTCCACATGGCCTTCCTGGGCCTGGACTGGATCAAGTGGCGGTGGGGCAGGAATGCCGCTCGCCGCTGCTGGCACGACCGTCAGGTTGGATTCTCGATCCACGCGGTACATTTTGTGGAACAAGCGGAGGGCCGATTCGCGGACGACCTGGCCAACTGCCACGAGGTCATTTAATAGTTGGTGCGGCATGAAGATTTCTTGACAACCTACTAGGTTAGTGGTAACTTTATGGGTTGTCGTGAGGAGACACCTTATTTCAGAAAGGATCAAAGATGAGCAAACTTCAAGTGAAGGTCGTCCAGAAGAAGGCGGACGGCCAAGAGTGGTACGAGGGATCGGTGACGATCCCCGGCCTCAAGGGGTCGGTGAAGCTGGCCCGCCGGTCGGACGGCAATACCAAGTTCTCCACTCGTTCTGCGGTGAACGGCGCGGCCAAGAGCCTGCTGACCACCCTCAACGCCTTCAGCGAAGTTGACTTCGGCCAGGACGCCGCCAAGAAATCACCGGCGGTCAAGAAGGCAGCCAAGAAGACTGCAAAGAAGTCGGCTCCCGCCACGCCAGCAACCACTGCCACTTCCGACAGCAGTTCGGCCTGGAACTAAAGCCGAAGCGGTTCGCTGGATTGGGACGCAGCCTCCCTGCTTTTGCGGGAGGCTGCTTCCTTTTCCAGAGCGTGTAATAGCCCCAGCATCTTCAACTTGTCCTGCTCGTACCGCAGGTTCAAACCCATCACCATAGACGCGGACTGCGGGGCCAGGTCCAGCACCCGCTCGATGGCCTCCATGACGAGGAAATCCAAGGCCCACTCTTCGATGAGGCAGGTGCCGGCAAAGGCCGAGTAGGTAAGGTCGCAGTGAGCGGCGGCACCTGGGACGCATACCGTGAGGAGTCGCTTGGCCTCCCCCAACTCCTCGAAAAGTTGGTCCGCCAGAGGCTTGGTTGTCTCGGTCCACTTCCTCCAAATGTCCCAATCTTGCCGTAAAGTCTCGGCGGTGGTGCCGAATGTCATGCGGGTGGACCTTGTGTACCGCCAGTGGCTCGCCAGGGTCCGCCGCACCTGACTCGTTTCCCCCGACCCGTACAGGGGACTGTATTTTTCGGGATCGTCGTACAGGGTGACGTAATCGGCCAACGCCAGCCCCTCGGTAATGAGCAGGGGCGCGGCCTCGCGGTGGATATAATCGTCCTCCACGAAATAGACCGTGCCGTTTAGGGTGGCCGCGTAGTCCAGGGCACGCCGGAGCGAGCCGGAATTGCCCAGGCTGGTGACCTCGTACTCTAGCTGCTGTTCCCCCAGGACGCCGTAGGTTTGGCTATCGCAGTTGTCCGCGAATATTTTCAAATTTTCCCTGCCGAATATTTGCAGGAAGTTCTTCAGGCAAACGGCGCGATTACCGCCCGGTATCCGCTGGCCGGTACTACTTTTATCGCTGGTTCGATATATCAGGTGCATGATAAAGCTCGATATTGTTTTCCGGGTTGTTTTGGTCGTGCATTGTCAGGCGGGGCACGCTGAGTTTTATCAGCTTCTCGCCGCGCATGGACCGCAGGGATAAATGCTCGTAGCGCTTCCCTTCAAGCCAGCGGTTGACCGCCAAGAAGACCGGGATACAGAAGGAATAGTCGTCCACGAGAATCCAGCGGGCGTGCGGCTCGACACTGCACAGGTCTTTATAGCAGCCTTCCTCGGAATGATCCCCGTCGATGTGAACAAAATCCCAGGTGCCACTGAGGTTTAACGGTTCGGTCTGGGTGTTGCACTGCAATATCTCTATTTCGGATTCGGGGAAGTTGCCCCGGAGGGCGGACAGCGCCCAATCCGAATACCCTGGGAAGCCTCCGAAGACTCGTTTTTGGCCATCACAGTCCAAACCAAGGAACCTGGCCTGGCCGTCGCAGGCTGCCAGGAACGCCGCCGCCGAATAGCCGGCCCGCACCCCTATTTCCAATATTGATTTCGGGGCGACCAGGGCGGCGATGCGGTACTTTATATCGTAGTAGTCGATGACCTCTTGCATTTTATCGGCGTACTCCGCGACGAACGGATCGTCGGGCTTAAAGTATGGGGTCACGTCAAATTTAGCGGCCATGTTGAATTATATGTAGCGCTGAATCTTTTTTATCATGTACCGACGTTCAGTGCCGAAAAAGATTTGGAGCGGCTTATATATCTGGGAATGGACACCAAGGACAAACCGAAACCGAAGGGCTGTGGCTGCGGGCAAAGGCCACCGCAGGGTAATCCAAGGATCGTGGTTACACGACCCGTCCACAAACCCTTGAGGAAGATTTACTTGTAAAGGGGACTTATGGCTTGCGGCTGCAAAAAGTTCAACCGGACACCGCAACGAGTGGTCATGCCGCCGGCGCGGTCAGTCCTGCGGACCAGTACAAATCCAGCAATGACCCCCACGCAGCAGCGCCAGCAGCAGCAAAATACGGCGGCGTATCCCGCGCGTAGCGCAAGCGGCATGGCCCTGGAGCGGCGCATGATCGAAAAGAAACGCCGGGACGCGATTCGTGGCGCTTTGGGTCGATAATTTTCATCCAGACACATATATACGAAAGGTATCAAAGGGAGATTACATGCTAAACTACTCACAATGGAAGAAGTTGAACGAGTCGTTCGCTGGACCGATTCCCCTCGGTGTTTCCAGTCCCGGTAGCCTCGGCGTCCGTGGCGGTATCGAGGGCACCCGTATCGCACTCGAAGAGGCCAAGAAGCGTTCCAAGAAATACGCCGACGTTGACGACGAAGAGGAAGGCCCCGACACCATCGACGCCACGCCGGGTGGCGAGGACATGGACGACGGGGGCTGCAAGTTCTGCGGCAAGACCAGCAAGAAGAGCAGCAAGAAGCAGGCCGTCAAGAAGTCCAAGAAATATATGGGGGCCGATATGGACCTCGGCGGTGGCCCGGACCTGGGCGGGGACGACGATTTTGCCGCCGCGCCCCACCACAAGAAACTCGGCAAGGGCAAGCCGTTCGGCAAGGGCAAGCACCCGCTGCACGGCGGTGACGACGATCTGGGTGGCCTTGGCGGCGATGACGACCTTGGCGGTGACGATGACTTGGGCGGCGGTGACGACGACCTGGGCGGCGATGATCTAGGCGGTGACGATGACCTTGGGGGCGATGACGACTTGGGCGGCGGTGACGACCTGGGTGATGACCTGGGCGGTGGCCACCCTGACCTGCACCATCCAGGCGGTCCATTGAACGGCAAGTCAGCCATGCACAAGAAGCCGATGCACCCCGGCCACGGCGGTGATGACATGGACATGATGATGAAGATGGGCATGGCCCGCATGAAGAAAAATATGCGGAAGAACATGCGGAAGAACATGAAGAAGAACATGCGCAAGGAGGCATTCCTGCACGACGAGGACGAGTGGCTGGCAAGCGTAAAGTCCATGATGACGCCTCAGAACGCGAAGTATGGCGACGGCTGGACGGAATATCAGGAGGAAGCACTCCTGCCTCCTTCGGACCCGAACGCGGCTGTTACCGAGAGGGAGCCGCAGCCGGGTGAGGTTGGCTTTGCGCCCCAGGGTCGCGTCGGCCCGCCGCTTGGCGGATCGGACGGATTCAATGAGTGGAAGAGGCGGAACGGACGAGGTTAACGTACCGTTCGATCCCTTCCTTGATACCTATTTTTGGGCGGAATCCTAATGATTCCGCCCTTTTCATGTCACATTCGGTGTAATTCTGGTAACCCTCCGGGTGCGGGTTATCAATCCACAGGGGTTCGGGTATTTGCTGCCAGCCCAGGGCCTCGGCAATATTGTGGTATACATCAATAAAGCTCGTGGCCCGTCCTGTGCCGCAGTTGAAAATATCGCTCTTGTCGTATTGCCAGGCCAATAAGTTGGCTTCCACCACGTCATCGACGTGGATATAATCGCGGCGTTGCTCCCCATATTTGAATAGCCGTGGCGGGCCGTTGGTGAGCATGTGTCGGGTCATCTGGTAAACCATGCTGGCCCGGCGTCCCTTGTGCGCCTCCCCCGGCCCGTAGACGTTGCAGTAGCGGAGGCCGACCGCGTTCACGCCGAAACGTTGGCCAAAATCCAGCGCGAAATCTTCCAGGCACGCCTTGGACTCACCGTAGCAGTTCAGCGGCAAGAGGCGGGTCCGTCCTTCAATATAAGGTGCTGGTTCGTTGCCGTAGACGGCTGTGCTGGACGCGAATACATAGTGTTTGCAGCCGGCTTCCAGACACTTGGCGAAAAGGCATATCGAGGCATCCAGGTTGGCCCGGAACATCTGCTCTCGGTCGGTGCAGAGCGTATCGTTATTGGCAGCCTGGTGAAATACCACGTCGATATTGTTGACCAGCCTCCAGTCGATGCCGAGAAGACCGGGTTCGAGTATTTTGGAAACTGCGACTTGTTGCTCGGTTTGGTTGCCTGTTATAATAACGTCATGGCCGAGAGCCACCAGGCGTCGAGCCAAGGTTGATCCGATAAAACCTGTTCCGCCTGTGACTAAAGCCCGCATAATAACCCCTATTTCCCCGGAATGCGAGAGGCAATGAAACTCAAGAACTTCTGGCTCCAGAAAATCCGCGAGAAGGGCCTTCTTAAAATAGTCGAGTGGGCACAAAAGAACGGGAAGAAGGTGGAATGCCTGACCCGTGCCGATGTGCGCGAGGCTATCGTCTCCCAGCGTTAACGCCAATATTTGTTCGACACGCTGACGGGTGCCCAATCGTTCATGTCCGGTGGACTGTTGCCGGCAGGGCGCAAGTCCCGAACTCTATCCAACCTCCTTCTCTTATCGGAGGACAGGCTTTTCGTCGCTTTTTCGGTGCGTTCCAACCACGCTTTGAAGTTTAGTCTCACGGTATATTTATGACGACCCTGGAGTATTTCGACAACTACGCGGCTTTGGGACTCCAGGTCATTCCGTTGTTCCCAGGCAGTAAAATACCCGTTTGGCCGCGCTGGAATGAGTCGTGGGACCAGGGCCGGTGTCGCGGATATATTCAGAGCCATCCCGATTGTAATATCGGGCTGCTTCTGGGCAGGTTTGTGGACGTGGAGGGGGACACCGAGGAAGCGGACGATATGATAAAGAACCTGATCGGCACCTACCCCCACCCGTTCTGGCGAAGCTCCAAGTCCACCCACCATCTCTTCCTCAACCCTGACCCCCGGCTCACCAACGCACGCTTCCTGGGCCTGGAGTTCCGGGCACACCGCCACCAGTCCGTCCTGCCGCCCAGCACGCATGAGATGGGCCTCAAGTATCAGTGGGGATTCCTCGACCTGCCCGTGCCGACCATGCCGCCCGCCCTGCTCGACTATTACAAAACGAACCGCCCGCGTTACAAAGGGCGGCGGACCCGGAAAGGGCGTCCCGGCTACATCAAAACTACTTGTACAGCTTGCCGCCGCCAGGAGGCCATTCACAAGAAGCGTCTTATCTTGGAAGTGAAGGCTTTTCGGGAGCTTGGCCTATTGTGGCAGTGTCATCAATGCCGTATAGTGGACGTTCGCCCGGCGTGCCGCCGGATACGCTCAGCGCTCCGCACTGTGCTTCCAGTCGCAATAGCCCAGCCTGGGTGCCAGAAATATGGCGGACATAACCACGTCCTCGTAGGTTAGCGCGTGGGCCGATGCCGGATCGTTCTTCTCCACCGCCTGGACCGTGTGGCCCCGCCGCGACAGGGCCTTTTTCATGGGGAGGTATCGCTCGTGCCAGTTGAAACAATCGTCCTGCCGGTTGTGGATCAGCAAAAAGGGCATGGTCGGGAACCGGGGCGTTGGGGTTTTGCGTGGCTGGAGAATGGCCCCCGAATGCGCTACTATCCCAGCGAACTCCTTGTTGCTTCGGAGCGCACATTGGATGGCCATTACAGCCCCCGCCGAAAACCCAACCAGGGCGATCTGTCGGCTGGATAAATCGCAGTGCTTCTCCACGCAACTGATGTGCTGGAGCAGGGCCTTCCGTGACTTCTTCATTCCGGCCACTGCATCGGTCTGGTCCCCCACCCCGTTCGGGGCCGGATACCACTCGACCTCCGGCTCCACGCCCACGAAGATCGTCTCGTGGAGTTCCGCTGCCTGATATAGTTGCATCAGGTGCGCGGCACTGCCGAACCGCCCCGGCAGTAACACCACGCAGCCCTTGGTCGCGCCCCGGTTGATGACGAACGTTTTTAATCCAATGCCCATTCTTGGTACAAGCCTTCTGTTGGTTGGTCGTCGCGGATACGCCTCGCCAGGCGGTCGGGGAGATACTGCTCCACGATGAGCATAAAGGTCTTGCCCATCTTCTGGTCGCAGTGGTTGATGGCCTTCTGCAATGCCTGTTTGTCGTATCCGAAGCACTGGTAGGCCACGGAGGGGTCGTCTTCGTCCAGCAGGTCTTCGTTCAGTTCCCAAAAACGCTTGTGGCCACCCTTGGTCACAAAGCTCAGAACGAAGTCGCAGATGTCCCAGGCCAACTCGACCCGCTTGGGACTCTCCAGCCAGAACGCCGACAACGGGCGATACTCCAGGCCGTAGTCCTTCTCGCGGTGGCTGCCGGCGAAGCCGTACATGGTGCGGCGGTCTTTGGCAGTATTGTCCCGGTCAAGGAACAGCGAGGGGACGGCCAGAAATAAGTCGAGCATGTAAACCACGAAGGGTTTCTCCCAGGAATTTTGCAGGATGCCGTCCCCGCCCAGATGAATGTGCCCGCCCGCAGTGCGGAAATTGGTTTTCTTCACCACATCTTTGGGGGCTTCAATGACGCGAAGGGTATAGGCGTCCCATTCCTCAACGCACCCAACTTCGCGGGCCTCTTTGGTCTTCATCTGGCTTTCTGGGTACTCTTGGGACGCCTGGACGGTCAGCTTGTAGGGCTTGACCATCTTGGCGTAAAGGTCCAGGCAATCCCGGACGTTGGTGACGACCTCCTCGCGGGTCTTACCCGGCTTGATGGCGCATTCGGCCAGCACGTTGTCGTAATAGAACTGGTGCCCGCCTTGGTCGAGGCGGTGATCGCGGTCGCCCTGGACGATGCCGATGGCGCTGTA
>Ga0066903_100003618_pt1 | contig 12704 bp, 10 predicted proteins | sample PanSoiMetaGPlot1_FD_67491 | JGI IMG/M metagenome (GOLD analysis project Ga0066903, IMG submission 67491) | Tropical forest soil microbial communities from Panama analyzed to predict greenhouse gas emissions - Panama Soil - Plot 1 (version 2) | ecosystem: Environmental > Terrestrial > Soil >... | reverse complement strand
GCAGCCGCCTTGTCGGTGGCAGCCGAGGTCCTGTCGCCGGATCCGCTGCCGGCGGCAGTCCAGACAGCCGCGACAGCCCCGGCGAGCAACAGGACGAGAAGCCCTCGTCTCATCTCGTATCCCTCCTTGGCCGCCAAGCGGCCGTAATCGCGTGGCGCGGTCCGCCGCACAACTCCCCCAAGGCGCGACCTTTCATCAGTTAGGAAACTAACCTATCTTTATCGTCGTGACAAGCTGGTGACGACGGCGACGACAACCACGACCGGCGCAGCGCGGCCACGGCTGATGCGCACCCTCAACGAGCAGCTGCTCCTCGAGCGGATGCGAGGAAACGGGCCGGTGTCGCGCAGCGATCTCGCCGGCGCCTCGGGTCTCTCGAAACCGACCGTCGCGCTCGCCCTCGCGAGTCTCGAGCGCGACGCGCTGGTGCAACACGCCGGCCGCCGGGTGGGCGGACGGGGCCGCAGCGCGCTCCTGTACGAGATACGCAGCGATGCGGGGTTCGTCCTGGGGCTCGACGTGGGCCGGGAGTTCGTCCGTGGCGCCGTCACCGACCTCGGAGGCACGGTTCGCGTCCGCCAGAGCCGAGCCGCCCGATCCTCGAGCGGTGCGGCTCGAGTACATGAGCTCGCCGCGCTGGCGAGCGACCTTCTGCAGGAGGCGGGCGTCGACGAGAACGGAACATTGCTGCAGGCCGTGGTCGGCAGCCCGGGAGTCGTCGCACCCGACGGCCGGGCTCTCCAGCTCTCACCCAACCTGCCCGGATGGGAGAGACCTGCGGTGCTTCGCTACCTCCGGCGTCACCTCGGCCCTGAAACCATGATCGAAAACGACGTGGACGCCGCTGCAGTCGCCGAGCGCGACTTCGGCCACGGGCGCGACTTCTCGACTTTCGCGTTCGTCTCCGTCGGTACCGGGATCGGGATGGGGCTCGTCCTGGACGGCGAGCTCCACCGCGGAGCCCACGGCGCGGCGGGCGAGATCGCGTTCCTGCCGCTGACCGACGGCGAGCTCGACCCGCGAGACGCGCGTCGGCGAGGGCCGCTGGAGTCGGCCGCTTCGTCCGCAGCCGTGGTCCGAGCCGCCCGGCGAGCCGGGACGCGTCGTCGCAGCGCCCGCAGCGTCTTCGCCGCGGCGGCGGCCGGCGACCCCGCCGCGCTCGAGATCGTCGTCCAGGAAGCGGCGATCGTCGCCCGCGCGCTGGCGGCGATCGTGGCAGTCGTCGATCCGGAGCTGATCGTGCTCGGGGGCGGCATCGGCCGGGCGCCCGGCTTCGCGCAGGAAGTCCATGCCCGCCTCGCGGAGCTAGCGCCGATCGTCCCCGAGGTACGCCCAAGCGCCCTCGGCGAGGACGCCGTCGTCGACGGCTGCCTGGCGGTCGGCGGCGACCAGTTGTGGGAGCGCGTCCTGAACTCACGCCTCGCATAGCCCGAGTCCCGGCTGGCAGGGTTTCGCGATGGGACTCTCATCGGGCAGCGGACCGTTCGGCAACCAGCCTGCGGGCCGGTTCAACTTCACGCCCGATCCGCCGACAGGCTCGGTCCTCTTCTTCGACCCCGTCCCGTACCGGCTGCGGGCCTCGTTCGGCGGAGAGACCGTGTTCGACACGGTGAGCGCGAAGCTCCTGTACGAGACGGCGCATCTGCCGGTCTACTACGTGCCGGAGGAAGACCTGCGGCACGACCTGCTCGACCCGAGCGACGCCCAGACGAGCTGTCCGCACAAGGGAGTGGCGTCGTACCGCTCGATTCGCGTCGCGGATCGCTTCGAGGCGGACGCGGTCTGGGCCTACCGCGAGCCGATCGCTCCTGCTGTCTTCCTCGCCGGCTACGCAGCGTTCTACTGGGGGAAGCTCGACGAGTGGTTCGTCGAGGACGAGCAGGTCTTCGGGCACCCCCGCGACCCGTATCACCGCATCGACACGTACCGCACCTCGCGCCCGGTACGGGTTTCGGTCGACGGCGAGGCGATCGCCGAGAGCACGCGGGCGATCGCCCTGCTCGAGTCCGGGCTCCCGGCGCGTTTCTATCTGCCGGTCGAGGATGTGCGGCTGGACATTCTCGAGCGCTCCGAGACGAAGTCGCGGTGTGCGTACAAGGGCATCGCCTCCTACCGGCACGTGCGCGTGGGCGACACGCTCCGCGAGGACCTGGCCTGGACGTACGAGGAGCCGGACGACGACGTTCGCGCGATCCGCGGTCTGATCTGCTTCTTCAACGAGCGCGTTGATCTCGAGGTGGACGGCGAAGAGCAGGAACGGCCGGTCACGCAGTGGTCGCGCTGAGCCATTCGGTCATGTAGGCGCAGGCACCCCCGATCGGGGATCCCGCACGAGCTGATCGCTGCCGATGACCTCTTGCGTGGCCGGTGTCGCCGTGTGGCGCGGAGCGTTCGGAGCCGCCCAGGCCGAGCGGCTGCTTTGGCGCGCCGGATTCGGGCCGCGGCCCGGTGAGGCGCAGAAGCTCGCTCGCCTCGGACTCGAAGGCGCCGTCCACAAGCTGACGCATCCGGGCCGGGAGCGCTTCGTGGGGCACCGACCCCACGACGAGAAGGGCCGGCCGCTCGCACCTTTCGACGCCTGGGGTCACGACCACGTCTGGTGGCTCGACCGGATGGTCCGAACCTCGCGCCCGCTCGTCGAGCGGATGACGCTGATCTGGCACGACTGGTTCGCGACCTCGAACAACGGCGTCGGCTCACAGCGGCTGATGCTGAACCAGAACGAGCTCTTCCGCCGTCAGGGCCTCGGCTCGTTCCACGACCTGCTGCTCGAGGTGACGAAGGACCCGGCGATGCTGCTGTGGCTGAACGGAAGTGACAACTCGAAGGACTCGCCGAACGAGAACTACGCGCGGGAGATGATGGAGCTCTTCACGCTCGGCGCCGATCGCGGCTACACCGAAGGGGACGTCCGCCAGCAGGCGCGTGCCCTCACCGGCTTCCGGAACAGCTGGAGCCAGAACAGCGGGCCGACCAACTTCCGCTACGACCCGCAATCCCACGACCCGGGCGTGAAGACGATCTTCCATCACCGGGGCCACTTCACGTGGAAGGACTCGTGCCGCCTCTGCGTCACACATCCGGACCACGCCTCGTTCTTCGTCCAGAAGCTCTGGAGCTACTTCGTCCCCGTGCCGCCGGACCACGCCACGCAGCGAGCGCTCGAGCGGCTGTACAAGAGCTCGAAGTACGAGGTGCGGCCCGTCGTCGCCGCGATCCTCCGCCATCCTGCGCTCTACAAGGGTCCCCGGCTCGTGAAGCCGCCGGTCGTCTACAACGCCGGTCTGCTCCGCCGGATCAAGCGCGGAATCGACACCACCGCCTGGACGTGGTTGGACTCGATGGCAGGGCAGCAGCTTTTCTATCCGCCCAACGTCGCCGGTTGGGACGACACGCGGTGGCTCGACACAGCGACCTGGCGTGGACGCTGGTGGATCGCCCAGTACGTGCTCGACCTCGAGGCGCTCGACCCCGAGCACGCCCGCCAGCCCGACGACGCCAAGAAGCTCCTCGACCACGCCTGCCGGTTCTGGCACAACCCTCCGCTCGGCCGCGACACCCGCCACGCACTCCACACGTTCGCGCACCGGGCAGTCGCCGACGCCAAGGGCGCCGACTGGAAGCGCGAGCAGTACCCACCGATGATCCAGAACGCGCTGCGCCAGCTGATCGCCGTCTCGCCGGAGCTGCAGGCCGCATGACGCGACCGTGCAACCACTGCGACGGGCTCTCGCGCTCACGGCTCCTCCATCGCGCACTAGCGGAGGCCGGCCGCGGACTCCCTGCCATAGAGCCTGGAATGCCGCTCCCGGCCGGGACGGGGCTCACCCGACGCCACTTCCTCGCCAAGAGCGTCGGCGCCGCGGTCGCCGTCTACGGCGGCTCCCTGCTCGGGCTCCGTGCATTCGAGGAGGGGATCGCGGCCGCAGCTTCCGGACCTGCCGCACCGATTCTCGTCTCCGTCTTCCTCGAGGGAGGTGCCGACGGCCTCTCCGTGCTGTCACCGCAGGGCGATCCGCTCTACAAGAAGCTGCGGCCGCAGCTTGCCCTCTCCGGGGGGATGCAATTCGCGGAGGACGACCGCCTCTACTGGCATCCGGCGCTCGGCGGGCTCCAGCAGCTCTACTCCGAGAAGAAGGTGACGGTGCTGCCCGCCGTCGGCTACACCCACGCCGATCAGTCGCACTTCACGTCGCGCCACTACTGGGAGGTCGGGGCGACGGTGGCCACGCTTCGGACGGGCTGGCTCGGACGGTACCTCGACCGGGTCGGGCAGAAGGACAACCCGCTGCAGGGACTCTCGCTCGACGACACGCTCGCCCCTGCCCTCGCGACCGCCAAGGTTCCGGTGGCGTCGATCTCGGGCCCCGACCAGTACGACTTCTACAGCAAGCGAGTCTGGGGCGAGGTCGAGCAGAGGATGCTCGAGACGATCGGCCTCATGGGCCACCAACCTGCGGACGCAGGGTTGCGGACCGCCGGCAACGTCGCAGCGCAGGTCGACCGCCTGCGCCGGCAGCTGATCCCGTTCCAGTCGTCGAACGGGATCTCGAGCCCCGTGCCGTACCCGCAGTCGGACGACCCGTTCCCGCAGAGGCTCGCAGGGCTGGCCGCAATGCTCGCCGCCGGCTTGCCGCTCCACTGTGTCGCGCTGACCGCACCGGGTGAATACGACACACATGCCGACGAGCCGAACGCCCTGACCCAGGGACTTCAGCTGACCTCGGACTCGCTGCTCGCGTTCCAGCGCGACCTCGAGGCGCGCGGTCTGGCCAACCGGGTTCTCGTGCACATCTGGTCGGAGTTCGGGCGACGCGCCGCCGAGAACGGCGACAGCGGCACCGACCACGGCGCGGCCGGAGTCGGCTTCCTCCTCGGAACGCGCGTGGCCGGAAAGATGGTCGGCGAGTTCCCCGGTCTGCAGAAAGGGCTGGACACGGACGGCAACGTGGCCGCCACCTCCGACTTCCGAGGCGTCTATTCGGCCCTGCTCGAGCAGTGGTTCGGGGTCGACGCCGCGGCGGTCATCCCGCAGGCAGCCTCCTTCTCGCGGCCGAAGCTCGTCGCATGATCCTCGCTCCGCAAGCGGTAGAGCACCCGCCGGCGCGCGTCCAGGTAGTCGCGCAGGAGTTCAGCTACAGCCTCTCCCGCACCAAGGTGAGGGCCGGCCGCGTGATCGTCGAGCTCGTCAACCGTGGCCAGGACACGCATGACCTCGACGTCCGGCGCGTCGGGGGTACGCGCATCTTCCGATTCCCCAGCGTGCAGCCGGGGCAGTTCGTCGACCGCGAGCTGAAGCTCGTGCCCGGGAGATACCTGCTCTGGTGCGCGATTGCAGACCACCGCGAGCAAGGCATGCACGCAGTGCTGCGCGTCGTTCGCCCGAAGTAGCCCGTTCGCCAGCAGTGCCCCCGGCATGAATCGAACATGCGCACGCGGTTTAGGAAGCCCGCTGAGCCCGTTTCAGCTCAGTCCGTCCTGCAAGGGACTGAGAGCTGGGTAAAGGCGGCGGAAGCGCCGGTAGCCGTCGTTGTAGTCCCACTCCGGCTCGATCCGACGCTGCGGCCGGACGCAGCGAGAAACCGCGTCGTCGGCGTCCGAGAAGACGCCGGCGCGAACGCCGGCGAGGAGCGCTGCGCCGAATGCGGATCCCTCCTCTGACTCGGTTGTCTCGAGCGGGAGGCCGAGCACCGAGGTGACGATCCGGAGCCAGAGCTCGCTCCGAGCGCCACCGCCTGAGACGCGGCCGCTCTCGGGCCGGGCGCCGAGCTCGCGGAGAAGCTCGAGCGAGTCGCGCAGCGCGTAGGCGACGCCTTCAAGCATCGCTCGCCAGAGGGCGCCGCGATCGTGGCGAGCGGAGAGACCGCTGAACGCGCCGCGCGCGTCGGGATCGGGGTAGGGCGTCCGCTCGCCCGCGAGGTAGGGGGCGAAGAGCAGACCTTCGCTCCCGGGCGGCCACTGCGCAGCCTCGGCTTCGAGATCCGCGAGATCGGCAGCGAGGACTCCGCGGAGCCAGGCCGCGGAGCCGGCGGCACTCAGCATCACGCCCATCGCGTGCCACGTGTCGGGCACGGCGTGGCAGAACGCGTGCAGACGGCCTTCGCGGTCGTGCTCGTAGGCAGGCAGCGCCGCGAAGACGACACCCGAGGTGCCGAGTACGACCGAGACCGACCCGGGACGCGCGATTCCGACGCCGAGGGCCGCGGCTGCCTGGTCACCGGCGCCGGCGATCTCGGTCGACTCGTGCGCGGACGGGAGCCAGTCGAGTGGGATCTCGAGTGCCGCGCATACCTCTTCCGACCAGGCGCGACGGCGGACGTCGAACAGGAGGGTTCCGGAGGCGTCCGCGACGTCAATCGCGAGCTCTCCGGTCAGGCGCAGCCGCACGTAGTCCTTGGGGAGCAGCACGTGTCGAATCCGGCCGTACAGCTCGGGTTCGTGCCGACGCAGCCAGAGCAGCTTCGGTGCGGTGAAGCCGGTCAGCGCGCGATTCCCTGTCAGCTCGAGGAGACGCGCGAGACCGACCTTCTCCTCGATCTCCGCGCACTCGGCACCGGTGCGCTGGTCATTCCAGAGGATTGCAGGACGCAGGACGTGCTGCTCGGCGTCGAGAACGATGAGTCCGTGCATCTGCCCCGACAAACCGACCGGACCATCGGGCAGCCGCCCGAGTACGTCTTCGGCTGCGCGCCACCAATCGTCCGGATCCTGCTCCGACCATCCCGCGTGCGGGCGCGAAAGCGGGTACTCGACGCTCGCCGTGGCGAGAACGTTCCCCTCCTTGTCGATCGCGACGCCCTTGACAGCCGAGGTGCCGACGTCCAGGCCGACCAGAGTCACGCTACGCGCCGAGCGCGGCGTAGACGAGCTCGTAGGCGCGGACAGCGTCCTTGGCGTGCTGCGCCTGCCGGAGCTCCGCCCCGTCGATCTTCGCGGCGACCCGGTCGATGAAGCGCCACTGGAGCACCGAGCGCTTCACCGCGCCGACCGCGTCCTCGGTGTAGGGGTAGAGGTCGAAGCCGAGCCGCTCTCCGTTCTCGCCGTATCCGGCCCGACGCAGCTCGAGGGCGAGCTCGAGCGTTTCCATGAAAGCGGTCGCGCCGACCATGTTGTCGTCGTCGAACGTGCCCCAACCGGAGTTCGCATGCTGATGGCCGAGCAGGCCCTCGGCGGCCAGGAGCGCCGCGTACTCGGCGAGGTTCTCGCCGTTCATGATCAGGTGCTGCCAGTCCATGTTGACCTTGACGTTCGAGATCCCGCGCGCACGGAGGGTGTGGATCACGTGCAGCGTCATTCCCAGGTTGCGCATCAGGATCTTCATCGCCGGCTCGGAGTTCTTGTGCTCGAGGAAGACCGTGACGCCACGCTCGGCGGCATGGGAGGCGGCCTCGGCCACACCGTCCACGAACCGCGCCCACGACTCGGTGTACGGCGTTTGGAACGGATAGTTGTAGCCCTCGATCCCCGGCCAGATGATCATCTGCGCGCCGACGTCGGACGCCAGGTCGATCGCCTCTCGCGTCAGCCGCAGCGCTTCAGCGCGGGTGGCGTCGTCGGGCGAGCAAAAGCCTCCTTTTCCGAAGCGTGGGTCAAGATGGAGACCGCTCGCAATGCAGTAGATGCCGTGTCCGTCGAGCGCATCTCGGACCGCGTCGAGATTCTCGTGCGAAAGCTCCTGCGGATAGTGGAACTCGTAGTCGTCGATCAACTCGCCGAGTCCTTCCACCGCGGTCCGGACCTTCTCGACGGTCGAGACGCCCGCGAGCTCCGGCTTGTATCCGCCGGGATTGAACCGCGTCGTCATGCCCCCGAACGCCCAGATTCCGAGGCTCGTCTTCATCAGCCGACCCTATCGCCTGCCGCCGAGAACGGTGTCCACTCCGACGGCATTCGGTCACCTGCTTTGCGCCTTTCCTTGAGGGGAGTAGTATCGGGGCGCCGATCGACCGGAGCCGGGGCCGCCATAGACGCCGCAGTCCCCTGTCCCTGCGACGGAGCGGTGCGGTACATCCAAGAGGCGCCGGAGGGCGCACTCGAGAATGCACGAAGGAGGGTCAAGGGTGAGAAGGTTTGGGAAGAAGGGTTTGATCCTCGTGCTCGGCGTCGCGGTTGCCGCTCTGGCAGTTTCAGCGGCTGCTGTCGCGAGTCCGAAGACGAAGAAGGCCAGCGTTCAGGTTTGCGTCCTGTTGCCGGACACGCAGTCGTCAGTCCGCTGGCAGCAGTTCGACAAGCCACTGCTGACAAAGGCGTTCGCCAACGCCGGCGTCTCTGCGCTGATCACGAACGCGCTCAACAGCGCCACGACGCAGCAGGCGCAGGCACAGACCTGCTTGAACGACGGGGCGAAAGTCGTGATCGAGGTGGCTCTCGACCCCGGCTCAGCGTCCACGATCGAGAAGGAGTTCACGTCGAAGGGCGGTAAGGCGATCGACTACGACCGCCAGGTGGTCGGCGGCACGGCTTCGGTCTACGACACGTTCGACGGCAAGCTCGTCGGCAAGGCGCAGGCCAACGGCATCGTCGCCGCGATGAAGGCGAAGGGCATCTACAAGCGGAGGAGCATTGTCGCCCAGCTGTGGGGCGGTCAGACCGACCAGAACGCCTACTGGTTCAGGAGCGGCAATACCGCCGTGCTCAACCCGCTCTTCAAGCACCACAAGCTGACGAAGGGGCCGGCAAGATTCGTGCCCGGCTGGGATGCGAACAACGCCGCGACCATCTATAAGGCGTTCCTCTCCCAGACCAACAACAAGATCAAGGGCGTCATCGCGGCGAACGACAACATCGCCGGCGCGGTGGTCGCCGACGAGAAGGCCGCCCACCTCAAGCAAATCCCCCTCTCCGGCCAGGACGCGTCGGCGCAGGGCGTCCAGTACATCCTCGCCGGCTGGCAGACGGGGACCGTCTACAAGAAGGTCGCGTTGGAGGCGACCGCCGCGGCCAATGCTGCGATCGCTCTGCTCCACGGCAAGAAGCCGAAGTCGAACGGGTTCCGGCTGAACAACGGGAAGAAGGAGCCGACGCTGACCCTTCCGGTCACCTGGATCACGAAGAAGAACTACACGATTCTCTTCAAGCAGAAGTGGCTGAAGAAGAGCGACGTGTGCGTCGGTCAGTACGCGAAGTACTGCAAGTAGATCGTTCCCTGTGAGATGGTGGAGGCGTCCGGACCGGACGCCTCCATCACTCTTTGCTCGCCCAGAAAGCGGCTAATCGATGAGCGATACGCCACTTCTCCAGCTCCAGAGCATCACGAAGACGTTCGGATCGGTGCAGGCGCTCGACGACGTCGACTTCGAAGTCCGAGCCGGAGAGGTGATGGCGCTCGTCGGCGACAACGGCGCAGGCAAATCCACGCTCGTCAAGTGCGTGGCCGGCACCCACACACCGGATAGCGGCCGGATCCTGTTCGAGGGACAGGAAGTGCACATCCACGGGCCGAAGGACTCGGCGCGGCTCGGGATCGAGGTCGTCTATCAGGATCTCGCGCTCTGCGACAACCTCGATGTGGTGCAGAACATGTATCTGGGCCGTGAGATCAACCGCGCCCAGATCCTGTCGGAGGCGCCGATGGAGCAGCACACTGCCGAGACGCTCAAGTCGCTGGCGGTCACGACGATCAGGTCGGTCAGGCAGACCGTCGCGACGCTCTCCGGCGGGCAGCGCCAGTCGGTGGCCGTCGCGAGGGCAGTCATGTGGAACTCGAAGCTCGTCGTGCTCGACGAGCCGACCGCAGCTCTTGGCGTCGCGCAGACCGAGCAGGTGCTCGAGCTCGTGCGGCGTCTGGGCAACCAGGGCCTCGGCGTGTTGTTGATCTCGCACAACCTCCACGACGTCTTCGAGACCGCGGACCGGATCACGGTGCTCCGGCTCGGACGCAACGTCGGCGTGTTCGAGCGCCGCGAGACGACGCAGCAGGCGGTCGTCGAAGCGATCACCGCCGGAATGCCTACGAAGGTCGCGGGAATCCCCTCCACCGCGGACGCAGGAGCGGGTACGTGAGCTCGGCGGAGGTCGTCGGCGCGGACAGCGCGCCGCCGCCGCCGCTCGACGAAGAGCAGCTTCCCGGGGGATTCCGCGGCGCTCGGGAGCGCATGTGGCTGAACCTGCGCACCGGCAATCTCGGGCCGATTCCGATCATCGTCGGCGAGCTCGCCGTCGTGATCTTCTTCGCCTTCACCGCGACGAACTTCTTCACGTCGGTGAACTTCGTCAACCTGATCACCGAGACGGCCGGCACGGCGCTGCTGGCGTACGGCGTCGTCTTCGTGCTCCTGCTGGGTGAGATCGACCTCTCGATCGGCTACCTCGCCGGCATCGGCGCGATAATCGTCGCGGAGCTTCAGCTCCCCGGGAGAAGCCTGCAGCTGAACGGCCTCCTCGCGATGCTCATCGCCGTCGTTGCTTGTGCCCTGATCGGCGGCTTGCAGGGCTCGATCGTCGCGTTCGTCGGCGTTCCCTCGTTCGTCGTCACGCTCGGCGGCTTCCTGATCTTCGAGGGTGTGATCCTGAACACGCTGCAGGCGCGAGGCTCGATCGTCATCCAGGACCGGTGGATCAACTACACCGACGCCTACATCTTTTCGCCCACAGCAGGGTGGGTGATCGCGGCGATCATCACGGCGCTCTACCCGTTGAGCGTCCTGTACAAGAAAGGCGTCGCGCGCGGCACGCAGATCGCCCAGCAGAGCTGGACGGCGGCCATTCTGAAGACCGTCGGCATTGGCATCGCGGCGTTCGGGACGGTCGCCATCTGCAACCACGGCAAGATCATCGAGACGCCCGAAGGCCTGCCGCTCGCGGGCGTGATCATGGTCTTCTTCTTTGTCGTTCTGTCTTTCCTCGCCAAGTGGACGACGTTCGGCCGCCACGTGTACGCGGTCGGCGGGAGTGCCGAGGCGGCGCGGCGCGCCGGGATCAACGTCCCGCGCATCCGGGTGATCGTCTTTGCGCTCTCGGGCGCGATGGCCGCGATCGGCGGGATCGTCTTCGCCGCCCAGGTCAATTCCGTCGGGCTGACGTTCCCGCCGGGGAACCTCCTCCTGAACGCGATCGCATCCGCGGTGATCGGCGGGGTCAGCCTCTTCGGTGGGCGCGGCGAGGTGCGAGGCGCCCTGCTCGGCGCGCTGCTGATCGGGACGCTGCAGAACGGACTCCTCCTGCTGAACGTCTCGAACGGCTGGATCTACATCATCACCGGGCTCGTGCTGCTCGGTGCCGTGACGCTCGACACGTTCGCTGTCCGGCTGCAGGCGCGCTCCGGCCGATAGCGCGTCAGCCGCGGTAGCGCTCGATCTTGCGGAGGACGTGCGCGGCAACCCGCTCGCCGATCTCGTGACCGGCCGTCACGTCCGACGGGACGTCGATTCCGTCGGCGACCGGAGCAGTGCGTGCCTCTCGTAGCTGAGAGGCGTACGAGCGTCCGGTCAGCGCGGCCAGGACTCTGTCGGCTGCGTAGGCGAACGCGGTTCCCTCGGCGACGCCGCCCGGCGAGGGCGGCGTGGCGACGGGTGGCCGCCAGGCAGCCCCGTCGATCCAGTGGCCCCGCGAGAGCACGGAGACCTTTCCTCCGCGAAGCTCGATCAGGCCCGGCACCAGCGGCATGCCGTCCGTGAAGTTGGCGTTCGGCGCGTGCTTGTCGCTCGACTGCCCCTGGAATGCGGTGAAGCGGATCATCGAGATCGGCCGCGGTGCGAGGGATGCGCGCTTGGCTCCCCAGGTGGCAACGGCCGCATCGTTGAGTGCGGCATTCACGCCGAGGTAGAGCCGGACATCCCGGCCGAGATCCCCGGTTGCCGCGTGCGCGGCGAGCGAGCTCCAGCTCAGCGGCGACCAGGCTCGCGGCGCCGCTCCACTCCCTGAAGTCGCCCGCAGAACGGCCACCTCCGCGCTCCTGTACGCGGCGCTCGACGGATCTTGCAGCGGCGACGGGCTCGGATCGATCGGAAGGCCGCGGGGCGAATGTGGGAGCGCAAAGCTGCGCACGTGGCCCCACTGAGCGCCGACGTAGCTCTGGACGTCGGCCGGCTTCGCGGCCAGGCTGCTCTGGGGCTGGACAGTCGCCAGTGCGAGTGGCTGCCAGATCCCCGCGTTCTCCACAGTGGAGCCGGCCGCGTGGACGATCAAGGGCTGGTTCGGCGACGTGAAGGTCGGATCGGCATAGTGCAGCGATTCGTTCGAGCCGTCGCGCCGGCCGGCGGCGATCACGGCCGCGGCGATCCGGTTGCCCAGCGCAGCAGACGACCCTCCGTTCCCTGTGCTGAAGTCCGGCGAGTAGCAGAGCGCCCGCATCTTTCTCGTCAGCAGTGCGAACGTCCGGCTCAGGTTCGAGTCGAAGGAAGCCCGCCAGAGGAGCACGCGATAGGCCGCGTAGCTGATCGCCGCCTTCCGGACATCAACGGCGTCCCCCGCGCTCGCCTTCCAGGCGTTCCACATCGCCGAGGAGACGGCGAACAGGTCGCGCGCCTGGACGGGGTCGCTCGCCGCCCCGGACCGGAGCGCCTCGACCGCCGTCTCGTCCCAGACCGTCGCGATCGAGCGGCCGTCGGCCGCGGGCGTGCAAGCCGTAATCCGATACGACCTTGGTGGGGCGGTGTGCTGGGCTCGCTCTCGGGGGACGATCACCGTGACGATCCTGTCGGCGCGAACGTCGTGCAGGACGCGCTCTTCACCCCACGGGTAGCGCACAGTCAGCCGTGACACCT
>Ga0066903_100003617_pt1 | contig 12706 bp, 12 predicted proteins | sample PanSoiMetaGPlot1_FD_67491 | JGI IMG/M metagenome (GOLD analysis project Ga0066903, IMG submission 67491) | Tropical forest soil microbial communities from Panama analyzed to predict greenhouse gas emissions - Panama Soil - Plot 1 (version 2) | ecosystem: Environmental > Terrestrial > Soil >... | reverse complement strand
GCTGTAACGGCTGAACGCGGCGAGCTGCCAGTCGACGGCACCCGCGGATTTCTGCAGAGCGGCGACGTTGTAGAAATTGCGCTCCCACTGGCGCTCGTTGAGGAGCGCCGAGTCGGCCGCGCTCGGCGTGAAACCCGTGAAATTGATATACGACGGCGCCTGTCCCGGACGGTCCGGGATCAGATATTTGATCACCGAAGTCCCGCTGATGAAGCTCAGCCGGGTATTCTCGTCGAGCAGGGTGGAGGCGTACCCGAAGAATCTCCCCTGCTGCGTGCGGTCGTGAATAGGATTGAGGCTCGCGGTCGAGTTCTCGATGCCCTCGTTGCTGGTGAAATACCGGCCGGTGACGAAATACTCGGTCCTACTCGACACACCACCGTATTCGAAGCTCGGCGTGAACGTCTCCCGGCTGCCGCCGTACACACCGATACTACCTCCCGCGAGCTGCGCGCCGCTCTTGCTAGTGATGTCGATGAGACCGGCGGTGTGCAGCCCGTACTGCGCCGGCAACGCCCCGGTGACCAATTCCATTTTGCCGATAAAACTCGTTTCCAGCATCTTGCCAAAGCCGGCGACGCCCTCCGGCAGCAGAATGCCGTTGATGCGGTACTGCACGTTGGCGTGCTCGTTCCGCACGTGCAGGCTGCCGCTCGCGGCAGAATCCTGGGTGACGCCAGGCGCCTGGAGCAGCACTTTGTCGATCGGCGTGTTGCTCCCCTGCGGCAGCGCCTCGATCGCTTGCCTGTCGATGTCAAATGTGTTGGTGCCGACCTTCGGCAGGATGACGTCGTCGCGGGCGCGGTTGAGCGTTGCACTCTCTCTAGCGACTACCGCGGCGGCATCAGGAGGGGGCGCCGGTGCCGGGGCGGGAGCCGGTGCTGCGGCGGAGACGCCGGCGGGGCGGCGCGCGGCCGTGCGCCTGGGCGCGGGTTTCGGCGCAGGTTTCGGCTGGGTGACGACGATCTCGGGCAGCGCGGTTTGTGCCGATGCAACATCGCCGGCGAACAGCAACGCCATTGCGCAGCCGCACGCGAGAAGGCCGCGGCCGATCCGAACAGGTGTGGAAATGCGTCTCGCCCCTGCCACGGGGATGTCTCTGAGTCGCAACCGATTGGATTTTGGACGGCCGTGGGCCGCATTTTGGGCAGCGCAGGGTGTCCTATATGCGAAGGCCGCAGCCCGTTTCGACTGCGGGAGATCGCAAGCCTTTAGAAATCACGCGGGCGGCGCGCGGGCTTGAAATCGACCGCGTTCCTTGCTCGACACGAGAACCGCGGCAACATTCTGAAAAAATGCTTCATGATGGGCGGCGGCGAATACCAGCTCCGGTGGCTGTGGAATCATCAGCGCGCCGGACATGCTAATCACCGCACAGATCGCGCAGAGTTCGTCGGCGTCCGGAACGCTTCCGGGCAATTTCCCTGGATGCAATGAATTCGATGCTTGGGGGGCCGCGCCCGGAATGGCTATTCCGAACTCGTCGGGATGAAAGTGGCCGAAGGAAAGGACCAGCTGCAGCGCTAGCGCAAACAGCGCCGCGTAGCTACCCCACCTTCGGTTCCAGCGGAACCATTGCATCTGGCACGTCCCTACCCGCTCCAGGATGCCCACCTGGCGCTGTGCTGGCAAGCGTAAACCGCGCTCCGGTGCTGCTCCATCAGCGTCCTCGCTCAATCACCTGCTCGCGCGGGCACCGCGGCCAATTCGGCCGCAAATTTCGGGCAAGTGATGTTAAACGGCCACACCGCCGTAACCCGGTATGTGGGAAAGTGCTCGTCGCAGGCCGATCCGGCGGGCAACCAGCGGCTCGGTAACGCCGCAAGAGCTAGTCGGTATGATCAAGCTGATTCTCGCGATCATCGCGCTTGCACTCGCCGGAACCGGCTTTGCTGGCGCCGGGGACGCGGTCATCGCGACGAAAGCTCCGCCGATTGCGGCCTCCTACGACTGGACGGGGGTTTATGTCGGCGGGCACTTCGGCTACGGCGGCGGCAGCCTCGGTGCGGGCACCAACCCGCAGCTCGACCAGGGCGTGATTTTTCCGCCCACCATTACCGGGCTGGTCGGCGGCTACCAAGCCGGCTGGAACGTTCAACGCCCCGATCACCTAGTGCTAGGCACCGAAGTGGATGTCACCTTCACGAGTCCGATCGATCGCAATGCGACCAATTTCGCCGCGCCGTTCAATACCAAGCTCGATTACATCGCAACGGCGCGCGCCCGCGCCGGCTATACGTCCGGCATGCTGCTGCCGTATCTGACGGGGGGATTCGCCTGGGGCCAGACCACGGTCGACTTCAACGCCAACGGCCATGTGATCGGCTCGCAGTCCTCGACGCACGTCGGCTGGACCATCGGACTTGGCGCGGCATTCGCGCTCCCTGGCAGATGGACGGGAATGATCGAGTACAATTACGTCAGCCTCGAGCCGGGCGGCTCGGTCGCGCCCGGCGAGACCTCCGACCCGAAGCTTCACCTCCTCAAGCTCGGCCTGAACTACCGCATCTGGGATGCGCCACCGTGGCCCGCGACATCGGGTGCCCTCGGTCCGACCTCGCTTCCTGAATCGAACGATTTCAACGTGCACGGACAAACCACGTTCATCGAGCAAGCCTATCCGCGGTTCCGCTCGCCCTATCAGGGACCAAACAGCCTCCCCGGCGGCGGCCAGGGGCGCGAGACCTGGACCACGACGGCGATGATCGGATGGCGGCTCTGGGAAGGCGGCGAATTCTATTTCAACCCGGAGCTCGATCAGGGATTTGGCATCGCCAGCACTGTGGGGCTGGCAGGCTTCGCCAACGGCGAGGCGCAGAAGGCCGGCTCGACGTTCCCGAGATTTCGCCCGCAAAAATACTTCTTCCGCCAAACCTTCGGGCTCGGCGGCGAGCAGGAGAGTGTCGAGGACGGCCCCAATCAGCTGCCCGGCAAACGCGACATCGACCGCGTGACCGTGACGATCGGCCGGATCGCGGTCGGCGACATCTTCGACACCAATGCCTATGCGCACGACCCCCGCGCGGATTTCATGAACTGGGCGCTGTGGGAATCCGCCGCCTATGATTTCCCAGCGGATCTGCCGGGCTTCACGCGCGGCGCGGTCGTCGAGCTCAATCGCAAGAACTGGGCCTTGCGCGCCGGCATCTTCCAGGTCCCGCAGGAGCCCGGCGGCGACGTGCTCACCTTCAAGACCGGCGGTGCGGTCGTCGAGCTCGAGGAGCGCTACACCGTCCTCGAGCGGGCCGGCAAGCTGCGGCTCGGCGCCTTCGCCAACCGCGGGTTCACCGGCAATTACGACGAGGCGCTGGCGATCGCTTCAAATCCGGCGATCGACATCAACAGCGCGATGTTGCTCACACGGGCGCAGCGCTGGAAATACGGCGTATATGCCAATCTGGAACAGGCGATCAACAAGGACGTCGGAGTGTTCGCGCGCGCGAGCTGGAACGACGGCCGCAACGAGATCCTGTCGTTCACCGACATCGATTGGAGCGTTTCCGGCGGAGTCTCGATCAAGGGAAAGGATTGGGGCCGAGCGGACGATACGGTCGGGCTCGGCGGTGCCGTCAACGGGCTATCGGAGTCGCATCGTGCGTTCCTCGCTGCGGGCGGACTCGGCCTCTTGATCGGGGACGGCAGGCTGAATTACCGCGAAGAGAAAATTTTGGAGACGTATTACGCCTGGAAGATCGACAAGTCGGCGACGCTGACCTTCGATTATCAGTTCTTCGTCGATCCCGCCCACAATGCCGATCGCGGGCCGGTTTCGGTATTTGCGATGCGCCTGCACGCGGAGTTCTGAGAGTGGCCCGAGAGCCCCCTACCGCAGCGATGGACGGACGCAGCGGCCGTCCCGATGGTTGCAGGCTAGAGCAGAGGTGTTCGAGTAGACCACGCGATGATGCAGCGCACGGACAAGAGCTCTCGGGCCACTGGAGTGCCGGTCGTGGCCCTTTTAGGAGGATCACACGCAGCTATCCTAATTTTCCTTAGCTTTTCTAATGATCTGCTCAATAAGCTCTGGCTGCCTCGCATACGTACCGACAACCTGATCAGCGATGCCCTTCATTTTTCCTGTGCACCATTTCAATAATTCGGCTGTTTCGCCATCCGGTGGATAAGATCGCAACACTTCGGTTACTTGAAGCATTTCATCCTTTGCCCGATCCGCGGCCGATCTAAGAATATATTGGACTTCAGTCTCGCTGAGACCTGCACTAACCGTTTGCTTAATCCAGTCTGCGTAAGTATGTGCATTCACAAAAACCATACGATCTTCACTCGACAAAGGAAGCCTTGGCAAGTTGCACATGGCAGCGCCCTGTTGAGCGAGGAACGCCGCATAGGTGATCCGCACCAGAACGTTTAGGTCTTTAGCGGCTGCCGGAGCAATTGTACAAGACATCATAATAGCAAACAGCGCGCGGGGTACGTGGTATGTAGCAACTTCCATCATGCTCACCCGAGCTTTCTTCGCGGAAAGCATCCCGGACGCGACCCCACGACAACGACCAGTAATTGCGGCAGCTTCGTTCAATCCTCGCCCTCTCCTGGTTTGGCTACAGCGGCGCTTGTGGGCGCTACTTTATACCGAACGGCAGCAGAATGGGGATGGCTGACCTCGGGCACTCCCGCCCGCTTCTACTCGGCCCAGTTTCAACATTGGGACCGCTAACCCGCGACTCACCTCGAGGTCGGCTTATGGCACTCAGCGGTCCTATGCCGATCCGCCCCTTAGGTCCGCTCCCGAGGGATTACCGGACCACAGCGTGCAAGCTATCGACTTCCGCTGATGACCCAAAGCCGACGTCGCGACTGAGGGTTCATCGATCGCCGCGTCGGCGCTGCCGGGGATAAGAGCCTACTGGTCGCCTTTCGGGCCACCAGGGCCAAAAGTGACCGCCCTTCCTGAAGTGTCATCCCTCACCTCAGTAATAGCCCTTATTTCAATGCATCCGGGGTTATCTTTGCAGTAACTTACCTTGCCCTGCACTTCACATCGATGCCCAACCGAACATACCTTCATAACCTTTGTCTTGTCCTCATCGTCAAATATACAGATACCTTCGTCCTTCCCTCCGATCATGAGCCGCTCGTTCGACTGGATCAAAATACCCTCACAGCGGTCGGTCTGGGGTTGCGTTACTCCGACCGTCATGGCAAGTGCGCCGACTGTTACGGGCAACAAGAAGAACCGCATCGTCCTCTTCATCCCGGCCCAATTCATCGAACGACTTCAAACGACGTGTTCAGGCTCCAGTGTACAGGCACCGGCATCGCCGACCTCAATCTGGACAGTCATATGGCCTATCCCAAACTGATGATTCTAGCTCGTGCCATACCTCAGAGATGAATGCATCACCAGGATGACCAGATGGCAAGTCAGGGCCGTTTCGGTTGTGCTCATGGCCCAAATGTGGAGGTCATGAACAGCGTCAACACCCGGCAGGGTCTCCAAATGCCCGCGGACTGACCTCGCCAGGTGTCGGACTTGAGTCTGCGAAGTGGGCCAAAGCGGACATTGATCAGGTTGCTGTCACCAATCGCGATTTTATGAGTACACGCCCTTAGTCACAATGCAGCCGCCACCGCAGCGCTGAATGATCCGACGAAGCTGGTGTTCGACGAGATCGTGTGCAGCGGGGAGAAGCCCGGGTCCTCTCTCCCCCTCGCCCAGGTCTCCCTGAGCACCGCGTATGCCGTTCCGGCCCGGCACCAGGAATGGGACACGGAAGCCGATGGGCGATACCAAACCCCGGCATCGGGAATTTCCCGCACGCAATAATCCCGATCACTTTGCGAGCGACTAGGAGTAATTAGCAACTGGACAGAATGGGGCTCCTGCCCGGTGTTCAAGCTATCGCTTGTTCCTGCCTAAATCGTCCCAATTGAGACTGCCATCGTGCTCGCTTCGGTCAAAAAAGAGTCTCACGGAGGCACTACGATGGGCATCGGCTGGAGGGGCACACTAGGCAAATCGCCGGGAGGACACGGCAATGGTGCCCCAACACAGTCCCAAAGTTCTGATCAAGAGGTATGATGACCGTCTCTACAACACTGAGACTTACGCGTACGTCTCATTGGACGACCTGGCAACGATACTCGTGAGCGGCCGGAGAATCATTGTCCTAGAGGCAAGTACGGGGGACGACATCACTAGCGATATTCTGGATCGGTTGCACTAAACGGCAGCACCTCAACTGGCAGGGGCCATTGGAAAACTATCGAGACCGACGGCCGCCTGCTGCTCACGCCTTCCGATCGGTATCGGGTCGCCGATCTGATCTCGCGGTACGGCCGAGACGAGAAGCTGTTTGCGTTCACCGGGGATGTAACCGCCAATTGCACTCGCAAGCAGGTCCGCAGTGACAGCGACCCGTGCGGCGCGATCTGCCCGACTTACTTATCCCGCAGCGCCTATCGCTTCTCCCACAGCGCATCCAGAGTTGCTTTCGGCAGGTCGCCGAATGAGACCCATATGTTGTCTCGGGGAGAGCGGGCGAAAAATTCCCGGCCCACACAGCGCATTGGCTCCGCTGGGAGGTCGGTCCTGAGTCCATACGGATCATCCATTTCGACATGCATGCACGTCACTTCGGCAGTAGCAGGATCAATTTTCAGTCCAGCTTCTTTGCGGATCGCACGCCACATTGCGCGATATTGTGGGTCGATCTTCATTCCGGTCGCAACAGCTAGATCGATCAGGCAGGAAAGGTAGCCGCGCTGGAAGTCAGTCTCGGGCGGTCTTTCGTCGAACCTGCTCAACTCATTTGTAATAGCCTTCTTGGTCTTCATCAGGGGTCTCCTTTGGTTACGGACTACGAACTCGAGCGCTGATGAGATATTGTTTGACCAACAGGTAGGCCGCCGAAAAAACAGGGCGCCAGATCGCGATTGCAGGAGCGCGTGCTGTCGTGGGATGACGCCGCGGAACCGATGAGGACCAGATCACTCGCATAAACATACTGTCCTAGCGATCACCGACCGGAACCCCGAGCCGTTGCAGATCATCTTTGGCTTTGTGCCATCGTGCCTGCAAGAACCAAGGCAAACATCCCCAATGTACCCATGCGCCATCGGCTCTGATCGGGGCACCCGTGAACGAGCTCAGCGGCACGTCCAGAGGTTTGCCGCAGTGACAGCACAGGCCCGGTCGCTGGACCGGTGGATGCAGCAAGCGCCAAAGGGCAATTGCCTCACTATCAGCCGCCGCGTATCTCTGTGCCCGGTCTCCATCCGCAACGCTCATCGTGTGCGTATGGAAAGTTCGCCAGTCATGACGCGTCCATTCCGCTACACGGGCTAGATCCGCACGGCGGCGCGGGAGTCTGTTCTTCGAACCTCGAGGGCGGCCGAGGGGGTTGCCACTAACCCCACGAAGCCAACGGCCATGGGGGTCGCGCAGGATTTGCTCGGAGTTCGTCATTTTTGCCTTCTCTAGCAGGCTCTAGCGCCGTTACCGAGCGGCCCACGAGCGTGCAACGCAAGAAGCCGTGCACTAGAGGCGTTGGGCATAGGACCCATAGGATCGACCGGGGGTGTTGGCGCGACAGCATCAGGCCCATGGGTCCCATGCGTCCTATGTCTTGTAGGCGCCCGAAGTCTCGGAGAGTGCATAAGTCGCGGCGGTCCACTTGCCAGCAGGTTCCTGGCGCGTGAGCACGAACCCGGCAGCGCGAGTACCCGCAAGTCCTGAAAGAAAGGTCGCTAGATATTGCCGTCCGCGCCCCTGCGGATCGGCGATCGCCTTGGCGGGCTCGGCGAGATTGTTGGCCTTTACTGGGGCAGGGCCGTGATACTCCCACCACGCACGAAATAGCTCCGCGACACGCTGGCGGCGGGGGTCGTTGGTCTTGATCGCGTCGATGCGGTCGACTGGATCGCAGCATCCGAGCATCAATAAGGGATCGCGACACCAATCGGACCAACGTTCGAAACTCCCAAGTGGCTTGCCTCGTTCGAGGTCCACAGCGGTCTGTCGCCCCCAGCGCCAGATCGTTAGAGCGGCGGTAAGGAGATCGGCACGATGGCGCCCGATGTCGTCTAGGAACCCAGCTGTGAATGGACGGGTCTCCGGGTCTTCGCAGCGCGCGTCGAGCTCGCAAAGGACAAAGCGACGTGCGAGGTCCTCGGTCACGGTGAGGCCGTTGCCTGTGACCGCCACGAAGGCCGTACTGTTCAGCGGTACCATGCGTGTCTCGCCCAGCACGCGTACCCTAACGGGGCGCTCGGTGAGCACCGAGGCGAGCGTATCAGACCGCAACGCGATCCCGTTGACGTTATCAAGGAACAGCGCCGGGTGGGCCTCAATTAGTTCTGCTGCAAGTCTCTTCTCAAGTTCATGCCGTTCCCCGCCAGTGGTGAACGCCTGAGGGCGAACACCAAACGCAATGGCGCAGATGGCACGGACCAGGAGCCCTTTGGCACTGCCAGCGCCCGATACCGCTGGAGACGTGATTAGCAACCCCGGCGCGAGCCATAGGCTTGGGCGGCAAACAGCTGTGATGAGCGCAACCAAGAACGCGCTCTCGTCGCGGCCAGGTGGGTGATCCAAATCAACCACCTCGACGCCGAGCGCGTCGTCCAGTCGCCGCACCGAATCAGCGAATGGAAACGTCAGAAAGATCCAGCGCAGCCGCCGAAATGCCCGCTCGGCATCGGAGAGAGCTGGTCGTGGGTGGAAATCGAGCTGCGGAACGCCCCCGCACCACAGTCCGCTCTGATGGTCATAACCATCTGCGAACCGCACTGCGCCATCTGACGAGAGGAGCGGGGCAGTGCTGATGCCCGCAAGTGGCGGCAAGTTCCACTCCCCCGACATATCAAGGTACATCTGCGCAACGCGCTCCGGCAGCGTTACCGGGACGCGGTCGCCATGTGCCGTTAGTTTCACCGGCTGACAGAGTCGATGTGCCTCAATCACAACGCCATGCCTCGTGACTGGCGTCGCCGATGCTGACCCGCCATCCGCGGGCGACACAACGCGCACGGGCATGCCGCGGTCTAGGAACCTGCCCGATGCCGCGAACAGATCGCGTAATGCATCTGCTGTTGCAGGTAGATTGCCCGAGTGGACGATCAACTCCGGCTTGATTTGATCTTGGAAACCGCTTTTCTCTAACTCGGTCATATTGCGGGCCACCTGAGGAGCATTTGGTCGGCCCATGCCGCCCTGCATGTCTTTGCCCGCGATGCTCACGCCGATGGTGCGCTTCCTCTTTCCAGAGGGGAGCGGTGGCAGCTTCTCCGCAATCTGTTCAAACTTTCGCGCAACGTCGCCGGGCGTAGCGGTCATGGTATCTTCCCGGCGGCTGCCAGTCGCTCGATGCGAGCCTGCACCTCGCGGAGTTGCTCAAGACTGAGTGTTTGGACGCGGTTTTGATTTGTGGGTTCGTCGAGAGCGGAAAGCCCGCTTTCACGGACAGCCCAAACGAGCGCCTCTAGAATGACTTGCGGGGCCTCACGATCCACTCGACGGGTTGAGCCGGGCTCTACGATCAAAACCCGATCGCGGCGCTGCCGGTGATATTCTTCGGCCGCTTCCTGCGAGAATGCCGGCTGCGGCTCGGTCCATCCGATCCTGTCATCCTCGGGCTCTAGAGCGTCAGTTATGCCCGCGACCGCGGCATGGCGAGCTACGGCCCGGCAAAACGTGCGCCGACCGGCCTGGGTGAGGTTCTGCAGCAACTGCCGCACGTTGGGATTGCCGACCGCGCCAAGCCCGTGCTGGCGCAACGCACGCAGGAGGGTCAGCAGCGCGGCTTTGCTGCGATCTTCGCCGTTGCAGTCAGCGATCGGATCGTCGAGCGTCTGGTCTCGACGTGAATTGGGCGAGGTGCTATTAGGGAAAGTGATCCGCCCGCCAAGCTGATCAATTCCTCGAGCCTCGCCCGACACCATCGGCGCGGGGCTCGACGCTTTTTCGTCGACCATCGATCATGCAGCCCCGGTTGTTTGCAGCTCGTTCTGCGCGGCGGCGGCTTGCTTCTCGGCCTCAGTCAGCGTGGCTCCATACTTGGCCAAGTGCTCAACTTGGGCTGGACTGAAAAGCACCCTTGCTCCAATCCGAATAGGATTGAGCTTTCCGGTGCGCTGCAGCCAATGGAGCGTGGTTTCGCCAATCCGCAGAGCCACTAGCGTCTCCGCGCGCGTCAGCAATAGGCGGGGAGCGTCGACTTTCTTTACGGTGGCGGTGGTGGTAGCGCGCAAAGTTCCTCACTCCTCTGCGAAACGCGCCAAGTATCGGCGCGGGAAGGAGGATGTAGACGAGTTCGCGCGATTAGTCGGGGAACATTATTGGCCGAAAAACGGGTTAATGTTCCCGAGTGTCACCCCTCCCATGAGGCCGGGATCGATAGCATGCTTGACCCTGTCCGCGTCCCATAGCTGGTTCGGGGGCACGTCGAGGGCGATGTTAGTGAGAATTGCGACCAGCGTATAAGGCCGTCGTCCGGTCGGTTGCCAGAGGCCTCTGCACATGGCGTTGACGAATGCGATTTGAAGCGCGTTGCTTGCGCGAGCCCTCCGCGATGGCGCTGCAATTTTTAGCAGCGCGTTCCACGGTTTGGCCTCCTGCTCAAAGAATGCGGCGACGCGGTCAAGTTCCGCCAGTGTCCGGTAGGTTATTCCTTTCTCCTCGCGGATTGTCGGATAAATGGCACGCACGTTATTGACGACTGCGCGAGCTTGGAGGGCTTTTTCGCGCCAGCTCGAGTCGACCCAATTGGGGAACTTATGCAGGACCGGATTGCGGACGAACTTATACAGGACCTGATTTCGGACAGCGCAAAGCCATACTGTAAATGCGCCCATCATAAGCCTGCCCTCGCTCCAATTCGGAAAGTGCTTTAGTTCGGCCCAAGCATCTTTCATTTCATCTCGAGTCGCGAGGCGTTGGAGCACGTTTTGCGCTTCAGGCAACGGATCGCCGGCAGACCAAATATCTGACAAGATATCTCTACAGGTCTGTTTGGGCGTCAGTAGGCATCCAACGTGGAAATTGAATTTCATTGGATGACATGCGGCGTCTCCTGCTGGACGCCCCTGCTGGCGAGCGACGCGGAAGCGGGGGCAGGAAATCCCCGCTTTTCGGCTGGCCGGCCTATCCGCGTCAGTCGCAGCTATTAGGCCGCGACGGGATGCAAAGCAACGAGGTTCGGCCCGCGTTTTTCCCCGAGCGCAAGAACATGCTCTGCCCACAGCTGCAACGCTCGCCGCTTCTCGACTGAGTAATTGTGCAGATTGTAGACAGCCTGCAGGCCGGGCATCGCGTGGTTGAGAACGCGCTCGGCAATCTCGAAACTGACGCCGAGTCGGGCCAAGCCGGTGCGAAGCGTACGGCGCAGATCGTGTAGGCGCACGTCCAGCAATCCAGCGTCACGGCGCACGCGCTCAATCCATTGATGCAGCGTCATGGGTCGCTTGCCATCGAGCGCGAATACCGTGGGCCCAAGACGGGGCAGCGCCCGCAGTGTTTCGCTCGCGGGCGCCGATAGCGGTATCTCGAATGCGCGTCCGCTCTTGTTCCGCTCGGCCGGCAGGCGCCACAAGGCTGCATCCAGATCAATTTCGGACCAGGCCATCCCGCCTACCTCATTGCGCCTCGCACCCGTCAACAGCACTACCCGGAAATAGGCTCGCGGTAGTTCGGGCAGCTTGTCGATCGCACGCCAAAGCGCGGCCAGCTCGTCATCGCTCAGTGTGCGAGCGCGCGGAATCTCAACTTTTCGCTTCGATATACCGATAACTGGGTTGACGGTGATTAGCTCGCGCTCGATGGCATATCCGAAAATCAACCGCAGGGTTGCCCGGCAACGATTGACTTGGTGTCGCAAGCCTTGCTCGTATTCCAGGCCGTCGAGAAATTCGACCACGTGCGCCCGCGTAATTTCCCCTATCGGCTTGCTTCCAAGTTTCGGGATGATGTGGCAGCGGGTGCGACTTTCAATGTCGCGCCAGGAGCGGAGCCGCTTGACGCTATCGAGATACGCGCTGGCGATTTCGCACAGGGGTCGCGCCTTGGCCTCCGCTGCGCGTCGTGACTCTGCATCGCGCTTCTCAGCTGCGATCAGGTCAACTCCGCGTTTTGCAGCAGCGACAATTTCCCCTGCCCGAACCCGAGCCTTTGACAGCGATACGGCGGGATAGGTTCCGAGTGCGATGGCCCTTTGTGCCTGTAGGCGTGGCCTGTAGCGCAAGAGCCAATCGCGTCGTCCCTCGGGGTTGGATTCGGTCGCAGCACTTACCCGGAAAGCAAGGCCGGGCATGACGGAGTCCGTGTATATCGCGCGGCCCGCGGCAGGGGCCTTGCGGCTGGTCAAGAAGCGGTCAGTTAGCTTGGTAGGCATTTGTGGAGTCCCCTTTCCTGCTAGGTGCGCCCAGGTACTCACTGGGTACTCAAAATTGGTCCGCAATGGCGCGAGGCCGCTGAATTGCCCGCAAGCTCCCGCGAGCCTCTAACCCTTGCAAACCGCCGGGTTTGACGCACCAAACAAGAAATTGGACGAAGCTAGGCGAAGCCCGGCGCAGGAAACATAGTCTGGCTGACGGTCAGCAGACACCGGCTTCGCGAGGCGTGCGTATCGTCGCAATCACGTCCGACGCCGACTTCGAGCGCTCGCTGCGAGCCACCTTCGGGCGCAACGCGCAAATCGATCTCGCCGTCGTCTCCGGCGCAGTCGGCGGAACCGAAGAGAAGCTCCCG
>Ga0066903_100003616_pt1 | contig 12706 bp, 11 predicted proteins | sample PanSoiMetaGPlot1_FD_67491 | JGI IMG/M metagenome (GOLD analysis project Ga0066903, IMG submission 67491) | Tropical forest soil microbial communities from Panama analyzed to predict greenhouse gas emissions - Panama Soil - Plot 1 (version 2) | ecosystem: Environmental > Terrestrial > Soil >... | reverse complement strand
CCGTAGCGGTGGAGGAGCATGGAGAGGGTGACCTTGCCCAGAAATCCGGTGCTGCCGGTCAAGAGGATGCGCTTGCCGGCGAGGGCGTCGGACACCGAGAGCACAGGCGATTCCATGGGTTCCAGACAGGGTGACTATCACCAGCGGCGGCCACAGGGTGAAGCCCCGATCGTTCTTTGACGCACTGCCCGACGACGCCTCCCCCGGTCGCCGATGTCAGAGCCGGTAGACCTTCACTTCGCCGACGAGGGTGTTGGCGTCGAGCTCGAAGGACACGGCCCCGTCGCTCCGAGCCAGGGAGGCGGTCTCGGGGAGCGGGGGAACCTGGGACGTGCGACCGAAGAACTGGTCCCAGCGGCGGCGGAGCTGCTTTCCATAGTTCAAGCCGTCGCGCACCTTCCGATTGCCGAGGAGCGTGCTTCCGGTGAGCGTGTAGCGCGCATCGCGCGGGAGGTAGATCTCGATGTTGCCGGCGATCACCACCTCCGCCTCGACCTTGTAGTGGCCCGCGGGCAGCGGCGCCCCGGCCAGGTCGATGACCAGGTTGCCGAGCCAGGTGGAGAACGGTCCTTCGGCGAAGAGGCCGGTTCCGTTGTGGGCGACGGAGTGGAACGCGCTCCCGAAGAAGATGGTGGTCGGCATCGCTGGACGGCGGACTGTATCCCGCGGCGTTGGCGAGGACAGCGCCGTCCGATCGTTTACGTTCCTCTCCCGCTGGTCGACCTTCCAGGAGCGCGGGTGCCCCGTGTCAGCGGGCGAACCGGGCCACCGGCTACCGACGCGAAGTCTCGTGCGGAGGCGGATCGACGAGGAACATCGACGGCGCGGGAAGCGGTGCTCGAACCGCGCCACCGAACTGGGAGCGCACGGGGCCAGCCTCGGAGGCCGGACGATGGCTGAGCAGCTCGCTCTCACCAGGCACTTCGCTGGCATCGGGCTTCAACAGCTCCAGGACATCGTGGCCCAGGTCGAGCAGCGCGATCGCCCCGAGGATCACGAGCCCTGCCAGCAGTGCTCTGGGGAAACGCTCGGACGGCCAAGGGAGAACGTCTGCGGCCCACCGTGACGCGGAGGAAAGCTCACCTGGTTTCATCATCGTGCCCTCCGCTCGGCTGGGAGAGTTCGTCCGCAAGGGGGGCGGCCGCCTCGCCGGGAACGCCGTCTCTCATCACTTGCTCGAGCTTTCTCCACTCGAGCCCTCTGGCTTCCATCGCTGCGACTTCCTCGGGAGGCAGGCTCTCTCGAGCTGGTCTCGCGGCGGGCGTCGGGCACTGCCCCGCCTTCGGGAGCCGCTGCCACTTGGCTGCGAGGAACGCCGCCCGCGCCGAGCGAGCATCGCGGCCGGGCGCCACCCGGCCGGTTCGGAAGACGTGGCCGACAACCCGGGTGCGGATCAGGACGGCTCCGCCGTCGGGGCAGCGCCAGCGCGCCTCCGATCAGCGCTCCTCGGGTGCTCGCTCCCATGCGCGCCCCTCCGTCCAGGTGTTCCGGGTTATTTCAAAGGCGCAATTCAGATGCAAATAGGCACACCTAGCGTGACCATCGCGAACGCAGATCGGCGTTTCTGTTAGCGAAACCCCATGCGACGCCTGCCTTTGCTCGGTTCCGCCGTCCTCCTCGCTGCGGTGCTCGGGTGCGCGCACTCGGCTGCAGACGGTTCCGGCGCTGTGGCATCCGCTGATGGCCGCTCGGCGCTTCCGAGCTGGAGCGAGCAGATTCGGATCCGCGAGGAGTGGCTCACCCGCCGCCACGCACTGCTGCTCGAGATGATGCGCCGTCACGGCGTGGGGATGTGGATCGTCGTCAACGAGGAGTTTCACGACGACCCGCTCACCCAGTTCGTCGCCCCGCCCCGGCCGTACGCCGGCAACCGCGACCTCTTCGTGTTCGTGGACGCCGGTGCGGCCGGGCTCAAGCGACACGCGGTGACCGGCTTCTGGGAGCAGGCGATCTCCCGTTACTTCGAGACCGACCGCGACCCGAAGAAATGGAACGAGGCGATGAAGGCCCTGTGGGAGAAGTACCGGCCGAAGACCATCGCCCTTTCCATCGACGGCCACCACGGAGTGACCCGGAGCCTCACCCGGTCCACCTACGACGCGCTCGCCGAGGCGATGGGCCCCGAGGCGAAGGCGCGCTTCATTCCGGCCGAGCCGCTGATCGAGGAGTACTCGGACACTCGCCTTCCCGAGGAAGCGCCGCTGTACACCCGGATGGTGGAGCTCACCGCCAGCCTGACCCAGCGGGCGCTCTCCTCGGAGGTCATCACCCCCGGCAGCACGCGGGTGGGCGACGTGCGGCGCTGGCTGTTCGATCACGCCTGGGTGCTGGGCGTGAGCCTCTGGTTCCAGCCGGATCTGAGAGTGCAGCGGAAAGGGCAGGCCCCGGACATGTCGCGCGGGTTCCTGGCCATCGCCGACGAGGGCGTGGTCATCCAGCCGGGAGACGTCCTGCACCTCGACTTCGGGTTCACCTTCATGGGGCTGAACACCGACTTCCAGCGGATGGCCTACGTGCTCCGCCCCGGCGAGACGGCCGCGCCGGCAGGACTCGAGGCGGCCCTGGCCAATACGAACGCGCTGCAAGACGCGCTGATGCGGGACGAGGCCCGGCCGGGGCGGCTTTCGAGCGAGGTCTACGACGGGACCATGGCGCGGATGAAGGCGCGGGGAATAGAAGCGCAGATCTACAGCCACCCTCTCGGGTTCCAGGGGCACGCGCTCGGCCCGAGCATCGACATGCGTGCGGCGGCGCGGAAGGACACGCCGCGGCCGCTCCGCGCGGGTTCGTACCTCTCGGCGGAGCTGAACACGCGGACCGCCGTTCCCGAATGGGGCGGGCAGACCGTGTTCATGATGGAGGAGGACCCCGCCCACCTCGAGTCAGATGGCTACCACTTCTTTGCGGAGAGGCAGCAGCACCTCTTCCTGGTGCGCGGGCGCTGACTCTGGCGCTGGAGTAGGCTCCGCGCGCCGATGGTCCGTGCCTCGCTCCTCGCGAGGGGCGCAGCCGCGCTCCTCCTCGCCGCCGGGTGCAGCGGTGGCTCGGCCGGCCCGGACGCCGGCGCGCCGGTGCTGCCCTATTACGGCCAGGTCCAGGCGCTGTTCCAGGACCATTGCCAGAGCTGCCACGTCACCGGCGGCTTCGCGCCCTTTCCGCTCGAGAGCTACGCGGATGCGCGCGCGCACGCCCCGCAGATCGCGGATGCGGTCGGGAGCCGCCGCATGCCGCCCTGGAAGCCAGCCGACGGCTGCGAGTCCTTCCAGGAATCCCGCCGCCTCTCGGACGGGGACGAGGCGACGCTGGTGGCCTGGGCGACCGGAGGCACGCCTGAGGGGGACCCGAGCAAGTCCCGGGCCTTCACTCCGCCCGACGGCGGCCTGCCGTGGGTGGACCTCTTGCTCGCCCCGGACCAGCCATACACGCCGAGCTCGTCGGTCACCGACGACTATCACTGCTCCCTGCTCGACCCGCAGCTGACGTCGGACCAGTGGCTCGTTGGAGTGGACGTCGATCCGGAGCAGCGTCCGCTCGTGCACCACGTCCTGCTCTTCGCGACGACGTACCAAGACGCGCTCACGGCCGATGCCGCCGATCCGGCACCGGGTTGGACTTGCTTCGGAGGGCCCGGCACTCCGGGCACGCCGCGGTTGCTCGGAGGCTGGGTCCCGGGAACGGAAGCCACTCGTTTCCCCGAGGGAACCGGCATCGCCATGAAGGCTGGCGAGGTGGTGGTGATGCAGATCCACTACAACCTCGCGGCCAGTCCGAGCCTGCCCGACCTCACCCGGGTCCGGATGCAGCTCGCCAAGGGACCGGTGGCGAAGCCCGCGGCGCTTCTCCCCCTGGCGAACCTCGGGTTCAGCATCCCGGCGGGAGCCACCGGGTACACCTCGACGATCCAGCTCAACTCGCCGGCCAACGGCGTGCTCTGGGGAGTGGCGCCGCACATGCACACCAAGGGACGCCGAGTGACGGTCAAGGCGGGGAACAGCTGCCTGGTCGACATCCCGGCATGGGACTTCCACTGGCAGCAGGCGTACTTCTTCTCCACCCCGCTGCCGATCACCGTGGGAACGCAGCTGTCGCTGAGCTGCACCTGGGACAATCCCACCGGTGCAGCGGTCACCTGGGGCGAGAAGACGTCGGACGAGATGTGCCTGAGCTACATCTACGCCACCCAGAACTGAGGGCCTCGCTGACGGCAGGACTCCTTTTCCTGCTCGCGCTCGGCTGTGCTCGACCCGAGCCTCCGCTCGAGGTGACCTACTTCTACTTGCGCGATTGACCCGTCTGCGCGCAGGTGCGGTCCGCCGTGAGCGGGCTTCCAGACGAGTTCGGTCCCCGGGTCCGGGTCAGCACGGTCGAGAATCTCGCTCCTGGCGCCCAGGAGCAGATCCAGGCGCTGGGGTTCACGAGCCACGGGCTGGTCATTCGCCGCGGCGACCGGGTGGTGTTCAAGGCGGCGGACCACGGCGTGCGTATCGAGGACGTACGCGCCGCGGTCCGCCGTGAGCTCGCCGGGCGTCCGGCCAGCTGACGCCCGGTCTCAGGGAACGACGTTGGGCGTGTGCGCGTCGTAGCGGGCCTTGGCCGGCAGCGTGCTGACCGCGCCGGTCACCGGGTCCACCCACGGCCAGGGATTGCTCCCGAAGAAGACCGGCTTGCTGCTGCGGTAGAGCGAGGGCGGCAGGGTTCGGGCGCCGGCGGCCCACACCACCTGCCCGTGGACCGAGTCCCAGTTTCCGTCCCGATAGGTGCGGGACGCCGCGAACCCGTTGTCCCACTTCCCGACGGCCACGAAGTTTCCCCCGAGCTTGAAGATCGATGCTCCGTTTCGTGACGATGGGTTGGTCTCGTACACGTTCCCGCCCTTGAGCACGTTCCCTAGGAATGCCGTGTCCCAGGTCCAGGCATCCACGGTGATGGTGAACGGATTGGCCGGAGCCGGGCCCGCGGAGTTCCGGCCGACGACGTAGTTCCGGAAGTGGGTGTGCCAGCCAGAGTTCCCGTGCGTGACGTCGGCCCCGATGTTCGGGGACCAGTTGCCCTCGACGAGGTCGTGGTGGGTGAAGGTGCCGTGACAGGCGTCGATGGCGTTCTCCATCCAGCTCGGTGCGTTCCAGATGACGGCGTTGTCCACGTAGTTGTAGGCGATGACGTTCCCGCCGCCGCTGGCGATGGAGACCATCGGCTTGTTGTTGTTGATGGAGATGTTGTTCTCCACCAGCGTCGCCGACGTCCCCGACGCGATGACGATTCCGTATGCCTGCCCTCCGGGATTCTCGTCCGTGGAGTCATGCACGTAGGAGTCTCGGACCTCGCAGTGGTAGCAGTAGCCGAGGCCGATGTTCACCCCGTCCTTGCCCGGATGGGCCGGATTGAAGGGAGACCAGCGGGCGCCGTCGGCCTCGACGTTCTTCACCCACCCGTAGGCCATGTAGGTCATGCCGATGTTTCCGCCGGGGAATCCCCACTGATTGTTCCCCCCAGCGACTGCGATGTTCTCCAGGCCCGACCAGCGGTTCCCGAGGAACACCGAGCGGTTGTCCTTCGGGACGATCCGCCAGACCTGCGGCGATCGCCCGTCGAAGAAGTCGGTCACCAGCTTGTCCTTCAGGGTCAGCGTGTTGCCGCTGATGGCGACAATCTCGTTGGACTGCATCCGTGAGCGCCAGAAGGGGACGGCGTTCCGAGCCGCCGCGTTCGCGCTCGCCAGGTCGGAGACGTTGATCGCCGGGGCGCCGGTCCCTGGGCCTTGCCAGGTGTAGCTCGGTTGTCGCTTGAGGTAGACGCCGTCGTAGAACCAGATCAGCTGGTTGCCGTTCATGGTGGCGGTTCCATCTGCCGAAGACACGCTCGTCGGTGCGCCGTCCAGCTGGTCGATGGTGATCACGTCTCCGACCTGGAACCGGCTGGCGTCGCTCACTACGACGGTGTTGGTGCCACGCCAGGCGTTGCCGACCACTCCGGTGACCCGGAAGTCGGCATCGGAGAAGCCGCTCCGATGTCCGAGGAGCACCACCGACCCGTAGTTGGGGATGGTTCCGTTGGCCACCACGCGGGTACGGTCCGGTCCCTCGCCGCGGAGCGTGAGGTTGTCGACGGTGATGTACAGCCCCACCTGCCCGCCCTTGTTGGGGAGCGTCTGCGGATTGACGTAGTAGGTGCCGGCTTTGAGGAGGACGATCTTCCGGCTGCTCGGGGTGGCGGCCGCGCCCGCGGCGTTGAGCGCCGCCTGTGCTGCCTGGGTGAACGCTGCCGCGTTTCCGACTCCGGTGAGGGCGGGATTCACCGAGTAGCCGCCGTAGGGGTTTCCCGCCGGGAGCCAGACCGTCGCCGGACGGACCGGGTCGTTGTCCTTCGGGACGCCTCCGGGGATGCCGGGGTTCCACGAGGTCCGGAATTGCGCCGGGAGCACGCTCTGGTCGAGGGCCGCGCTCGCCTGAGCGAGCTCCTCGTCCGTTGCCTTTCCTCCTCCGTCCGTTCCTTCCCCGCAGGCGAGCACGCCGGCGAGGGTGAGCGGCAGGAGCCCTGCGATCCACTTGTGTCCAGCTGAGAGCAGCGATGTCGATTCGTTCGTTCGAGTCATCTCGTCGGTGATGAGCGCCGGCGACTGCGGCGCTCGCGCTTGGGTGTGGAGCGCGGGACCCTCACACGCGGCGCGGTGAGCGACGAAAGACTTTGCAGATGTAGGTGCCGTGGTGCTCGCTTCCTTGGCCCGTCCTCTGTCGAGCGCAGGCCGCGAGCAAGGCTGGAAAATTCCAGCCGGCGTTGCGACATTTGTTTTCGTTTGTCGCAGCCGCCGCCGTGGGCGTCAGCGCTGATCCGGGCAGAGGAACTCGAAGCCCGAGGCAGCAGCGACGTTGCCGTACGCCAGGAGTCCGCGGCTCTCCGGAAGAGAGACCACCAGGTGCGTCGCCCCGTCCAGCGCGGCCTTCCGGCGGAGCGCGGTCACTGCCGAGGCGGCGAGGGTGTCCTCGGACATCAGGAGGTCGGTGGACATCCGGACCGCCACCGGCCCGAGCGGGGTGCAGGTCTCGTCCGGTGGCTCGAGCTCCACCACGCTCCCCCGCCGCGCGGCACCGGTCTCGGTGGCGCACCCGCCGAGGAAGAGAAGGAGCGAGGCGATGCCGAGGGTCGAGCGCATGGCGGCAGGAGAGCGTGACAGGGGATGACCCCGGCGCGCCAGCGGTGCCGGGAACGGTCGGCCGCTCGCCGGGAGCGGACCCTCACCACACCCGGCGGGAGTTGGCTCCCACCGTCGGATGCCGGCGACCTGTCCCGGGTCCGGGACTCGAGTTGAGCACTTGGGCGCTACGCCCCGGCCTCCGAGAGGATCCAGGCGCGGACCCCGCCTGCATTGGGTCCGAGCGGCCGGCTGCGTGACACCAACCAGTAGGCGTAGGAGATCGGCAGCGGCTCCCGGCGGCTCGCAGGCACGAGCTGGCCAGTGTCCAGAAGCGGCTGAACCAGCGCTACCCGCCCCAGCGCCACCCCGTGCCCGGCGAGGGCGGACTGGATGGCCTGCTCGTACTGGGTGAAGCGGAGCACGCGGGCGGGCTTCGGCCGAACGGCTCCGGCAGCCCGGAACCAGTGCGCCCAGTGGAGGAGGGGATGGGCGGGGTCGTCGTAGTCGAGGAGTACGGCCTTCGACAGCCGGACCGGATCGTCCAGGTCGGTGGCGGCGCTGGCGACGGGGATCAGCTCCTCGCCGAGGAGGCGAACCGCGCCGTCGGGCGCGCGCGGGGTGTAGCGGACCGCGAGGTCGATGGCCTCCCGCTCGAGGTCCAGCACCCGGTTGCTGGCCACCACGCGGAGGTCCACCCCCGGATGCTTCGCCTGGAACTCTCCGAGTCGGGGGAGCAGCCACAGCGCCGCGAAGCCGGTGGAGGCGGTGATCGAGACCGAGCTCGGGTCCAGCGGCCGGAGGGCCTCGATCGCCTCGCCCAGCTGGTCCAGCCAGGCGTCGGCGGTGCGGAGCAGCCGGGTCCCTTCCGGGGTGAGCTCCAGGCTCCGGTGCCGGCGGACGAAGAGCGCGCAGCCAAGGGCGTCCTCCAGCGCGTGGATCTGCCGGCTGAGGGCCGGCTGGGTGATGGCCAGCTCTCGCGCCGCGGCGGTGATGCTGAGCGAGCGCCCCACCGCCACGAACCCCCGGAACAGCTCGAGCGAGGGGAGGTTCAGAAGGCGAGGTGGCATTCCCGCTCCGCATGCGAACCCGGCCCACACGGCATTGGAGCCCGGGCGCCCGGCTCCGTACTGAGAAGACCCATGGACCCGAGCATCGCGCACTTCAGCAAGGGAGAGCGGCCGCGTCCGGCGTGGGTCATCGCGCCGCTCCTCTATCTCGGTCGCTGTCCCGATGTCCCGATTAGCTACGTGGGGGAGCCACCTCCGGGAGTCCCGGCAGACAACTGCGAGTACCTCCCCCGCCGGGTGCTCATCCACGATGCCCGGGCGTCGGCGCAGTTCCTGGACCTCGACCGCAACGGCTTCGAGTTGTGGCACGCCCCTTCGGGGGTGGGCGACTTCCTCGACGAGGCCGAGCTGGGCCGCCGTTACTACCCGGAGGTCGCGGAGCTCGCGCTCGCGGCGACGGGGGGCGTGGAGGCGCACGTGTTCGACCACCTGGTGCGGCGGCGCGAGTTCGGCCGGCCTCCGATGACGCTCGGAGCTCGGAAGGGACCCTTCGCCGGGCCCGCCGGCCGCGTCCACGTGGACTACACCGAGGCGTCAGGGGCGGCCCGGTTCGGGATGGTGCTCGGCGGCAAGCGGCCCACCGGGCGCTTCGCCATCGTGAATGTCTGGCGGTCCATCGGAAGCGCGCCGGTGCTCGACACCCCGCTGGCCCTGTGCGACGCGCGGAGCGTCGAGCCGGAGGATCTGGTGAAGAGCGAGCTCCGCTATCCGGCCCGCACCGGGGAGATCTTCCTGGTCCACCACCGGCCCGAGCACCTCTGGTCGTTCGTCTCGGAGATGCGGCGGGAGGAGGCGCTGGTGTTCAAGCAGTACGACTCGGATCGCGAAGTGGCACGCTTCGTCCCCCATGCTGCATTCGATCACCCGGACATGCCGCCGGACGCGCCACCGCGTCAAAGCATCGAGGCCCGGGTCCTGGTGACCTTTCGATGAGCGCCTCCACGCCGGCCCTGGAGCTGTGGTTCGACCTCGCGAGCAACTACAGCTACCTGACGCTGATGCGCGTCGAGGAGCTCGCCAAGCGCGCGGGCGTGACGGTGCGCTGGGAGCCCTTCCTGCTCGGGCCGATCTTCGAGTCGTTCGGCTGGAACAGCTCGCCCTTCGTCCTCCAGAAGGAGAAGGGCGCCTACGTCTGGAAGGACATGGAGCGGCAGGCCCGGAAGTACGGCCTGCCCTGGAAGAAGCCCAGCCGCTTCCCCCAGAACACGGTGCTTCCGATGAAGGTCGCGCTGCTCGGGCGGGACGAGCCGTGGATGCCGGCGTTCTGCCGGGCGCTGTCGCGAGCCAACTTCGGAGAAGACCGGGACATCTCCTCGGTGGAGACGGTCACCGAGGTCCTCCGTGCGCTCGCCGTGCCAGCGGCGGAGATCCTGGCGCGCCTCCAGTCTCCGGAGGAGAAGCCCCGGCTGCGCGCGCAGACCCAGCGGGCTCAGGCGCTCGGAATCTTCGGCGCGCCGACGTTCTTCGCCCGCGGCGAGATGTTCTGGGGCAACGACCGGCTGGAGGATGCGCTGGAGGCCGCTCGCGGCTGAACCGCCTTCCGCGTTCGGCTCAGTACCGGAGAATCGTCCACCCGTCGGTGAGCAGGGCGGCCTGGTCCACCTCGGCCAGGACCACGATGCCCGTTCCGGCCCGGTTCCAGAACACGTAGTGCCCATGGAGCTCATAGGCGCTGCTGGCGAGGAGGTACTTCGGGTATTCCACCCGCTGCGGGTTGGCCAGGTACACGGCGTCGTAGGTCCAGTAGACGGTGTCGTCATGCGCGGTGCTGGTGTCCGAGCCGGAGACGCCGGGCTGGACAACCCACCTCCCGGCATCGCTCGACCCGTCCGCCCACGCGATGAGGCCGATCGAGGTCTTGCCCGCGTAGGTCATGTCCGTGCTGCGGAAACGCGTTCCGGCGGCGGTGAGAATTTGCGTCCCGTCGTCGGAGATCCAGAGATTGCTCCCGATCGGGTAGTCACCCCAGTAGGGCGACTGGCCGGAGGAAGTCGGCGTTCCTCCGTCGAAGCTCCAGCGATAGAGCTGGGTGGGCGACAGCTCCGGGTCGATGGCGTAGAGGGTGGAGCTGCCGGGCTGGAGCCTCGCCCGCATTCCCTCGTAGACCCCGCCCACGGCGGTGGTTTCGGCTCCGTTCCCGAGGTCGATGACGTGGATGGCCGTCCACTGGTCGCGCGAGGGGAAGACGTATGCGAAGCGGCTGGTCGAGCCGCCGACATCGACCGGGTCGCTCACCACCACGTCCCCCACGTCGGCGGTGATCGGCCAGGTGTGGAGCACGGTCATGCTGCCCAGGTCCACCGAGGAGATCCACGCGTCGTACCCCACCACCGCCACGAGACCGTCCGGACTGACCGATACCGCCCGCGGGGTGAGCGGGAGCGAGGCGGTTCGGTCGTCGAGGGTGATCGGATCGAGGAGGTGGACCTGTTCCGGCGCCGCGGAGATCGCCACGATCCGATCCATCGGTCGGTCGTACTCCACATCGAGAGGAACGAAGCCGAGGAGGCTCAGCGAGCCGGTGGCGACGGTGATGAGCGCGTCGGCGCTGGCGCTCTTCGTGCCGTCGGAGACGGTGAGGTGCGCGGAGTATGAGCCGAGCACATCCGCAGTGAAGCTGGCCTGAGGGGTGGTGGCACCCTGGAGCGAGGCGGTGCTGCCCTGCGGGGCGACGAGCGTCCACTGATAGGCGAGCGGCTGCCCTTCCGGATCGTAGCTGCCGGTCGAGTCGAGGGTGACGAGCGTCCCGGGAGCCACGGCCGCGGGCGCATGGACGACGGCGACCGGCGCGGCGTTGTTGCCGGTGTTTCCTCCGTCGGGAGACCCGGGGGCCAAACCCCGGCTTCCGGTGAAGCCCAGCGCGGCGTGCTGGCTCGACCCGCACCCGCTCACGGTCGCGGTGAGGGAGAAGGAGAGCGCCGCCCCGGCGGTGGTCCCGCTCCCGGACTCGGTCGAGAAGGTCACCGGGCCGCAGGCGGCCTGCACCGGCGCGCACGCCGCACGGTCGAGCACGAACGTCGAGTCGCCCATCGCCCGCCCGGTCGGACCGTGATCCGCGGTGCAGATCCCGCCCAGCTCCAGCGTGTCGCCGGAGGTTCGAACGTGGAGGACCGCCGCGTAGTACTCCGGTTGCTGGCCATCCGACGTCCAGCTGAGGACCCCGTGCCAGTCGCCGGCGAATTCATCGGCAGACAGGTTTTTCTCGCCGCAGCCCACCGACAGCAGCAGCACCGGCAACGTCCACAGTCCACGCGCGTGCATGGAACCCCCCCGGTCCAGAAACTGCGCCGGAGGCTAGCACGGGTCAGCCGGTCGCGGTCTCTCCGGTGGCCGGGACGGCTGCTGCGGCGCGCCGCTGGCGCATCCATACCAGGGCCGCCGGGAGAACCAACACCGCCGAGATGAGGCACGCCGCTTCGCCGATCACCGCCGTGATTCCCAGGCTGCGGACCCCGTAGTTCAGCGAGCGGGCCAGGGCCAGGTACCCGAGCAGCGTCGTCAGGCTGCAGAGGACCACCGCCCCACCGGTCTTCCGCAGCACCTCGAGCGGGTCCTTCAGCTCCTCGTCGCGCTGCACGATGTTCACCGCGTAGTCCACTCCGATCCCGAAGGTGACCGGCAGCGCGATGAAGTTGAGGAAGTTCAGCTTGAACCTGAGCAGCGCCAGCGCGCCCACGGTCCAGAACACGCCCACCAGGAGCGAGAGGATGACCCGGGAGATCGAGCGCCGCTCACGAAACCCGAGTGCCACGATGACCAGGGTGGCGAGGATCGAGACCACCAAGGCCCGGGGGACGTCCTTGAGGATGGCGCTCCACATGTCGGCGTAGATCACCGCCCGGCCCGAGCCGCGGATCTCGGTGCCGTCGGGCAGCACCGTGCTCCGGTAGGCATCCGCCCAGCGAAGGAGGTAGTGCGCGTCCGAGGTGTCCCCGCTCGGGCTGATGTAGACGATCCGCCCGCGGGTCCCGTCCTTCTCGGTGAAGGGGCGGGCGATGGCCTCGGGCAAGTCGTCGATCCCGAATGGCTTCAGATCTGCCGGCGGCAGGTAGGGCTCGATGTTCTCCCAGTCGTGGACCATGCCCATCCGGTGGGCCTTGAGGATCCGCTTCCGGAGCTGCATCAGGATGGGGATCTTTTCTTCCTGGTCCCTGGGGACGAAGTCGTCGAGGGTGTGCACGTCGCTGAATGGCTTCTGCTCCGGGGGCACGGCGTCTCGGCGGCGCTCCAGAGCGGCCTTGAGCGGCGCCACCTGGTCCAGCCGGTCGGTCATCACCGCCATCCCGTCGACGCTGACGAACCCGGTGAGGCCCATGGCGGTGTGGAACAGCCGGTGCACCTCGGCCACGGCGTGACGGTCGCTCTGGATCCGGTTGGTGTCGTACTCCATCGGATCGGCCCGGACGTAGAGGACCGTCAGCACTGCGCCGACGACTGCCAGCGCCCCACCGACGATCGTGATCGCCCGGGGAGCGGCGGCGGCCATCCGCGCGAAAGGCAGCCCGAA
>Ga0066903_100003615_pt1 | contig 12706 bp, 10 predicted proteins | sample PanSoiMetaGPlot1_FD_67491 | JGI IMG/M metagenome (GOLD analysis project Ga0066903, IMG submission 67491) | Tropical forest soil microbial communities from Panama analyzed to predict greenhouse gas emissions - Panama Soil - Plot 1 (version 2) | ecosystem: Environmental > Terrestrial > Soil >... | reverse complement strand
TTGGGCCAAAAGCGGACGTCAGCCAGCTTTCGGCTGCCGTTCATCGCCATGAATACTCAAATCCTAACTGCCACCCAGGAGCTTCTGCTTTCGGATCGAAACCGGCCATTCGTTGCCTTGAAGAATGACCGCGCCGAATTCCTACGCGGATTGGTATTCCGCCATTGCGATCACGGCGCGGGTGAGCGTGCTGTTAGGCTGTCGCAGCTCATCTAGAATCGTGAAGTGATTGGTGTCGGCGATCGGTATCAAGTCGCCTGGGACATGTGCTTGCGACCGGTAGGCATGATAATCGCGGCTACTCGCGATCATGGCCGGCAACTCGCCGGTGCCATAGGCGATCCCCAGCGGCTTGTTGACGATCGACCGCCGCATAGGCGAGAGGTTCTGGATTTCCTGCTCGCTCAGCTTCACTTTGTCGTTGACATGCGGGGAGTCGCGCAGTGCGCCGAGATCGAACACACCCGAGATCGCCAGCCCCGCCGCTACTTTGGGATGATCAAGTATGAATGAGGTCAGATGCCCGCCCGCGGACCAGCCGGTGACGATGACTGGCCCCTGAATGCCGTGGTCGCTGGCGTTGGCGTTGAGCCAATCGAAGGCGCTTTTCAATTCCTTGGTAATCTGCGTCAGGGTCGCCTGCGGCGCCAACGTGTAGCCACACAGGGCCGCCGACCAACCACGGGCCAACGGACCCTCGGAGAGACAGGCGAAGATCTCCTTGCTCCCGCGCTGCCAATAGCCACCGTGGATGTGAACGAAACATGGCGCCTTCGGATCATTAGCGGGATATAGGTCCCATTTGTTGCGCTCTCCGTTTCCATAGGACAAGTCCAGGTGCTTTGGGCGCTGCTCGCGCAGCACCTGCGACGCTGCGGCCCAGGCTTCGGTTTTCTTGTGCGCGTTCTCGGGGCCCACATGCTCGACGTTGTTGTATGCGAGGTTGCGGGCCTCAAGCGACATTGTGATCCAGTCCATGGTCGGACATTCCTTCGCGCCAAGAGTCTTTGGTGTCGCAATGCCAGCGATAGTCACCGCCATTAAAGTGCGACGATCAAGCGCAGTCATATGAACCTCCTGATCAGGAGTTCGTATCGGCACAAACTAGCACACTGCGGAGGTCGGACATGGGGCCACCGATGTCGGCTTTACCCCCCAAAAGCGGACATGTGCGGCGCACTAGCCGATGTCTGCTTTGGGCCAATAGCCGACATCAGTCACCTATTCGATCACCTCGTTGGCTTGCGCGAGCAGTGACGGCGGCACGGTAAGACCAAGCGCCTTGGCCGTCTTGAGATTGATCACCAGTTCGAACTTCGTGGGTGTCTGTACCGGAAGATCGGCCGACTTCTCGCCCTTGAGAATACGATCGACGTAGCCCGCGGCACGACGGTACTGATCGACCGTATCGGGGCCGTATGAAAAAAGGCCTCCGCTAGCGGAGTAATAGCGGTACGGATAGATCGCAGGGAGTTTTTGTCGCGTTATGAGCGTGACGAGGGCGTCGCGACGCGATGCCGCGGTCGTGCTGCCGGTCATGATCAATCCTCCGTTCGGCTGTCGCGCGAAGGCTGCGATGTCCCGCTCAATCTCATCGGTGGCGCGGCGCGAGCTAATCGAGATCAATTCCACCCCTGCCAACGAGGCTGCTGACTGGATTGCTCCCCACTGTCCACTACCAGCGGGATTCGTGGGATCGCGGAGTACAGCCACTCGCTTCACCTCGGGCGCGATCTGCTTGAGCAACTCCAGCCATTTCGCCCCAAACCCATACTCGAATGTAGTAAATCCGGTCGCGTTACCGCCGGGCCGTGCGAGGCTATCTACGATCCCAGCGCCAATCGGATCGGTGACCTGCGTGAACACCATCGGTATAGTCCGACTTTCTTGTTGCAACGCGTATGCAGCCTGGCCGGCAATCGCCAACGTGACGTCGGGCGCAAGTGCAATCAATTCGCCTGCCTGTTTGCGAATAGCGTCAGCGCTGACTGCACCCCAGCGGTAGTCGATTCTTACATTTTGTCCCTCGGTCCACCCCAATTCTCTCAACCGCTGAAGGAATGCCGCTTTACGCGCCTGACTTTCGGGGTCGGTTGCGGCTAGATTCCCGGCGAGCCATCCAATGCGCCGTATCCGCTCTTCCTGCTGCGAACGGGCTTCGAGCGGCCAGATCAAGGCCGCGCCACCGAGAAGTGTGATGAAGTCACGCCGTCTCATTGCCTCGCCCCAAGGCTCAGGACGGGCCCCACTACCTTCTTGTCCGGCATAAAACCAAAGCGCGGAGCGCCTTCTTGTATCCGGTCTTTCGCGTACTCGCGGGTGATGTGGCCGTAGTGGCGTTCGACCATCCGCGTGTCGCTGTGGCCTAAATTCTCAGCCACGACCAACAGCGGGGTCCCGTTCATGAGCGCGAGGCTGGCCCATGTGTGGCGCAGCTGATTAAAGTTGACGTCGGCGATCTTCGCCCGCTTACAGGCGTCTTCCATCGGTCGAATCTGATGGCCCTTCTCCCATGGCGAGCCGTTGTCTTTGGTGAGCATCAGCTCCTGACCGCCGCGTCCGGTGCAGACGTGCCGGAAGAACTGCAACCCCTCCTCGCTTAGGATCACAGAAAATGTTTTCTCGCTGCCGTCGCCCTTGCGGGTGCTCAGATCAATCGTGCCGGTAAGGGAGTGAAAATCCCGGACCCTCAGGCGGGCCAGCGAGCCATAGCGCCCACCGGTTTGCAGCGCCGCCTGGACCAGCGTCCGAAAATCACCGTCGCAGGCGTTGATGAGGCGCTTTGCTTCGTCAACGCTCAGGAACGTCGGGCACTTGCCATCAACACCTTTAAATGGCTTGACCTTCCGCCACTCGCGGTCGCTGGTGACATCACCCTCGTCAAAGGCGTGGTTGAGAGCCGCCCGGAGCGTTGTCCACACCCGGTTGGCGCTGGCGCGGCGGGCGCGTAGAGCGTCCTCGTCGTCGTCAACTTCCCTGTATTGCTGGATCTCGCCCTTCTTCGTGCGGACACGGGCACCCACCTTGACGAGACCGTCACGCCAGCTGTGCAGCTGCTTTGAGGTCAGGGCCGATACTTCGGCGTCGCCAAGCTTCGGTACGATCAACGCGCTGGCCTGCTGTTCTGTCTGCGCTACCAAATGCTCCGGACGCCCCTCATGCCGCAAGAACGCGAAGTAATCCTGTAGCGCCCTGCGAACGGTGTACGGCCCTTTGGCGACGGGGGAGCGTTCGTCCCTTGCCTGTCGCGCCATGGCTTGCGCCTGCGCAAAGCTCAGGACGTGCTTGCCATCCGCGTCCACGAAATCGTCGGCAATAACGAGAGCGCCGTCGGGCGTTTTCAGGTTCTTGGCCGTGTAGGCACCCTCACCACTGTACCGGCGAGCAATCCAAGTTCCGGGACCACTGGCGAGTTTGCGGTATCCCAGATGCAGTCCGGGCTCGATTAGTCTGAAATACGGCTTGTGCTGCACCTTGAGCTTGCTGCGAGCAGTTCTGCTCTCCAGAGCCGAGTCTCGCACTTTGCGCGGCATTTGCTCCACCGTTGGGTCCAATCCGGGTCTAATATACGTGCTTGGACGAGGTGGGATAAGGATAAACGGAAGTGCACGTTTTATCAGTGTTTATTGGGGCTCCATGCGGCACCCTCGGACGGTTGTGACCGGTTCTACTCCCCTTTCACGGCGGTAACATGGGATCGAATCCCCTAGGGCGCGCCATTTTTCCCCAACTCATGGCTGCCATGCGAAGTTGCGGCGCCTCTCACGCGTTTTTTAACATACAAATTATGGGCCGGATGATTCCTTAGCAGTTATACAGTTCGCTGTTTGCGGCGGGCTCTCCAGGGGAGCGTCAGGCAATGATCAACGGCAAGAACGTGGTGTCAGCGTTGCGGCGCGACGTTACTTTTGTCTGGCACGCAGTGATCGCAGTCGTGTTCATCGGCTTTGCGACCCTTGCAGTGGCAGCGGCGCTTCTCGATCTGCTTGCGATCCGAAACTAGGTAGCGCGGGCGGATAGCGGTGTCGCTGCCCGTGGAAATCCTCCACGACAAATTCTGCATGACCACTTGATTCGATGCGCTCGATGTAGTTCGGGCCAATCGGCGACTTGCCGTGGCCGCCGGGAATGTCGAGCACATAGGTCGGCTGGCACAGGCCTGAGAAACGTCCGCGCAGCCTGCGCATTAGGTGCTGGCCCGTTTCGATTTCGGTTCGAAGATGGCTAGTGCCGGGTGCCAGGTCACCGTGGTGCAGGTAGTACGGCTTGATCCGGCACTCGACCAGCGCACGCATCAGTTCGCCCATGACCTCGGGCGTGTCATTGACGCCAGACAACAGCACGGTTTGAGAAAGCAGCGGGATGCCGGCATCGGCCATGCGTGCACATGCGGCGCGGGCGTCACTGGTCAATTCGCGCGCGTGATTGATGTGGATGGCAACGTAGGTCGGCTTACCCTCGATCTTCATCGCGCGCACCAACGCGGGCGTAACGCGCGCGGGATCGGCGACCGGCAGGCGCGTGTGAACACGCACCACCTTGACATGGCCAACATCTGCCAAGGCTTTCATCAAGGAACGTAACCGCCGCGGCGAAAGAACAAGCGGGTCGCCGCCGGTGAGGATAACTTCCCAGATTCCAGGATTTGCCCGGATGTAGTCGAGCGCGCGCGTCAGCGCCTGTGGCGTGAGTACATTCGGCTTGTCGGGGCCAACCATCTCGCGCCGGAAACAAAAACGGCAATAGACCACACAGATATGGGTGAGCTTCAGAAGCACGCGATCCGGATAGCGATGCACAATGCCCTCCACGGGGCTGAATGCGTCGTCGCCAACCGGGTCACTGAGTTCCTCAGGACGATGGGCTAGTTCCGCCGGGTCAGGAACGATCTGGCGGGCGATCGGGTCATGCGGATCGGCGCGATTGATCAAGCGTGCCAATGTGTCCGGCACCGCGACAGAGTAGCGGCCGGCAACCGCTTCGAGGGCCGGCTGCCGATCCGGCGGCGTCAGGCCATGGTCGCAAAGCTGTGCCGGCGTGCGTAGCGTCGTCATGATCTATTCCTTTTTCGATTGAGCTGAGGCTCGGCAATGGGCGCCCAGATCACCTGGTCGATCTGTTGCGCGCCCGTCGCCAGCATTACGAGTCGATCGAAGCCGAGAGCTATGCCACTGGCCTCGGGCATTCGTTCTAGCGCCTCCATGAAATCTTCATCCACCGGATACCGCTCGCCATGGATGCGTTGCTTTTCGGTCATCGCGGCTTCGAAACGAGCGCGCTGTTCGGTGCTATCTCTCAGCTCTCCGAAGGCATTGGCGAGTTCGACTCCGCAAACATAAAGCTCGAAACGTTCGGCGACCTTGTCACTGCCCGGCTTTGTCCGTGCCAGTGCGGCCAGCGGCAATGGGTACTCATACAATATGGTTGCGCGGTCAACGCCCAGATAAGGGTCTACCCGCTCGGCCAAAATACGGCTGAACATATCGCCCCAGGTGTCGTCCTGCGCGATGACAACGCCGGCTTTCGCCGCTTCAGTCGCAAGGGCTGAACGGTCTCCGGAGCCATTCCTAACCGTGCCCAGCAGATCGATGCCGGCGTAACGCTCAAACGCATCGGCGACCGTCAGGCGCTCAGGTGTTGCGTGCGGATCGACAGTCTTGCCGCGAAAACGGAACTCCTTGGTACCCACCGCGCGCGCCGTCGTGGTCAGAACTGCCGAGCAATCATTCATGAGCGTCTCATACGGCTCATTTGCGCGGTACCATTCCAGCATGGTGAATTCGGGATGATGTAGAGCGCTGCGCTCGCGGTTGCGAAACACGCGCGCGAAATCGACGATTCGTGCCTCGCCCGCGGCCAAAAGCTTCTTGCAGGCAAATTCGGGCGAGGTGTGGAGATACAAGGACTGCCGTGCGCCATCGGGCCCCACCAGTTCTGTGCCGAATGCATGCAAATGTGTCTCGTTGCCGGGCGAAACCTGAAGCGCGGCTGTCTCGACCTCGAGAAAGCCGTGCTCCGCGAACCATGCCCGCAGCGCCTGCACGATGCGGGCCCGCGCCAGTAGATATGGCCTGCGAGCGGCATAGGCGCCGGGGCTCCAGAAGGGCGGGTTTTTCGGCACGTTACCTCGAGCGGCTTATCAGCGAGAAATGCTGGCATCGGGCGAGAAGATCGCTATGGTGCGCCCCGAAACCACCCAAACGGCACTTAAGTCAAGGATCTCAATCGTGAAGGTCATCGCTTCGTCGCTCCGCAAGGGCAATATCGTCGACATTGACGGCAAGCTTTATGTCGTTCTCACCGCAGAAAATTTTCATCCAGGCAAGGGCACGCCGACCACGCAGGTCGATATGCGCCGTATTTCCGACGGCGTGAAGACCTCCCAGCGCTACAAGACCACCGACCAGGTAGAGCGCGCCCACGTCGAGGACCATGAATTTAGCTATCTTTATCAAGACAGCGACGGCTTCCACTTCATGAACCAGGAGACCTATGACCAGGTTCAGGTCCCGGCTGACGTGGTCGGTGACTATGCGGTCTATCTGCAGGAAGGCATGATTGTGAACCTGAGCGTGCACGAAAGCGTGCCTGTTGCCATCGAAATTCCGCAGAAGGTGACCCTCGAAATCGTCGACACTGAGCCTGTGGTCAAGGGTCAGACAGCGTCCGGCTCTTTCAAGCCGGCCAAGCTGGCTAACGGAGTTCGAACCATGGTGCCAACGCACATTACGGTCGGCACCCGCGTGGTCGTGAGCACGACCGATGGCTCTTACGTGGAGCGCGCCAAGGACTAGACCCGCACGCTGGCGCGTACTTCCTTTGGAAAGAGATCGTCGGGAGAAAGCCTTCTTGCCGTGACCCCTTGCGCATGAGCAAACCGGCAGAATGCATCAAGTGTCGTGCGGTTTGCCTCCAGTCCGTAGGGAAACGGGTCGTCGCCAAAATCTTTGCTCCATTCCCCGGCGACTGCAGCTGCCCACGGCAACGGAATACGCGAGGCTGTCAAATCCCGGATTCGTTCCAGGCTTCGCCGCTTGGCTTCATCGAACGCCTTGAACAGGTTCATCGCCGTCCACGGATAGCGCTCAAATATTGCGCGGCGTATCGCAATCACGTGCATAATCGGGAAGATGCCGGTGGCAGCGTAGTAGCGTGCTTCCTCGGCGCGATAATCTGGATAGAGGCGCGCAATCTTTCCCCCGCCTCTTGCGAATGCATCCGGAACGCGGGCCGAGATGGCCGCGTCGACTTCCCCCGAAAGCAACATCGCGGAGATGCTGGTGTCGCGCCGCTGCTCATATTGAATGCCTTCCGGCAATTTGAATTCGACTTTTTCTTCGCGGCCGGCCTCATTCATGCCAGCCTGCACCCAACGCACCTTGCGCAAATCCACGCCGGCGGTTTCTGTCAGAAATCCACGCGCATAGATGCCGGCGGTCTGCGCCCATTCGGGGATCCCGACGCGCTTTCCTTCGAGATCTCTGGGGGTGCAGATGCCACGGTCGGTACGTACATAAAATGCCGAGTGCCGGAAAACGCGCGAGGGAAAAACCGGAATCCCTACAAACGGAGAGTTGCCTTGCGAGGCGTAGCCAATGAATTTACCAAAGGACATCTCCGAAGCGTCCCACTCGCGGTTCCTAATAAACCTGTAGAAAATCTCCTCGACCGGAAGCACAAAAGCTGTGAGCACGGTACCTTCGGCCCGGACTATACCATTCACCAGATCGCGCACGTGGTCGTAGTCGGTGGTCGCAAGCGTCAAGTGCAGGCGCGCCGTGCCGCCGCGTTCAATGAGCTCGATTTCGCGATCAGCACTCGAGGCTGCCGTCATATTGACTTCACGCACCGTCATGGGATTCGCGGACCTCCAGATTAACCAAGCGCCCGAACGGACGCTGGGTCGCACCCTACACCAGGATAGGACCCTTGTGTGCCGTGGTTCGATTCACTTAACTTAACCTGATTTTTCTCGACCTTTGGCTGACGGGACAAAACGAGGGAAGCCGGATTGAAACGCGCCTTTCTTGTCGGCCTTGCTCTGCTCGTTTCGGGCGGCGCCTATGCCGAGGAGATGAAGACTGCACGCATTTCGGTTGCGACGGTCGATTGGAGGGCCGCGGCGACGAGCATTCCTGATTGGGCTGCAGGTTCCCTGGCCGAGACATTTGCCAAACTCAACATGGCTGCCGAAATAACCTTCCCCGGGATCGCCAACAGCACCGTCCCGGTCCTCCTTCCCTTCGATATTGATGGTATCGCAAAAGAGCTGGCCGCTAACCCGGAGCAGACGCCGGAAAAAATGGCCCAGAGCGCCGATCGCTTCATGCGGTCGGGATTTCAGGCAACGAAATTTTTCCTGACCGGGCCCGCCGGGTATGACTCGGCATTTTCGCTCACGTTGGCAAACATTCCCGACCTTTCCGACATTCGTTACTCGGAGCCGGTCTACGTCCTGTTTTCCGGTCTTGGCATGACTTATGAACTTGATGGCCCTGCCCTTCCCGAAGGCGAGCCGGTCAAGGCCATGCAGGGCGTTTTCCCGGGCCTTCGCCGGTATCTGCATGAATCCTACATTCGCTACAGCTTCGAGCGCTACGGCGTGACATATGTCGCCGCTATCTACTGCCTCGATACCCGGCCTCGCACCAAGATCCTGACCTGCAGACAGGCAGACCGAGTCATGGATCGCTTCCTGCGCGCACTCAAGCTAGCCGGCGGTACGCCAGCAGCGAACCATAATGTCGAACCATTGCCGTTGGACCGTCCAAAAGAAGAGGCAAAGGATTTTTCCTATTTCAGTCCGGGCTCCATAATCCCCAATTCGGGATTGAGGAAGGAGCTTGGCGGGCGTCCGGACTACACGGTTTATGCCCGACTGCGATTTCCACTCAAAGACGCTCCGGCTTTCGCCAATTCGCAGTCTTTCAACAATTGGGGCGATTGCGATTTCACGGGCCGCTCGGTGCGCAATCCCCGCCGAAAGAATCAGGCTTATTCATGTAACGTCAACGGCCGACCACTCGTTTTCAATGAAGCGGCGCCTGGAAATTACTCATACCCATGGCGCGACAATTTCTGCGAACACCGGCGTTACTTCGTCGGTCAATGTCCAGGCGGCGAAGGGCATCAAGGCCAGGATATCCGGCCGAGCTCCTGTACGATCTTCAACGATGGCGCGGACCGTTGCCTGCCTTATCGGCATGAGGTCGTCGCGGCGCATGACGGATTTATCCTGCGCGCACTCAAGCAGGAGGCCGTGTATCTCTTCATCAATACCGCCGACACGCATGCACGCGTGCGTTACATGCACATGAATCCCAATCAACTTGATGCTGACGGTATCGTCAGTGGCAAGTTGGTGCATGAAGGTGACGTGCTTGGCAAAGTCGGCAACTACAACAATCGCGAGCGCGGCACCACCTATCACCTGCACTTCGACATGCAGGTTCCAACCAAAGTTGGTTGGGTTTTTGTGAATCCCTACATGACACTTGTATCCGCCTATGAGCGCCTGATTGACGCACGCGGCAGAGAGATCAAGGACGGCGATCCCGTGCCCGCGGTCGCCGGAATATCGCCCGTTATACGAGATCCGTCGGAACCCGTTACGGCAGTGCAGGCCCCAATCGTTCACACTGAACAATCGGCGGCTGGTCGCGCAAAGCCGCACAAAACCGCCGAGAAATCGCGCAAGAAGCACAAGCAGGTGCGCAAGCGGGGTCGCGCCAGCGCCGGTTAGTGCTGCGTTCTTCAGATTGCTTGCGCGCAGTCCGCAATTAGAATGCTGCCCATGCCACCGATTTTACCAACGGCTCTCTTCCCCACCCGCCGCGCTGTCATCGCGGGCGCGCTCAGCTTCGCGACCGCCTTTGCGACTGGATACGCCTTTGCTACGCAGTCACCCGCTTTTGCACGCTGGGTTGCCGGATTTCGCGCGCGCGCGCTCAAGCGTGGCGTCTCCGAAAAAACTTATGATAGCGTCATGAGCAATGTGACGCCCGACACAAGCGTTTTTGCCGAAAATAGCTCGCAGCCGGAGTTTACCGAGTTGATGTGGCAATATATCAACCGGCGTTGCTCTGACTGGCGCGTGATCACCGGGAAAGAGCGCGCGAAGGCCTATGCCGGTTTGCTTTCGCGCGTTGAGAAAGACTACGGCGTCGACCGTTACATCATGCTCGGATTATGGGGCATGGAATCGTCCTACGGCGATGTCGTGACCAATCCCAAATACATGCGACCAGTCATTCCGGCACTTGCTGCGCTCGCCTGGGGCGAGCCGCGTCGCCGCGCATATTGGGAGGCGGAACTCCTCAATGCGCTCATCATCGTCGATCGCGGCTGGGCGCAACCTTCGGAGATGATCGGCTCGTGGGCCGGCGCGATGGGCCACACGCAATGGATGCCGGAGGTCTGGCTAAACATGGGAGTCGACTATGACCACGATGGCCGGGCGTCGCCGTACGGCAAGCCGGACGATTCACTCGCCGGCACGGCTCGTTACTTGGTCGAGCGTGGAAACTACCGCCGCGGCGAGGCGTGGGGTTGCGAGGTCGCCTTGGCTCCCGCCCAACACAAGCTGGCCAACAACCGTACCATGCGTCCGTACGGCAAATGGGCGGAGCTCGGCGTGCGACGGGCCGATGGCGCATCTTTCGCGCGACAAAACGACCAGGTGAAGCTGTGGTTGCCAGTTTCCGGCGGGCCAGCCTTCTTGATCGGACAGAATTTCCGCGCGGTCCACGCGTATAATCCTTCGACGAGTTACACATTGGCACTTTGTCATCTTGGCGACCTCATCCGCGGCGATCCACCGTTCCGGCAACCGTTCCCCGGTGGCGAACGGGTGCCGACCATGAACGAAGTCAAAGAAATTCAACGGCGCCTCAATGAGCTTGGCTTTAAGACCGACGGCGTCGACGGACGCACGGGCAGTGACACGGTTCGGGCTGTTCTCGCCTATCAGAAAAAGGTCGGCATGGAGCCCGCTGATGGATATGTTGGCCTGAAAGTGCTCGCCCGATTGCGTCAGGGCTCGTAATCCTCACAGGACGATCCTTTTCAAAACGATTGCCCGGAGGTTTTCGGACCGGACTGTCATCTTGGCCAGTTCCAGCCGTTACTTCACGCGCAGATCTGCGACGATGACGCGCGCGGCGTTGCGCCCCGGCGCCATCGACACGCCGCCGCCCGGGTGACTTCCCGACGCGCACATGTAGACATTCGAAACTGGAGCCCGATACCGACCGAGTTCCGGGATCGGTCGCGACGAGCCCAGCTGATACGGCAGGAACGCGCCGTGCGCCACAGTCCCGCGCACTGCGCTCGGGATCGCGCGCTCCATGTCGAGCGGCGAGTGCACGACCCGCTTGAGCATGCGGTCCTTGAGATCGGGCACGTAAGTCGACGCCAGCATGTCAATCAGATGATCAGCGTACGGCTCTTTCGCCGCGTCCCACGTGCGCGCCGCGATCTTGCCGGTCGCGTCTCCCTTGATGTCGTAAGGCACGTTGTGCGCGATCAGTTTCATCACCGCCTTGTCCGGCGGCGCGCGCGACGGATCGACCGACGCGTCATTGCACATCACGACGAGCGGTTGCGCGGGCAGGATGCCGCTGCGGCACTCACTGTAGATCCGCGCGAGATAATGGAACGACGGCGGCGCCGGATGGACGTAAGCCGATCGTCCCGCATCGGCACCCGCGCGGTAGGTCAGAGGACCATCGAGCGCGAGGTAGACGACCAGGTACGCGTCACCCCACTCGTACTTGCTGATCCGCTGCACGAGATCCGCGCCCACGACGTCCGCGCCGAGGAATTCGACGACAAGTTGCCGTGGATCGACGGCCGACGCGACGATCTTGCCGACCGCGATCTCCTCGCCGCCATCCAGCACGACGCCGATCGCGCGGCCGTTGCTGACGCTGATGCGTTGCACTCGTGCGTTCGTGCGGATCGCGCCGCCCTTCGATTTGAGGTAGCTTGCCAGCGCGAGCGAAAGGTTGTGCATGCCGCCCTTCACCGCGCGGTTGCCCTGGTCCTGGATCAGCGTCGTGAACAGCCACGCGAGGTGCGCGCCGCCGATGTCATCGGGGCCGACGCTTGCGTGACACGCGAACGCGCCGAAGAACACGCGCGCCGCCTCCGATTCGAACGTCTGGTTGCCCCACGAGCGCGTGCTCTGCAGCTCGAAGCGGTATTCGTCCATTCCGTGCGGCATCTGCGCGACGGCCGTCATCGCCTCGACGAATGACGCGGGCGGGCCGTTCATCCAGTCGGCTACGTGCTGGCGCATCGAGATGAAGTCGCTCGCGAGGTCGCGCCACGTCGCGGCGTCGCGTTTCGAATGCCGCGCGAGGCTCGTCATCGTATCCTCGATCGCGCGATGCATCGAAATCGCGCCGCCGTCGGGGTGCACCTGCGTGAAGTTGATCTCGGGGCGGATCAGCTCGAAGCCGTGGTCGGCGAGGCCTAGCTCCTTCGGCACCGGCGACAGGTTCGCGAATTGATAGCCGAACGCGTGGAGATCGTTGCGGAAGCCCGGCAGCGTGATCTCCTCGGTGACTGTCATTCCGCCGACCATATGGTACTGGTCAACGACGAGCACCGACAGGCCCGCTTTAGCAAGGTAGCACGCGCAGGTCAGGCCGTTGTGGCCTGCGCCAATGACGACGGCATCGTAGATTGTCGGCATGCGGGACGA